>Ga0114999_10003106_pt1 | contig 21189 bp, 20 predicted proteins | sample ArcticOcean_MG_C_3_FD_89820 | JGI IMG/M metagenome (GOLD analysis project Ga0114999, IMG submission 89820) | Marine microbial communities from western Arctic Ocean - ArcticOcean_MG_CB8_126 | ecosystem: Environmental > Aquatic > Marine > Oceanic | place: Arctic Ocean: Canada Basin | collected...
ATCTTAGGCGCCATGCCCCATGTGGACGCCGATATTTTGCAGCGCACTTTGGTCTGGCTCATGAAGCTGGGCATCTGCCGGACGGCGCCAGACGCCTGACCGCGCCCCGCGCCCCGCGCCCCACGCCCCACGCCCCAATAGATGTATTCTATTTCGCCAATATTAGCATGTACAATCATGCCATAAGTAATATTAATTTAGATAAAATTTGAAGTAAATAATAATTAATATAAAATATTAGGTAACTAATAATTTTTTATATAAACTATTACTTAAATCGAAAACAATATATGGGCTAACGACATGGAAACGACGGAACTATTTGGTGTAAATTCCTCGGATGAACTGGCAACGTTTTTATCGGTAAAGCCTCCTGCCACAGCGGCATCGGGCAATTCCGAAGGGTACGAACTTCTGGAAATTGAAGACCCGACGGCGGACGCCAGCGCGACTGACGCCGCACAACTATCGGCCAGCCTGGAGACATTCGGGTCCACCGAAGCCGATGCGGAGGAGCCCGCCTCCGAGCCGGCCCAGTCTGCAAGCGCGGCATCGGACGCGGCGGTAGACGATGCCGGCGAAGAGGACACCGACGAATTTACCGAGGTGACCGCACCCTTGGGCGCCGCATCGGACACCAAAACAGATACCGTGGCCGCCGCCCCTGCTCCGCCGCCGCCTCCGCCGCCGCCCGCGCCCGATGCCGATCAAACCCTGGTGGGCACGGCGGGCGCCGATACATTGACCGGCGGCAGCGGCAACGACACCGTGACCGGGCTATCCGGTGCCGACACGATTTCTGCCGGCGACGGCGATGATCTGGTCTATGGCGACAGCAACGGCTTTTCCATCTGGGACGGCGCCGACATCATCCATGGCGGCGCCGGCAACGACCGCCTCTATGGCGAGGCCAAGAACGATGTGCTGCTCGGCGAAGACGGCGACGATTACCTGAATGGCGGCTTTGATCATGATCGCCTGGAAGGCGGCGCCGGCGCCGACACGCTGGTCGGCAATTTCGGCAATGATGTGCTCCTTGGCGGTGAGGGCGGCGACGCGCTCTATGGCGGTTTCGGCCACGATGCTTTGAACGGCGGCGGCGGCGATGATCTGTTGAACGGCGGCTGGAACAACGACGTCATGACCGGCGGCAGCGGCAACGATACCCTTATCGGCGATTGGGGCGCCGACACACTGGCCGGCGGCTTGGGCGATGATCGGCTGGAGGGCGGCAAGGACGGCGATGTCTATCTGATTGGAACCGACGATCTGGCCGGCAGTGATGTGATCTATGATTTCGACGGCTACGATATTCTCAGGTTCGACGGCATCGACGCCTGGGCGGAAATTAACCAGGTATCCCATACCGGCAATGACCTGACCTTCGATTTCAATGATGGTGGTTCGCTCACCATCACCGGCCATTTCTCCGGCGACGCCCTGGAACGGCTGGAAGCCGGCGGCGGCGCCTACGTCATGGGCACCGATTTCACCGGCACCGGCAGCTTCGCCGATTTTCTGGCCGCCACCCCCGATCTGCTGATCGATGGCACCAATAGCGCCGAAACCCTAAGCGGCGGCGTCGGCGACGATATCATCAAGGGCTTCGGCGGTGACGATTTGATAGATGGCAACGACGGCGGCGATCTGATCTATGGCGGCGACGGCACCGATATTATCGACGGCGGCGGCGGCGCGGATGTCATCTATGGCGATGTAGGCGGATTTTCCATGGGCTCCCGCGCCGACACCATCAACGGCGGCGACGGCGACGACTATTTGTTCGGCGAAAGCGGCCGCGACACATTGCATGGCGGCGAGGGCAACGACAATTTAGACGGCGGCTTCGACAACGATGCGCTGTTTGGCGACGGCGGCGCCGATATTTTGCGGGGCAGCCTCGGCAACGACAGCCTTCATGGGGGCAATGGCGACGATGCCTTGCTCGGCGATATCGGCAATGATGCGTTGTATGGCGACGCCGGCGCGGACCGGCTCTATGGCGGCTGGGGCCACGATAGCCTGGATGGCGGCGATGGCGACGATTCCTTGCGCGGCGAGGCCGGCAACGATGCCCTGACCGGCGGCGCGGGCAAAGACACATTCATCATGCAATCGGGCGGCGGCAACGACGTGATCACCGATTTCGAGATCGGCGCCGACGCCGTCCATCTCGGCAGCTTCGGTTATGGCGGCTTTGCCGATCTGGATCTGGCCGACGACGGATTGGGCGGCAGCGTCCTCAACTTGGCGGACGGCGGCAGCGTCACCTTCTCTTCGGTCACGACCGCCAGCCTGGGTGCCGACGATTTCATCTTCTAGCTTCTTCCGGGGAATTAAAGGAGCCATCATATGAACACCGAAGCATCGAAATTTCGCCGCATTCTGGGTCATGCTAAGCCGGTATTGGTGAGCGCCATGGCATTTTCCTTGTTCATCAACTTGCTGATTTTATCGGTTCCGGTCTATATGATTCAATTGTTCGATCGCGTTTTGACCAGCGAGAGCCAAGCGACGCTGGTGATTATTACCGGCGGCGTCCTCGGCGCTTTGCTGATCGCCGCCGGATTGGAGCTGGCCCGCTCGCGCATGCTGGTGCGCCTTGGCGTCTGGCTGGAACGGCGGCTTAACCAGCCCTTGTTCGCCGCCAGCCTGGCCAACGGCCGCCTCGCCCACAATTTTCGCGATCTGGAAAAAGTGCGGTCCCTGTTCATGGGCAATAGTCTCACCTCGGTGTTCGATGCGCCCTGGACGCCGGTGTTTATTCTGGTGCTGTTTTCCCTGCATCCGAGCCTGGGTTGGATCGCCGCCGCTGGCGCGGGCGTACTGGGCGCCCTCGCATTTGTCACCGATGCCGCCAGCCGGCGCTCGCACTCACGCGCCGTGGCCGCCGCCGCCGGGCAATACCGGGCTGCCGCCGCTATCGGCCGCCAGCGGGACGTGGTGGCCGGCCTCGGCATGGAAACGGGCTTGAGCAAATGGTGGCGCCGGCAAATCGGGGCGGCATCGCAATTTCACCAATCGGGGGGCGATGCGATCGGGCTGGCCATGGTTGTCTCCCGCTTTGTCCGCTTGGGCCTGCAAATCCTGGTGCTGGCCAGCGCCGCGCATCTGGTCATCAACGGCCAGCTCAGCGCCGGCGCCATGATCGCCGCTTCGATCCTGTTGTCGCGGGCGCTGGCGCCAGTGGAGCAACTGATCGGCGCCTGGCGGCAATTGCGCAGCGCCCGGCAATCGCTCCGCCGCATCGCCGAGGTGCTGGGCGACAGTGGCGCGGATGCGCAATTTTTGCCGCTGCCGAGGCCCGAGGGCCGGATCGAAGCCACCAATTTGCGCTTCCAGCCGCGCACCGGCGGACCAATAGTGTTTTCCGAAGTCTCGTTCAAAATCGAGCCCGGCAATTTCGCCGCCCTGGTGGGACCATCGGGGGCCGGCAAGACCAGCCTGATCCGCATGCTGGCCGGCGCATTGGCTCCGGCGTCGGGCCTGGTGCGCCTGGACGGCGCCGATATCGCCGGCTGGCCGGCCCATGACCGGGGCCGCCATGTGGGCTATGTGCCCCAGCATGTGGAATTCCTGCCGGGCACGGTGGCCGAAAATATCGCCCGCTTCGAAGACGCGGCGGCGGATCACATTTATGAAGCCGCCCGCGAGGCAGGCGTCCATGGCGATATCCTGCGCTTACCGGAGGGCTATCAGACGCGCCTCGGCGGCGAAGAGGGTATTCTGTCCGCCGGTATGCGCCAGCGGCTTGCCCTGGCCCGCGCGGTGTTCGGCAAGCCGGCTCTGTTGCTCCTGGATGAGCCCCATTCCAATCTCGACAATGACGGCGTCGGCGACCTCATTCATCTGGTCGAGCGCTTCACCGGCGAAGGCGGCGCCGTGCTGATGGCGACCCACCGGCCAAGCATCTATGTGCGCGCCGATCAAACCTTTGAGCTTAAAGACGGCGGGCTCACTGAAATCAGAGATTTTGGACGCACGCGCCTCAGTCTGCATGGCGCCGGCGCGGGCCCGCGATTGGCGCAGATACCCATGGGCGAGCGGCTATTGGAGGCGAGATCATGAAAATATTTCGGCGAAATTCAGGACGCAAAACAGACAGGGACGACGCTTTGGCGCCGCTGGTGCGGCGCTGGCAAATCTTCGGCGCGTTGTTGATTATCGGCTTTATCGGCGGCGGCTTTTTCTGGGCGGCCAGCGCCGGCATCGATGGCGCCGCCATTGCGCCCGGCGTGGTGTCAGTCGAAAGCCATGCCAAGAATATCCAGCACCTGGAAGGCGGCATCATCCGCGAAATTCTGGTGCGCGACGGCGATGTGGTCGAAAAAGGTCAGGTGCTGGCCTATCTGGACGACACCAAGGCGCGCACCAATTTGGATATCCTGACCCTCAAATGGCGCTCCGGCCAAATCCTCAGGGCGCGCCTGATCGCCGAACGCTCTGGCTCAGTTTTGAAAATCCCGGCGCCCATTGCCAAACTGACCATTGATGCCAAAATCCGCGCCCTGATCCAGGTCCAGCGCGCCGCCCTTCGCGCCCGCCGGGCAACGCTGAAAAATCAAACCGACATTTTGCGCCTCCGCATCGAGCGTCTGGCGCGCGAGGCCAAGGGCTATGCGGGCAAGGTAGAATCCAACCGCGCCCAACTCAGGCTTTTGCAAGAAGAGATTGGGCCGCTCGCGAAACTGATGAAAAGCGGCCTAGTGGTAAAATCCAGGTTCATGGCCCTCAAACGCAAAGCCGCCTTCGTTAAGGGCGAGATCGCCGAGTTTGAGGCCAAGATTGAGGCCGCCAAGCGCAATATGGAAGAAATTCGCGCCCAGATATCGCTACCGGCCAGCAACCGGTCCAACGAAATCGACGCCCAATTGGAGGGCATCGATAACCGTCTCGGCGATTTGGCCACGCGCATCAACGGGGCCCGGGACGTGCTTGAGCGGACCCTGATCGTGGCGCCCGCCGACGGCTTCATCCAGGGTTTGGAGGTTCATACGGCCGGCGGCGTCATCCAGCCCGGGCAAACGCTGATGGGTCTGGTGCCGGCCGGCGACAAGCTGGTGATCGATGTGCGCGTGCACCCCCGCGACCGGGATATCATCTATGCGGGCATGGCGGCGCGCATCCGCCTGACCGCCTTCAGCGCCCGCCAATTTCGCCCAATCCAGGGCGTGGTCACCGCCATATCCGCCGACAAGCTGATCGACGCCAACACCGGCGCATTCTATTTCAAGGCGCGCATCGCGCCCGAAGCCGCTCAATCAATGATGCCGGGCATGCTGGCCGAAGTGTTTTTGCTGACCGGGCGGCGGACTGTTTTGGATTATTTGCTGGACCCGATTGCCGTCAGCTTTGAAAGGGCCGGCCGGGAATCATGAAATCCCGGCGCTACAGATAATATTCTTGCAACGGCCCGAACCCGTTGAAGCCTACCGACGCATAGCTGGCCGTGTAGGCGCCGGCGTGGCGGAATTCCAACCAATCGCCGGCCCGCAAGTCTGCCGGCAATTGATAACCGGCATTTTGGTACAGAACATCGGCGCCGTCGCAGGTGGGACCGGCCAGCACCGTCGCCACCGGATTGCCGCCGTCCCGCTCGGTAACGACGGGATATTGAATGGCCTCACCGATGGTCTCAGTGAGGCCGCCGAACTTGCCGATATCCAGATAGACCCAGCGGACATCCTGCCCGTCCCGCCGGGTCGCCAGCACCACCTCCGAACGCACCATGCCGGCGGTGGCGGAGAGGCAGCGCCCCGGCTCGGCCATGATGGCCGGCATCCGGTTTCCGAAATGGCGGGCCAATGATTGCTGAATGGCGGTAGTCACGGCGGCTTCTTCGGGCACGTCCTGGGCGTAAGCGACCGGCACACCGCCGCCGATATTCAGCACCAATAATTCGATGCCGCGCTCGCGCAACTGGGTGAAGATCATCGCCGCCTGGCCGATGGCCAAATCCCAACTGGCCAGATCGGTCTGTTGCGAGCCCACATGAAAGGCAACACCATGTGGGATCAAACCCGAACCTTGCGCCTTCACCAACAGCGCCGATGCCGCCCCGGCGGCGCATCCGAACTTGGCGCCCAAGGGCCAGCGGGAACCGTCATTATCGACGAATATGCGGCAAATTACGGAAGCCCCTGGCGCGGCGATGGCCAATTTCTCCAGCTCCTCGGCGCAATCGAATGTGAATATGCGCAAGCCCAACGCAAACGCCGCCGCAATATCGCTTTGCTTTTTTATGGTATTGCCAAAAGCGATACGGCTGGCATCGGCGCCGGCGGCCAGGCAGCGGTCGATCTCCGCCAGAGACGCCGCATCGAAGTTGGCGCCGAGGCCGGCCAGGGTTTGCAACACCGGCGCCGCCGGATTGGCCTTCACCGCATAGTATATGTCGGCCATCGGCAAAGCCTCGGCAAGGCGCCGGTAATTGTCCGCCAGGATATCCAGATCGAACAACAGACAGGGCGTTTCGGGCCGGTGGCGGGCAACGAATGCTTCAATCTTCGGCGTCATATTGCGTCCTCGATAAGGCCCGGCCGCTAGGTCCGGCGCGCCGGTATAACCCAATCAATCGTGAACGCAATAAAAAAATGGCGTGACCCCGGCCGGGTGGGGTATTATCCTGTCCGGGACTGGATATTTTGTATCAAATCAACTACATTGGATACATATGATAACCATTCTTAAAAATCCAACGCGGCCCTTGGGCCAGCGGGAGCAATAAAATGTTCATTCAAACCGAAGCAATGCCCGATCCCCTGCGTATGAAATTTTTTCCGGGAGAGGCGGTGATCGCCTCCGGCGTCGCCGAATTCCCCGATGAAGAAGCCGCCGAGCGCTCGCCGCTGGCCACGCGCCTGTTCCAGGTGGACGGCGTCGATGGGGTGATCCTGTATGACGAGTTTCTCACCGTCGCCCGCGAAGACGGCGCCGATTGGCAGATGCTGAAACCGCAAATCCTGGGCGCCATCATGGACCATTACACCTCCGGCGACGAAGCCGTTCTCGGGGTTCCCGGCGCGCCTTCTGATGACACTGCCGCGGACGGCGATCCGGAAGAATACCCGTTCGAGGATTCCGAAGACGACCGGGAGATTATCGATCAGGTGGTCGAATTGATGGAAAGCCGGGTGCGCCCGGCCGCCGAGCAAATGGGCGGCGACGTGATCTATAAGGGTTACAAAGACGGCACCGTCTATGTGGATTTCGTCGGCCCGACCCTGGCGCTGGCCGGCGGCATGTCCAACGTGCTCGCCCACTATGTGCCGGACGTACAACTGGTCAAGGATTTCCGCGAAGCGATTCCGAAGCCGGGGCTGGATACGCCTCATGGGCGTGCCGTTCAGGCAGTGCTGGACGAGCGCATCAATCCGTCGGTCGCGTCCCACGGCGGCCATATTGCGCTGATCGACGTCAAGTCGGACACCGCCTATATCCGCCTCGAAGGCGGCTGTCAGGGTTGCGGCATGGCCGATGTGACCTTGAAGCAGGGCATCGAGGTGGAGATCAAAAGCGCGGTGCCGGCGATCTTGCAGGTGCTCGACGTCACCGATCACAACGGCGGCGACAACCCCTACTACGCCCAAGGAAAATAGCGCTTATCCGGCGATGACCAAATCGCTGAACGTTACCCTGATCTCGACCTATGATCTCGGCCACCAGCCGTTCGGGCTGGCATCCCTGGCCGCTTGGTTGCGTGCAGAGGATGCCAACGTCACCTGTAACGATACTTCGGTGAGCCCGCTGGCCGAGGACGCGGTGCGCGCCTCCGGCCTGATCTGTATCCATCTTGCCATGCATACGGCAACCCGTCTGGCATTGGAATTGCTGCCGCGCATCCGCGCCCTCAATGGCAACGCTCATCTCTGCTTTTTCGGCCTTTATGGCCCGCCCAACGCGGAAATCCTAGCAGACTATGGCCCCTGCTCGATCATCGGCGGTGAGTTCGAGGCGGAGATTGCGAGCCTCTACCGGCGGCTGGTGAGCGGCGACAATCCGCCAGCCAATGCGGTCACGGTGTCCACGAATAAGCTTGCATTCCGCGCCCCCGACCGGAGCGGCCTTGCCCACCTCGATCAATATGCCAGCCTGGGCATCGGGCCTGAGACGCGCATCGCCGGCTATACCGAGGCCAGCCGAGGATGCAAACATGTCTGCCGCCATTGCCCGATTGTGCCCATCTATGGGGGGCGCTTTCGCACCGTGCCGGTGGATGTGGTGCTGGCCGATATCCGTGGCCAAGTTGCGGCCGGCGCCCAGCATATTTCCTTCGGTGATCCGGATTTTTTCAACGGGCCCGGCCATGCGAAACGCGTGATCGATGCCTTTCACGAGGAATTTCCGGAGATCACCTTCGATGCCACCATCAAAATCGAACATCTGCTTAGCCAGCAACACCGGCTGGCCTGGCTGCGCCAATGCGGCTGCCTGTTCGTTACCACGGCGGTGGAGGCAACCGACGATCATATTTTAGAGATTCTCGACAAGGGTCACAGCCGCGCCGATTTCATCACCGCCGCCAAACTGGCGCGCGAAGCCGGGCTTGTGTTATCGCCCACCTTCGTTCCGTTTACACCTTGGACCAGCCTCGCCGGCTACCGGGATCTTTTGCAATTGATATTGGAATTGGGGCTGGCGGCGCAGGTGGCGCCGGTGCAACTGGCGATCCGGCTTTTGGTGCCGGCGGGCTCGTTGCTGCTGGATCATCCCCAAATGCCCGCCACAAAATTTGCGCCGGAACAGTTGAGCCACCCGTGGCGCAACCCGGACCCAGCGGTTGATGCGCTGCAACGCACCTTAGCGGCGGAGGTGGAGGCCGGCGAGGCGCAAGGCCTGAACCGGTTCGAAATATTTGCGCAGCTATGGCGTCTGACCCACGCGGCCTTAGGGCTCGCCGCCGCGCCCATAAGCCTGGATGCGGCCGGCCCGGAAATCCCGCAAATGAGCGAGCCCTGGTATTGCTGCGCCGAGCCCACCGAATTGCAGCGCGCCCGCCTGTAGGCCCCGGCGCATGCGCATTTTACTATTGATACCGACGCACTCTTATCGGGTTGCCGACTTTATGGAAGCGGCGCGCAAAGAGAGCGCCGATGTGATTATCGGCACCGACCAGATTCTGGAGGCGTTGCCCAAGGGTGGAACCTTCGTCGTGGATTTCGCCGAGCCCGATACCGGGCTTCGCCAGATCATGGCCCATTGCGAACACTATCCGCCCGATGCGGTGATCGGCGCCGACGAGGTCACTCTGACACTGGCGGCGCGGGCCGCCAAAGCCCTGGGGCTCAAAGGCAATGACGGCGATGCGGTGGCCTCTGCGGTCAACAAACTGGCCTTTCGCCAAACCTTGAAAGACGCCGGAATGCCGGTGCCGGAATTCAACCATATTCCGGCTTCCATGGCCGCGAAGGATGGGCTGCGCGGTCTTCCCTACCCGTGCGTTCTGAAACCAACCGGGCTGTCGGCGAGCCGGGGCGTCATGCGCGCCAACAATTCCGGCGAAGCGGAGGCGGCGATCCGGCGGATACGGGATATTCTGGATGCGCCGGGGGCTGATGGCGCGCCGGCGCACGATAAAGACATCCTTGCCGAGGCCTTCATCGAAGGCACCGAATTTGCGCTCGAAGGCATTATGGAAGATGGCCGGCTGACCAGGCTGGCATTGTTCGAAAAGCCCGATCCCCTGGATGGGCCATTTTTTGAAGAATCCGTTTATCTGACGCCGCCGCGCCTGTCCGAAGCAGCCCAGGCCGATATCCTCCGCGCCGTGCAAAGCGCGGCGGACGCCTTGGGCCTGACCGAAGGCCCGGTGCATGCGGAGCTGCGCCTCGATCTGGATGCGCCAGGCGGTGACAACCAGGGGCCAGCGATGATCGAGCTGGCGCCGCGCACCATCGGCGGCCATTGCGGCCGGTCCCTGAATTTCGCTTCCGGCCAGAGCCTGGAGGAGATCGTCGTTCGCCATGCCCTCGGACGGCCCTTCGAGGCGGCCTTAAGCGACGAGGCATCCGGGGTGATGATGATCCCCATACCGGGCGGCGGAACCTTGCGCCGGGTTGACGGGCTGGAAGCGGCCCGCGCCATCCGGCACGTCACCGAGGTCACCATCTCCATCCACATCGGCGGCGAGGTGATCCCATGGCCGGAAGGATTTCGCTATCTGGGTTTTATTTTTGCCCGCGCCGCAGACTCAGATACGGTGGAAGCCGCCCTCCGCCAAGCCCACGCGGCATTGGATTTCGAGATCGACTAGAGCACCGCGCGGAGTACGTCTACCGCCTCCTCCACCCCGGCCCGGTCCACATCCAGATGGGTGACGGCGCGCAAGCTGTCCGGGCCCATGGCGCCGATGCGAACGCCCTTCGCTGCCAGCCGTTCCGATATTTCCGGCGCCGGGATGCCGGCGGCGGACACATCCAGAAACACGATGTTGGTTTCCACCGAGCTTGCGTCCACCGCGATGCCGGGAATGGCGGCGGCCAACTCGGCGAAGCGGCGGGCGTTGGCGTGATCGTCCGCCAGCCGCTCCACATTATGGTCCAACGCATAGAGCCCGGCGGCGGCGAGCACCCCCGATTGGCGCATGGCGCCGCCCAGCCGTTGTTTCCAAATCCAGGCGTCTTCGATGAAAGCCGCGCTTCCAGCCATCACCGCGCCGACCGGACAACCGAGCCCCTTGGAAAGATCGATCCAGACGCTGTCCGTCACGGCGGCGTAGTCGGCCGCCGATACATTGGAAGCAACGACCGCGTTGAGCAGCCGAGCGCCGTCCATATGCACGAACAATCCGGATTCCCGGGCCGCATCGGCAACTTCGGCCAACCGGGACAACGGCCAGACGCTGCCGCCGCCCAAATTGGATGTTTGCTCGACGGCGGCCAGCTTGGGTTTGGGCACATGGCGCATGGCCGGGCGCAAGGCGGCGCGCAGCTGATCGGCATCGAACATGCCGCGCGTGCCATGGATGGCATTGATCATGGCGCCGGCGATGGCGGCGGCGCCGCCCACCTCGAAATTGACGATGTGCGATGTCGCCTCGCAAATCACCTCGTCGCCGGGGCGGCAATGGACCGCCAGGGCAATCTGGTTGCACATGGTGCCGGACGGCAGAAATAAAGCCGCCTGCTTGCCCAGCATGTCCGCCACGCGGGCGCAAAGCGCGTTGGTGGTCGGATCCTCGCCGGCCTGCTCGTCGCCGGTCTCGGCACGCGCCATGGCTTCCAGCATGGGCTGGGATGGGCGCGTCTTGGTGTCGGAGAAAAGCTGCACCTCGGCCATCAGATCAAACCCCGGCGCTGGCAGTCCACCTGGTGCCAGAGCATGCGCGCCGCGACGCTGCGCAAGGGCCGCCACGCCTCGCCATATTCGATCATGGCTTTCTTGTCCGGGCGCTCTTTGAGGCCTTTCAAGCCCTGCATACCGATAACGATGCCGAGGTCATCCACCGGCCAGATATCCGGGCGGCGCAAGGCGAACAACAGATACACCTCCGCCGTCCAGCGGCCGACGCCGCGCAGCTTGATCATCTCGGCGATCGCCGCCTCGTCATCCATCCGCGCCACCCGGCGGAAGGAAAATTCGCCGCTGAGGAGTGCCTCGGCGATGGCCCGGCCATAGGACATTTTCTGGCGCGAATAGCCGATGGCGCGCAGATCATCATCGCTAAGCTTTGCGAAAATCTCCGGCGTCATGGGATTGGCCACCGCTTCCATGCGGCCATTGATGGCGCGCGCTGCGGCGGTTGAAACCTGTTGCCCCGTTATGATCTTGAGCATGGTCCCATAACCGGTGGTCCGCGAACGCAGGCCCGGCAAATCAGCCGCTTCACAAAGCCGCGCCATATCCGCGTCCCGCCGCGCCAGTTCGGCAACGCCTTCGCGAAAAGTTTGTTTGGTTATCTTGGTCATCGGGGCAAAGTAGCGCGGCGCGGCGGCGGCAACAATGACCATCACCGATAGCGGGTGACGGCTGGCGGCGCGTTGATTACAATACGCCAAACCGCACCTGAGGGAGAGCCGCCGTGCTAATCGAACAAATCTGGACCGAGAACGATTACCGCAATTTCAATTATCTGATCGCCTGCCCTGATAGTGGCGAGGCGCTGGCCATCGATCCGTTGGAATATGACCAATGCCTGGCCGCCGCCAAGGAAAAGGGTTGGGAGATCACCCAGGTTCTGAACACCCATCACCATCACGATCATACCGGCGGCAACGACGGCGTGGTGGCGGCCACCGGCGCCAAGGTTCTGGCGCATGCGGGCGCCAGCGATCAAATCGCCGGCATGGATACCGGCCTCGCCGCCGGCGACGTGGTGCGCATCGGCAGATCGGTGGAGCTGGAGGTTCTCGATACCCCCGGCCATACCATGAGCCATGTGTGTCTGCTGTCGCTTACCGATCAGCCGGCGCTGTTTTGCGGCGATACGTTGTTTAACGCCGGCGCCGGCCATTGCCGAGGCGGCGGCCATCCCGATGCCCTGCATGCCACGTTCGATGCGCAACTATCCAAGCTCGGCGACGACACGTTGATCTATCCCGGCCATGACTACATCACCAACAATTTAAACTTCACCCTGGACCGGGAGCCGGACAACGCACGCGCCTTGCAATTGAAGGCCGACGTCGAGAACCAGAACACCCACGAGGCGCTGATCACGACATTGGGATTGGAGCGCGAAATCAACACGTTTTTCCGTCTGCAGAGCGCGTCCGTGATCGAGCAATTGCGCGCATCGTTCCCCGATCTGCCCGACCGGCCGAACGAAAAGACGGTTTTCTTGAAACTGCGCGAGCTGCGCAACGACTGGTAGGGAATTACTCGGCGGGCTGGGCGGCGATTACCCGGCGGCCAACCGACGAGGCTGTCAACGCCAGTGCGATGGTGACCATCATCATCGCCGCCGAGGTGAAAAACAGCACCTGCGGCAGGCCGGCATCCAACAACGAGGCATAGATCAGCGGTCCAATCGTGGCGCCGACACTAAAGCCCGTGGATACAAACCCGAATGCCTTGCCGGTCGATCCCGGCGGCGTAACTGCTTTCACCATGATATCGCGGGCCGGCATCACGGCACCAACCATGAAGCCGGCAAAGAACAAGGCAATGGCGACCGAAACAAATGACAATACGCCGAGCCCGATCAGGCAAAGAAGCGATGCCGCAACCAGGTAACCGCCAGTGGCAATAATATCGAAGCGCTGCATCCTGTCGGCGACGATGCCGCCGGCGAGAACGCCGAAAGTCGTTCCCCAGAGATAAGCGGCCAACGCCGAATTCGCGAGCAACAGTTCGATGTCGAACAAATCGATCAACGCCGCATTGCCGAAACTGTTGATGCCATTACCGGCCAACGATGTCGCGCTGTAAAACAGGAACATGAGCACCAGCGCCGGCGAAGCCAAAAACTTCAACGCGCTGGTATTTGTACCCTGGGCCGTTTGCGCCGGCGCATAGGTGACACCGCGCATCAATCCCCGCGAGAGGAATGCGACAAGGGCAAAGACCAGGCCGGCAATACCAACGGTGGCCAGCGCCGCCCGCCAGTCCCACATGGAAACCAAATAACTCATCACTATTGGCGCCGCCGCAAATCCCAAAAATCCGGTGGTGGTGTGGATGGCAAAACTCCGGCCGAGCCAGCTTTGTCGCACGCGGGCGGCCATGATCGTATAATCGGTCGGGTGGAATACGGAGTCCGATGTGCCGTTAAACGCAGCGATAACGATCATGATCCAAATGCTCGGCGCAAAACTCATGGTAATCACGCCGACGGATAAGCAAACCATCCCGCCGATAAAAATTGGCGCCGCCCCATAGCGGTCCGAAAACACGCCCATGGGATACTGCCAGATGGTCGAAAATATGGCATAGCTTATGATTATGTAGCCGACGGTCAGGTTCGATACGCCAAAATCATCACGGATCAGGGGCAACACTGACGGTATGGAAAGCACGTAGAAATGGCTGAAAAAATGTCCCGTCGAGACTAGGGCGACGGTCAGAATTTCGCTACGCTTACTGCGGCTATCTTCAGCGCTATCGTTCAATAGTCGGGCCTTTATGCGATTGCTGTTCCTTTAGTGCCGCGTCTGCTCGTAAACATCAACCAGAAAGCGCTCAAATTCCCGTACTGCCTGGTCTTGCTCGAACAAGGCCTCGCCGGCCCCCGCAATACGCACCTCCATATCATCGCGCCGGTCTTTATCGAGACCGAAGGATAGCGCAATGTCAGCGCATTCACCGGGGCTTTGGCCGGTAGCATCGATGATGCCCATGGCCCGGTACATGCCGGCGGTGACCCGCCCGCGCATGAATTGACCGTCATGGGCCACCACCGGCTTGCCGAGCGCGAAGGCTTCGAACGAAGTGTTTCCGCCGGAAAAATGCGGCGGATCGAAGATCACGTCGGCGGCGTTCATCAGCGCCAGAAAATCGTCCGGCCCCATGCGCGGAACCGAAGAAACCCGGCCCGCCACATCGGGGATGGTTTCGCTCATACGGTGCGCCACCTGGGCCGTCCAATCTGGCACCGCGCCCTCGACCAGCATAACCTCGGCGTCGCCATCGCCGCGCAAAATGCCGGCGACGATCGCGTCCAAATCGGGATGATGTTTGATGACGCTTTGCGGACACAAATAGATACGCTTGCCGCTTGCCAGGCCCAATTCGTCCCGGGTTTTGAGATTACCGGGGATTTCCGGGCGCAGGTAATAGGTCGGCAGGGTTGTCAGCGGATAGAGGCTTTCCGAATAGTCCGCCTCGGCGCCGTCGGGCTCGATCAGGACGCTGGAGAGGAAATAATCCATGTTCGGGATGCCGGTGGTATCGGGATGCCCCCAGGTCACGCACTGCACCGGCGCCAGGCGTCCAAAGGCCAGGAAATAGGTGCGCACGTCCATGCCGATATCGGCGTAAAACAGAATATCCAGCTCCTCCGCGGCGATGGTGGCGCGGGCCTCGGCCAGATCGGTGGGGATTGAAATGGTTTTGTCGGCGGCGGCTTCGATGGCACGGACAATCGGGTCGCGCTGGCCGGGCTGAGTGATAATGACAATTTCGAAAAGCGCCTTCGGCAGTCTTGCCAGCACCCCTTGCATGAGCCGCCCTACCGAATGGCGCCGGAAATAGGCGGACAAAAATCCCACCCGGATTTTGTCCCGAACAGGCAGCGGATTTTCGACGTGCGGCGCGACGTAATCCAGCCAGGGACAGGATTTCAAATGCAGGCCGGCCACCAGCTCCTGCAAATGCCGGTCGCCGAGGCCATGATAGGCGAGGAAAAATGTGGTGGTTGACGTCTCCTGGCTCGGATCGGTGACCACCAGATCGTCCTCCAACAGCGCTTGAACACGGGTCTCGAAGGCGCGCCGGATATCGGCAATATGGTCCCACGAGCGTTGCACAATGGGCAACGTGGTGGCGCTTTTGATGCGCAGACCATCGTGGCGGCGCCGGGCCAGGAATCTGGTATAGGCATCCCGGGCGGCATCGGCATCGCCTTTCCTTCGCTGCGCATTGCCGAGATTGATGAGGGCGCGCCCGACCTGGCGGTTTTCCGTCTCGCCGGTTTTGGCGGCGGTCTCGAAACGATCGATGGCCTCGTCCAGGCGGTTAAGATCAAACAGGATATTGCCCATATTGATGAGCGTGTCGATGCGTTCGGGCTGTATCGAACGGGCCTGTTCGAACGCCATCAGCGCGGCGTCGAAAAGCTCCATCTGCTTGAACAATTTGCCGAGATTATAATAGGCATCGGCGAAATGCCGATCGATTTTCAGGGCCCGCTCGAAGGCCCGTTTCGATTCGTCATAGCGCCCCAAATCCATCAACACAACGCCGAGATTGCAAAAATAATTGGGCACCTCGGGACCCGCCTGGGTCGCCCGGCGCATGAAACCGACCGCCTGTTTGGCGCGGCCCTGTTGGGCAAGGACGGTGCCCAGCAGGTTCAAGGCGTCGGCATGCTCGGGCTGTTCTTCGATGATCTCCGCATAGACGGCCTGGGCATCGCGAAATCGGCCCGCGTGATGCAGGCTTTGCGCCTGGGCGAACAGCGCTTTTACGGAAGGCACGGGACATCCCCCCTGCCTGGAATTTTGGCTATCGTTGGGGCGGTCAAATCAGCCCGGCAAGGGGCGACGACGGATCGGCGTATTTCTTTTTCGCCATGCGGCCCGCCTGATAGGCGAGGCGGCCGGCCTCGACCGCCAGCTTCATGGCGCGCGCCATCTTGATCGGGTCCTTGGCTTCGGCGATGGCGGTATTCATTAAAATTCCGTCGCAGCCAAGTTCCATGGCAATAGCCGCATCGGAAGCAGTGCCAACGCCGGCATCGACAATGACCGGAACCTCCGATTGCTCGACAATCAGACGGATACCGACCGGGTTTTGAACGCCAAGGCCGGAACCGATCGGCGCCGCCAAAGGCATAATTGCATGACATCCCATATCTTCCAGTGTTTTGGCGAGGATAGGATCGTCGGAACAATAGACCATGACCTTAAATTCTTCCTTAAGCAGAATTTCCGCCGCGGCAAGGGTTTCAATCATGTTCGGATAGAGGGTTTTCTGATCGCCGAGCACTTCCAGCTTGATCAGATCCCAGCCGCCCGCTTCGCGCGCCAGGCGCAAGGTGCGCACCGCTTCGTCGGCATTGAAGCAACCAGCGGTGTTGGGAAGGTACACGTATTTTTTGGGGTCCACGTAATCGACCAGCATCGGCTGGGAGGGATCGGAGACATTGACCCGGCGCACCGCGACGGTGACCATTTCGGCGCCCGACGCCTCAATCGCACGGGCCGTTTCCTCGAAGTCTTTATATTTTCCGGTGCCGACAATCAGGCGCGAGTTGAAGGTGGTTCCGGCAACTTCGAAAATATCATCGGTGGGCGCCGTGCCGGCGCCTTCGGGCAATCCGCCGCCGATGAAATGCACGATCTCCAGCTTATCGCCATCGGTGAGGGCGACGTTATTGTACGTGGAGCGGGGCACGATCTCCAGATTACGCTCGACCGCCACTTTACGGCCATCCAATCCCAGATCACCAAGAAGCTGTGCGACGTTCATCGGCGCGATTACCGAACGCGCTTCGCCATTGATCGTCAAGTCCATTGGATTTTCCGCCATTCCTTGCCAAAACCGAAGAACATAATTATGTGCTTACCAGCGGGCGCTTGCAACCGCCTCGGGGTCGGTTAATGGTTCATTCATTCCCGATCTATAAGCAGACTTTAAGGATAATGAATTGTGGCGGACATGGCGAACACGGTCCTGATACTGAACGGCCCCAACCTGAATATGCTGGGCACCCGCGAGCCGGAGATTTATGGCAGCCAGACGCTTGCCGATATCGAGGCGTTGTGCGCGCACCAAGCCAAAAGCCTCGGCCTCGGTCTCGATTTCCGGCAAAGCAACGCGGAGGGCGAACTGGTTGATTGGATTCAGGGTGCGCCCGAAGCTGCGGCAGCCATCATCATTAACGCCGGCGCCTACACGCACACATCGGTGGCCCTCCTGGACGCCTTGCGGGCGGCCAATTTGCCGGTGATTGAAGTGCATCTGTCCAATATTTTTCAGCGCGAGAAGTTTCGCCACGAAAGCTATATCTCGCAAACTGCGGCCGGCGTTATCTGCGGCTTCGGCGCGCACGGATACGAGCTGGCCTTGCAGGCGGCGGCCAGAATTCTGGCCGATAGCTAGATAACATTTGCTAATCGGCGCAATAAACCCAATGTCTAAGTAAACCGCAACCAACGAAAACGGGCGGCCATGAGCGGATCAGACGAGCGTTCGCGCGAGTTGTTCAAATTGACACCGGATATTCTGCTGCGCGCCTATATGGCCGGCATTTTTCCGATGGCCGAAAGCCGCGATAAGCCGGAGATTTACTGGGTCGATCCCGAAGACCGGGGCATCATTCCGCTCGATAATTTCCACATCTCCAAAAGCCTGAAAAAGACCGTGCGCCGGGGCGCCTTCGAGATCCATTGCGACCGGGATTTCGATGCCGTCATCTTGGGCTGCGCCGGCGGCGGCGGCAACGCCCATGGGGGCCGCGACGAAACCTGGATCAACGAAGAGATCATGCATCTCTACGGCCAACTGTTCCGCATGGGCTTCGTGCATACGGTCGAATGCTGGAAGGATGGCGCGCTGGCCGGCGGGCTTTACGGGGTGTCTATCAAGGGCGCGTTTTTCGGCGAAAGCATGTTCCAGGTGGAACGCGACGCATCAAAAGTGGCGTTGGTGCATCTGGTGGCGCGCCTGCGCCTCGGCGGCTATACGCTTTTGGACACCCAGTTCATTACCGAACATCTGGAACAGTTCGGCGCCCACGAAGTGCCCCGCGATGTCTATCATGGGATGCTCGATCGGGCGCTGACCACGGAGGCCGAATTTCAGGGCGTGCTGCCTTCTGGCGATGGCGATAATGGCGGCGGCGGCTCGGCGCTGGAAGAATTTTTGCAGTCGAGCACCCAGACGTCGTAGACCGGATGCTCCATGGCGGCCAGCGCCGGTGAGGACGCGAACATCCAGCCCCGGTAGACACTGACCACCGCCTCGCCCGGACGGGCCTCCCAAATATCAAGAAACGCGGTGCTTTCAGGGGTTTCCTCCGGCGGGCGCTTGTCGCAGGTGCGGGCGATGATTTCCAAGGTGCCAAACTTGATGGTGGCGTTGACCGGCGCATCGAACGTGGACACCCGCGCGGTCACCTTATCCAAAGCCTGCAGGACCGCGACGTTGTAGGTTTCGGCCAGGGCCGCAGCTGGCGCCGCGAAAACCAACAGAAGCAATAATATGGGCCGGGCCAAATTTATCATCGGATCAGAAGCCGGCTTTGACCGCCTTGAAACGCAGGCGCACATAATCGACGGTCCAATTGCCGTCGCTGTCACAAAGATCGGCGGCGACGGCGTTTTCCACCTCGGCCTTGAGGCCGGCGTGCTCGTCCAAATCAACGGCGGCAAGGAAGCTGCGCGCGAACACGTCCAGCCAATCGGCCAGCGAGCCCGGAATCGGCGTCGGCCGGTCGATCAGTTCAATGCTGTCGACGCGGAACCCGGCCGCTTCCAGGCGGGCGCCATACAATTCGGCGTCGGGGAAATACCAAGGATCAAAGGCTTCGGCTTCGATGCCCCGGCTGCGCAAGGCGTCATGAAGGCTGCGCCGGACAGTGGCGACATTGCCGGCGCCGCCCATTTCGGCAACGAAGCGCCCGGGCGCAGCCAAGGTGCGCCAAACACAGGCCAGCAACGCGTCCTGATCGGCAATCCAATGCAAAGCGGCATTGGAAAACACGGCGTCAAATTCAGCGTCGAAGGGCAATTCCTCGCCGCGCAATAATTGGGCTTCGACGCCTTTGGCACGGGCCGCCGCCACCTGATCGGCGCTGGAATCGATGCCCAGAACGCGGGCGCCGGTATCCATGATGCTTTTGCTCAGAACGCCGTCGCCGCAGCCGAGATCGAGAATTCGCTCGCCTTCTTCCGGGGCCAGCAGATCGAGCACCGGCATGCCCAGATCGGAAACAAAGCGCGCATTTTTTGCGTAACTTGCGGAATCCCAGGTTTGGCGGTCCGGCCCGCCCCGGCTGGGATTACTTGGATTTGTCGTCATTCCCACCGGTCGCCAGGAATATGATTTCCCCGACTTGGCGTTCCAGAGATTGAAAATCCTCGGTTTTGGTGATCGCGCCGCCAGCCTTCAAAATTTCCTTCGATCCGCCCGGCTTCAAGCGCACATAATTGCCGCCGATCAAACCGGCGCTGGTGATCGCAGCGATGGTGTCTTTCGGCACCTTCACATCGGGTTTGATCGAAAGCGTGACCACAGCTTCATAATTTTCCGCATCGAGAATATTGGATATCACGGTGCCGACGGTGATGCCGCTGATACGCACATCGCTGCCGGCCTGCAATCCGCCGGTGTCTACAAAGACGGCTTTGATTTCATAGCCTTCGATCGCCGTCACCTCGGCGGTGGTGGCGAAAATATAAAGAAAGCCGGCGGCGATCAGGATAACCACCCCGCCCAACACCGTTTCCGCTAAATTCCGTCCCACGATCCGCTCCTTCTCATGCCGTTCGCCAGGTTATTTCCTGGCCGCCGCCTTGGCTTTTGCCTGGTTGGATTTGGCTTCGCCAATGATCAAATCCAGGAGGTCCTGCACCACCACCGAGTCTTGGGTTTGATCAAGGGTGTCTCCGGCTTTGATCTCGTCCTCTTCGGCGCCCGCTTCCAGCACGATAAACTTGGTCCCGAATAATCCCTCGGTATGGATGGCGACCGAGGTATCGGACGATAATATCGCATCGGTGTCGATATTCATATCCACGGTGGCTGCAAAATCGGCGTCCAGCCTCATACCCGTAACCTGGCCGATTTTTATGCCGGCAATGCGGACATCGTCGCCCACCTGCAATCCGTCGATGCGGTTGAAAATGGCGTGGATGGTGATGCCGGAGCCGCCGCCTTCGATTTTGCTGCCCGAGAATGACAGGACGCCAACCCACACCAGGACAATCACGGTCACCGCGCCGACGAGAATATTTCGAGTATCTTCGTGCATGGAATTTAACGCTGGAGCCCTATTCCGGCGTCCAGGCTTGGTAATCGCCGCTGGCCGGCGCCCGGGCGCCGCCTTTGAGATCGTGCCCGGCAGGCCGGTAGGCCGCCTCGGTTCCGGTCAGATTGGGCAAATGCGGTTTTTGCCAGTCCTTGGCCGTGGCCGCCTGTTCGGTCAGGGGATTTTCGAGCGTATGATGCAGCCAGGCGTGCCATTCCGGCGGCACCTTGGACGCCTCGGTGGAGCCGTGATAGACCACCCAGCGCCGCTCGCGCCCGTGCAGCTTTTTGCCCTTGCCTTTGTAATAGCGGTTGCCGAATTCGTCCTTGCCGACGAAATCGCCATTCAACATCGTATATATCCAGGTTCCGAGGCTCATGCGTGTTACCCGTCTCAGAAAGTTGCGGCGCACAATATGGCACCAAGCGGGCCAAGCGTCTACCCCGGGGGGATCGGGCATCACCGATTCACAAGTGACTTGACGGTGCTTGCCGGCCAGCGCCTTATGGGCTAGAGCGGTTCCGGATGAAAATGAATCAATTTGATGGGAACAAATCGGTTTTCCGGGTAGGCGCGGTGCGCCGCGCGATGCCTTTGCATCGGGCAAGCGCCGCAACGCC
>Ga0114999_10003111_pt1 | contig 21165 bp, 19 predicted proteins | sample ArcticOcean_MG_C_3_FD_89820 | JGI IMG/M metagenome (GOLD analysis project Ga0114999, IMG submission 89820) | Marine microbial communities from western Arctic Ocean - ArcticOcean_MG_CB8_126 | ecosystem: Environmental > Aquatic > Marine > Oceanic | place: Arctic Ocean: Canada Basin | collected...
TATTTTAATTGGACCGCCTCTCAGGTCGAAGGCCTAAGTCTGGATCAAATTGAAGAAGAAACTCTCCGACGCCATCGTAGCGCCTACACAGGAAGAACCGCAAGTTGGCGGGATAATCTCGATGTAGGTGGAGCCTATCAATGGCGCCGTGACGGCGAATATCACATGTATAACCCAGATGCGATTGCCAAACTGCAGCAGGCAGCACGAACCAATGACTTCGACTTGTATAAACAATTTGCAACTCTGATTGATAAGCAGGATCGCAAACTGTCAACGTTTCGAGGTCTCCTAAACTTCAAGGAGTCTTCAACGCCAATATCCCTCGAAGAAGTGGAGCCTGCTTCGGAAATTGTTAAGCGGTTTGCTACCGGTGCGATATCTCTTGGAGCTATAAGCAGGGAAGCACATGAAACACTCGCAATAGCAATGAACAGAATAGGGGCAAAAAGCAACACAGGAGAAGGTGGGGAAGATTTCAATAGATACACCCTTGACGAGAATGGAGACGATCGAAACAGCGCAATCAAACAAGTAGCATCCGGACGATTTGGTGTCACAACCAACTATCTTGTCCATGCAACGGACCTTCAAATAAAAATGGCCCAGGGCTCAAAGCCCGGTGAAGGTGGGCGGCTACCCGGTCATAAAGTCGATGAGTATATTGGATGGGTTCGTCATACCACGCCTGGGGTAGAACTAATTTCACCGCCACCACATCACGATATTTACTCAATAGAAGACTTGGCACAACTTATACACGATCTCAAGAATGTAAATCCAGAAGCTAGAATACATGTCAAGTTGGTATCAGAGGTTGGAGTTGGAACGATTGCTGCTGGAGTTTCTAAAGGACACGGCGATGTAGTCCTTATTAGTGGCGACAGTGGGGGCACTGGGGCCTCACCAGAATCTTCCATCAAACAAGCAGGATTACCTTGGGAGTTGGGACTGGCTGAAACCCAACAAGTTCTAGTAATGAACGAACTGAGAGGCCGGATAGTTGTACAAACAGACGGACAACTCAAAACTGGGCGAGATGTAGCAGTAGCCTGCCTCCTGGGTGCAGAAGAATTCGGTTTCGCGACCGCTGCTTTGGTAACCCTCGGATGCATCATGCTAAGAAAATGCCACCTTAACGTCTGTTCAGTGGGAATTGCGACCCAAGACCCCGAACTAAGAAAACAATTCGCTGGCAAACCTGAACACGTTATAAATTATTTCATGTTCATCGCTGAACACCTCCGCGAGATCATGGCAAGTATGGGATTCAGAACGATCAACGAGATGGTAGGGAGAGTAGATAGGCTCGAGACAAGGACGGCGATTGATCACTGGAAAGCGAAGGGGTTAGATTTTAGCGACTTGTTATTGCGCCCAGATGTGCCAGAAGACGTTGCTACATACTGCAAAGAAAATCAAGATCATGGACTCGAGCTTGCCCTTGATCACACTTTAATAAAGATGTCACAATCTGTATTAGACAATGGGGGGCACGCTAGCATAGATCTACCTATACGCAACTCCAACAGAACCGTTGGCGCAATGCTCAGCGGTGAGATAGCGAAGCGCTATGGTGAAGCTGGCCTTCCAGATCATTCAATCGATATAAATTTCAAGGGATCTGCAGGGCAGAGCTTTGGGGCATTTGTTGCCCAAGGTGTAAATGTAACGCTTGAAGGCGACGCTAATGACTATGTAGGTAAAGGAATGTCTGGTGGAGTAATGACGATATATCCTCCAAAGGAATCCACATTCTCTCCTGAATCAAGCATAATCATTGGTAATGTAGCACTGTATGGAGCTACAGGAGGAACAGCCTACTTCCGGGGATTGGCTGGGGAAAGATTTTGTGTAAGAAATAGTGGTGCTCAGACTGTGGTAGAAGGTGTTGGAGACCATGCTTGCGAATATATGACAGGTGGAATAGTAGTGGTCCTAGGTAACACCGGAAGGAATTTTGCTGCAGGAATGAGCGGAGGCATAGCTTTTGTTTACGATGAAGCTGGAACATTTGGCGAACGGTGCAATCTAGAAATGGTTGATCTTGAAGCGATTACCGCTGAAGAAGACAGTATAATTCTTCAACAGCTTGTCCTGGAGCATGCAAGACTCACAGGTAGCTCAACGGCTCAACGTATAAGTGACTCATGGCAACAAGCACTCCCACGGTTTGTGAAAGTTATGCCTCGCGATTATCGCAGGGTGCTTGATGAACGCAAATTGGCGGCTAACATGAAAGTTGGATCAGATGGGTAAAACAACTGGTTTCCTTGAATTTAATCGAAATACTCCTAATCGCAAGATAGTAATGGAACGTATCAAGGATTGGAGTGAGATTTACGATAATTGGCCTGAGGACAAGGTGAAAGAGCAAGGCGCGCGATGCATGAACTGTGGAGTGCCTTTCTGCCATACCGGATGCCCGCTAGGTAATCGTATCCCTGAATGGAATCATCTCGTGTACACAGGCCGTTGGCAGAATGCATTGACATCCCTTCATGCAACCAATAATTTCCCGGAATTCACTGGCAGGATTTGTCCAGCTCCTTGTGAGCCTGCTTGTGTACTATCAATCAACAACGATCCTGTAACCATAGAATACATAGAGAAATCGATTGCCGACAGAGGATTCGCTGAAGGGTGGATTACTCCTGAGCCACCAGAAATGCGCACTGGTAAACGAGTAGCTGTCATCGGTTCAGGTCCTGCGGGGCTCGCATGTGCACAACAATTGAATCGTGCCGGGCACCTTGTTACGGTTTTTGAACGTGCCAATTATGTCGGAGGCTTACTGACACTGGGTATTCCTGAATATAAACTCGAAAAAGCAGTAGTTCAAAGAAGGGTAAACCAGCTTACTGCTGAAGGGGTAGAGTTTCGCACTAACGCTAATGTTGGAGTCAACGTCTCGACTGCAGATCTAATGAAAGAATATGATGCCGTTTGCCTCACTGGTGGTGCTACCCAACCAAGGGACTTGAGCGTATCAGGACGAGAGTTGAATGGAATCCACTTCGCGGTGGATTACCTGTCACAGCAAAATAGACTGCTCGCAGGGGAAAGTATCGACACCGCTAAGCGAATTGACGCCAATGGGAAACATGTAATTATTCTGGGCGGAGGCGACACCGGAGCAGACTGTCTCGGAACAGCTCACAGACAAGGTGCAGCATCAGTACTCCAAATTGAGCTACTCCCAGAACCACCCACAGCCAGAGTGCAAAACAACCCATGGCCTGAGTGGCCAATGATACTCAGAAGCTCAGCGGCACACGAAGAAGGCGGTGTCCGCGATTATAGCATAGCGACCAAGAGTTTCAGCGGTACAAATGGGTCCGTTAGTAAACTTCATGCTGTACGATTAGCTTGGCAACCCTCAGAATCAGGAAGACAAGTCATGGCCGAAGTAGAAGACAGCGAGTTTGATATTAACACCGATTTGGTACTTCTAGCTATGGGATTCTTAGGGCCTGAGCGTTCTGGGCTACTTGAAGATCTTGGAGTCACACTCACTGATAGAGGGAATGTAAAAGTCGACGGTTCAATGATGACCTCACTACCAGGCGTTTTCTCCGCCGGTGATATGTCCCGTGGACAATCCCTCGTTGTCTGGGCCATTGCTGAAGGCAGAGAAGCAGCCCATCATGTAGACGAATACCTAATGGGAGCAACTACACTGCCACCGGTATTCGCATAAAGCTACAGTACTAGTTCAACCTTGTTGATCCCTTATTCAAGAAGGATGTTTTACCGATGACGCAAAACAACGAACCTTCCGATTTCATACGTGAAATCGTGAAGCAAGACCTTATTAACAACAAATGGGGTGGATCAACTGTCACTCGCTTTCCACCTGAACCAAATGGATTCCTCCATATCGGGCACGCCACCTCCATATGCCTAAACTTTGGTATAGCTGAAGAAACAGGAGGCCGATGCCATCTACGCTTTGACGACACGAACCCAACAAAAGAAGATCAAAGGTATGTAGATTCAATAATTCGTGATATCACATGGCTTGGTTGGTCCTGGAATCAACATCTCTATTATGCCTCAGATTATTTCGATGAATTATATCAATTTGCTGTCACGCTTATAGAGAATGGAAAGGCATATATAGACGATCAAACTCCAGAGGCTATAAGAATTGACCGAGGCACTCTCACCGAAGGTGGTACGGAAAGCCCTTATCGCAATCGCTCAATAAAAGAAAACCTCGATTTATTTGAAAGAATGAAAAACGGAGAATTCGAAGAAGGAGAGAAAGTACTAAGGGCCAAGATAGATATGTCCTCCGGTAATCTCAACTTCCGCGACCCTGTTTTATACCGAATCTTGAAAAGCGAACATCATAGAACCTTGGATAAGTGGTGCATATACCCTATGTATGACTTTGCTCACGGACAGTCCGACTCAATCGAACACATCACTCACTCCATCTGTACTTTAGAGTTTGAAGATCACCGTCCACTATATGATTGGTTTATTAAGGAACTAGGGCTACACCACCCTCAACAAATTGAATTCGCGAGACTAAACCTCACCTACACCGTCCTCAGTAAACGTAAGCTTTCTCAGCTCGTTCAGGAAAATTTTGTGGAGGGATGGGACGATCCACGAATGCCTACACTATCTGGATTAAGGCGCCGGGGTTTCACCCCTGAATCAATTAAAGAATTTTGCAGATTAGTCGGTGTCAGCAAACGACCTAAGACAATTGAATTGGCTGTACTTGAACATTCCCTGCGTAAAGGGCTCAATCTCACCGCTCCAAGAGTGATGGGAGTACTCCGCCCTCTTAAGCTGATCATCGATAACTACCCCACGAATGATAATATTGAATATCTGGAAGCAACTAATAACCCCGAAGACGCATCAAAAGGTACTAGGCTGGTTCCCTTTGGACGTGAGCTATATATAGAAAAGGCTGATTTTTCTGATAATCCTCCTTCAAAGTTCAACCGGCTTGCCATAGATAGAGAAGTTCGATTGAGATATGGATATTTTGTCACATGCACTGACTTCACTAAGGATCCAATTTCAGGGGAAATTACAGAAGTTCATTGTACCTATGATCCAGAGACTAAGGGTGGCTATGCGCCAGATGGTAGAAAAGTGAGAGGAACGATTCACTGGGTCTCGGCAACTCAAGCTATCGATGCTGAAGTCCGACTCTATGGCACTCTTTTCACAGCTGAAAAACCAGACGAAAGTGACGATTTCCGAACCATAATCAACCAAGATTCTTTGGAAGTGCTACGAAATTGCAAAATCGAACCCAGTGTTCTCACTTCGAATGAGCAGACTACCTATCAATTCGAAAGATTAGGTTACTTCACAATGGATACTGAAAGCCCTGGGCAAGAAATGCCGCTATTTCATCGATCTGTTACTTTGAGGGACACATGGTCCAAATAGAACAATCCACTCCACAGCTTGTCCGTTCACTGGTTATTTACTACGTTCGCAATGTGTAGCTTTGAACTGCATCTTGGGTCGACCCACGGTGCAGTTCAAAGCTACACCAGAGACTAGACACAAGATATACTACTCACTCTTGATGAGAGCAAGCCCAATCATAATCCCCCATGCGACTGTTATCATGTATGCGATCCCACCAATCATTCCTGCTGTCTGGGCAAATGACAAATCAACTGCAGCCACGACCGATGTTACTAACAATACAAACTGACCTGCTAGCACGAAAAGTGTGAACATCTTGTTGTATTGCCCACTTAGATACACTCCGCAAACGAGCAACGTGAATCCTATGCCAGCCAAAACAGAAGCTAAGCTGTTTATGGCCGTACTCACAGCATATACAGCCTCAGCTGAAGCCCCAGCGTCACCCCCTGCAATTAAAACTGTGCCTGCAGAACTCATCGTCCATCCGACAACCCCAAATAACGCGAACAGCAGTCCAAGCCTTCGAGGCCCCTCTCCATTCTTATCTTTCAAATTCTCTATGACTATGCTGAACCCAAACAACATTGCAATTAAGCCAATCGGAACAAGCAGGAACAACGTAGTCGCTGCCGCGGCATTAGCCATCGCGACATCTATAGACGCAGCAAAATCTGCAGGGTCTACCTGTCCGCCTATTAACCCCTCCCCCGGGGCGTAATAAGAAGCTAATCACTGAGATCGTAGGTCCAATGATAAGCGATAGTCCTCCCAGTCTACTTACAGAAACATTCAACATATCTTCTCCTAACAACTAGGTATAGGGATTAATCGATAAGACAATATCAACAAATCCGCTGTAAAGAAACTACAGAGCCCGTACGATTTATCACCGATAACCTGTCATGTTATTTCCCACATATACTCTGCACCTCGTACTTGCGCCAATCTCTTTCGTGCGAACACTGCAGCATGCACATATATACGTATTCGTATATACGCATATACGTATTGTTTAAGACGTGTGCGTGCCTTACAATATTTGTGCATGCATTTGTGCCTGTGCGTATAAAAGGTTGCAGTAGAAATATTCATCAATAAACTGAAGAGGCGCTAATGAACCGTGTCAAAAAATCTCTATACCTCTTATGTGCCTTAGTCATTGAAGGAACAGTTATAGGTATCCTCGCATGTAGCAGTGGGCCAAAGACGGTCGAGCTAATCAAAACAACCGAAGTCCATAAAATTGTTGAGGTTGCAGTTGATCCAGGGAAGTTAGTCATTTATTCAGGAAGAAAAGAATCCCTCATTGGCCCCGTTATACAGCAATTTGAAGAATCTAGTGGAATTGAAGTAGAAGTCAAATACGGTTCTTCGGCACCATTGGCAGCACTATTAATGGAAGAAGGAGAGAAAACTCCAGCTGATATCTTCTATGCGCAAGATCCCGGGGCTATCGGGTCTGTTGAAAACATGCTCAAACCAATAAGTACCAATATCTTGATGGATACCATCACCGATGACGACGGAACAACATCGGAAGTGGATGTTGTTCCTACTTGGGCTAAATCTCCACAAGGCCTTTGGACAGGCATTACAGGTCGAGCGCGAGTTGTTGTCTATAACACCGCAGCATTATCAGAAGCAGATTTACCAAACACGATGCAAGGTTTCTGCGACACAAAATGGAAAGGGCGAATCGGGTGGGCGCCAAGTAATTCTTCTTTCCAAACAATGATCACAGCAATGCGGCAAGAATGGGGCGAGGCACAAACAAAAGAGTGGATTGAATGCATACGGGACAACGACGCAAGGGTATATTCCAAGAATGCGCCTCAAGTCGAAGCTGCCGCCAAAAACGAAATTGCTGTAGGTTTTGTAAACCATTACTACCTCTACAAATTCGTACTTGATGCTGCCGAAGGTGACGACTTTGCCGCCAGAAATTACCACCCACGCAGTGGGGGACCGGGTTCGATGGTGATGGTTTCTGCTGCAGGCATATTAAGAACATCCCAAAACACCGAAAACGCAGAAAAGTTTATTCAATTCATGACATCTAAAATTACTCAAAGCTATTTCGCGAATTCAACAAGGGAATATCCATTAGTGAGCGGGGTCAAAACCCATCCCCTCATAACATCATTTGGAGATATCAATAAACCTGATATCTCACTTGCTTCACTCAGTGACATTGCTGGTAGCGCGCAGATGCTGAAAGATGCAGGGGTTTTAGAATGATCATTGGCCAACCCTTCCTCATGCAACGACCATGAGGCTAAAATCTATTAGACATTGATGCCATATGTATAAATCTTCTCAATTAATATTGCGGGTAATATCCACAATGGTACTGCTGTTGGTGGCGATACCGCTGTGCTACGTAGTCATGAATTTAATGTCATCACCAGCTGAATTGCTTCGGTATGTTCTCGCCCAAAAAACGTTGCTTTTAGCATGGAATACCGTTGCCCTAACATTTGTTGTAACCATTATCTGTATCTGCATTGCCACACCACTAGCACTACTTACTATTAGGTCCAACTTACCTCTAAAGAGGTTATTTAGAGTACTATTATGCCTTCCATTAGTTTTCCCCAGTTACATATACGGGTTCCTATTTATAATACTTTTCGGCCCAAAAGGTATGCTATACGACATGCTAAAACCGTTGGGAGTTGAACAGATACCAAACTTGTACGGGTTTTCTGGAGCCTGTTTATGCTTATCGTTATTAAGTTATCCTTATATCTTCATTAGCGTTTCGTCTTCCCTAATGAAGCTTGACTACTCTTATGAAGAAGTATCATCCAGCCTTGGCAAATCGTTTTGGCATACCTACTCAAAAGTAGTAATCCCGCTCTTAAGACCTTCAATTACTGTAGGGGCCATACTCGTAACCTTGTATGTTATCAGTGACTTTGGCGCAGTATCCCTACTTCAATACAAATCATTTAGCTATGTAATATACAATCAATATGAAACAATCCAAAGGAGTGCAGCTGCCAGCACTTCTAGTATTTTGATATTAATTGGATTACTATCCATATGGTTTTACAGGCCAAATTCAGCAAACACAAACTTATATCGTTCAAGCGCTGCAATACCAAGAAGTACAGCATTGATCGATTTAGGTCAGTTAAAATGGATAGCCTTTATCACCGTGAGTTTGCTGATATTTATAAGTGTAATACTCCCCTTATCAGTCCTAATTTACTGGGGTTTCAAATTCACTATAAATTACAGCGATTTTTTCAAGCTATCTTCACTCTTCAATTCTTTATATGCTGCATCCATCGGATCGATACTTACTGTAATACTGTCAATCCCAGTAGCCTTACTCATAGCGAAATACAAGAATTCATTCAGTCAAATAATAGAAAAAGTTTCTTATATTGGATTCATACTACCAGGTATCGTTGTCGCCCTAGCGGTAGTGTATTTTGGAATTAATTTCGCCATGCCTATTTATCAAACCATCGTTCTATTATCAATCGGATACATTATTTTGTTTATCCCAGTTGCGATTGGGATAATTAAACCAGTATTCTTACAAATGAATCCTAGGCTTGAGGAAGCTGCAAAGGGTTTGGGCGCTTCTACTTTCAAGGTTTGGCAACACATCTACTTGCCTTCGATGATACCAAGCCTAGCAGGAGCCTTCGCTCTAGTTTTTGTTCTGATAATGAAAGAGCTGCCTGCTACACTTATTCTATCTCCCTTAAACTTTAATACATTAGCTACTTCTGTTTGGACTCATGCCACAGAAGCAAGCTTTGGAATGGCGGCGGTATATTCAGGTATACTGCTGTTATTTACTGCATTACCTATGTTCTTATTACTGAACAAAGGCATACAAAAATAACAAAATACTTGGGGAAACATGTCAAACCAAATCAGCAATGAAAATTTCCCTGTTATCAGATGTATTGGGATAGGCAAATCCTACTCAGGGACGTCTGAAGCAGTACAAAACGTTGACCTAACTGTCAATCATGGAGAGATATTAGTTCTCCTGGGGCCAAGCGGTTGCGGAAAAACAACACTCTTAAGATTGATAGCTGGTTTTGAAATCCCTACAAATGGAACCCTTTCTGTAGGTGGACAAGTAGTATCAATGCCTGGGACATTCGTCAAACCTGAAAACCGCAAAGTGGGTATGGTATTTCAAGATTACGCTCTGTTCCCACACCTTAATGTGGAAAAGAACATCACATTTGGATTAGACAAATCGAACAGCGAAGGAGAAAGGGTTGAAAAAATAGTCAGCCTAGTAGGTCTGCATCACCTACTACAAAGAATGCCCAACGAGCTTTCTGGAGGAGAGCAGCAAAGAGCTGCATTAGCCAGAGCCCTTGTGCCCAATCCAACTATTATGCTTTTTGATGAGCCTTTATCAAATTTGGATGCCACCTTGAGAATTAAAATCAGAGCAGAGATAAAAGAAATATTAAAACAAGCCCAAGTCACCACTATTTTTGTAACTCATGATAAAGAAGAGGCAATGTTTCTTGCCGACCGTATTGCGATTATGAACGATGGGAAAATAGAGCAAATAGGTAGCCCTGAGCAAATCTACAATAAACCCTCAACTCAATTTGTCGCAGAATTTATGGACCCTGCATCATTTGTCGATATAACACTCGAAGATCCCCATACTTTGGTTACGGAGATTGGCAAGATAAACATAACGGATCCAATTCATAATGCTACTGAAAATTTACAGCTTTTACTACGCGGGAACAATATTATCCTAAATGCGTATCATGGCACATCCACTGTTGATTCAGTAGAATTTAGGGGCTCACATTATTCTTACGCAATTAGATTAGCATCCGGAAAATTAATTGAGTATATATCCCAAGAGAGCATTTTAGAGGCTTCCCAGTCTGTTTCGGTGGGTATTGATAAAAATCAGCCCATCCATCTTTACACAAATGGAATATATAGGAACACAACTACGATAACCCCGAGCCTTAATCCATGAAATTCTTTCACTCCTTCCTCCCCGAGCGATATACCGCTTCCGATGATGCTGATTACCGACTGACTCAACTGGTGGCTACGTACCTCTTTGAATTTTCCCCGGAACAGGTACCACTTGCCCTTGACGACAATTCCAGACTTTGCTAAAGTGAAATAAATAACAAACGTGCATACGCATATTCCTTGGCCTGCGCACATTCATACTGACTACGCCCGAACGTAGGGAGGATCAACAAGTGTATAAGAGTTTCAGTATCTCGCTTATCACAACCAGCATGATTGCCCTAATGCTGGTTGGTTGTTCAAATTTTATAGCAGAAGACACCGCATCCATCGTTTCCGAATCTTCACAAACTACAACCACCCAGACTCCTGCGACTGCTACCCCCATACCTGAGCCAACCACAGTTCCAACATACCCTATGACTATCACCGACATGATGATGCAGTCGATAAAAATAACAGCCAAACCCACAAGAATCGTCAGCATCAGCCCCACGGCGACTGAAATGCTATATGCTGTTGGCGGAATTGCGGTTGGAAGAGACGCTGGATCCACGTTCTCAGACGATGTCAGTGCGTTACCTTCAGTGGGCGGTGCATACAACCCAAGTGTAGAAGCAATCATGGCATTAAATCCAGATCTGATACTCATTGAAGCGCTAACCCAAGGACATCTAACACAGGCACTATCAAACTTACAGGTGCCTATAGCAGCCGTGCGAGCAACATCGGTTCAAGATGTTAAAGATGGACTTACTCTCGTAGGCACGATTGTCAATGAGAAAGACCAAACAAAAAACGCAATAGAAGCCTTGGACAACAAAATTGAAGCTGCAATGGTCCCTCAGCGGGACTCCCATTCCGTATTGATATTGATAGCAGATGCTCAGCACAATACATACGCAGCTTTGCCTGAATCGTACCCCGGTGAAATTGCTAATTTGATGAACTTGTCGAATGTCGCTGCAGGATTGGAACAGTCTGGCCCATACCCTGGTTTCACCCTATTTTCTCCGGAACAAGCAATTACTAGTAATCCTGATATAATCCTCGCAATATCGCCGGCACCTGCTCCAGCGCCTCCACTGTCGAGCATGTTGCCAATGATACCTGGGTACAACAGCCTTTCGGCACTTACTCAAGGAAGAGTAGCTGAGATTGATCCTGATTTGTACTTATCATCTCCTGGTCCAAGAATAGCTGAAGCGATTGTAGAACTCGGCACCTTATTGGACTCCATGGAGTTTAGTCAGGGGAACTAAGTATGAGAAGAATTACCTATGTCCTAGTCACCTGTGGAATGTGTCTGGGCATAGGTATTCTTATCGGATTACTATACGGTCCTGCCAGCCTAACCTTAAATCAATTCCTCTCGGCTATTACCAATGACGACGAGCATATGGTCGAAATAATATTGTGGCAACTGCGAATGCCACGGGTAGCCATAGCAATCACCGTAGGTGCTTCCCTAGCTGTCGCTGGGGCCCTAATACAAATCTCTGCACGAAACCCCTTGGGGGACCCTCAGATTTTCGGCGTGGGCGGTGGTGCTGCTGTAGCCCAAGCCATGGCACTTGCTGGATGGATATCCTCGGGAACATGGGCACTCATGGGTACATCCGTCGCCTTTTCTGCCTTGAGCGTAGGAATCATTACTTACTTTTCTGCTAGCCAACACATAACATCTGCGCGACTCGCCTTGATTGGAGTATCAATAGCCGCCCTATCATTAGCAATCGCTACAGGAATTATGGCTTCCGCACGAGTTTTTACACAGCAGTCACTTGCTTTCATTGGTGGCAGTTTCAGTAATCGAGGTTGGGATGATTTGCTCTCTGGCCTACCATTTATAGCCGTCGGACTACTGTTAGCAGCAATAATTGCCCGCAGACTCAACACATTAGCGCTAGGCGACGAAATTGCTTCAAATCTTGGGGCTGATCCTGGCTCTACTCGTCTGATTGCCATGATATCTGCCGGAATACTTGGAGGCACTGCGGTTGCTCTGGCCGGGCTCATAGGCTTTGTTGGACTCCTCGTTCCGCACGTAGCGAGGCTCATTGTGGGACACGATTCTCGATCAATTCTTCTGGTTTGCATACCCTTTGGAGCAATTATCACGCTATATGCAGATCAGATAGCAAGGTTAGCATTTATGCCATCTGAAATCCCAGTAGGCATGGTAACCACGGCACTTGGGGCCCCACTGATGATATATTTAGCAAGGCGCATTATATGAATATATACCTTAACAAGATATCCTTTGCCTATGCAGATAGCTCAATACTGAACAACATATCTATGCGCCTCAACACTGGTAAATTCGTTTGCCTACTCGGAAGAAACGGATCAGGCAAAACAACGCTAATGCAAATTGCTAGTGGGCGCCTAGCACCCACTTCAGGAGAGATTCGTTACTCGGAAACCGATAACCTAATAAGAAATCACAAAACACTTAAACGCCACTTCTCTATCCTTCCTCAAGGTATACAAGATCCCCCTTATCTGAAAGTACGTGAAATACTAGAGTTAGCGAAATATAATCCCAAAACTCAAAGCATTTTTATATTCGAGATGAATGATAAACAAGCTATAGTCAGTGCTATGACTTCATGTGGAATTGAGAATTTCGCCGACCGACCATTTAATGAATTATCTGGAGGAGAGAAACAACGAGTGTGGCTCGCCTTCTGCCTCATACAGAACAAACCATTCATGATGCTCGATGAATCTTTGCATGCACTGGATTTCACGTCGAAAGATCAAGCCTTTCGTCTGTTAGCAACACTGGCAAGCAAAGGCAAAGGGATACTCCTCAGCACACATGATCTAGCATTAGCCGAGAAATACGCAGATCAAATTATCCACCTAGAAGGCGGAAAAATTACCTACGATGGACCCAGCGGTGAGGACCTGAAAAATGTATTCACTCGGATACTACATTAAGTAACTAACTCATGCCCAAACTCCACCCTCCAGATACTTCGATATTTGCCCCATTTACCTCTCCAGCGCCTCCCCCTACTAAGAAAAGTACAGCCCTGGTGACATCCTCATAATCAACAACTCGGGCACCTTCAGGCCGAATTCCGTTCGGCAATACCCCAGGGGAAATCATGTTGACAGTCACTCCTTGGCTACACTCAAGAGACATAATCTTGGTTAACATGAACAGCCCTGTTTTAGCTATGTAGTAGGGAGCTGTTCTCTTCCTAAGCAACAGCCGATCAGCACCAACAGCACCAATGTTGATCACCCGACCATACCCTGAGTTCATAGCTCCTAAGGCCCTTCTCGAGCAAAAAAATGCCGCATACAGATTACTCTCTATGGTATCCGTAAACTCCATATCTGAAGTTTCCATCAAAGGCTTAAATATGAAGTCACCAACATTATTAATCAATATGTCGACTTCACCATAATCAGAGCGTATACCACCAAATAAGCGATCCACGTCTGATGGCTGAGTCACATCCGCCTGTACAATCTGAGAATTCTGTCCATACTTTCTAACCATAGACAGGGTTTCCTCTGCAGATCGTTTGTCAGAACGGTAGTTTATAATCAGGGTCGCTCCTTCTTTTGCAAGCTCAATCGCTACTTCGCGGCCTAGCCCCTTTCCTCCACCAGTCACAAGTGCAACCCTGTTTGTGTGTTCGCCTGTCATCTGAAAAACTCCTTCCGTTCCCCTGTTACATGAAAAACGCCATCGCCATAAAGCATCTTGCCAAGATAGTACTCCAATCAATACAAAACGACATTAACCTTGAATTATCAGAGATTGTTAATTACCATCATCCAATATCAGTATATTGTCTAAAACCATTGGTATAATGTTGTCAATTCAGGAGACAACAAATAACCCAGGTAAGCGGTTTTTCAAGAGATAAGGAGACAAGATATGGGAGCTCTTTCAGGCATAAAGGTAATCGATCTCACTCAATACATAGCGGGTCCTTATTGCACAAAAGTATTATCTGCTTATGGTGCTGATGTAATCAAGATTGAAAAGCCTCCTTCAGGCGACCCCGCTCGAAATCTCGCACCTTTCATGGATAACATCCCAGGAATCGAACGAAGTGGCTTGTTTCTATACCTCAATACAGGAAAGAAAAGCATAACTTTAAATCTAAAAACCGTAGAAGGAAGAAAAATATTCCTGAAGCTCATCAAAGACGCAGACATTGTAGTAGAGAACTATGCCCCTGACACCATGGAGTCACTAGGAGTCAGCTTTGAAACGCTTCGCACAATGAATCCAAACATTATGATGACCTCTATCTCAAATTTCGGTTCAACAGGTCCATACAAGAACTACAAACTCACCGAGATAGTAATGTATGCAATGGGACTTACAATGCACGGAACCGGGATGATAGACAGAGAGCCCCAAAAACTTGCATTGACTATAATTCAACATCAGGCAGGTATGATTGCTGCTGCCACCACTGTCGGATCTTACCTTGGCCGTGAAATGCACGGCATAAGTCAGCATCTTGAGGTAGCTCTGATGGAAACCCAATTGGGATCCATTGACCGTACTGCAACTCAAGCAATCGGATATTCGTATTCGGGTAACGCTTCTATCAATAGAGCAGGCGCCACTGCTAACGGAATTCTGCCATCAGGACCCTACCCGTGTGCAGATGGATATGTCAATTTCTCTGGAATCAATCCAATGTGGTGGCCACGTTTTGTCGAGATGATCGAGATGCCAGAACTTAACGACGATCCTCGATTTCAAGCCAAAGATTTCAGTTTTGTATATAACCTCGACTACAAGGAAGAAGTTGATGCCCTCCTGATGGGATGGTCCACGCAACTCACAAAAAGAGAAGTTATGGGAAAAGCACAAGCTGCAGGGATGGCTGGCAGTGCTATCAACTCAATGGAAGATGTCTATAGTGACCCCCAATTCAACTTTAGAGAATTCTTCGTTGACCTCGACCATCCTGAAACTGGAGTTCTTCGTTACCCTGGTACTCCAGCACAACTTAGCGAAAGTCCGGCTGATTTCCGTCGCGCTCCATTACTTGGCGAACACAACAAGGATATCTACTGTGATCTCTTGGGTTACGCACCAGAAGATCTGTCCATGTTACGAGAGCAAAATGTCATCTAAAAGATAACCGTGGATCAATGTTCCTTGCGTAGGTAATTGATTGCCTCCATCATGACGAGGCAATCAACTTCATTGTAGTCACTTATTTGCTGCATTAAAGCGTTGCTACGCATAGAGCCTCCCTCTTCTCTGGCTTTTTGATCACACCAGAAGGCCCCAATCATCGCCCCCAATCCATCAGCAGGCCCGTCCCTCCACAAGGTATCGACAAACCCATGGCTATTGAATGCTTTAACAATGCTCTTCAGCCCAAAATCCATTGCACCCTTAACGACCACCGGTTCTGCAAGCATAACTTGGGTATAAAAATCAAACCAAGCTAGTTCTGGCCAAACTATATCAGGATGCCGATGGGCCACGGAATTATATTCTGCGACCAAACTCAATCTTTCTGCTGGTGACCAATGGAAAATAAGTGGTGGGGAACCATCAGGATCTATCTTTTCTTTCACGAATGCCATATGTGCAAACCATTCATCTAGAATGCGTCGTTCTTGATGGATAGTCAGCTTATCAGTTGTGAATTGACTAAAAACCCACTCCCCGTTCTCTACATATCCGCACCCAATCATGAAAATCATAGAAGTCCCTGCCCGTTGAGGCATTTCATTGAAATTATCATTAAGATCAGAGACACTTTCAAAATCCACGTAAAACTCTAAGGGCCGTCGCACTCCCCATTCTTCTCGGGCAGCCTTTATTGTAGCCGGCAAAATGAGCGGGGATCCTTGTTCTCGGTTTACCTGCAATATCCGATTCAGTGTGTCATACCTCTCCCCGGAAATTATGCCCACGGTCTCAGCGGAAAGCCGGGGATCAGTCCATCTTGTTATACCTTGAGAATGTGCGTGACTCCTTCCAGCCACACCAACATTCCAAAGAAGGGTCAACTCCTGCAATTTCTGTGCAATATCACCCTTGGCTCGATGCCAAGGGCTATCTTGAGTGTTCCCCATATTAGGGTATAACTCCGGTACCGATGGTTTAGGGTATAGATCCCATTTGTTACCCTTTCGTCGTAACTTTCTAACCCAATCAACGGCCTCCCTAGCAGCGTCGTTAATATGCATATTGCGGCCAACAGTACTATCCATGGGGATTATGCCTAATTTTTCCAGACAAGACGCCCCCCGTACTGTCTGCCTTCCTTTTCTGATCTGCCAACCTCTACCTATCACAAACCCGTTCGCGGGAATAAATCCCTGAATTCTCCCGAGGGCAGAATTGTAGAGGAAAACCTGCACCTTATAAGCTGGTGCTGATCCAATATTCATAAGAGTCCCGGCTCCCGTTAGATGAAGAGCAGCGAATTTGATGTCAACTATGCAGTAATGGCTAGAAGGTAGGCCAATACCGGGGGCTCCTTGATCCAAGACAATGGCATTCACCTGCCCTGGAAAAAGCTTGGCTAATACATCACTTCGGACAAGAAGGTCGGGAGTCCCATATGTCCTAGTTTCAGGGTTTCGCAATACGCCCTGATAAATTATCTCAGCCCCTTCGCCCATTGCTTCAACTGTTTTTGCACTTACATCTAAATCCCGTGCTGCAAAGGGAGTGCTAGTTATTCGGGTCACTGATACTAAGGATTCAATCTGCTCCATGACCACATCTTCAAAACGGCGACCTTGCGCGAAAATAAACTCCGTAAAATCGGTCCTCGGGTCATACCCTTGATACTCAGTATCTGGGACAAACCCATGCTTAGCGCCATAAATGGAGAGCCAATCCAGTAAGGGATCCCCCAACACATAATTCCTGGTTCTCGTGGCAGCTATCCAATCATCCCATTCACTCCTAGAAGTTGGGTTGACTTCCTTGTTACCATTGTCCAACCAAAGTGCTTCTAGCCCTACAACCATTATTACTCGCACCCCACCAGTTAGTGCTCTAGTCACACAGATTGATGCCAAGGCCCCTATAGGCATAGGTATACTACTTGATCTGCATAAAGACTGCATTCAAGAATTCCGATACGTTATCATCGAGTACTTACGATGTCCACAATGATGTATGGTATAGCCGGCAATTTAGTGATATACAAGACACGATGTATTGGTTAACGGGAAAGTGAATGTAATGGCGATTTATTTCGGATATTTCCAACCCAACGAAGCTTATTCGGTGCACCGCACCCAAAAAATTCTCTCTGGAGAATGGCCAGCACCTCAGCTAGGACAAAACCCTGATGCCGCAATGGCGGATAAAGTTCGTGGCTTCCCAGGATTCTTGAGTTCGATAGGGGTCACTCTGATTGGCTCCTACACCCCGGTGGGACAAGGTCTAAGCGACACAACCCCAGGGGTAACAATTGTCGAAACGGATGATCCAAGCAAGCTCAATCAAATCACCTTACTATCAACCGTATCTAAACTACAGATTTCAAACGTATCAACAAGTCCAAAGACCCAGTTAATCGGCAGGGTGAGTAACTATTAACGTAAGCAGCTCGCAGAATTGCACCAGCGCATTGGAGAAATTAAATTGAATAATGAATCCTTCCCCTTCTTTCTCATGCTAGCCACAGTAGGGGGTATTTTGTTCTTCATACACAAATCAGGCCTGCGCCGGGGTTTATCAAAAGGAGAGAATCGAATCTTCCGTATTCTGTGGGTGATTTATGGAATCGCTATGATTCTCTTTGTGCTGAGCGAATTAATTATAACCTCTCGAGGTACTCAGTAGTGAGTACTGTCTAATAGTGATTTCCAACTCTAGTAAATGAGCTAAATGCAATTTCAATCCTGAGTAAACTTATTCGTACTAGGGGTAGTTTATAGATTTTTTAGCGGAACAATCATCTCAAAATCCTAAGTATTAGGCATTGAATCGGATTGACTTTAATACCCGTTTCTTGGGATTATCTATTTGCTTACCAGATTTTTGAGGAGGGTATTATGGACTTGAAAATGCAGACGAGCTTGTTCCTAATTGTGGGAGCTATTGTGTCCATGGCTGGTTGGATGTTTATTTATCCCGCTGATGGCGATGGGAGTACTTCGGCAGCAATCAATGCAGCCGCTCTTATGGGCGATCCAGGTTTGGCCAAAGTGGGTATGCTGATGGGATTCGGCGGTATGGGAGCGATGATGATGGGGTTCCTCAATATAGCCCGGAAGATGGCGGCAGGACCCGGGTTAGGAGCTGCGTTCGCCAATGTTAGCGGGGTTTTCTCTTTAGCACTCATCATAGTCATGACATTTTTGATTGGGATCGAGTGGGCCGTAGTAGAAGCTAGTTCCGCAGAGATTGGTACTGCCCTCATGCAGATTAGCGCAGCCTCTGAGACCTCATTCATGGTGTCATGCGGATTACTTCTACTCACTCTTGGGATAGGTATTATCGTTGAGAAAAACTATCACATAATCATTGGTGGAGCTGCAGCTATTTGCGGTGTCAGCTTCCTTATCAGCATTGTAGGAGGGGCAGCAGGCATGCTTGGATTTATCGGATGGCTTGGGATGCTTTTAACAGCCATCGCACTTGGAGTTCAGACTCTCAGATCACAAAGTTAACGGTACTGGTTTATACAAGAACCCCCCCTCACCTGCAGATGAGGGGGATTTAAGGAGATATTTATGGTAAAAGGTCAAGATGCAAAAAAGACGAGTAAAAAGAAAGCGGTAAAAACCTTAAAAGAAAAACGTATCGCAAAGAAAGAAAAGAAAGCCACTAGCTTTAGCTAAGGAGGCTCTCCATTATGAGAAGAGTCCCCGCTTACTGTCCCGAGAGTTAGCTGATATAGAGTCTCAGCTCGGAGAGTATAACGTTTCACTAGGCAGGGGTTACGCAGGGAAAGCGAAAGTCTTATCCCTTACCGTCGATAAAACTACAAGCCCCTGAACCGCTGTTGATCGTTCCTTTATTGGTACATACCACAACAACAGCACAGGCACGAGAACAGTATCATTATCGTTACCGTGAGGACGTTTTACGCCTACCACTATGGATAGGGTTTTTATTTGGATTGACTGGTCAAAAATCCAAATAATATGTGGTTCTACGAAGGAGATACGCTTAGGAGTTCTGTTCCCTGTTCTCCCTATAAGTGAGGAACAGAGAATAGAAAGCGACAGATTAATTTATCTAAAAGGGTTTATGAAATAGGGATTTGTTCCCTGCATCCCTTAGCTAGTTCGCTTCTTATAAGAGGTTTCCCATTTCCTTACGATTCGAAATGCTATGAAAAACCCTGCAATCAAGCCGACCCATTGAATTCCATATTCCAACAAGCTAAACAATTGAATTTCATTTTTAAACATCAACCATAAAAGCCCCCACAATAAAGTCACCAATACTAAAAACAGTGCAGTGGAAATATAGGAGGTCGTTAATTTATGGGCTGGAGCAATGGTGTATGCGGTAATAGGGAAAATCCAGCCCCAAACCAAGTTTTTCCCGAACAAGGTTAGTGTGTAGTACCCTACCACTTCAATAAAACTCGGGATTGTGGTAAGTCCCATTAACGGCCCTACGTAAACCCCGAGAAATAAGATTGCTTGCCATAAGAGTGCAGTAATACCACACGCTAAAACAGCTCCCGGGAGTACGGACATCCATCGGAGAATCTTAATCAGTTTGATACTCATTAATCTCCTCTTAGTTACCATGCTAGAAGTATGTTAGCTATTATACTGTCAGTACATTGTTTCGTCATTTTGCCCAAGGTGTTTTACGAAACCACACTTCAGTATAATGCTCGCAAGGATTTCCTATGAATAACACGCTAATGAGAAATACAAAGCTAGCAGTAACTGCTTTGGCAATGATGTTTCTACTTGCCTGTGGTGGTATAGAAGCCAAAGGGTACACCAAACAGGGGACTGATTTTCACAAATCCGGGGATTTTGAAAGTGCAATTGTTAGCTACAACAAGGCTATAGAGTATGACCCGGATTATGCCTTAGCTTATAACAATAGGGGCGCCAGTTATAGCAATTTAAAACAGTATAACAGAGCTGTGGAAGACTACAGCAAGGCTATAGAGTTAGACCCGGATGCTGGGGCTTATAGCAATAGGGGCCTCGCTTACAATGATTTAGAACAATATGACAGAGCCATAAAAGACTACAACAAGGCTATAGAGTTAGACCGAGATGATGTTATTGCTTATTACAATAGGGGCATCACTTATAGCAATTTAGAACAATATGGCAGAGCCATAAAAGACTACAGCAAGGCTATAGAGTTAGAATCAGATTATGCTTCTGCTTATAACAATAGGGGCTACGTTTACTATAAGGTAGAACAATATGACAAGGCCTTACAGGATTTGAACAAGCTTATAGAGTTAGCACCAAACAACAAAAGGGTAATTAGCGATAGAGATCGGTTGTTGAAAGACCATCCCTACCTGAAAAAGTAACACCCCGTCTTCAGCAGTAAGCCTCATTTACTAAGCACACATGTGTGTTGAGCCTGAAGTGATTTCGTTAAGGTTATCGCCCGAGCGACCACACCTTATATATAAGGGGGGTGCCTGTCATCAACGGGCTTCACCCCCTGGGGTATCAAATAAGGGGAGATAATATATCAGTCACGAAACAAATGGTGGTCAAACTCGTTCTTTAGCACTTGAGGGAACACCCGCCAGAACCCAGAAATCATTGATTTCGTGCCTAATTCTGGCGGAGGGGAAGGGATTCGAA
>Ga0114999_10003112_pt1 | contig 21161 bp, 15 predicted proteins | sample ArcticOcean_MG_C_3_FD_89820 | JGI IMG/M metagenome (GOLD analysis project Ga0114999, IMG submission 89820) | Marine microbial communities from western Arctic Ocean - ArcticOcean_MG_CB8_126 | ecosystem: Environmental > Aquatic > Marine > Oceanic | place: Arctic Ocean: Canada Basin | collected...
ATCAATTCCCCGCCCGTTGTTGCCACCTAGACGCGCCTTTCGCATCGACTATTCCGGTCGCACGGGCCCGAAGATTCATCCGCCGGGAATCCAAGAAAGAAGAGGAACATTCGCGCACTCGTCTGCGTCGATTATACTCCTAGAGGCAGTAACAGGCTCTCGTAGACACTTCACCCTGCTCCCAACCGGACAGCCAGATCGATGGCCACGACGACACGCAGCGGACAGGCACACTACGTCGAGTTTGACGAATATGTTGACTCGAAGATCGCCAAGACCCGCGAAACGATTCGCTCGACCGACATCATGGTGACGATTGTCACCGCTGCCGCCGCAGTTCTGGGCTACCTGTTGCTGTTCGTCATTGCTGACCACTGGCTGGGGATGGACTTCGTCCCGCCGCTGGCCCGACTCGTGCTGGGGTGCTCGATCCTCGGAGCTTCCGTTGTCTGGGCCATCTGGAGAATCGGGTTACCCAACCGACGACGGATCAACCGCTTGTACGTGGCTCGTGAGATCGAACAGTTCGAGTCGGCACTCGAAGGGAACCTGCTGAACCTGGTCGATCTGCAACAGGCCGACCGCCGGATCGGACTGCCGGTGATGCGGTCAATCCAAAAGCGAGCGGCCGTGGGCCTGTCCAAAACCGATCTCGACGGCACCGTCGACCGCAGCCTGCTCATGCGGTCCACCTACACTCTGCTCGCACTCGTCGTCGCCGCCTGTCTCTACACCCTGCTCACCGTATCACTGGGCCTGAAACCGATCGGCCCCTCACTGATGCGAGCCTTCGGTGCCAGCACGACGGCACCCACGCGGATCCAATTCGAATCGGTTCAGACGCAGATCGCCGACGGCGATACGTTTGTCGACGCCGACAGCGCCCCACGTGTCCCGGCTCGTTTTCAACCAATGATCCAGGCCACGCTCAACAAGGCGCTCGACGAAAACGAACATGTCACGCTCTACTTCACGACCGCCGATCAACGGTTCGTTGACGAACCACTGGAAATGAGACCCATCGAGCAATCGTTGCAGGAGATCTATCCCGAGTACTCGGTAACGCTGCTGGGAGAAAACGAACGAGGCCTTCTGCAGAATCTCACGTTTCGAATTGAAGCCGGCGACGCGGTCACACCAAACTACTCAATCCAGGTTTCCACCGCTCCGTCGGCGACCGTTGTCTCGGTCGACTACGACTTCCCCGACTACATGCGACTGGAAGACGAATCGCGAGACAGCCCGAATGTCGAGGGATGGGAGGGGACTAATGTCACCGTCCACGCCACAACGTCTCTGCCCGTTCAGTCGGCTCGGCTCGTCTTTTCCGACACCGAAGATACGTCGCAACGGGCCGAGGAGTACCCGATGCATGTCATCGACGGAACCAAGCTGTCTGTCGCTTGGCATCTCGCCTTTCGGGATGGCGATTTCGAGAATTACCCGAAGTTCTATCGGATCGTCTGTCGAGACGAACAAGGTGCGACCGACCTGCACCCGACACTCCACTCGATCGCGATCCGACCGGACTTGCCGCCCGAGGTCGAACTGCTTGATCCGAAAAGTGACCTCACACTGCCCGCCAACGCCGTCCTCCCGTTACTCGTCAAGGCTCGTGACCCCGACTTTCAACTCAAACACCTCACACTCCGGGTCGAACTCGACGGAAAACAACTGGTCGAACACAACCGTGAACTCTTCGCCGGTGAACAACCCGTCTTCGGACCCCAGTCGGTCGAGTTCCCACTCGAACCACTCGGACTCCTGCCTGGTCAGACGATCAGCTACTGGATCGAAGCCCGAGACAACAAGATGCCGCTGGGTAACCGAGCCAACACTGCACCCAAACTCAATATCCTGATCACCGAACCGGTGTCACCAGAAGAAGCCCGCCAACAACAGCAGAAACGCAAAGAACAACAGGACGAACAGGTACGCCAAGAACAAGACAAACAAGACAAACAGGAACAAGACGGGCAAGACCAGGACGACCAGTCAAAGGATCAGCCACCCGAATCCGGCGACCCAGACTCCAAAACCCAAGATTCCGACAACAACCCCGATGGAAACTCCGAACCTGGCGAGTCGCCTTCCGGCAGTGACGACAAAACCGAACAGCGATCCGACAAGCCTGAACCGGGCGACGACACAAACGACTCTCCCAGCGAACAGGGATCAGACAAACCGAGCGACCAAGACGGTGCCAACCCCGGTGATCAAAAGAACGAACAAAACCAGGCCAAGGAAAACGACTCGGGCGGAACTTCGCCCAACAACAGCTCCTCGCCTCAAGACGGCAGCCAAGACAAAACGGACTCCAAGCCCGGATCCGGCAACCCGAACCCCAAGGCTGAACCACTCAACAACGACGGATCCGACGACGCCGAGGCTCTGAAACGCGTCCGGGAGTTCCAGACCAAACAAGATGACAAGGCCAGCCCCGGCGAGACACCCGATTCCGACCCCAACGGCGGAGATCCGAAGCCCAAACCCGGCGGCGACAACAACCCGTCCAAGGATCCGAACTCGAAGACCAAACCCGATCCGAACAAATCGGCCGATTCCAACGACAAGACCGGCAACCAACCCGACAAGAAGTCCGACGACCCGAAGAACTCGGCCAACAAAAAAACAACCGACCAAAAAAACGATAACAAGTCGAAATCCATGCCGCCCGATAAGACCGCCGACAAGGACGGAACAAAGGGACAGGGAGCCAGCAATCCCGACAAGGACTCCAAGGAAAATGCGGCCCAACCAAAGCAAAACAACAAGAAACAGAACAAGACCGATGACGCCGACTCGGACCCCAACACCGGACCGAGTGGCAGGAAAAATAAAGCGGACACCAAAAAACGCGCACGCGGTACCGAAGCCGACGGCTCGAAGTCACAACCCAAGACAGGCAAAAGCAATCCCCCGCCCAAGAAGGGGAAAGAGTCCTCAGGTGGCAGCAAAACCAAGAAGGGGACCGGCGGGCAGAAGGGCGAAGGTGCAACTCCAGACGGGAAACCCGAGGCAGCTGACAAAACCAAGGGGGGCTCGAACCAAAAACCCGGTACCGCCAAAACTGGATCTGCCTCCGACGGCGATGACCCCAAGAAAGCTCAATCCGGCGACTCCACGTCAAAAGATGGCAATAAGACATCCGGCGGCAAAACCAACGGAAACAAAAAGGATTCACAGAAGGGCGATACGAACTCCCCACAAAAGAACGGCATGAAAGACGCGAAGCCGGACGGCAAGAACAACAAAACGCCTGGCGACAAACCGGGCGACAAGCCTGGCGACAAAAAAGACGGGCAAGGTGGAGCGGCCAACAAGCCCGGCGGCAAAACCGGGGGCAAACCCAGCAACAAGCCGGGCAGCAAGGGAGGATCCGGAAAGGCCGGTAAAAACGCCGTCGAAGGGGACGGCGGCACCGCTGGAAAACAGGCCGGAAACACTCAGCAAGGCGACCAGCCGGGCGAAACCCCCAACAGTGTTCAATCGCCCGCTTCGAGTTCCGATGAGCCGGACCCCGTCAACCAGGAGTTCAGCAAGGAAGCCGCCAACCTCGTTCTCAAACGATTGGAAGACGAAATTGGCCGGGGCGATGTCGACCCCGAACTGCTCAAACAACTCGGTTGGACCAAGGACGACGTCAGCAAGTTCGCCGCTCGACTCAGAGACAGTGCCGACACACCCGACAACGACAACTCCCCTGAATCTCAAGCCAAGCGACGGCAGTTCGAAAACCTGCTCAAAGACATCGCCATCAAGTCCAACGGAAGCAAACGAAGCGGTCGTTCCCAGCGAACTCGCAAGACGAATTCCATCAACTCCCAGGACATCCCGGTGCCCCTGCAGTTTCGTGAAGCCGCCAAACTGTATCGCCGAAATCTGACCAATCGCCGACCCAGGACACCCCAGCGACCTCGTGCAACAAAACCGGCGAAAACAGGCAACTGATCACAGTCGCCGGACGACACATTTCACCGTCCACCACACCATTCGAAACGGAGGCTGGCATCAATGGAGATTTCGATCACCTACTGCATGCAGTGAAACTACGAACCCCAGGCGACCAGTCTGGCCGCCGCGATCCAGGATCACTGCCAAGTCGACGCCACGCTGATCGAAGGCGCCGGAGGAATCTTCGATGTCGTCGTCGACGGCAAGATGATCTTCAGCAAACACGACGTCGATCGGTTCCCCGAACACGACGAAATTCTTGGGCAACTCGGCTAGCCGAGCGCCGAACCTTAGTCGAGTTCCTTGTCGGCCATCACCGCTTCGTCGATTAGCCTCGCCAACGACAGCGATTCGGATACCGCCGCCTCGAGAGCGTCCGACTCGCAACCGTCGGCGACCTGTCCCGAGACCAATCGGGCCGAGTAAATCCGGCTGGCGCTGTCGAGTAAGGCGACCTCGGTCGGCTGAAGACTTATGTACGGTTTATTCATCGCTGGAGTCTTTTGGTTCAGTGACAGAATATGACGGTGCCCGTCGAGCAGGCCGCCAGCGCGCGTAAACGATCCCCGCCAACAACACCGGGATCCCCGACAGGCTCATGAAGATCCCGATACTCGATTCGATGGGTCGTTCCATCAGGACGTGGCCCAGGAACCACGTATAGAACGCCAGGTAGGCAACCGGGACAAGCCAGTGAACGCGGAACGGCCGTTCCCACTCGGGATGACGCCGCCTGAGCACCAGGACGGCGGCGACGGCCAACATGTAGAAGATGCTGGACGAAAACACGATGTAGCCGGTCATCAGGTCAAACACGCTCGGACCCCCGCCCGCGTGCGTCTCAAGACTCTTGACAAGCAGCGTCGATCCGACCAGCAGCAGCACTCCCATTAAGGCCTGAACGGTGATCGCTCGGGCCGGAGTACGAAACCGCGGGCTGACCTGGCCCAGCCACGCCAACAGCCGATCATCGCGTCCCATGGCAAACGGCACTCGAGGACCCAACAGCAGGTTGCTGTTGATCGCCCCAAAGGTGCTCACCATCACGCCCACGGCCATCAACTTGCTGCCCACCGGGCCCAGCAACCGATCGAACAGCAGTATCGCCACCTTCTTCCGGTCGCCCTCGATCATCTCTTCCATCGGAACCACCAGGTGGTAGGCCATATTGGCCGACACGTACAACACGGTCAGGATGCCAACACCGAGCAATAACGCTCGAGGAATATTCCGACCCGGGTCTTTGATCTCCTCGGCCACCGGAGTGATCCCATGCCAACCGTTGTAGGCCCACATCACCGCCAATAACACAACGGCAAAACGAGCCGCCGTTCCTCTCGAATCGGGATCCATCGGCAGGGCAGTCGACCAGAGCGTCTGGAACGTCGCCGCGTGATCGTGTTCCCCAGTCACACAAAACGGTAAAACCGCCACCGACAGCACGACGGCAGCCTTGATCACCGTCGTCAGACTCTGAACCCAACCGCCCCACACGACTCCGGCTATGTTCACCGTCGCCAAACCGACAATCAGCGACACCGCCAATCCCAACGTCATGCCCCGCGACAATCCCGCTCCGCCACTTGGATCGATCAACTCGCCCAGGTGAGCGGCGAATATGATTGAGAGTGCTCCCAGTGAACCGGGGTTACCGAACACGAACTGTGTCCAACCCTGCAGGTAACCCACCGGCCGGCCGTAGGCCTGCTTCAGATAAACGTACATCCCGCCCGCTCGAGGCAGCATCGCAGCCAACTCGGCAAAACACAGAGCACCCAAAAGACTCAATATGCCGCCGGTGATCCAGGCAGAAATGATCAACGAGAACTCGCGACCCTCGGCAGCGATGCCACCGGGCGTGACAAAGATCCCCGAACCGATCACGTTGCCAACGACGATCGCCACGGCCATCCCTGGCCCCAACGCCCGCACGAGCGACACCTGGTCACGCGAATTCGAGTCGTTCATCACACCTCGCTGCCCTCTTGACCACTTTCGGCGATCCCCCAATGCGACGAACGCACTCCGGCAAACAACTAGAAACCCGTCGCCGGGCCACCACCGTCGCCGTCGCCATCAAAGGACGGGACCGTCGTGTCCGCTTCGAACCACTCAAGACAGTACTTGATGCCGCTTTCCAGCCGAGCCGGCTGAGTCGCGTTACGGGGGACGACGAACAACAACGCGAACTGCAATTCGTCGCCAGGGCCGGGAGCATCTCCGCCACCATCGTCACTCGACGCCGTTCGCGGACCCGGATGCAAATACAAACGATACTCAGTCCCACGAGATTCCAGCTTGATCAACGTATAGTGATTTTCAGGAGATGCATTCGAACCACCCGATGCAATGTAATACCCACCCAGCTTGTCGACCTTCTCGTACTGCCACTCGCCACCCAGTGGGGCTGGCACGCCAATCGCATCGGCCAACTCGTTGACCAGATTGTCGTAAAACGTCGACGGTTCGACGTTGATCCCGGCCGCACGATCCTTGTACCGCTGGTAGTTGCCAAACAAGAACATCCAACTCGATCCGGTCCGAGTCTTACCCGAATCATCGGAAACGACCGAATACCAACTGCCCAACAGGCCCGGCAACCCGTTCTGTGCGAAGCGTGGCTGACGCTTCTTGTCCTCACGAGCTGGCACCGGCACCTGGTTCCCGTCACCGTCATCCTGCATCTTCGGACCAATCCAGCGAAACCGAACCGGGACTCGAATTTTGACTCCGAACGACGAGACGTCCGACTGATCCGCATCGACGAGCACGGCCTGAGCCTGGCCCAGGTAATCGAAGTACTCGGCCGACTCTGCCATCCGCGATTCGTACTTCTGCCAACCGCAGCCGACACCCGCGACCGCCACCAGAACCAGTACCACAACAATCGTCGGCATCCGTCGCATCGTAGACCAAGTCCTCAACGTCGCACTCCGGTTCAGCTCGCTCATTGTCGACTGCTCCGCCGGACCCGTCAACCACCCCCCCCCCGATTCAACCCGCCTCGCCCAGACCCTCCGCCGGACCTTCGTTCCACTCACGCAACGCCTCCTCAGCCCGCTCGGTCAACTCTCGCTCGTAATGATCCGTCACAGTCTCACTCTTGCGCCTCGCCCCATCTCCCAAGCTTTCCACCCCGCCCACCCCGCCCGCCTCGCTCTTCAATCGCCTGACAATCTCGGCCACCTCGGCCGCATCCACATTCCGTTCACCGTGCTTGAGCTGCTGTTCCGTACTTCTTTCGGTGTCGCACTCCACCCAGAACTCCTGTTCCCAAAACGTATCACTGTCGATCGATTTCGCTCGCCGAGCCGCCGCCGCCTTCTGCAGCCGGTGATCACTCGACACAACCAGCACCTGCCGGGGTGACGCATGCGATGCGAGCATCGCTTCGATCATCGAGTCGGCGTCGCTGCCGACTGAGTACACGACGCTAATCTTGGCGAACTGTTGAACCGACGGAGCATCCGGCGGAGCGTCCTGAGCGTCAAAGATCACGGTCGTCAGCTCTCGCTGCTCTCCACTCAAGCGATCGGCCAACTCTTGCAACAACCGTTGACGGCACTTCTCAAACTGACCCGGACCATACCGGTCCCTGGCCAGTCCGGCGGCGTGCAACAGGTTGTAGCCGTCGATCAAGAGATACTGCCTCGCCACGCCGAATCTCCCAGACATCCCGCCTCAGTCCGAATCCTCGATACAAAACACCCTTTGCCCCTCGACAAACACCGACTCGACGCGACCTCGTACCTGCCAACCCCCAAACGGACTATTCGAGCAGCGAGACCGGAATGCCGCCGGGTCGATCGTCCACTCGACGTCCGGGTCGATCACGACCACATCGGCGATCGCTCCCAACCCAAGAGTCCCCTTGTCCACTCCCAGCACCTTCGCTGGCCCGGTGGTCAACAACGCGATCAACTGCGGCCAGTCCATTCGTTCGGAATCGATTAGGGCACGAACACAAAGTGGCAGCAGGGTCTCGAGACCGACGATCCCGAACGGGGCCAGGTCCAGCTCGAGTTCCTTTTCCTCGGCAGGCACCGGTCGATGATCCGAAGAGATCACTTCGATCGTCCCGTCCACCAAGCCCTCGATCAACGCCTTGATATGCTCTTCGCTACGCAACGGCGGATCGACCTTGCAGTTCGCATCAAAAGTCTGCATCTCGGCGTCGGTCAGAACCAGGTGATGAGGAGTCACCGAGGCGGTGACATCGACGCCTCTCGCCCGAGCCCGGCGGACGATGTCCACACTCGCGGCCGTCGAAATGGTCATCAGGTGTAGGCTGCCGCCGGTCATTTCTGCCAGCGCCACATCCCGAGCCACCAGGATCTCCTCGGCTTCGGCCGGCATGCCCCCCAAACCCAGCAAGGTGGAATACAACCCCTCGTGCATCACTCCGCCAGCAACAAGTTCGGGCACCTGCGGATGATGAAAGACTCGGCAGCCAAACATCCGAGCGTATTCCAACCCACGTCGCATCACCTCGGCATTCGCCACCGGACGCTTCCCGTCACTCAACGCCACTGCACCCCCTTCGACCAATTGACCAATCTCGGCCAATTCCTCGCCCTGCCGGTGCTTGGTCACCGCTCCGATTGCGAACACATGGCACGCGCCGACTCGTCCGGCCTGCTGCCTGATGAACTCAACCGCCGCCCGATTGTCGACGACCGGCTGAGTTTCCGGCAAACAGGCGACGCTGGTCACGCCACCGGCGACCGCCGCTGCCATCCCGCTGGCTATCGTCTCGTCGTCGTCCCAACCCGGCTCTTGCAACATCGCCTGGGTCTCGATCAGACCGGGACAGACAATCTTCCCCGTTGCGTCTACCTCGAGATCTACTGCCAAGTCTGAATCGGGCGATTCGGCCACCAGCCCGTCAATCAACCACACGTCGCTCACCTCGTCGCGACCGCTGGCAGGATCAATCACCCGGCCACCCCGGATCAGTACGCGTATCATCGCACACCTCCCCGGTCCTGCTCGCGCTTCAACAGGTACAGACACGCCATCCGCACCGCCAGGCCGTTGGTGACCTGGTCGAGAATCACCGAGTGAGGCCCGTCGGCGACCTCCTGTGACAACTCGACACCGCGGTTGATCGGGCCGGGAGCCATGATCATCACGTCAGGCCGTGCCGCCTTCAATCGCTCGCTGTTCATGCCGTAAAAGTGAGTGTACTCGCGGATTGATGGAAAAAAGGCACCACGCTGACGCTCGAATTGGATCCGCAACAGGTTGATGCAATCGGTTTCACCAAGCACGTCGTCCAGCCGATGAGACACCTCAACCCCCAACTCCTCGATCCTCGGTGGAATCAAGGTCGACGGGCCGCAGACGATCACCCGGGCACCCAGCTTCTTCAGACCCCAGATGTTCGATCGCGCCACTCGGCTGTGCAAGATGTCGCCAACCAATGTCACCGTCAGGCCGTCGAACGATCCGCGATGCTCGCGGATCGTAAACAGGTCGAGAAGTGCCTGGGTCGGATGCTCGTGTGTGCCGTCGCCCGCGTTGAGAACTCCAGCATCGATCCTCCGAGCGAGTTGATGCGGAGCTCCGGGACTACTGTGGCGCACCACGACCAGAGATGCTCCCATCGCTTCGATGTTGCGAGCCGTGTCGATGAATGTCTCGCCCTTGGACAGACTGCTGCCAGAGGCGCTGAAGTCGATCGTGTCGGCACTCAACCGTTTGGCTGCAAGCGAAAAACTGGTGCGGGTGCGAGTCGACGGCTCGAAGAACAGGTTGGCCACGACCGTCCCGTCCAGCAGATCGAGCTTCTGATTGTTCTCGAGCGATCGACTCTTGAATTCTGCCGCCTGGTCCAAGATCGCCGTGATCTCAGCAGCCGACAAATCCTGCAAACCCAATAGATGTTTGCCGGTCCATGCGGGACCGTCCGGAGTTCCCGGCTGGTCGTCGGAGGTCGTAGTCATCGAGAGGCTTCAAACGCCGCGGGCACCGCCCAGGGCGCCCTTCCACGGCGTTGCCGGCGGCTTCGAACTGGATCCTAGCAGCGGACCTCATATCGTCAACTCTGACCCCGCACCCATCAACACATGGACTCGGTGACAATTGGCTCAACGTGCCGACATCGCCCGGATCCCAGGACGAATTCCGTCCACTCCCGGAACGCCCGCAGGCAGCCGCGACAATTCCGAATCGCGAGGATCCACACTCCCCGGCCCGCCGAATGTCGGCACGGCCGCCACCAAACCCTCGACGTCACCTTGACCACGTGTCACCACCGTTCCCGGAGTCAGCAGCGTGGCCCGACCACGAATCGCCACCAACCCGGTAGAGGCGACACTCGATTCGCACAAAACCTCGCCCGATGGGATCGCCAGAACACACGCCTCGGTATCGATCCGTACCCTGCCGCCGCCATACTTCAACAGGCGCCGCGTCTGCCGCAACGTGCAATGACGCAATACCACTCGCAGTGAGTTCCCCGATATGGCCTGAGGCTGCTGCCAATCCAACCACGTTTCGCCGCCAACCTGCAACACGTCCTCCCCCACGACCTCGGCACGCGATGCACGGATTCGCAACCCCGTCGACAACCCCGTCACCACAACACGCTGCCATTCGACATAAACACCACTCTGCTCGGCACCGTCGACCAATTCCACTCCTGTGCTCGTTCCCGACGCCTGTTGATCCGCATCGCCCACAAAGCGGCAATCACGGACCCGCAACACTCCACCTTGTACGATCACCCACGGCTCACCCGCCGGGCCACGAATATCCAAACCGTGCAACTCGACACGTGCTGCGTGCAACTCCAGCGGACGTCCCGCTTCGATCACGATCCTGGGTCGACTGCCATCCAAATCAGTCACACCAATCACGACCAGTGACTCGCTGTTCTCCAGCCGTACGCCCGACCAGGCGTCCGAACCCAGTAACCGCACGGTTCCGTCTTTCGACCGCTCCGGCCACACTCCACGATCGATGCCAGCCAACTCGGGAACCACAGCCCCCTTCTCCAAATCCTCAGCAGGAGCAACCGCAGCCCAGGCCGCTGCAACCACTCCAGGCGGACGGTCCCTCGTCGACCACTGCTGTGAAACCCAGACGAATACTGCCAGGCCAAACGCCAAGACAGTCCCTCCGACCACTCTCAACACACGGCTGGCGTCGCGCCGTCCGGCAACATGCACGACCGGCGCGGCGGAACGCATCTGACGCAGGAACGTCTTCGAATGCCGAGTCTTCCGAGCACGTGCCGTTCGCCATCCATCGCGAGCCTCTCGCCAACTGTCGGGGCGATCCGCCTGCGAGACAGCACACAACCGGTGCACTCGTTCGGCAAGCCCCGCCGGCACGTCGGGCGCCCATTCGCGGACATCCGCGACCCGGGATGCCTGGTGAGCGTTCAGTTTCATCACAGCGTCGGCTACCGGAAACGGCGGACGTCCGGCGAGGAGTTCAAACAGCAGGCAGCCGAGTGCATACATGTCGCTCCGTGAGTCAGCTGCTCCCGAGTCGGCCGCGATCTCCGGAGCGATTCCGTCGTAACGATCCGCAGGACGTGTCACGTCGACCACCAACGTCGGTTCCAAAGCCCCCGCCACTCCGGCATCAACCGCCACAGCCTGCCCGTTGGAACTCAACCGCACGTTCCCCGGCATCAACCCGCCATGCACCAAGCCCGCCGCCTCAAGTTCACTCAAAGCCTCAACCAGACCCGCTCCTATTTCCTGCACAACTTCCGCGGGAAACCGCCCGCGACGAACCAGTAACTCACGCAAGGACGGACCGTCAACATACCGACTGCCAACGATCAACTCGCGACCCTGGCGTTCAACGAACGCGGGAGCCACGATGCCGGGATGATCGACCGTTCCGGCCGCTTCGACAAGTTCCGCCAGTCGCGATGTGACACTCTCGAGAATGTCGCTGGGAACGACCAGCCGCTTCAGCACGCGACGCTCGCCGCCCGACCCAATCAACTCGGCCACACACGTTTCCGACCAACGCCCACTACCAAGCCGATCGACCAACACACACGGACCCACTCGTAGCCGTGTCGGATCCGACGACGACAACACCCGGGCCTGGTAACCGGTCAGAACACGAGCCTGCAGTAGAGCGTCGATCCAGACGCTGTCGAAGGCCGGAAGGTCGTGGACCAATCGCCGCACACGGCCACGACAGCGTCGCAATTCGCCACGCTGACACAGGCCGCACTCGGCAAGAAACCGTTCGAGTGACTCAGACGGTGGCTCCACGCACACTCTCCTCAGAGACCACGGTCCGACAAGTCGGATCCAGAGATTCCGGCGGCCTGAAACGGACCAACAGCCGCGGGGTTATCTCAGATTGTGCCCACCCCGACAAGTCCGTCCCCTGTGCGATAAGCCCAATCCATGACGAAGTTTCGCATCTGGCGAGACTTTCGAACCCAGGACAGAAACTCGCTCCCGTTTTCCCCGATTGCGGGCTTCTCCCCGCCTACACAAACTGCAACAATACGCGCCGACACCGAACTTCGGATACGGGTTGACCGCCATGACTGATCCATCAGGTGAAGTCCAACTCAGGACATTGCTGCAGTCTGCTCTCGTTGGGCAACTGACTCTGAAAGTCCGACATCAACTGGCCCCCGACGATCAATTTGGCTCGGCCATGGCTCTGATGCGCAACCGAAGTCACGGATGTGCCCTGGTTTGTCACAACGGACATCTCGTGGGGATCGTCACCGAACGAGACATCCTGCATGGACTGCATTCGGGTATCCAACACGATGCCGCTCTCGAATCCGTCATGACCTCACAACCGGTCACCGTCACCAGCCAGGACACTCTGTTCGACGCCATCGCGTTGATGGACAACGGAGGCTACCGGCGGCTTCCGGTGCTCGATGGCGACGGGCGTCCGATCGGAGTCGTCGACGTGAAGACAGTCACCGGATTCCTGGTCGAACACTACGCCGAAGCCGTCCACAACCAGACGTCCTCCGCCGAAACCACAGCCCGGCACCGAGAAGGCGCCTGAATCGAAACACCTGCCCCTTACCCGACATGGGCCTCTCCCAAAGTTTGTCTCTGACCGCTGCCAGATGGCACCACTCCCACCAAACCACCCACCCCACACCGTTTCCACACCAATAACCAACAGACGATTCGCGACCTGCAACCGGTCGTGGTCTTGACACCAGGAGTTCTGCACCGATGGCGACCACAGAAGTGGCCCCCCCCGACGGCAAACGGACCGAAGAACGTGATTCGATTGTCATCCGTTTTTGCGGAGACAGTGGTGACGGCATGCAACTGGCCGGTACCCAGATGACCAACGTGTCAGCCGTGTTCGGCAACGATGTCAGCACGCTGCCCGATTTCCCCGCCGAAATCCGCGCACCGGCCGGTTCATTGGCCGGGGTCAGTGGCTTTCAGCTGCACTTCTCAAGCAACGACATCCACACTCCCGGTGACGAAGTCGACACCCTGGTGGCGATGAACCCGGCGGCACTGAAGACCAACATCGCTGATCTGAAACGCGGTGGCATGCTGATCGTCAACGCCGACTCGTTCGCCAAGGGCGATCTCAAAAAGGCCGGCTACGAAACCAACCCGCTCGACGACGACGACTTGCTGGCACCCTACGACCTTCACAAGGTCGACATGAGTCGGCTGACCCGCGATTCGGTCGAGGGGCTGGGCCTTTCGCCCCGAGAAGCCGACCGCTGCAAGAACTTCTTTGCCCTGGGCCTGATCTACTGGCTTTACGAGCGCGACGCCACACCGACTCGAAACTGGGTGACTCAGAAGTTTGCCAAGAAGCCCGAGATCGCCGAAGCCAACCTCAAGGCGCTCCAGGGCGGACAAAACTACGGTTCCTCGACCGGAAGCTTCCGCGTCCACTACCGCGTCCCAGCCGCTCAACTCGCTCCGGGCCGCTACCGCAAGATGACCGGCAACGAAGCCCTGGCCATCGGATTGGTCACCGCCGCCAAACTGGCCAACCGGCCGCTGTACTACGCCGGATACCCGATCACTCCCGCCAGCGACATCCTCCACGAACTCTCACGACTCAAGCACTTCGGAGTCCGCACGTTCCAGGCCGAGGACGAAATCGCGGCGATGTCGTCGGCCGTTGGTGCCGCCTTTGCCGGTGAACTGGCGATCACTGCCAGCAGCGGACCGGGCATCTGCCTCAAGGGCGAAGCCATGGGACTGGGCGTGATCACCGAACTGCCGATGGTGATCATCGACGTACAACGAGGTGGGCCGAGTACCGGGTTGCCAACCAAGACCGAACAATCCGACCTGATGCTCGCCATGTTTGGACGCAATGGAGAGAGTCCGCTGCCGATCGTCGCTGCAGCCACGCCCGGTGACTGCTTCTGGATGGCTCAGGAAGCGATGCGGATCGCAGTCGAGTTCATGACTCCTGTCATCCTGCTCTCCGATGGTTACATCGCCAACGGAGCCGAACCGTGGCAGATTCCCGATGTCGCTGATCTCAAACCCATCGTCTTCAATCATCCGACCGAAGCCAACTCCGAAGACGGCTATCAACCCTACCTCCGAGACGATCGACTGGTGCGACCCTGGGCCAAGGTTGGGACGCCCGGGCTGATGCACCGTATCGGTGGACTCGAAAAATCCGATGTCACCGGCAACGTCGACTACGACCCCGACAACCACGAACACATGTCGCACGTTCGGGCCCAGAAGGTGGCCAATGTCGCCCAATCCATCCCTGAACAGGATGTGTTCGGAGTTCCTGAAGGAGACGTCCTGGTGGTCAGTTGGGGCGGCACCTTCGGAGCCGTGCGGCAGGCGGTCAAGAAACTTAACGAAGACGGCCGCTCGGTCGGACACGCGCACCTCAAGTACCTCAACCCATTCCCCCGCAACCTCGCCGATGTGCTCGGCCGGTTCAAAACCGTGCTCGTCGCCGAACTCAACCTCGGCCAACTCGTCCAGTTGATCCGCAGCCGGTTCCTGATTGATACTCAGCAATACAACAAGATCCAGGGCAAGCCGTTTCGCGTCGGTGAATTGATCGAAGCGATCGAAGCCGTTCTCTAAGAGCTACCCCAGTTCCGAACCAACTCCTCATACGTTTCCTGCAGAATAATAACGAGCGAAATGGCGATGACGACAGAACTGCCAGTTTTGACGGCCAAGGACTTTGCCAGTGATCAGGAATTGCGTTGGTGTCCGCGTTGCGGAGACTACTCGATCCTGGCCCAATTCAAGAAACTGCTTCCCACACTTGGCATTCCCCAGGAGAACTTCGTGGTGGTCTCAGGAATCGGCTGCTCCAGCCGGTTCCCCTATTACGTCGACACCTACGGATTCCACAGCATCCACGGACGTGCTCCAGCCATCGCGACGGGTATCAAGGGCGTCCGACCTGATCTGCAGGTCTGGGTCATTACCGGCGATGGAGACGGACTCTCGATCGGTGGCAACCACCTGATGCATGCCATCCGACGCAACATCAACCTCAAAATCATCCTCTTCAACAACCAAATCTACGGACTGACCAAGGGCCAATACTCGCCAACCAGTCCGGTCGGGAAGCGGACAAAAAGCACTCCGATGGGCTCGATCGACAATCCGCTCAGCCCACTGTCGGTGGCGATCGGATCCGAAGCCACATTCGTCGCCCGCTCGGTCGACGTCGACACCAAACACCTCACCTCGATCCTCGAACGAGCCGCTCACCATCAAGGCACGGCCTTCATCGAGGTCTACCAGGACTGCAATGTCTTCAACTCCGGTGCCTTCTACTACGCCTCCAAAAAAGGCGTCAAGGAAAACAACATCGTCTACCTCGAACACGGCAAACCACTGATCTACGGTGCCGATCGGGACAAGGGGATTCGTGTCAGCGAAGGGAATCGGCCGGAAGTCGTCGAACTGGGCAACGGCATTTCTGAAGATGACCTGCTGTTCCACGACGAACAGACTCCCGAACCCAGCCTCGCCTTCATGCTGGCCCGAATGAGGCACCCCGAGTTCCCCGAACCGCTCGGAGTCTTCCGCAGCGTCGATCGCCCCGTGTACGATCTGGCACTCGACCAACAAGTCACCGAGGCCATCGAGCAAAAGGGACCCGGAGACCTCGACACCCTGTTCAGCAGCGGAGACACCTGGACCGTCGAATAGGAAACCGACTCACTCAACTCGGCCACACTCCGACCACACCCCACGTCGCGGAGACTCTGACATGCTCTGCCCCGATTGCGGTTTCGACAACATCCAGGGAATGGACCACTGTGAGGCGTGTGGCCAACCACTGGCGACACTGGACCCCTCTGGAGGTGAACTCGAGCAGTCCATCTCGCGGCACGCCATCGGTGTACTCTGCCCGAAACCTCCTTTGACAATCGGACCTCAGCAACCGGTTTCAGCCGCGATCGAGACAATGTCGCAACAGAACGTCGGCTGCCTGCTGGTCGTCGACGACAACTCGGACTTAGTCGGCATCTTCACTGAACGCGACGTGCTGAATCGCTTCTCGTCCGACCGCAGCCGACTCGCAGCCCCCGTCGGCGACTTCATGACCCCCGCACCCGTCACCGTCAGCCAGGACGACTCGATTGCCTACGCTCTGCATGCCATGGACCTCGGAGGTTATCGACACCTTCCAGTCGTCGACCAGGACGACCGACCCACTGGAGTCATCTCGGTCCGAGACATCCTCAGTTTCCTCTGTATTCGGTTCGCCGAACTGAGATCCACGGCCTGAATGACTGATCCGCGGACACTCCTGATCGCCCGGCCATGTTCGGACTGGTCCATCCAACTCAGCGGCGATCTCACTTCCACGCATCGCCTGCCGCCCAACTGGACGGCCATCACGATTCCGGCCGCACTGTCGCAACTGGGCTTCGAAGCACCGGATCTGATCGTGGTCATCCAGGAAACACCCGACCAGTTCTCCAACCACGATGTCCAACAACTGCTTGGCATCTGGCCCTTGGCACGACTGGTGGTTTGCTACGGACCTTGGTGCAACGGCGACGGCCGCACGCGGGACGCATGGCCACAGGCCACCCGAGTCGCACACACCAGTATCGACACACGCCTGGCCAGCGAACGCAGTTTTTCTGTCGGACTAGGCGATGGACTGCCCTGGACGGCAGGCCGAGATGAGATCGCTGCAGCGGAAATGGCCGCCATCAACAAGACACCGACACGACCGTTCACCTTCCACGTCGTCTCGCCCGATTCCGACTGGTCCCGCACTCTAGCCGATCAACTTGTCACAGTCGGCGGACACCCCTCCCCGGCCATCCACGCCGACACCGACCTACTGCTTGTCGACGCCGACCCATGGGACCCCGGTCGTCTCGAATCACTCATCCAATCAACAACTCCACCAGTCATCCTGCTGTTGACCCACACGCCCCACTCGATTCCTCGCTCCGATCTCGACGAGACCCTCCAGGCCCACCCCAGGATCGTCCGCCTCGAAGTGCACGACAAGCTCGAGGCCGCCACCCGTCCCGAGGCCCTACCCACCACATAGACAGGCCAAACCACCTGACAGACTTGCGACCACACCAAACTCCTGTAGATCAGACTCCGCCTGACTCGAGAACCAAAACGACCCCATCGCAGCAGGCGACGCTCGTCGGTATTTTGAAGAGACATTCGCCTGCGGTGCCACGCACAGCCTGACCTGCAATCTGCTGGTGACACAAAACAACCCACAGGCGACAGCTTCAGGGCAACGCGGCCGCTCGGATTGCTCGGAAATCAAGATCAGTCGTCGGGTCGTGACCCTGCAGGCTGATGTGGCCGGCTGCGAGTCGCCGGCCGCGACGCGGATTGACATTCTCGGGACGTCGGTCCCCCCAGTCGGTCACCATCAGGCCGTTGACCCACGCCCCCAGCCTCGAGCCCGACGCCACCAGCGTCAAAGCTGTCCATTCGTGGTCCTCCGAGACCACAAACCTCGCTGTGGTTCTGCGAAAGATCGCTCCGGTCCCACCATTGGCTGGTTGGCGACCCGGACCCGGCTTGACGCCATTGTGGATCTGAAGTTCATAACCATCCGACGGATGCTCGGCCGTCCCGGCTACCGCCCGAAAAAAGATACCGCTATTCAGTTCATCGCCGTTGGTCCGCGCCTCGGCCTGCAACACGAAGTCGCCCCATTGCGATTCGGTTTCCAGGAACCCCGCACCGTCTTCAACATGAATTGCCCCATCGACGACCGTGAACCGACTCTTGCCACCGCCCACAACACGCCAACCCGACAGGTCGCGACCGTTGAAAAGACTCGTGCTGCTCAACGGACGCACAAATACGTTGCGGAACTCGATCTCACCACCGTTCATCTGCAATCCGATTCGACCAGACTCCAGCGGCGTCTCGCTGACGTCAACAAACTCCAGTACAGATTCACCATCGAGTTCCACCGTGCACTTCGGCCCCAAGAGCGTGAAACGAACCGTGTGCCACTCGCCTTCGACCGACAATCCGGCCGGACCCCGCTTTCGACCCACAAAGCTGCCGCTGGGGAACGTCTCGTGGGTGTCGCAGAGATTCCACTCGTAACAGTCCAACGCAGGATTGACCGGCGTCACCGCCGTCCTCAAGAACACACCACTGTTTCCCCCCGCGGCCAACCGGAAATCGCACAGCAGCTCGTAATCGGCAAACGGTACGCTGGTCACCAGCAGGCCGACCGGCCCTGAATCCGAATGGATGACTCCATCACGAACCGACCAGTTCGCCTCGCTGTTGGCCTGCCAGCCAAACAGGCTGTGGCCATCGAACAGCTGTATCCAGCCTTCCGCCAGTTGCCTCGCATCCAACAAGGACTTCGGAACGACAACCCCAGTCGTCTCAACCTCAGCACGCTCGACAGTCTCAGTCCCAGACGAACGCGGCGACAGCGGCTTTGACAAGTCGACCTGCTGCTTGTCACTACACCCGAACAACACGCCGACCGAAACCAGTCCTGCCAACAGCTCTTTCATCACAGCACCCTCAAGTGTCCGGCTCGCGTCTTAGCCCGAGTCTTCGTTACGGCGCGTCGGCCTCTGCCGTTTTTTCATCTGCTGCTCCGGTCCCCTGCCCCATGCTCCATCGAAGGAACTCCTCAACGAACGGGTCGAGACCTCCATCCAGCACCGGTTGCGGGTTACCGACTTTCAGGCCGGTCCGAGCATCCTTGACGTACTGTTCGGGGTGCAAAACGTAATTCCGAACCGTCTGCCCTCCGAAACCAATCTTCGACTTCTGCCCCCTCTTGGCCGCAGACTCGGCGTCACGCCTCTCTACTTCGATCTGCTGCAACTTCGCACCCAGCATCTTGCGGGCCTGGGCTCGATTCTTGTGCTGGCTGCGTTGACTTTGACACTGGACGACGACACCGGTTGGCAGATGAGTCAACCGGATAGCCGAATCGGTCTTGTTCACATGCTGCCCACCCGCACCACTGGCCCGATACGTGTCTTCGCGGACGTCCGACTCGAAATTGATCTCTATCTCCAGTTCCTCTTCACTCTCAGGAACCACATCCACGGCGGCAAACGAGGTGTGGCGACGACCGGCCGAATCGAATGGGCTGATCCGAATCAATCGGTGGTTCCCCGTTTCGCCCTTGAGGTACCCATACGCATAGGCACCTCGGATGGCGATCGTCGCACTACGGATCCCCGCCTCGTCCGCCTCGGAATACTCGAGCATCTCCGATTCGAATTCACGCTGCTCGGCCCAACGTGCATACATTCTCAACAACATCCCGGCCCAGTCCGATGAGTCGGTACCTCCTTCTCCGGCCTGGATCTGCACGAACGCGCCCATCGAATCCATCGGATCCGACATCATCGCCCGCAGTTCCAAACGTTCCAGTCGCGGACCGAGTGTCTCGACCGACTGGCCAACTTCCCGTTCGGTCGTGTCCGTCTCATCCTCGGCGGCCAGTTCGACCAGTATCTCGAGTTCTTCGCCGGCCGAGGCCAGCTCTTCGAGTGGCTTCAATGTCGCGTTCAGACGCTTTAGCGCATTGACTTGCCCCTGGGCCGAGTCCTGATTGTCCCAGAATCCCGGTGCGGCCATCCGGTCATTGATGGTCTTGCGCTGTTCGAGCATTCCGGCGAGGTCAAAGGGAGTCCCGGAGCTGGACGATCCTGTCAATCACGCCCTCGCAGGTGATTCGCAGGTCATGTTCCATGGATCTGGCTCCGGGCCTCGTTCCGCACAGACTCAACGTCCACCGCGGTGCTCATTTTCGTCGCGGATTATAGAGCAGGCTCGCGCAGCTGACTAGATCACCCTCCACACAGACTCACGACTCATCCAGCCGCTCGCCATACTGATTCTGGTAGTACTCGCGATACACTCCGCTGCGAATCCGCTCGATCCACTCCGAATTCTCCAGGTACCACTCGACCGTCGCCGCCAAACCGTCGTCGAAGCCAACCTGCGGACTCCAATCCAGTTCCTTTTCGGCACGACTGCAGTCGATCGCATACCTCTGATCATGACCCGGTCGATCGGGAACAAAGCGAATCAGCGATTCGGGCCGATCGAGCAATTCCAGCAGCCGACGAGTCAACCCGATATTGCTCATCTCCGCTCGACCACCAAAGTTGTACACTTCGCCGGGCTCACCACACCGAAGCACCGCGGCGATTCCGCGACAATGGTCATCCACGTGGATCCAGTCCCTGACATTCTCGCCGTCGCCGTAGACCGGCAACGGTTGATGCTCCAACGCATTGCTGATGAACAACGGGATCAGCTTCTCGGGAAACTGGTACGGACCGTAATTGTTCGAACACCGAGTGATCAGGCCAGGGAACCCGTGAGTCTTAACCGCCGCTCGGACCAACAGGTCCGCCGCCGCCTTCGACGCGGCATAGGGACTGTTCGGAGCCAATGGCGTCTGTTCGGTGAAGGCACCGGTCGGACCCAGGCTGCCGTACACCTCGTCGGTCGACACCTGCACAAATCGCTCGATGCCAGCCGCTCGGGCCGCGTCAATCAGGACCTGTGTCCCCCCGATGTTCGTGTCGATGAACGGTGTCGAATCCAGAATGCTCCGGTCAACGTGACTCTCGGCCGCAAAATTCACGATACCGCAGATCGGAATGTCTTCGAGCAATTCGTCCAAACCCGGTCGGTCGGCAATGTCGCCCTGACGGAACACGTAACGGTCCGATTCCGACACCGATTCCAAGTTCGCCGGATTCCCGGCGTAGGTCAGCTTGTCGAGATTGA
>Ga0114999_10003117_pt1 | contig 21140 bp, 25 predicted proteins | sample ArcticOcean_MG_C_3_FD_89820 | JGI IMG/M metagenome (GOLD analysis project Ga0114999, IMG submission 89820) | Marine microbial communities from western Arctic Ocean - ArcticOcean_MG_CB8_126 | ecosystem: Environmental > Aquatic > Marine > Oceanic | place: Arctic Ocean: Canada Basin | collected...
AAATCCAAATGCCATTCAATTGCTGAGAGAAAATCAAGATAAAATTAATTGGAATGTCTTAAGTAAAAATATAAATGCCATTCAATTATTGAGAGAGAATCCAGATAAACTTAATTGGGATCAATTAAGTTTAAATCCAAATGCAATTCAATTATTGAGAGAAAACCAAGATAAAACCAATTGGAATTGGTTAAGTGGAAATTCAAATGCCATTCAGTTATTGAGAGAGAATCCAGATAAAATTAATTGGTATCATTTAAGTAAGAACCCAAATGCCATTCAGTTATTGAGAGAAAATCAAGATAAAATTAATTGGACATGTTTAAGTAAAAATCCAAATGCTGTTCAATTGTTGAGAGAAAATCAAGATAAAATTCTTTGGGCTTATTTAAGTGAAAATTCAAGTTGTGATGCAATTCAATTATTGAGAGAAAATCCAGATAAAATTAATTGGGATTATTTAAGTAAATATCCAAATATATTTACATATGATTATGAAAAAATAAAACAAATAAATTTAGAAAAAAATAAAGCAGTGATCGAAAAAGTATTTCACCCATCAAATATGGATAAATGGATTAAATGGGGTATTGAAGACTGGGAAGATATAGAATAGAAAATTACTTTTATATGTAATATAATATGAAGGTATTTAAACAAATATTAGACGAGGACATTATTAAATTAAAAAATACATTTTTAAAACGATCTCAAATTAAAACAATGATTACAAAAGACACGACTGCATTTACTGAAGATGGTAAACTTTTATTTATATTTAAAAAACGTAAGATTATACATTCACATTCTTTTTTTGATGCAGTAGTGCCATTTATTAAAAAGAATCCAACATCAAATCGTGGTAGTTCAACAGGTAGTACAACTAAAAATGTATCAAGTAACCCTAAGGTATTTAGTGCTATTATAGGATATTTTGATAGATTTTCACCGCGTCAAAAATCTATATTTAAAAAAAATAATTTGCCCATGCCATTAGAAGTACGAGCAACACGATATATACAATTACATCCTAATCTATATAAATCTTCAGTTGTCCCTTTTGTATCACAAATTGATGCGTTGTATAAAAAGTATTTACCAATATACTATAATAAACAATCGACAAAGGCAAAAGAAATGCATTTTAAAATTGGAGATACTGCATTTACAACCATTACGGTAAACCTTAATTATCAAACTACTATACATGTAGATTCTGGGGATGATATTGAAGGGTTTGGTAATTTGACTGTTATTGAAAATGGAACCTATACTGGGGGCGAAACATGTTTTCCGCAATATGGCATTGGTATAGATGTACGACAAGGCGATGTTTTATTTATGGACGTGCATCAGTGGCATGCCAATTTACCATTAAAGTTTAGTGCTGGTGCTGAACGTTTATCTATTGTATGTTATCTTCGAAAAAAGTTATGGGAGAGAACTAGACGCAAATCATTGCGGTTTATGCATAATCGTACAAAAAAATTAGGGCCTAATCTTTCTGGTTTTATTTAATCGTACTTCTGTCATTCCGTTTTTACGATGTACTATTCGAACAAAATCTGGATATTTTTTTTGTAAATATTTTGCAGATTTTTTATTTCTCTCAAATCGATGTTCACCTAGCCCTCCTTTTGCTAAAAATTTTGTCTTTATAGTAACCGAATTAAACCGTACAACACCACCATCATTTAAATAATATAAAATAGATTGCTCGAAATCTTCCTTTCCCTCTGATTTAGAGCTAGGCTCTAAGCTTTTATCATGACGCACAATATATCCATGCAGTGCTCCAATAATAAATGTCAGGGTGTTTGTAGTAGTTGTTGGCTTCATGAAAAAGGGGTTTCGGACAGGATAAATTCCCCAAATATACTTATTTTCCTTTTTCAATACATTAAATGCTTCTTTGAAAAACTGTGTCAAATTATGAATCTGAACCAGTTTTGAACCATTCAATTTATAAACACCTTCAACATCATCATCAATTGATACTACATGAACTCCTGTATTGAAATAATGATTTATGAATATTCTTTGTTGTGCAATACCAAGTTTGCCGATAACAATTTTATTATACATGTTTCGTGGAACAATTGTACTATATTCATCTGCTTCTTTTTTATTGGCTACAAATAAAAAAATTGAGGATGGTTCGATTCCTCCATGCAATAATGTTTGTAATGTTTTTTTTTCAATAATGGATGAACGCTTATAAGTTGGTATTGCAATGTACATAGTATATGTATCTATATTATAAACTACCTTATGAAGGATGATTCGTTCCATCATCCTTATATATTTCCTTCCCGTCTGTCACTGTAATATTTGTATTAATATTCGTGACAATGTACATACTATTTCCATCAATGTACACGTGAACTTCACTATTCACTGGGCTAACACCATTACCAGACCCAAATTTACACTGCTTAATTTGTTGATCGTGTGCAATTCTTATGAGTGGTATTGCTTCATCAAAAGTACCTCCACTATACCTAGGCTTAACTGTTCCAGAATGTAATACTTTATCCAATTTTTCACGAATGGCTACATTGGGTTCAACCAGTGCATATGCTTTAAGCGCATTAATCACATTTGGTCGAGTTTTTTGTCCACTGAATGAATGTTTAATCGGGACAATGGGCTCATTATAATAATTTTCAGACGAGTGATTGGTTAGCTTGACATGTGCACCAGACAATATTTTGGACACATGTCCACTCTCTTGAAAATTTTCCATATAAGTATCTAATTCACTAAGACGTTTTTGCGTCAATTCAAACACATAAAATTGTATATTTGGGTTTGAATTGTACCCACAGCATCGCCCAAATAAGCTCTGTAGAAATGTATCTATAGCAATGTCTACACTACATTCCATACATGCTCCAATGTGATCTTTGCACGGTAGTTCATTCCCCATGCGCAACATTCCTTGGACGAAAATAATAGTTGGTTGTGTTGGTTCGGTGTTAAGGTAGTGATTCAATTTGATTTTATTATGCATATTATATTTTATGACTTTGCATGTTGATTCTAGTAGTGGTGTATATTTTTTGCTGTCAGCTCGAACTATTATATATTTAAAATCTTTTGTTTTGTTTTGTTCTTCCACAATTTTACTTACCATGTCCATCGGTTTTTTTTCCATACAATGAATGTTTTGTCGAAATTGTTCAACGCCAATATAAGATGAATTAACCTTAAGTCTAACAATAATCTTATACTGTTCTGACGATGGATTGTGTTCTCTATTTGAAATATTAGCCTCTTCAGCAAATGGAGTTGCACTAATACTTAGCATTTTATGATTTAACTCAGATGTACATTTTCCTTTACTTACCTGTTCACTTAAGCCAATAAGTTTCAAACAATTATCCCGAGACATCTCTTTGTCCTGTCCACGACTAGATTCTTCTTGTACATATAGTGTTGGTACAACTGCTGTTTTTAACTTTTTCATGTCACTAGCTCCCCAATAAATATTGTATTTTTCTTGAAATTTAGTAATGGCAATATCAATCTCGAACTCTGATATACAATAATGTTTCAGATACTCGCGGTAAGAGACTAGAAATGGTGCATGGTTAGACGTTTGGAGTTTTAGTGCCACGTCAGTCATTGACGACATTAACACAACCGCTTCAACCATACCTTTTCTCAGTAGCTCTGCAATTACAAATCTAGTTGTATCTGATTTACCAGATTGCATCTGTGCTAACAACAATACATAATCAAATCTGTTAAACGCTCTTATTATTTTATTACCAGCTTCTATTTGTTCTTGGTGAAGGCAACCAAAAGTAGTTTGTTCATCGTCGGTTGCATAGTCAGACTCGTCATCCAACTCATCATCTGTTGTCAACGACATCATTAACCTGAAGCACCATTTTGGATTCAATAAGTTAGCAGTCTCATACACAAGTGGATGTATCAGAAGCTTATCCATCCACTGGCGAAATTGTCGTAGTAAAATCGACATGATTGAAACAATAGATGTGATAACACATACATTTATTGTTTCAATTTTTTATTATTCAAACCAGGTTGAATCTGTATCATTTATACTCCAGTTGAACCAAAACCATCTTCACCACGTTCCATGTGGTCCAATACATCTACTTCTACCAATGTAGATGTATTAATTTTTTCAATGACTAATTGTGCCACTCTATCACCCATTTTAATCGACAAGGACTCTGCTCCATGGTTAAACATGACTACACCAATCGGTCCTCTATAATCACAGTCAATCACGCCTGCACCAATGTCCGTATGATTTTTCCAAGACATGCCCGACCTAGGAGCAATTCTACCATAATATCCGTATGGGATGGCAATGGCGATATCTATTTTAATAATTGCTTTTCCTCTTTCTGGAACAGTACATGGCTCTGACGCGTATAAATCCCATCCTGCAGCACATGGTGAACCTCTTGTAGGAACCTGTGATGAATCTGATAATTTTTTAACGCGGATACACTCCATTAATGTATAAAATGTTATTATCTTTATGCTAGTTATTTTATATCATGATATAATTATGACAACTATGTATGAGCCTGTAGAAATAATCAATGAAGAAACTGCTAAATTAAAAATAATCATCGCAGAATTAAATGATACTGCTACATCAGCTATTGACCCATTAAAACGTATTAATCCAGGAGTGATTAGAAAAAATACTGAAACGAATTTAACATTATTGGATCAAGAAGCTAGTGTAAATACACTTATTTTTGAACTAAATGATTCCATAGAAAAAATAAAAGATGTTGTCAAAGTAGCAAATACATCAATAATTTCTATCCAAGAATTAAAACGAATCTTAAACATAGCTCGTCTTGGAACATTAGAAGGGCTTACTCGATCTGCAATCAAGACACACGGTGTAAAAACCGCAGACGAAATGATGAATGTAGTATTAAGTCAATCATATAATGAATTACCACGTGTAAAATATGGAGGAAAAAGTAGGAAAAAGAAAATTAAAAATAAGAATAAATTTACAAAAACGTCTATGTATTATACAGTGGATTAGCTAATTTATACGCATGATTTATTCCATTATATAATTGTAAATCAGTTTTATAATAAATATTAGGAGATTCTTTATAATTAAATAATTCAATTATTTTTATCCCAATATCCATAATGTTGTCCTCGTTTAAAGAATCAGAACAGTACAACATTATACCATTATTCTTTACTCTTGAACTGGTATAATTTGTCGAACATTTCATAGACATGACACCAGTTAGTTTATTTTCAATGTATAATTTTTTAGCAATTGTCCAGATAGTGTTCATATGTTGCTTATCATAAAACAACATCCATTTTCCAACATTGACACTTGGTTGTGGTGCTTCTCGTTTTTTTTCATATAGCCATGGACAGTCATAAACTTCTAATGGTAATAAGTCAGTATTCATATAATAATGATATAATATATATAATACTTTGTTAATTCATTTAATAGACAAATAATATAAATGTCAATATAATATGTAGTGTAATAATCCCCTTTAATCTAATTGTATTTGGATATATATCACCAAACCCAACTGTTGTTCCGGTACATATTGAAAAATAAAATTTATCAACCCATCTTTCTATCACACTTTTATCTGAAATATTATTTAGAGTATTATCATATAAATTTCGAATGGTTGCTAACCGTCCAAACTCGGTATCGGGTATATACATGTAAATAAAACTAAACACGAGATTTAAAAGTATAAATAAAAAAATCTTGTATAGTCTATGATTTGGTGATAACATGTATAGTATAATTATTTAAAAAAAAATTGAATGGTTGTTCATAAAATATGCATCAACATAACCATGAACATTACTGATAATTATGGGTACGAGTTTAATGACGGTCGATGCCTGTTCTGCTTTACAGAACTAAGTCACAATCAAATTTCATTCGTTACGGAAGAAGATTTATCTATTATTTGTCCAAACTGTTTGGTCGATGCAGTTGTAACATATCCTGTTTTGCCCCAAGCTCTTATGCATGAGCATAACAATCTGTTTGGACACGGCACATTTTTAACTACGTATCATTGGCCACCACAAGGTGTAACAAATCAAATTATGCCGCAAGTACCTCCTCCATTAAATTTATCCAATATTATCATTCATCGAGGTATTGCAGTTGTCATGCGAAATACTAACGGTCAATAACCTCACGTAGCTATATGAATGACCTTTATATCCAACTTGTCTTGTTTTTCAATATTTAATGTAGTAGTTTCACTCAAAACAGATAACGGTAAATTTTCATCTACAGTATCATCTACAGTATCAACAGTGCCAATAACATCATCAGCAACATCAGTAATAACATCATCAATAACAATTTCAGTAACATGTTTAACCTCTGCAGGTACTAATTGTATCGTAATTTTTTGAACCAGTGGTGCAACAGATTCACTTAACACTACACTATACTGTAATGAATTTACCCCTTCTATTTTCCATTGCAAAGAGTCTGCTAAAAGTTGTTCATGCTTGTTGGATTCTTTTCGGTCCATTGCAGTGTCATCCACTATATCGTTTTTAGTTTGTATTTCATATCCAGACAAGGATTCATCTGGTCGATGGACAATATTTTTACCAATACGATGTAACAGTGCATCGTCTTCACCTCCCCATCCATAAAATGTATTCGGAAACCCATTAACAGACAAGTACCCTTTTTTAGAAAAACGAATAATTCTACCCAAAAAGTATTTCATTGTATTATACTTTGAACTCTTTACAAGTGATCCAATATGAACTATATCTTTATCACTACTACCATAATACCGCTGGATAATATGCTCATCCATCATAATATCCACATCATGAAATACAAACGATGTAATATTGGGCATATGCTGGTTAACATAATCAAACCCAGCATTTAATAGTGCTCCACGATTAAATTTATACCCATCATCACTCTGTTCAACAATTAATATTTTTATGTTTTTATAGTGTCCCAAGAACCGTTCCAGCTGAAGCGAGCGATCTTGGTCCCCAGAATCGCGATATGGGACAATAATTACTGTTGTATCTGTTGATACTACATCTGGCTCCTTGTACAACTTGAATTTATTTGGTTGTGGCTTACCTCTCAATGCTTTTAAAGTTTCACCTTGATCAATATCATACATGTTTTTTTGAAAAGATGTCATGCTCGACATGGTATTGAATAAATCAGCAATATAAGTATGGACAAACTCTGGTGTAAAATGTGTATTATAAAACACTGTGGCGTTTTCTGATATTTTCTTACACACTTCATCATTTTCCAAACACCATTCAATGGTTTCATTCAAATCGCTTAAATCATGTGCCACCTCGATACAGTGGCACTCTGCAATATCTTCGCTATGAATTGTTCTCATTTTTATTAATGGCTCAAACCATAACGCAAATTTTGATTTGATATTTATTACACAAAATCCAAGCCCCAATAAACCACCAAATCTATACGCCGCAGCATTGCCCTCTACATTAATAATGAATTTATTTTTTGTTTGGTCTAACATGGAAATTTGTTTCCCTGTACCATCATTAGTTGGAGCATTATACTCAAGTCCAAGTTTTCCATCTATAAACGTTCCCTTTATACGGTCTGTATATCGTGTTATTTTTGCATCTAAATGTGGATTATCCAACGAATGTAAATGCATACGGGGATTTGTCTCGACTGTATTACCACATCCAGTTCCCTTTCCACGCCAAACAAACATATCTTGACGATTATTCCAAGGAAGTAGCGTATCACGTGGAGTACTGTTATTATCACAACGTAAATTTTTATATCCATATGTAGCAAATTTCCTGTCGGGATTTATAGCTTGCCAATCATCTCCTGTAGGAATTGTAAAATCTGCATATCCTTCGGCCGTACATTGGGCTACACAGGGTAAAAAGGGCTTATTATGAAATTCATCTGGAAGATTTGCATCACCATAAATGGCATCAAATGCTTCTTTCCAATCGTTGCGCAAATGAGGAAAATCTTTACGAGTTATGAAAAAGACACAATCATTGACTTGTTTATGGCTACATGTTTCAACAAACATGTCATACATGTGCGCCAAATATTGGTCCGTTGGATCTCTGTCATCAAATTCTGTACGTACAAGGCAATTGGTGGCATGCCATGTTTGTGGCATTTTCGACGTCATTTGACGTTTACGTTTTGGGAGAGAGTCAATAAAGGCATCAATGTTATCAACAGATTTATAAAAATCATTTGTATAAGCAACATTATACAATGGAAGAAAATTAAACACCTTGTTATTCTTGATGCGCACAAGTACTCCCGTTTTCATTTTATTCAAGTAATAATTTAGAGTAGTATCGAAACTTTCAGGTGTAGATTTATAAATGAGTAGCTCGGACCGTTCACGTTGAAAATCAGATGTATAATCTGGTACTGGAACAATATCTCGTATGGCATATCGTACCTTTTCAAACTCATTTGGTAAGGATAGCCATGGAAAAATGGTTGGATTTAAAACCTTGTTGGATTGATTGAATAACATGAACATGTCTTGGCATGGTACACTGTCATCTATTGATACAAATAAGGTATTGTTTGTCATGGAATAAAGTGTTGATATAAAGTCTGATATAATTTGTTTAGCTTTTGACTCTACCCAAGTAGAATGCATACTTTTATACTGGTCAACTGAATCAGACGTTAACATACGAGCCTGTACATTCATTGCTGTTAATTCATGTAAAAGTAATTTAAACGAATAAGGAACGTTTAACTCACTAAACGTTCGTTCGTGAATTGGATTTGTTACATTGACTGAATTTTGAAACGTCATGTCATCTAATGTTGGACTAAACTTTACATTTGTAAAGGCATTATAAGCAGCCAATAATCCAGTTGAATTATCCACGGCTACTGTATAAGGTTTTCTGGTATTATTTGTTAGCATGGTACCATCACCACGAGCCATCATGGAATCTTGAACAAAGGATGCCATGCCATTTGCAATGACACCATCACGTTCCATTTCTCCAATGCGGAGACCTCCCTCATTGGAACGTCCTTGAACTGGTTGTCGTGTCAATGACGTAATTGGACCACGTCCTCTAAAATTAATTTTATCTTCCACCATGTGTTTAAGCCATAAATAGTACGTTGGACCAATATAAATGCTACTTTCAATAGCATCTCCCGTCATGCCATTGTATAATAGTTCATTACCACTATTATGATATCCTAACTGTGTTAATTTTTGTCTATACTCATCTGTATCTTTGTCAACGTTAAATGCTGTACAATCTCCTTTTGTACCACAATGTAGATTGGCCTTACCGACCAATGATTCAATCAATTGTCCAATAGTCATACGAGATGGAAGAGCGTGCGGATTAATGATAATGTCTGGACGAACACCGTCTGCCGTAAATGGCATATTTTCTTCATCGACGATCAGTCCACAGGTTCCCTTTTGCCCAGCACGAGATGCAAACTTATCTCCAATACCTGGACTTCGTACATGGCAAATACGTACTTTTGCAATGCGTCGTCCGGGTACATTTTCTGTTATAAAGGTGCGATCAACACGTCCCAATTGGTCTATTTTTGGATATTTGTATCGAACCTTTCCGCCTGAAACGGTTCGCATAAGAACTGTATTTGGTGTAACAACAGTATCCATAGGAACAAGTCCATTCTTGTCAGTCGATTCGCCCCCTTCAAATAATGTGGATGTATTTTCAGTTTCAGTTTCATTGTCTTCATATGTTTTAAAATAGCTAGTATTAAACATGCCACGCTCTAATGACGAACGATTTAGTAATATCGCATCTTCAGTGTTGTAGCCAGTATAACACATGATGGCAACAATTGCATTTACACCATAAGGCAATGTACCAAGTGGTTCATATAGACTTGACTGTATTAGTGGGTCTTGTCCATAATTTAATACGGCACCCATTGTGTCCATGCGATTTTGATAGTTGGTATTATATACAGATACAGCTTGTTTTGACTGACCACATGAAAATGCATTTCTAGGTAATTGGTTATTTTCTGGATGAATAATTAAGTTTCCCATGAAACCAAATATAATTGCTCCATGAATCTCAACATGTGTATGTCGTGTCATGTTAAAGTCTAAAGTTTTGTCAAATGTAATTAATGCTGTATTGGCTTCTTCAGAATCCATGTACTCAATGTTACGTGGAGACGCATCTGTTCCATGAACCAAAGCAGGCCATGATTTAGTTTTGTCTGTATTTAGCTTACGATTTGCATCGATATAAAAAAGTGGTCGAATTGGTCGTCCTCCATCTGTTGTAATGTACAAAATAGTTTCTAAAATATTCCAACTGATACTTGTAGAGTATGGCAATCGTCCACATCGACGACTATTTAATAAGTCAGCGAGGACTTTGACTGGATCGACAACACAACCAATCCAGTGTCCGTTCAAAAATACTTTTACCATTTGACTAATATTTTCTGGAGTAGTAGAGCTTAGCGGGACAATAGAAATTAAAAGTCTATCAATTTCATCCAGCACGACTTGTTTTTTAAAGCCAATGGAAATCTCTGTACATAAAGATAAATGTTTATGTGTATCTCCATTAGTCTGTACTGGATCGTAAATTCCCCATTGTGATCCATGCAATAACCGTGGTGTAGTTATTTTTGCACTCGAATCCATTTGAAGAACACATGTACGTAAATGAGATATAGCAGAATTGAAACTAATTCGGTCCAATTTTTGACTTACCCCTACTTTTCGGGTATAGTTTGTTGCTCCCCAATTTCCTTTGAACCCTTTTCTAACACCCGTCTCTGTAATTCTATCTAAAAAAAAGGAATGATAATTATTTATGAATAATTGTGCAAACGCATCAGGATTGTTGTAATCATTCTTATTATGTGCAGTGTCAATTTCTCGACCAATGTGTTTTAACTGTTGGTTATAGTAATCGTTAAATAAATCTGTAATCAACATACCAGTAGAGGTTACGCGTTTCATTCTCAAAGAGTCACGATCTGTTATTGGATCAATACCAGTTGCTAATCGCAACACTTTTTTAACCATGTGTCCCAAAAAGTATGCCTTGTCTACAAAATTAAGTGACCCAATATGAGGAAGAAATAACTCTGATAATACACTCATGGCAGAATTAACCGATGTATATTTTGTGTAGGATCCAATAAATTCTAACGCATGACTTTGCGTGTATATATTTCCAGCATTACATATACTATTATGTAGATACGGCATTAAAGATGCATCGCCTAATAGGCACACGTTTATAATTTGTTTATCAGTTATAATGCCAAGTGCCCGCATAACAATAAACAATGGGATTGGATCTCTTACATCAGGTAATTCAACTACAATTTGGTGTAATGTATACCCATCTGTAGTTGGCATGGAGTTAATTGTATGTTCATTTAATGTGTGAATAACTTCATGATTACCAACTTGGTTATAACTAGTGGACGTTTTTGTTCGTACTGGATGTGTGGCAATCCGGACAGCTGTTACTCTTGGGAATTGAGACTTGTCTTCTGATGCAGATTTAATGTCTGCACTGTAATAATAAGAGTCATCATAATTTTTAGTAGTTACAATGGCATTAAATGATCTTCCTTCCTGAGATACAATTACTTTTTCACTACCATCTATAATAAAATATCCACCTTGATCTCTTGTACATTCTCCCATGTTGAATCGAACATCAGGTGGTAATGGTGTTTTATCCTTTGTTAAATAACAAAGATTAGATTGAATCATGATTGGAAAAAGACCTAGAAATATATAATCTGGTGATGTAAATTCAATATCTTCAACTGACTTACCAAAACTAAACTTGAATGTCAGTCTTGCATGAATGCTAAAGGCATATGTCAAGTTGCGTAAACGTGCATCATTGGGATATAATGGTTTTTGAATATCATTTTCAGTATATACTGGATGTCCAATTTGAATATCGGTCCCATCTTCACCCCCTACATACATGTTGCACGTGTATAAAAATTCGCCATTAGATTGTTTATTTTTTAAAATAACAAATGGATTTTGAAATGCCAAGATACTTGAAATATTATCCGTGAAATGGTTAAACGAGTCCACGTGATGCTTTACCAAAACACCAGATTCAGATAAAAATTTATGAATGTACTCCATAAGGTTTCATGGGATAATTCTTTAATAGGAATAGTTAAATACTTGACTTGAATAATTATACACTTGATTAATACAAGTGACCATATGTTAAAAATAATTTTAGTTATTCCTTAAGAATAATCTTGTACCTGGATTCATAGATTGATTACCAAATGATAGTTGTGGAGTTTGGGTAAATCTAAGACTGCGCAGAGCACTTGACATTTGTAAAATAAGTTCGGCCCAAGTAGTTGGATTTGTACGAATTGCACGGAAAAAAGACCATGTTAGTGCACCAGACATTTTTCCATTAATCAATGCTTCAGCACTTGTCTGTGAATCCGTGCACCCACTAATCATAACTGCATCACAAGCAGTTACACCTTCCCTAGCATTAATATCCAAGTAACGTTTACTAAAATCATATACATACTTCAAGTCCAATGCCGTCCCACTAAAACAACTATCAAATAGAGCGAATAATGTACCTACAGAATATGCATCCACAAGTGCTTTAAGCTCATCGTCTATAACAGTGTCTAAATCCAGCGACACTAGACATTGATCTGATCCGGTTCGTTCATTGCCGTCTATATCTTTTATGGTTGTTCCATGACCACTATAGCTAAACCAGCACACGTCGTCTTTTGTAGTCGCCATTAGCATGGTTTTAAACGCAGACAGGATAGCATCTTTGGTAGGTTTTATTACAGTTAAATCTGTTAATAGAGTTATATTTTCAGCAAGGTAACCAGTAGACAATAAATAGTCTCGCATGAGCATTGCATCACGTATACATCCACGTAGCTCGTGAGCAGTACCAGTATAGTTTATACCGACAATTAGGGCTCGTTTAGTTTGAAACTCGAGAGGAACTGCATAGGACGCAATGATTTTATTTTTATACTTTTCATATTGTTGTTTTAAATAGTTCAATTGTCTTGCTCGTTGTCGATGCGTTAGTCTAGACCGATATAGACGTTGAAGTATAGTATTAAATTGGCGATTAAGTTGGTTCATGTCATTAATAAGAGTCATAATTATATTATACATTAAAACTTTCTCCACACCCACATATTCCCTTTGAGTTTGGGTTTATAAATGTAAACTCTTGCGATAGTTCAGTATCATTCCAATCCATAACAGTACCAATAATATTAAATATTGCTTTAGGATCAATATACACTAATACACCATTATCAGTTTTAACTATACTATCTTTTTCAACAAGTAGTTTTGATTTAGTATTGTCTGCAATATAGTTCATTGTAAAACTTAATCCATTGCATCCGCGTTTATGAACACCAACTCTAATTCCTAGAGGGGTAGGACTAAATGAATGAATAAGAGTATAAATTCTAGACGCAGCAGATGACGTAATTGTTATTACGGGTTTATATAGACGTATCATTATAATATATATTATAATAATGTTATCAAGATTATCTAACAAGTGTGTATTAAATACTCGTATTATTGCATCCTATCACAATAACATTATAGATCATTATGAAAATCCACGAAATGTTGGGACTTTAAATAAAAATGACATTAATGTTGGAACAGGCTTGGTTGGAGCACCAGCATGTGGTGATGTAATGAAACTTCAAATTAAAGTAAATAGTTTAGGAATTATTGAAGAATCGGTTTTTAAAACCTTTGGATGTGGTAGTGCAATTGCGTCTGCATCATACACGACTGAATTAATACAAGGTGTACATATCGACGAAGCAATATTAATTAAAAACAAGGATATTGCAAAATATTTAAAACTTCCTCCTGTAAAACTTCATTGTTCAATGTTGGCAGAAGACTCTATTAAAAGTGCGGTTGAAAATTATAAACAAAAAAATATAAAGTCGTTATAAATCTATATATCGTGGTCCAGGCGATGAATTATGTTCAGATATAAATATTTTTTTACCATTTTTCTTTTTATACATGCGCGTTCGATCTATTGCAGACAATGGAATTCGATCCTCACCACGTTTAATGGCATGTATAAAATGTCCCCATGGATTAACCGGATTAACTTGACGAATGATTTTATATTCAGTTGATTTCTTATCACAATTTCCAGTCGCCTTGTTTCGCCTCGAACCATTTGGACATTTGCGCGATTGTTTTGATATGCATACACCTTGTTTATTCTTTCTTGTACCATTTGGACATCTATGATAGGTTGCCATTTTTTTGGGTAAACATTCTCCAGATAGTTTATCTCGTCTAAAATTATTTTTACACCGTGTCATAGTATATATAAGTATATTTAGTTACGTGGACTATTTAGCATTCTGCGTGGTTCTACAATGTCCAAACGTGAGGTCTTTGTCAAATCGATTGCCACATACCTCTCTTTCTTTACGTTCTATGTCATTGTATTTAGAATTCTCGTCAAAGGTTCCATTACTGAATGCTGCTCGTTTGTCTTCTGCTGCGTCTTGACAATCCTTTAATTTTTTTTTACGTTCGTATTCAAACTTACAATTTAGTCTTAATATCTCATCATTTGTAGACTGGCTATTAAACCAGTTGTTAGTGTTTGCGTTGCTAAGTTTTAATTTTCTGGTAAGTTCCTTATCATCATCACCACCGTTTTGCACACGTTTTTTAGTTGTCCTATTCTTTATTGAACCACATCTACGAAGTGACCTGCATGGACCAAGTTTATTCTTTCTTGATCTTTTACAACGTTTAGCGACCATACTATTTTAAAATAGTTTAAAATTATTTTCCTTAATGCTCGTATTATGAAAAAGTTAGACCAGTACTTAAAAACGAATAAAATACCCAATATATTATTTCATGGTCCATTGGGTAGTGGTAAAAAAACATTATTGTTTAATTTTATTAAAAAAATTTATCCAGATAAAACAGTACGAGAGCAACAGGTCATGAGTGTAAATTGCGCCTTTGGTAAAGGTATTAAATTTATTCGAGAAGATGTTAAATACTTTTCGAAAATAAATACGCACTGCAATTTTAAATCTGTTATACTGTTAAATGCTGAAAAATTGACACCTGATGCACAATTTGCTCTGCGACGATGTATAGAACAATTTAATTATAATACACGATTTTTCATAGTCACATCAGATAAATATAAATTAATGAAGCCAATCCTATCTAGATTTTCTGAAATGTATATTTCAACACTAATCAATTATAACGATGCTATATTACAAAATGCATATCCATTTAATCAATACAATGCTGTCCGCATGATTCGGCTTGACACAATCATGTCCACCTTGACGCAAGAAACCATAACATTGAGTAGTAATGTACTATATCAAGAAGCATATTCTGCCAAAAACATTGAGCAGTATGTAGAAAATCAAGATATTTCTACAGTTGAAAAATACACGTGGCTAATGTACTCGTCTAAGATTTGTGCTGAATGTAAAAATGAAGCATTGCTTTTATACATTCTGTTGTATTTTTATGTATATCGGTCAGATAAATTATATTTATTCATGTAGCGTTAAAATGAGTAAATTAAGGTATTAAATAATACATGGACGATAATCAAGCAACTACCCTACATGATTCACAACATGAATGGGCTGGTCGGTTAACGCGCATACTTCATCCATTAATATACGAGGGCATAAATGGCATGTTTAAAGAGGCGACTGAAATTTGTAAAAAAGCAAATGAAAATGGTAAATATCTAATGACCTTTCAAAACATTTTATACCGCATCCCAAAGTGGAATGAATCCATCATACAAACAGAAACTGAGCGTATTATAACTCGTAGTGGATGCACCTATCTGGATGATTTTTTAACATGTGTCCATATTGCACAATTAAAAATTTTAACTTCAATACGAACTGGCAAAGCTCAAAAAAAGGTAGACATTGATATTCCTAAATTATCAACCTTTATACATAATGTTTATATATCCGTATCCAAAGAATTATATTTAAGAACATATTTGTTTCAGATTGATGTTGCTCCATTAGTATATCAGGAACATCGTAACGAAATTAATGTTATTATAAAAACATCCATGTTGAACGTTATTCGCGATAGTATTCCCGTCGAACAATTATTGAGAGCCTATCTAGACGAGACTACTGATTTAATTAAGGAAAAGGAAGCAGTAGCACCAATCAAGAAAGAAATAAGTTTTACAGACAAGGATAATGCTATTACAGTGGATAATGAGCCATTAGTGCTTGATGCCTCCAAAGATATTCCATCTCTTGAAAAGTTGGCAGCTGTACGGCTAAGTGAACAAAAGGAACAAGAAGCACAAGAAGACGCAGAATTTAAACTAAAGATAACAAATGAAATATTAACGCCCGAGTTTGAAGATTTAACAGTAAAACCTTTAGTAGTAGTTGACCCGCTAGTAGCAGTTGATCCACCAGTAGTAGCTGAAGCTCCAGTCGTAGTATCTGGACCGCCAGCAATTCAATTTGAAGAGCTTCATTAAGGTAAATATCGCGTTATTTAAATAAATAAGAAAAGAATGGATTCTATTGTTGCTTCTGTATTAATTGGCGTTTTATATGTTATTCTACAATACATTATTCATTATAAAGAGTGTCAAAAACCTAAACTAAAAGATGGACTCATTGTATTCATTAGTTCAGCGATTGCTCTAAGTGCACTGGATAAATGGGGGGATATTAATGTTAAATCGCCAGTCAAGGTATTCACAGAATTTCCCGATGTATAAAAAATATAGTTATATTATATGAACTTTAGAGGATTATTCAGTAGAAAAAGTAAATCTCGCGGAAAAAAACAATCATGCAAAAAGACTAAAAAGGTACGACGAGGCGGTGTAGGAACACCCCCACGAGTGTCATCACTTAAATTACCGTCACCACCAGGCCGGTCCAGTATACAGTCGCCAATGTCACCACAACCACCTAAATCACCGTCACTAAGCCGGTCCAGTCGGTCACCACGATGAACTCCAGTAATATCGCCAGTAATTCGGGTTGATGTAAGTATGGCACTAAATAATAGAGATTAAACTTGTTTCTAATTAATATAAAATCAAAAATAAAAATAGATGATTTTATATATGAGTCGTGTCGACGAATTAAATGATCGTTTATACAACAGAAACTCGAGTAATGTGACTCCCCAAGTATATTTTTCTCCGCGACCAACTCCCACGAAATATGTAACCATGCCCATTGTAGATACTCGTGCTATTTCCAAGACACCTATAAAATGTCAGCCAGTATTTGACGTTAACTCGCACTTTTTACCAGGAACTAGTGCCCCTTGGTCAGGCAAGATTGACCAAATTGATACTGAAACCTTTTTATTACGGCCAATGGAAGATTTTTATCCAACAAGTGCATCTGATTTGTACAGACCAAATCAGTTTAAACCAAAGATTGATATTGTCCAACCGTACCCGCAACTATTTACTTCTGTACTATCTGGTAATGACGGATATACCAATAAGCCACTTGCCATTCCAGACAAACAAATATTTAATAATGGAACTGGAATTAAGAATATGTAATATAATATGAGAAAGGATTGCTTGTTTTTAGATATATATGGCAGATGGTGTAAAAACAAAACGTGGTAGAAAGCCAAAAGGCGGACGAGTTATGAATAATGTAGGTATTCCTGGCGAGTTACTTTCAGTCCCAATTCAAAATATAATTCTTCATCTAAAATGCACCTGTAGCGATATAGCTCAAGTTAAATACAACACAACTTGTGTCGAACCCTATTCCTCTGACGATACATGTCAAGTCGAATTAAATACTTATTCTGCTGATACAATACATCAAAAATTAAAAAATTTATCTGTTCGATTACATACAAATGATATTAGTGGTCGGTCAGATTGTTTTTGGTGTACATTTCCATATGATACTCCACCCGTTTACATTCCAAAATCAATTATTCAGGGACAATATCAAGTATATGGTTCGTTTTGTTGCCCTGAATGTGCGGCAGGATACTTATTCAATCAAACGCTAGACCAATCAACTAAATTTGAACATTACCATTTATTAAATGACTTGTATGGAGAGGCTTATTCTTATACAAAACCAATTATACCAGCCCCAGCACCGCATTATATGATTAAAAAATTTCATGGAGATTTATCCATACAAGAATATAGACAAATTATACAGCATGATTCAGTTATTATTATAGTTGATAAACCAATTTGTTGTACTCATCCAGAACTGGTTCAGTGTTCGTCCGAATATACGTCAGTGTCTGACCAGAAAAAACAGACCTATCGTCTTTGTCGTAATAAGAGTTAAGTAAGAGGTTTCCGTCCTTCTAAATTCATAAATTTATGTATTTCTCGGTAGGGTTGTTTAGGTTCTTCTTCAGGCGGTACAATTTCCATAAATTCTTTTAGTACAAGTAGTACAGTTCCATGTTCCCGTAGTTTTAACGTGGCCACTTCACGCGAATAGTCGGACAATCTACAAATCTTGTCGAGGTCTGAATCCATACATGATTAATTATAATAACTTCAAGTACTATGTTAAATAAATTATGTATGCCTGCCCTAATCTATTTGATCTATGCATTTACACATGTGGTGATTGATACATACCAAGGACTATACAATACAGCCATGGTGAATGCGTGGCTAGGAATTGTATTTACTCTCTTGTTAAATATTCTATGTGCACAAGGGCTTGGAATTATATCGTGGGTAATTATTTCGATACCATTTTTATTAATGACTGTTATAGCCAGTATAATATTGTTTGTATTTCATTTAGATCCTGCGACGGGTACATCATTGAGTCATGACGAACCAACAACCACAACGACATATTCTAAACCAGCAAGTGTTTATTATGGATCGTTGGGTAACTCTAAACCACCAAAAAGTACGCGATAATAAAACTATTACACATTCCACCGAACAAATCAATATATTTAACTCCTCCAGACATTATTATATCTGCATTAATATCTTCATTTTCAATTTTATTATTTAATACACGCACATTAATTTTATCATTATTATTTTTGCAGGGCGTTTTACGTTTTTTATGAGAATCATAGTGAGATTTTTGAGAAATTTCTTTTCCACATTGTTCGCAACTATATTTAACCATTTTCGTTATATTTGCCGATATATTAAAAATGTAGTTTAGTTATTCGAATTTGTCAAGTCTTTTACACCTTTAGGGATAATTAACAAAAATTGTTAATTTAAGTTAATTTTTAAAATTAAATATATATTAACAATATAACGAAAATGGTTAAATATAGTTGCGAACGATGTGGAAAGGAATTCTCTCAAAAATCTCACTATGATTCTCATAATAGACGCAAAACGCCTTGTGAAAATAATGCTGATAAAATTAAGGCACTTGTAGATAAGGCAGTTGAAGAAAAATTAAATAAAACAAGATTGATTGTTGAAAATGGAGAAGTAAATATTAATACAGAAGTTATGGAACAACAGTTAAATCAACATACACCAGTTGAAGAAATAATGGAACAAACTGATTCCGAAGACTATAAGAAATCTGAAATATATCAAAAAATAATTAATAATAAAGTTACATCAGAAAAAAATAAAATCCATAATTGTGATTGTATTGAAAAATTAAAAGAAACTAATTCAAAAATTATAGATTTAACTATATTAGATCCACCTTATTACAAAGTTGTTTCTGAGAAATGGGATAATGAATGGAAAACTCAAGAAGAATTTTTAAGTTGGTTTGAAAATATAATAATTGAAGTTTCAAGAGTTTCTAAAAATAATAGTGCTCTATATTTATTTGGATATTGGAAAATATTATACAAACAAATACCTATTTTAGAAAAATATGGATTTATATTTAAACAAAGTATTACCATAGATAAAGGAATCCGGTCTATAGGAGGTAGAAAAACCAGCACATATACTATATTTCCAAATACAACTGAACATTTACTATATTTTGTGAAGGATAATTATCCTTATGTTAAAACATTTCTAAAAAGTAGGCAAAAACAATTAAAATTGAAATCATATGAAATTAATACTAAATTGGGAGTAAAATCTAATGGTGGTGGAATGTGGTCTATATATACAGGGAAAAATGTATGCAAACAACTTCCGACTGAATATTATTGGAACAAACTTCAAGATATTTTAAAATTTGATATACCTTATAATGATATTAAATTTACATTTAATATTGAGATGGGTATTACTGATGTTTGGTCTGATATAGACTTTTACAAAGATCGTAATCAAAGAATTCATCCAACACAGAAACCATATAAATTAATTGAAAGAATTATAAAAGCAAGTAGCAATGAAAATGATTTAGTATTAGATCCATTTCTTGGTTCGGGAAGCACAGGTAATGTATGTAAAAAATTAAATAGGTATTATTATGGTATGGAAAAATCAAAAGAGTACTTTGATAAAATTAATATATAATTAATTAACACAATTCTAATTTCAAAATGTCTTCATGTGTTAATTCCTTATCTTCAGATACTTGACTGAAATGAATAAGGACATAAATTTTTAGGTGCAGGAACTTTTTTTAGGATTTTTTTTTAGATAATGCGAGTAGCCATAGAAATCAACTTGTAAAAGATGTAATTAAAAAGGATAATAATTTATTGTATGCTGTTCCGTATCAACATTATACAAATGCCATAGAGGGATATTTTAATGTATTGAAATCACGATTACAAAAGAAAAAAGGATTAACATATGATGAAATACCAATACATATTTATAAAAATCTAATAAAAGGAGCATATGATAGAAGTGAAAAATATGTAAAAAGACCATCAACAAGAAAGCGAAAACCTAAAAAATATTTGGATTAGGTCGGCGTTTTAAATGTTCAAATGTGTAAAAATTGAAACATTTTTTGTTATTTGTTGATATAAAATGGAGTGCATGAAATTATGTTTGGGTTGTATTATAAATATGATGATTTAAGTTGACATTACAATAATTAATTCCATTATTATTTGCACTTTTTTTTTGAAAATTAAATTGTT
>Ga0114999_10003119_pt1 | contig 21121 bp, 20 predicted proteins | sample ArcticOcean_MG_C_3_FD_89820 | JGI IMG/M metagenome (GOLD analysis project Ga0114999, IMG submission 89820) | Marine microbial communities from western Arctic Ocean - ArcticOcean_MG_CB8_126 | ecosystem: Environmental > Aquatic > Marine > Oceanic | place: Arctic Ocean: Canada Basin | collected...
ATAGACACGAATCTCTGCGAGGCGCTTTCGCGCCCCCATCTGCTTGGCGATCAGCGCCACGAAGATGAGCGCGAGCATGAATGCGATCACACCGCCCATGATGCCCATCATGGTGCCGGAAGCGAAGATGTTTCCAGCCTTTTCGGGGTCGTCAGATTCGGGTGCCGTGATTTTGCAAGGCTGACCGATCAGGTGGATATCCGGGTCATATTTGCAGGAGTCGGCCTGGTCTGACCAACCATCCTCATCGGAATCCGGGCAGCCGAATCGATCTTCATAGGAGAAGCCCTGCTCACCACGGCAGAGGTCGGGCTCATAGGCGCCCAAGGTGCCGTTGTCGCCGTAACCATCCTGATCGACGTCCTTGAATTGGCTCTGGCGCAGCGGGAAGGGGTCCGGATTGCGACCGGTCTCATTGTCGCCATAGCCATCTCCATCCTGGTCCGAACACTGGGATGCTTCCTCTGGGAATGCATCGCCGCTCTGGACCCGCAGCTCGATCATCAGCCCCTCGTTTTCGGGGTCATCGACCAATTCGAGCACGTAGGTGTAGTTGTCACCGCAGCCATCGCCGTCAGCATCCTCCCACTGAACACCATCGTCAGGGAAGGCATCGATCGAATCCGCCCAACCATCTCCATCCGTGTCGGGGCAGCCGTAGATTGTGCCCATCGTCGAGGTACCGGGCACATCGATGCAGTCATCGGCATCTGTGCTGAAGGCCGAATCGCCAAATCCATCGCCATCGGTGTCCGAATCTTGGAAGGGGTCGTTGGGGAATGCATCCTGTGGGTCGGGCACGCCGTCATTGTCACTGTCCGGGCAACCGCGCGCATCGGCGGTGTTGGTCGAGCCGTAGAGGAAGGGACAGATGTCACCATTGGTCCCGTCCAGATTGTCGCCGAATCCATCGCCATCACTGTCGTGCCATTGGGTCGGGTCATCGGGGAACCAATCACCATTGGGGCCACTCGGATTGTCGCCGTAGCCATCCTCATCGCGGTCATCGCACTGGGTGCCATCGAGTGGGAAGAGGTCTGGGTTGTTGCCCTCGGGATCATCTCCACACGATGAGATGGCGCTGTTTCGGTCGTAGCCATCGCCGTCGGTGTCGACATGCTGGGTCGGGTCGTTGGGGAAGGCTTCGCCGCTGTTCGCATAACCATCCTCATCGTTGTCCTGACAACCGTACCAAGTGATGTCGATGTAGGACTCGGTCTCTTGATTCCATTGGATGGCCATCGTGCTGGTACCGGCCTGACCTGTGCATTCATCGCCGAAGGTACCCGACTTGTTGTCGCCGTATCCATCGCCATCTGAATCGTGCCACTGAGAGGGATTGTCGACGAATGCATCCGCATCGCCATCGGGGCTTGCAAGGCCCTCACCCGGCCAGGAGTTGCCCGGGTCAGAGTAACCGTCTCCATCCTGATCCGGACAGCCGATTCGGTCCCAAATCGAATTTCCGTAAATCAATGGGCAGCCATCGGATCGGGTCGTGAACGGTTCATCGCCAAACCAGTCACCATCGGTGTCGTTCCATTGCTCCGGGTCGAGTGGGAAAGTGTCGATGTCAGCCACTTGAAGCGGGGTCATCGCGAGCAATTGGCCCGGCCATTCGGCCGGCCGGATTGCATTCCAGGATACATTGGCATAGTTGTCACCATAGCCATCGAGATCGTAATCGTCCCACTGGGTCGGGTTTTCATCGAAGTGGTCGACCCCTCCGTAGGGATTCGGGTCGCGGTTGTCCGCGGTGTTGGCAGGGTAGCCATCGCCGTCGGCATCCGCCCACTGGTAGGGGTCGTTGGGGAATGCATCCCCATCGTTGGAATATCCATCTCCATCGTCGTCGGGACATCCGTATACATCGATGTTGGAACCTCCTGCCACGTTCGGACATGCGTCGCCCTCGGTGCCGTCGAGATTGTCGCCATAGCCGTCACCATCGCTATCCTCCCACTGTGTGCCATCCTCGGGGAAGGCGTCTTCGTGATTCATCCAGCCGTCGCCATCGATGTCTGGGTCCATGCCCCAAATGTAGATGCCCTCGTCATTGCGACCGTGTCCGGTCAGGATGTTCATTCCATTCGGATGCCAATCCGCAGCGAGCACCTGGCCGCAGTTATTGCCCCAGCCGCTGCTCGTACATCCACCGGGTCGAGGACCGTGCACGGTGTCGATCAGACCGCCGGTCGCGGCGTCAAAGATGCGCAAGCTGGCACCGTCCCCTTGGTAATAGGAGAAGCCCATGCTGACCAGTGCGCCGTCGGGAGACCAAGCGACGGCATTGCAGGTGGACGTGCTGGTGTAGGACCAGATTTGTGAGCCCGTGCTCGCGTTGTACATCCGTGCCCGGGCGCTGTTGGATTCATATCCCTCACAGGTGGCGATGCTGTTGCCATCGGGCGAGTAAGCGATGCCATTGTGCGTGCCTCGGTTGGGGTTGATGGTGCGATTGATGCTCCATCCACCGGTGTTGTAGGTCCACACATGGCTCGGTCCACCGACCGCCAGACGGTTGCCGTCGGGGGACCAGTCGAGTGAATAGAATTCATCTTCGGAACCGGGTGTGAGCGTCGTGATCGCTGTTCCGTTGGAGGTGTGGAAGACGAAGACTTCGCCATCGGTTCCGCCGCTGCCCGACCGACCGACCACAGCAGCGAAGCGGCTACCGTCGTGGTTGAATGCCATCTCATGGGTCTTGTCGCCGCCGCCGACATCTGTCGAGACGGCGTGCGAATGGCTGAAGTTGCTGGCGTGGTAAATGCTGACCGAGTCATCATCACGGGCCACGCCAATCCACAATCCATCACCGGACCAATCGACATCGTTGACGTTGGTTCCACTGATCTGCACGGATCGAAGATTCTGGTTGGTCGTCGAGTTGAAAATACGCACCCAACCATCGCCGTCACCGGTGACGTATTCGCTGGCATCCGGGCTGTAGGCGACCGCATTGAGGTCCTCGCTGCTACCCTGATGATTGTCCTGTGCAAAACCCGGTGTGCTGATTGTCCAGCGATCGTTGATGTCGCTGGTTCCGTCTCCATCTCGGTCTGGGCAGCCGACGCGGTCGACCGTGCTCGTGCCCTCTGCAACGGGGCAGTCATCCGCCGAATCATCGACACCATCACCATCGGTATCGATGGCAGATGCCGTGCCCAGCATCAGGGTGCTCGTCACCATCAGGAGGCCGAGCAGGATGGCACGGGCTGGGCTGAAAGATGTTGAGCGCATGGACCCGGCTGCATTCATCCGAATAAGGGGTTCCGGTCTTCTTGCATCACGTACGAGCGGGCCCACGAGGGCTCTCGATGGCGAGAAGTTCAACAGGATGGAGGCGGAGGGAGGTCCGATGCCGGGCGCAGACCTGCGGGTTCACATCGCGGTCGAGGACCGCCTTCTACTGCATTTACTTGAGCAGGAGAGTCAGGCCGATTTGTACATGGTCAGCGCCGCAGTCACCCGACCAGGAATCGCGGAGGCCTGTGCGCTTCACCCCCCAAACGTGAGCCGTTCAATGCGCACGATGCTGCGCAATCAATGGGTCAGTGAGCACACTCGAACAGTCCGTGGCGAATCTCGCCGGCAGAAGACATGGCAACTCACCAAAGCCGGCCAGGAGGAGGCGCGCAACCGGCAGCGGGACCTCGGGCAAACCCAGGTGCTCATCCGTGATGAATCGGGCCAATTGTTGGAGGTGCCGGCCGACCGGGCCAGCCATCGAATCTCAGCCGATTTGAGTCTTCTACAAGTGCTGATGCACGCCCAACACGAGGGCGTGTTGACCTTCGGCGACATCCGCTTCGGTCTGATCCGGTCCGGCGATGAGGAGGGCCGACCTGCACCGGGGCGACTCAAATTGGGTTCGGGCGCACACGCGACCTACCATACCGAACCGCCCGAGACCCGCGAGGTCCACGGCCGCGTCGCCGAGATTGAGGTGCTCGACGACTGGTTCTCTTCGACCGCGCCCTGCATGTTGGTGCACGGCATCGCCGGCATCGGCAAATCCACACTCGCCGCGCATTGGCTGAAGGCTCGCAAAGCGGAGGATGAACAACTCTCAATCTGCTGGTACCCCTGCCAGCCTTGGGATTCCGCACTGGGCCTAGCAACCTCCTTGCTACATCGCGTCGGCATCGACGCTGCACACGATCCGGTTCAACTGATGGATACCCTGCCCCTGACCCCGGGTGCCAAACTCGACATCGATGCATACCGCCGACTTCTGCTCTCCTACCTGACCGACCCAAGGGTGTTGAGAGAACGCTTCTCCGAGGGAGAGGAGGCGGGCCCACCCCCCTATTTCTTGCTCGTTCTCGACGATGTTCACCACATCGCGGAGGAGGCTGCGGACCTGCTCGGCGCACTGCTTCAGGTCGCCGATTCATCCCCCCTCCAATTGTTGCTGATCAGCCGCACGACGTTGACCTTCTACGACCGGCGAGACGTCCACACCAGAGACCGTGTGGAAGAACTGGCCCTCTCCGGGCTTTCGATCGATGATTTGGACGATTGGTTGGCCGGCTTGAAAGGCGTGGAATTGCCCTCAGCACCCGTGGTTCACAAGGTGACGGGTGGCCATCCGCTGGCCATCGAACTGATGGAGATGTATGGCGAGGTCACCCATGGCGATTGGCTTCGATTTCTGGATGAAGAGATCTTGGATGTCCTCCCCGATGACGACCGTGAATTGCTCGCCACCTTGGCCGCATCCGACCGGCCGGTTGAATGGGATATCTTGGCGCGAGCTTGTGGGCACGATGGCAATCCGCCCGCCGCATTGGTCGAGCGTGGACTGCTCATCGAACTGCCCGAGGGCATGTGGTTGCACGAGGCACTGAAAGAACGTCTGCTCAGAGAGGTCGGCGCTCCGCTCGATGAACGCAAGAGCCGACTCGCCGATGCTGAATCATCCCATGTGGCTTGACAGCCATTGGTCAAAGCCCGCCTTCGGCATGGCGCCGGACTTCTGATCGACCGGTTGCCCATTGTGGAAGAGCACGAGGAAGGGGATGCCGCGAACGCCGAATCGACCGGGCGTCAACGGGTTCACATCGGTGTTTACCTTGGCGATTGTGAGGTTGGCTCGCTCCCCTGCGATGGCTTCGAGAACGGGGGCGATCATCTTGCAAGGACCACACCATGGTGCCCAGAAATCGACCAGCACCCATTCGCTGCCATTGGTCACTGCTTCAAAGTCCGCATCGGTCGCATCAACGAGATTTCCTGACATGGAATTCCATCGCCGCTGCGACGTTCTATCAACCTGATGCAGGTATTGCCAGCGGGTCAAGACTTGAGAACCGCCGACCGCTCGCCCTCACTGGAGAGAGTGCCGTGATCATCACCCCGAGTATCCTGACAGCCGACCTGTGTGAACTTGGCAAAGTGATGGATGACTCACTCGCCGCGGGCATGGATTGGATTCATCTCGATGTGATGGATGGCAATTGGGTGATCAACAAGACCATCACGTTCGGTCCGGCCTTGATTCGCAGCGTTCGCAACCGAGTCGGCCCCGATGTCTTCTTGGATTGTCATCTGATGGTCACCAATGCCGAGGATACTTGGCAACAATATGTCGACGCGGGCGTGGATCTTGTCATCGCCCATGTCGAGGCGGTCGAGGACTTCCCCACATTGATCTCAAACGTTCACGCTGCGGGTTGTCAAATCGGCGCGGTCCTCAATCCGGCGACGCCTTCCGCCAGTGTTCTCGCCCTGTTGGCAGAATTGGATCTGGTGCTGGTGATGAGTGTGGTGCCTGGGAAGGGTGGCCAATCCTTCATGCCGGAAATGGAGGGGAAGGTCCGCGGCTTCCGCACAGCCATCGATGCCCAAATCGCTGCGGGAGGCCGGGCGACCAAGTTGATGATCGACGGTGGTATCAAAGTTCACAATGCCGCTCAGGTGGCCGATTGGGGCATCGAGGTTGCCGTCGTCGGGAGCGGTCTGATCAATGCCAACGGAACGATCTCAGAGAACCTCGTCGAGATACAAGCCGCATTGGATGCCTGACAAGGATTCAAAACCACCTGGCGCACGGGGGTTGACCATGCCGAGTGTCGAATGGATGGAGGCCGAGGTCCGCAAGGCCGTTCCCGACGCGATCGAAGTGGCCGTGGTCGACCTCACCGGAGGCGCAGATCACTTCCATGTGCGCGTCGTCAGTCCGACGTTCGAAGGCATGCGCCCCTTGCCCCGCCAACGGATTCTGCTCGGCCATTTCAAGCCCTGGATCCCGAATCAAGTTCATGCGTTGGACCTCAAATGTCTGACCCCGGAACAGGCCGCCGCCGATGATGGCGAGGTATTCCACCCCCACCCGAACCGCCGCAGTGAAGCGGAATTCGTGGGCATCAATATCCGATCCAAGGAGGAATGAACATGAGCGATGAAGAATTCAACTGGACCCCCGACGAACTGACCGAACTGGTCAATGCCAACCGCATCGTGCTCTTCATGAAAGGCACACCCGAGATGCCGCAGTGCGGCTTTTCCAACCGTGCAGCCCAGGTTCTCAAGGCGCTCAATACACCGTTTGTCAGCGTCAACATTCTGCAGGATTCACGGGCCATTCCCTCGGTTTGCGAGTGGGCAGATTTCCCGACCATGCCTCAGATCTACGTCCACGGTGAATTGGTCGGTGGATCCGACATCGCCCTCGAGATGTACGAGTCCGGCGAACTTCAGGAGATGCTCTCCGAAGGCGACAACGCGGCATAAGTCGCTGCGGCCAACACGGCCCCCGCGCCAATGATCGCGGCATGGGCAGCACCCTCGACACCACGCTCTGGAATGAGAAGGGCACAGGCGATGCCATCACAGATGATTCCAATCCACAGGATGGCCGCGTAATGCAACGGTTGAGCACTGACTTGAATCAAGGTCAGTGGCACACTGGAGAGCAATGCGAGCAGCCAAGCGATGAGCAGCCAGTCGAAGATGCCGACCGAGTCGCCCGCATAGGTGGGGAAGACCGCATCGATGGCCAACCCTCCAACCCAACCCCCGATGAAGAACCCCGGGATGCTCGCCAGAGAAAGGATGTACATCGCCCGTTTTGCCCGGTGCCTCAGCCGTTCCCGATCATCGCGTACCTCCCCAAACCATGAGAGCATCACAGCCCGCACGGAGAGGATGGGTGCATACCCCGCGATGAAGGCGAGCCAGGCGATCTGGAACGTTTCGACCGACTCTGGCGTGGAGAGCAGGCCGAGCATCAATTTCTCGACGCGCACATTGGCGACCAGGGCGACCGCCGCGAGCAGAAAGGGCAGACCCAGGCCAATCAATTCCCACCCACCGGCCTTCTCCGTCTCAAGCGACACGCCACCCTCGGTGAGCTGCAGGCGCTTTTCACCCAGTCGAATGGCGATAAGGATGGCACCGACCGGGCCCGCGAAGGTGGCGAGGGCGAGGGCGATGGGATGGGCGCCAAACATGCTGGCCGCGACGACGATGGCCACTGCGGTTGCACCGCGATCGACGGTGCGAACGACGGCTTCCTGCCTCGACTCACCGAGGGAGCGAAGGGCCGCGCGATGTGCATAGGTGAGAATTTGGACGCAGGCGGAGAGGGCGAGAATCAGGGAGGCGACCAGCCAAACATTGGATTCCCCGACCCAGAGCCATCCCACTGCACCTCCGATGAGAATGATGGGCAAGGCGAAGCGAATCTGAATCTTCAGACAGCGATGGACGAGGTCGTGTGCCGCCGCACCGAGACGTTCCCCATCCCTGCCGATCAATGTCGGGAGTCCGAGGTCGACGAAGGTCGCCGTCAGATAGAATAGATCGAGCAAGAGCACCCAACGGCCATAATCGCCATCGGAAAAGGTCCGTGTCAGAATGACGTGCACCGCAATGCCGACCAACAAAGAGAACAGGTCGGCGGTCGACAACCAGATCGTGTCCCGTTCCAAGCGAACCTTGCGACTCACCGTTTCACCTCGAGGAGAAGGTCGTGCAACGCTTCGGTACAGCACATCCAATTCATCCGTTCCTCGGCATCTTGACGTGCGACTTTCCCTCGCCGTCGTCGCTCCTCCAACGGCAGGCTGCGCAAGGATTCAACCGCAATTAGGAAGGCTTCATCATCGCCGAGAGGAACCAGTGTGAGCCATTCCGCCCCACGAAGGTGTTCCAATCCACTGACTTCGGATGAGACCACGAGCAAACCCGCAGCAGCGAATTCCGCCACCTTCAGTGGAGATGCGTGACGCCAGACCTCACGGTCGGGCAGGTGCATCACACCGACGTCACATGCGGCGAGGCGTTGTGCGACAGGACCGGGACCTTCGACACGGGTGATCTGAGCCAATCGCGCCGCATCGTTGCCTGCACCGAATAGATAGGGTTCCAATCCCATCTCGACCAGTCGATGTAATTCCCGCTCACGAGAGAGGCTGCCATGACAGACGATGACCGCTTCCTCATTCATCTCGGCACAGGTGAACGCCGAGGTATCGACGCCTGCGGCAACGACCGCTGAAGGCCCTTCCCACGCGCGTGTGGCCGCCATGTGGGGACTCTTGACAGCCCGTCCTTTGGCGAAAATGTCAGCCATGGCCCAGGCCTCTCGATACTGGACGCGTTGGAACCAGCCAACCCATCCAGTGCTGACCGGTGGACTGCGATCCATGATGATCCAGGGAAGTCCGGCGTTGAGCAGGGCTTCTGCTGCTCCAGACACGGCCGTCCACTCGACGATGGCGATGCTGAATTCAGACAGATCCATCCCCGTCAATCGCTCGTTCAGCGCCCGTGTGAAAGAGGGGTGGCCGCGGCCGAAGAAGGTGGAACGATGCACATGATGGTCCGCGTCCGGTCCCATGAATTCTATCGTCCAATCCCTATTCTCGAGTGCATTCGCCACGCCTTTACGGGTGGTCGCAGACATCTCGGAGGGCCGTCGATGGGTGATCCACAAGGCCTTCATCCGACCACCTCATCGTACAATGCGCCCCACATTGGGATGACGTTCTCCAGCCGATAGGGCTCTGCTTCTGTTGGTCCTGCGGCCACCATCGTTCCCCATGTATCCCCTTCGAGCATATCGCGCATCGCGTCTGCAAAAGCCTCGGGTGTTCGCTCGACAATCCGTCCTGATTCACTGAATACGCCTTCGCTCGCAGGGCTGGCGATCACCGGCATGCCACGTGCCATCGCCTCGATCACCGTCATTGAGAGCCCCTCCCATTCGGAGGGTGAGAGAAGGGTACCGCAGATGTCGAGAAGATCTGTCCGAGTATATCCCTCGACCCAGCCATGTCCGGTGATGCCATCTTCACAATGCGTGCTCGCTGTCATATCGAGCATCACATCTTGGCCTTCGGCTCGGAGGGAGCGCACCGCATCGATGGCGATTTGCTGCCCTTTCATCGGACTGGGACGGCCCATCAGTAGGAAGCGACGTCGGTCTCTCGCATTGGAGATCGCGACGTCAGGTGAGGGATTGGGGATGACCTTAGCGTGCGGAATCCAGGCCGACAATCGCTGCTTCCAACCCTCGGTGAGAACGACGGGAGTCAGGTCCGCACAGACCCGATTGACCTCGGGCCCTCGACTTCGGCAGTGGGCATCGAAGTCGCCCGAGTGGAGCGAGAGAATGATCGGGATACCGGCCTTCTTCACAATTTCAATCAACCCCCGTTTCCGCTTCCACGACCAGCGTGTCGCTGTGTGGATGTGAACCAGATCGATTCCGATGAGGGCCTCGGCCAGATTCCACCTGACCTTCGCCCAAGCCTTCAGTACGGCGACGGTACCGCCGTCGGCATGGCTTGCGAGCGTTGAGGCCTGCCAACCCTTCGGTGGGTGGGCTGCGAGTAAGCGGATGACCGCACCCATGCCGCCACGGGTTTGACTCGGCCCGATATGGAGCACTCTGCGCATCTTGACTCCCCCTGTGAGTGGCTCACACCGCGCCCCTCGCATGAAGGGCTCGCCGACCCCACGGACGGGGGGTGCGCTTATCTGGGAACCTTGCGAGGACGGGTCAGGCATTCTGATGTTGGTTCGGCTCACCTTTCTGACCATCCAAGTCGCTTCTGCCGGTGCTGTCATCCTGCCCTTGTTGATTCATGCTTGGTTGAACCGAGGGTGGAATCGTCTACCTCTCCCGGTGCCCGATGCATGTTCGGATGCCGATTTGCCACGATTGTGTGTCGTCATTCCCACCTGGAATGAAGCGAATGTGATTGAGACAAAACTCACCAATTTGCTCGATCAGAGATATCCTTCCACCAAAGTGCGCCATGTCCTGATCGATTCGGCTTCGACCGACGGGACCGTCGAACGTGCGCGGGCCTGGGCGGTGGAGAACGACACAGAACTCGAGATCATCCAGATGCCCGCTCGATTGGGAAAGAGTGCGGCGGTCAATCGAGCCATGGATGAATTGCATCCCGAGGATGAGGTATTCGTCATCACGGATGCAGAGGCCACTATCGAGCCTGGCGCGCTGCGCCGCATCGGCCGCTGGATGAAGGATGAGACCGTGGGCGCAGTCTGTGGAACCCTGGTGGAGGAGGAAAACGGTGGCGCATATCGTGGCTGGTTCCGTTGGTTCCGCGAGGGTGAATCAAAGGCGGATTCAACACCCATCTTTGAAGGATCAATCGCTGCTTATCGCGCGAGCGCCCTGCGGCCGATCGATGACAGGGCGAATGCCGATGATTCCCAACTCGCCCTCCTCGTGAGAGAGGGTGGGCTGCGCGCACTATCCGACGGCGCGATTCGATTCAGGGAGCAACCCATCACGATTCATCGCGAGAAGCGAGAGCGTGCTGTACGCCGTGGACAGGGTTTGTCACGACATTTCTGGCGCAATCGAATTCGATGGTTCAGAGGCGGCCGCTGGGGAACGATTCTCGGCCTCAATGGGATTCAGCACACGATCACGCCGTGGCTCGTCTTGCTCGGCATCCTCGCCGGCGTCGCCCATGCGACCACAGTGGTATTGCTCGGTTGGACCGGTGGCGAGCCGATGCTGCTCGACCGGCTGATGCTCTTGGTCGATGCCATCGTCCTCGCCAGCCTCGGTATCGGTGTCGCCGGTTGGCGGGTTCCGCTCTGTGCAACGATTCTTGCTTTCCTCGAGAACAATGTGTATTTGGTGCGGGGCATGTTGATCCTGCGCCTTGGAACCAGCCTCCACAAGTGGACGCCATCGATGTCCAATCGCAGAATCTGAAACAAAAAAAAGGCCCCCCGGTGGGCGCCACAAGGGCGCCCACCGAAGAGCACGTATGTCATCTTGGATGTGCAGGTTGTACACAGATCTCGTTCAGGTACTGAGCGTAAGCTCAGGAGAGCGCGAGATTGTCCGTGCCAGCGACCGCGGTTCCGCGGTAGGTGACGTAGAGGTCCACTTGGCAGGTGACTTCACCAGCGCCGCCGCAGATGTCCACGGTCTCAGAGAGAGTCAGGAACTCGCCTGTCTCCCAAACGCCAGCGTCGCTGCCGTCCTGCGCAATTGCGCACTCTTCGGTTCCGTCGGTGCTGCAATCGAAGGTGTTGTCTCCGACTGTCAGCTTCATCACAACGAACGCCCAGTTGAGTTCATCCTCGGCGTGCTGCCAGCGGATGCTCATCAGGGTGTCATCTGTGCCAGCGCTGATTGATGCAGCACTGTCTTCTGCCGTGTAGCTGTTGCGGGTGCCCGATTCGGGCTGGTCCGCGGCCAGGCTGTTCGCCCAGACGTACAGTACACCAGCGAGTACCACCGTAATCGCAACCATCAGGATGGTCGCGATAACCGGGCTCACTGCCTGCTCATTCTTCATCTCATTCTTCATATTTATGTCCTCCATTTCCCCCAGAGGGGGTACCTTCGCCTATGATGGCCATTGGTATTAAGATACCTGCCGAACCGAATCAAGTCGAGGGCGATTTAAACGGCACACTGCGCTGCATTGGGATTTATGGTGGATGTGCACTGTTAGTTTCAGAGACCCGGTGCGGGACCCCGTGGTACAATCGATTTGTAAGCCAACTTAGATTTGTGCCCCATAATCAATTAACGAATGGTAATAAATCTGAACATACCCTATTCCAACCCCTACCTACGATTCTCTGCCGGAATTCGGGGAAACAGCCTGCCGGCAAGTCCCAATCAGGTGAACAGGGGCGAGAGACGCAGCGTAGAGGGGATGGGATGCACTCGACGAGTTCCTTTCGACCCTGTTCATGCCGCGGTGTTGGCTGCCGCCGTATAATCCTTACCGGAATGCGTTCCAATGTGCGATTCCACATCAGAATCAGGGATTGGCATTCTGAATTCAGGCAACCGTCAGAATTTCTGGGCCACCATCGGTGATCCAAACCGTGTGTTCATACTGACCGATCATGCCGCCATCCGAGCAGCGCAGGGCGTTGTATGTCTCTAGGAAACGGATGCTGATGAGTTTCTTCACGAGTGCATTCCACTTGCGAATCCGGCTCTCCTCGTCCTCTTGTGGGAAGGGCTTCTCCATCAGAGGGAAGGCCCATCGCTCGGCGAATGGAAGTGTGTTGTATCGCTCCTCGAGATAGTGGGCCAGGCGCGCACCCAGTGGTTTCAACTTCTTCTTCGCGACCGCTTTGCGAATTTTCACATCACCCGTGACGCGGTAGATGTTGGATGAGTTCCGGGGCGCGATGTTTTCGACAAGCCCGGATGCACCGGTGGTGTTGAAGGGTTCAACCGCGAAGATACCGCCGAGAGGCACATTGCCTCTGAACCCAGGATTGTCGGGTCCACATGCATAGGAGGGCACACTCGTGCCCGCGTGTAGATTGAAGATTTCGAGTTGATGACCGCACAGATTGCGAATCGGTTCGAAGCCCGCGTCGGTTGCAGCCTGCTCGGCCGCGGCACCGACCTTGTGCCAGGGGGTCTCAGGATGCATTTGCTCGATGGAGGCATTCCGCGCTTCGATCGACGCTTTGATCTGCTCGGTGTGGAGACCACCATTGCCGACCTCGATGGTCATCGCATTGTCGGCGATGGCGCCGTGGATGTGAACACCGATGTCGAGTTTGACCAGATCCCCGTTCTGGAAAACCATCGGCTCCTCCCAGTTCTCGGGCGGGGCCATCAGATGGTCGGTCGTGAAGTGGGCTGCGATGTCATTGACTGAGATCGTGCAGGGAAAAGCGGGTTTGCCACCGTGTCGGTGGATATAACGCTCGGCTGAATCGATGACCGTATGCCATTCCACGCCGGCCTGAATCTCTTCTGAGATGGCGTCGAGGGTGCGACGGGCCACGTGGCCAGCATCCCGCCAATGCTTCATGTCGGCTGCGTCGACCATGCCTTGATCTCCTCTGCGCTGACCTTTCCTTCTCTGATGATGGTCCAGTTCGTGTCAATCGACGCGTACCCGGAGACGTTCCATGCTATCAAGGTGCTCGGTGTTCCACCCACGCACATTCCCTCCAAAGCCGACCCTTCATCCAACCCCAGTGCAGCGGCGGCGGCGGTGCATTCTGAATGGGGTGGATGTCCGCTCGGATTCGCACTGGTGGCTGTCAGTGGCCCGGTCAATGCCACGAGCTCGCGCGCGAGAGGATGAGAGAGAAGTCGGATGGCAACGCGTTCTCCACCGAGTCGGGCGTCCAAAGCATGGTGAGCGGGCAGGACGAGGGTCAAAGATCCAGGGGGGAAGGCTGCGAGGATTTCCTCTGCGCGTTCGGGCACCTCGACCAATGCTCTGGCCTGGTCAAGATTGGCGACGCCGAGGCTCACAATCAGATCTTCAGGACGTCCTTTGACCTCGAAGAGGCGATCCAATGCAGCTGCATTGGGCAGGCAGCCCAACGCGGGTTGAGTCGAGGTGGGGTAGACGATCGGTAGGCCCGCCTCGACCCGTTCGATGAGGTGTTTCGGAATGGGCTGAGACGCTGTCACGATTCGCCGACTATGCCTCGCCCTCTTCAGGACTCCGCGAGCCATACACGCATGTGATGGATTGCAATTCGCTCGGCGACCTCTCGATCTCCAGACTTGACGAGCAGTTTGCCGCTGGGAAAGAGGGTGATTTCCGCTTCGCCTGTGAAGGTGCAGCACAATCGATTCCTCAGCGTACATGTCCAACCTTCGTTCTCGATGCGCGCCGTCACCATCTCGAGGTCGATACCATCCAGGTTTTCGGGCAAGACTGTCCAAGCGGCACGACCACTGCACATCTCGAGGAGAAATCCTTCCTCACTCAAGTTGACCACCCTGCATCATGATGTTCTCAATCTCGGCGACATCGTGGGCTGCAGCCCTTGCTTGCCTTCGTTTCTGAACGGCCCAGATGAAGAAGACGAGGAAGAGGATGGTGCAGACGTTCACCACATGTGGCCACATCCGTTCGAACGTCTCGATGGAAATCCATCGATCCAGAGGCAAGATATCGAGGATGAGGATTCGCATCAGATCCTCCATCGTGATGATGGAGGGCACACCCATTTTCTGCAGCGCAGGCCAGACGATATGGTCCCAAATCAATGGTACCGGACCGAGGATGAGGGTGAGCCATCGCATTTTCCGAATGATTGCATAGGCCCGCCATTCCAAGTCATAGCGGCGCTGTCGCTGCTCGAGTTCGTCGGGAATCATCTCGCTTCCTCAACTGGGCGGTGGCCCGGGCGGCCCGGTCGGAGGCCCTGTGGGTGGTCCCGTCGGTGGTGGGCCGGGCGGACTGCCCGTGGGTGGTGGTCCCGGCGGCGCACCCGGTGGCCCGGTGGGGGGACCCGTCGGCGGGCTAGATGGGGGTGCGGTCGGCGGTCCTTCGGGCCCGGTCGCCGGTGGTGCTTCAGGAGGGCCCGTGGGCGGGCCAGTCGGTGGATCGGGTGGTGTTGCAGGACCGGGTGGGGTTGCTGGCCCGGGTGGAGTTTCTGCCACGGGCGGGGGAGGAGGTGCCGAGGGTGCAGGCGCTGTAGGTGCGGCAGCGACGGGTGTGGGGGCGACGGGTGTGGGGGCGACCGGTGCGGGGGCGACCGGTGCGGGGGTGACCGGTGCGGTCTGTGATTGGAGCAGACCACCGGCGAAGGCGGCCTGCATCGGATCTGCGGACCCCGCTTCTGACTCCAAGGCCGGATCTGCCTTCATCGCGCCCGCGCCAAAACCTTCGAGCGCCGCGCCGAACGCGCCGGCGAGAGAATCGGAAAGTCCAGCGGCCGTCTGCATCACTCGACTGCCTGAACTCGGCTTGGCTTGGCGCATCGGCTTCTCCTTTGCAGCGATACGCAGGTCATTGGCGAATGGACCGAGCTCGATCGAGCCGCGTCCACCATCGGTGTTGTAATCGAGTTTGAACAACCAAGCGCCGGTCTTCGCGGGAACCCAGAATGTCAGATTTCCATCTTCGCCAGTATCGATTCGATCGAGGATATTCAATTCGGTTCCACGTGTGCCATCCATCGCCTGCAATCCGCCGCGAAGATCCCAGAGATCATCGCCGGATTCGTTGACGACATCGACCGTCACCTCGAGCACGTCATCATCGTCATCATCGATCTCTTCGATGACGGCCCACAGCGTCGCCGTGACGCCACCGGATGAAGTCGTGCGCTCCGCCATGGGAAAGACCAGCCCTCAGCCGCTACTTGAATCCCGCTCATTTCAGCGCAGATGTCGGCGCTTGGCCGGCGGCAGTGAATTCGCCATGACGACGATGCTTGCACATGCGAGATCGATATTGGATTGGTGGGTGTGACGCAGATGGATGTGCTTTGCATCAGAATAGAACCACCACAGGTTCAACAAAGGGATCAGATAGCGCAATTTCGAGACCGCTCGGCGCTCACAATCCTCACGCGGCAATCGTTCGCCATCCTCTCGAACCACGGCCAGACCGAACCAGTACTGACCGAGGCTGCGACCCATGGCGTTGACCAAATACTTCTGATAGAGAAATTTGGCAGCGAAGATGAGCCCCCAATTCAACAGGAAGACCCACCAAAGATCAGTCAGAATCAAACTTTGATCGAAGGCCGACAGAATTTGAAATCGCGTGACGATCGACAGTACACCGATCACGGCGATCACATCGAGCATGAAGGCGGCACCACGCTTCCACAGCGGGGCGAGAACGGTGCCCTCTGGAATCGGCCAATGACCCGATTCGGCTTCGACCGCTTGTCTGGCCAGAGTTGGACCTTTCCCGTGCAGGGATATGGGAGAATCATGAGCCATCTTCACACCTCGATTCAAACCCGCGCGGCTTCCCCTTTTTCTCACATGTGGAGGACATGGTACGCCTCCAGTCCCCGTTCGCAGGCCCAGTCACACCAGGATTCCCAATTCGAGTCTTTGCGCAGTGTCCGAGGATGACCGATCAGGATGAGGCCTCGTCTCGCGCGCGTGATGGCGACGTTCAGTCGACGTCTGTCTTTCAAAAAGCCGATCTCGCCCGCGTCATTCGCACGGACAGCCGACAGCACGATGACGTCTTTTTCACGGCCCTGATACCCATCGACGGTCTTGATTTCCAATCCATGGTAGGATTCGAATTCCTCGCGTCCACCGGCTTGCTCGAAGAGGTCATTGAGCAGACGGACCTGTCCTGAGTAAGGTGTGACAACACCGATTTCTGAGGCTTTGATGTCGCCGCCTGAAAGCAGCATGTCGACGATACGCACGGCCAGTGCCGCCTCCTCAAGATTCTGTTTGGAGGTACCGTCACCACTGGAATCCTCGACGCCCTCGACGGGGACGAATGCAACAGGGGCATCGAAATTAGGCCAGATGAACCCCGCTGGAGCGATGCGATCTTCGGCTGTGATTCCATCCTCGAGTTCGCCACCGTAGAAGCGCTCACTCGGCCATTCTCGAATCACGGGATGCATCCGGTATTGGGTGGTCAACATGGTGGCCGGCGCGCCGAGGGCGACGAGTCGTTCAAACAGAGAACGGGACAATCCGCCCTCTTCGGCGCGTTGGGATATGACGGTCGGGGGCAATTGGCGATGATCGCCGACCAGTACCACATGTCGGGCGCCCTTCGTCAGGGGGATCAGCGCTGCGGGTTCGGTCGCTTGGGTTGCCTCATCGACGAGAACGAGAGGAAAGCGCCTCGAATCGAGGAGCTGATGACCAGTGCCCACACAGGTTGCACAGACCACCTGTGCCTGTTCGAGAATGTCATCGCGCATCTGATTCTCAATCCGTCGAACCTCCTTCCACCCCCGGTTCACATCGCGGTGGGCCAAGCCCTTTTCCTTCCCTTTGATGGAGGGAATTCTTCGCGTGAGATCCTCATTGAGTTTCAATAGAATATCGACATCCTCCCTGAGGTGATGTTCGGCCATCTGTGCGGCCATCGTCGCCTCACGCAACGATTCTCGGACTTTCACCGGCTGACCGAGTCGAATCGCGCGCACACCCTGTTCGAGCAAACCCTCCAAGAGATTGTCCACGGCGACGTTTGAATCTGCCACGGCGAGAATCGGCCCTGCACCGTTGCGCGCCCAAGCGGCCAGTATTCGCACCGCTGTGTGGGTCTTCCCCGTGCCGGGCGGGCCTTGAATCAGTGAGAGCCGCTGGGTCATCGCCGCGCGGAAAGCGGTGGATTGCCCGTCGTTCAGTTCTCCGGTTCCGCCGGCGGCGGCGGCGAGTCGTTTCTGGATGCCACCGAGATTTGCCGGTCGGGCCGCACTCTCGGCCATCTCCTTCACCTGACCGAGGAATAATTCACGCAATTCGGTGGCGTTATCCTCTGCGAACAGTGCGTTCAGGGCGCTGGCCATGCGGTCGTGGGCCACACGATTCGCACCCCGGTCCAGTCTCCACGTGCCATCGCGCACCCCTGAGGGCTGGGCATTGACGACGATTCGAATGAATTTTCGTGAGCGCGCGAGCACCGTCCCTTCGATCGCTTTCTCCTTCAGCGGGTCCTTGCGCGACAGGCTGACCATGTCGCCGTGACGAAACCGATGGTGGGGAAGATTCTGTTTTCGGGCGAATAGCTTGACAACCCGGTCCCCAAATAGCCAGCCATCGTTGCGCGCTTCCAGGTCGAATAGCGTGACGCCATCCTCGACCAATCGATTTCGAGACCACTTGCTCAGCCGCTCTTCGACCGCGGCCATCTCCTCCTCAAATTCAACATCGATCAGATGGTGGAATCGTTCGTGGTGATCTTGTGAGCGTGGAAAGGCATCGCCGCCCTCCTCCGCTTCGCCTGGCTGGGCGGCCGAGCCGGCGGCCGGTCCTCTGCCGATGCGTCGAACCCCACCTTTGCGGTCCGCCATGACCCCGACGGACAGTCGCCCGTCTTTGGACCCTCGCACAATCGAGATGGCCCCTATAGGGCCAAGGTGGGAACGTTGGGGGCCCTCAAGCGAGAGTGAGTGAGTCTTAAACCGGAATCGAGAGCGCATCATAACGGGGCAAAGTCATGTTCGGACGCCGACGGAAGAAGGAGGCCGAGGGTCAAACCTGTCCTCTTTGTCAGTTGGGCAATCCGGAAGAAGCGAAATCCTGCTCCCGTTGTTACTACGAGTTCACCGTCGCCGCACATCGCCAAGTCGTATCCGAGATGGGCGAGGAGGAGAGCGGCGGATTGTTCGATGCCCTGATGGAGGAGGAAGAGGCCGATGCCGAAGGCGAGATGGTCGATTGGACCTCCCACTCATTCTCGATGGACGACATGACTGTCGAGGTTTCTCAATATGGTGATGATGGCATCGTCGAGGTGGATCAAAGCGTCTCGATGGACCATCAATTCGATGCCCCCCCACCCCTGGCCCGCGTCAAGGGTGAGGTTGAGGAGCCCGAGGAGGAATACGTCCTGACGGCTGCGGATGCACCAAAGAATGTCGAGAAGTTCGATGTCGGCGATGGCCCCGACCTCACATTCGTCAAAGAGGAATACAGCGCGCCCGTTGTCAAACTGGTCGAGATGACCGAGAGTGAGGATGTCGCGCCTGTCGCCTCGGCCTCAGAGATTCCCGACGAGATGGATTACGTTCCAACCCCGAAGGCGGAGTCGCCTGCGGAGGCCCCTACACCGGCCGCCGAGCCGGAGCCGACCCCGGAGCCAACGCCGGAGCCAACGCCGGAACCCGCTGCGGTTCCAGCACTCACACCCGCACCAGCACCCGCTCCAACCCCCACGATTCCTCAGACGCAGACACCGGCACCGGTCGCAACCCCCGCGCCCGCGGTGATGCCGTCAGCAGCCGCACCGGTTGCATCGGCCCCGGTTCCGACCGCCGCACCGGTGGGCATGCCTCAAATTCCACAGGTGGCCGCAGCGAATGGCGCCGCTGCCCCGGTCAACTTGGATCTCGACCCGACCCCACAACCCGTCGGTGCCACGCCGGCCTTGGGCATGTGGCCCTGGCCGCAGGCGGAACCCTGGGATGATGGCACGGTGCGCAAGCATCTGCGAGAGACCATGGAGGCGGTCAAAGCCGGGCGAGTCGATGATGCCAAGCGAAGTTTGGTCAAACTTGGACCGCATCTTGGGGACCGCATCGATCTGGTCTTCCACGTCGGTGTCTTGCTCAAGCGCTTCGGCCAAGAAGAGGTCATGCGACGCATGATCGAGACCGCCCGCGCTCGACATCCGGATTCGCCCGAGGTCGCAAAGGCCGTGCAGCATCTGCTCTCCTGAGGGTGATGGCGTGCGGCCGACCGCGTCTCTTCAGCATGGAGAATTGCGACTGGAACCGGCGGATCGGGGCCACCTCGCACAAGCCCTGATCGCGGTTTGCGAAAGTCAACCCGATGTACATCGCGCCCTGCCGTGGATCGAATGGGACCAAGATATCAGGACCCAGTTGGTCGAATATCTGGACGAGGTCAACCGACTGGGGCGGGGTGGTCTTTCACACCATTGGGCTGTGTATGAGTCCACACGTTTGGTCGGCCTCATCGCACTGGACCACACACCACATCTCACGGTGGGTCATTGGAATCTCGGTTACTGGATTCGCAATGGGTGTCAAGGCCGAGGTCTGGCCAGTCATTCCATCGATGCCGTTCTCGAATGGATTGGGCGTGGAGGACTGACCGCGGTCGAGATTCGGGTCGACCCTCTCAACACGGCGGGCGTCGCGACCGCGGTATCGACTGCCCATCGATGGGCGGGGCACCGATTTGAGGACGGGGATCGAGATGTGGAATTCGGCGAGGACCTCATATTCCACCACTGCTGGTTGATTCCACGCCTGCCGTTGGAGGTCAGCGAATGACTGTCTGGCTCAGTGTCGATACCGATGATTGCTGTCACCTGCCCAAGCAGCGGGGCCACCCCCTGCGTTCCTCCGGTCCCGAGACGGGGTGGAGAACGACGGGATATGCTGCATCCACAGAATTGCTGCAGGCCACGGACCGCTTCATCGAATGGGTGCGCGATGGACCTCCAGTCACGGTCTTCCTGATTGCGGAGCAACTCGACTGTTTCGTATTCACGCAGAGAATGGAAGTGCTGAGAGGTCTGGACAACATCACCTTCGGCTGCCATGGCTGGGGTCATCGATGCTGGTCCGCATGGCAGCCCGATGTCGAGGATTTCACCGAGATGTTGTCTGCGGCCAAGCAGCGGATCGAGACCTTCGCAGGTACTTCCTTCAGACCTTGGTTCAGAGCGCCTGGCGGTTATATCGCGCCTTGGATGGCGGCGCCTTTGGCAGCTGGCGGTTTCCGCCTCGATTCCTCTATCAATCCGACCTGGCTGCTGCGCTCGAAGGCTGGTGGTGGAAGGGATTGGGCTGCGGTTCACGATGCGATGCGCAGAGCCGGAATCGTCGAGCGGGAATGGCGCACCCTGCGACCGCTCATCTCACCCGCACTGCCCGCAACGGGTCCCGCTCTGTCGCTGCCGATCCTCGGCCCTCTGGCTCGAAAGGCATGGCGGAGGTCAACCAAAGCGAATCGAGTCGCCAGCACGGAACAGGTCGAAGATGGCGAAGTCACGATGTCGACGCTCTATTGGCACCTGCTCGATCACGGCCGCGACGACGGTCGTTGGTCTCCACCACTGCACCCCACACTTGAGAGCGCAGCCGGAGCCAGCGGAGGCAATCGGTCATCTGGGTCGCTGCCGGTCACCGTGTCAATGAAACAGGAACCGATATAATGGCCCGACCACGGGCCTCCGAACAGACCCCATTGGATTGGGGCCGGGCTGAT
>Ga0114999_10003121_pt1 | contig 21114 bp, 18 predicted proteins | sample ArcticOcean_MG_C_3_FD_89820 | JGI IMG/M metagenome (GOLD analysis project Ga0114999, IMG submission 89820) | Marine microbial communities from western Arctic Ocean - ArcticOcean_MG_CB8_126 | ecosystem: Environmental > Aquatic > Marine > Oceanic | place: Arctic Ocean: Canada Basin | collected...
GCGGGTAAAAGCTCCAAAAATAAAAGCTAAGGGTTTCTCGGTTCGACATATCTCTACCTAAAGTCTACTACGACGCTCCGTTCCGGGGCGTTAGTCGCCCTAGAACGTCAGCAGCGCCCGTCCGGCTATCTTGCCGTTGGTCAGGTCGGCCATCGCCTCGTTCGCCTGCTCTATCGGATAGCTGCGGGTGACCAGCTTGTCCAGCGGGAACTTGCCCTCGGCATGCAGCCTCAGGTACATCGGGAAGTCCCTGTCGGGAACAGCCGAACCGTGGCTGCCCCTGAACTGGCGCTGGTGGTACACGAAGTGCTCGGCGTTCAGCTTGAACTCCGGCTGCGGCCAGCCAATCATCACCGCCATGCCGCCAACGTTGTTGCCGCCGGGTCCACCGCCGCGGGTCATCGGCAAGATGAGTTCGTGCGTCGGCACCGAGCCCACTGCGTCGAAGGCGAAGTCCGCACCCTTGCCGGTAATCTCCCACACGCGCTTAATGGGGTCTTCCTTCTTGGAATTGATCGTATGGGTCGCGCCCCAACCCTTGGAGAACTCAAGCTTCTCGTCGTCAATGTCCACCACAATTACCGGGTACGCCTGCATGAGCGAAGCCATCTTTATGGCCGAAAGGCCCACTCCGCCTGCGCCGATGACCACCACAGAGTCCTCGGCCCGCACCTTGGCGGTGTGGTACACAGCGCCAGCGCCTGTGAGAACCGCGCAGCCAACAATGCTGCTCTCGGGCGTCGCCTGCTCAGAGGGAATCTTCACTGCTAGCTGGTCGCTCACCAGGCAGTCCTCCAAGAACGTGCCCACCGGGCCATTTATCAGCTCACCCTTGTACTTAACGCCAATGGGGCTGAGGCCGTCGATGAAGTCGCGCCCAGGGTAGCCGTCCCTCGGCACCCAGGTCGTTATCGCGTGGTCGCCCTCTTTCAGGTGAGTCACGTCGCGGCCCACATGCGTCACCACGCCCACGCCCTCGTGGCCGAGCAGCTGCGGACAGTCGGCGTCGGGTACCAGCTGCAACTGGTGCACCTGTGAAAGGCACAGTCCGGTCGCCGACTGTTTGACGATTACCTGGTGGGGTCCTGGCTCAGGCACCTCCACCTCGTCGATAGCCATGGGCTTGTTGGTGCCGACCATCACAGCGCCTCGTGTCTTTAGCATCTCATCTCCTCGTATACTGTTTCGTGGACTACCTCATATAGGAAGAACCTATACGACCGATAAGTAAATGGGGTTTCTCTTATACTGGGCGCCCGTTTTACTGGTGCCAGACACCTCATATCAGCGGAATCCTAACATACGTCACCACCCCCAAAACGTGCCGCCCCGGCTCTGCTCTGCAACCCGGTAACGGCCCGTTTTCGTACACATAAACGAACACCCTTAGGAACAGTAATTTTGACCACCACTCGAACTAAAAAGTTTCCCCTCTCTGGCCTCTTTAGCGCCCGAATGGCAGGCCGCCTGCGTTCAGGCTACTTGCTGGGCATTATTGGGCTGGTGCTCGTTGCCGCCGTCGCTGGCGGCGCCAAGTGCGAGGGCCGCTTTTCCGGGGGCACCGACGACTTCACCGAAGAACGACTGGAAACATCCATCGTCATCGGCCAGAGCGACGCCGACTACTCCCTCACGCTGGCGGCAGTGGCGGCTTACATGGCCGAATACGCCTTCGGCTTCCAGGTGGAGGTCGTGGCTCTCTCTGCCGGTGAAGTGCAGACTGCTATAGAAAGCGGCAGGGTAGACCTCGTCCTGGACGCCGGTCAGCCAGAAAACGCAGAGTGGTTCGGTGCGGCCGTGGCGAGCGGGACGATCATCAGCACCGGCGCCACCTACTTCGAAGGCGACCTCCCTGTCAGTGGGGCGGTAAGTCCCCGGCTGTCAGAGATGGGAGCCGACTTCGTTGCGGCCCTGACGGTTATGGAGCTACTCCAGCCACGCCTGGAAGAGACCGAAACCTGGTGGCACGAAAACGACATCGACGGCGAATTCCGCGCGGCAATCTATTTCCTGTGGAACTTCAACTACGAAGACGACTGGAAGTCATGGATGCCCTGGAACCCGGCAGAGCGCCTTCGCCAGCAACTCGAACGCTTCGCCAAGGTGAGATACCCCGACCTGTATGACGGCATCGAGTTCGACGAGAGGTTCAACCCCATCGTGTACGACGAAAATGGTGCTCCCATAATCGTCGATTACAGCGACGACGACGAGTAGGGTAGCCGCCCGCTAGTCGAGGCCAGGTCACCCAGGCCCGGTCTACTCGGGCCAGTCGCGCACCATCTCGCGCTGCTCCGCGGTGTAGGGGGACGACCCCGGTCCGCCCATGAGGCCCTTGCGCAGCCGGGCAATCTCGTCCAGCGCCTCATCCCCCGTCATGCCGCCGCGCACCAGCCAGCAGCCCACCACCGCGCCGGTGCGCCCCATGCCCGCCATGCAGTGGACATAGAGCACTTCCCCAGCGTTGAGCGCCGCGTCTAAAACATTCAGCCCCTGCACCATGGCCTCTGCATCCGGTGGTGTCATGTCTGGGATCGGCCAGCGTAGGTACTTCACCGACTTGCCAAGCTTCGAGGCCTCGTCGGCGAGTATCCCCGAGTAGGGCTTCAGTTCGTCGTCCTCTGTCAGGTCAACAAACGCCGTCACACCCTCACCAATCAGCCAGCGCAGCTTTTCCCCGGCGTCCTCTACGTAAATAGTGCCGGGGTAGCCACCCGCCATGAACTTGCCGGGGGTAACCCAGTAAACGTCCCGTATAGGCCCGTCGAGTGGCTTTACCAATTGGAACCATCTCTCATGTTCTTGATCACCAATTGGAACCGTCCCGGTTCCAGGCGTGCTCTCGTGCCAAGTCCTCGTTCAGGTCGGTGCCCCAGCCGGGGCCGGTCGGCGTCTTCATGCGACCATTCTCAATGACCGGCAGGTTTGTCACCAGTTCGTCCTTCCAGGGAACGTCGTCCACGTCTATCTCCATTATTCGTACATTGGGAAGAACCGCACATAAACTCGCGCTTATGTGGCTGGCCAGGTGCGAGTAGAAATTGTGCGGGGCCACGTTCAGCTCGTGTGCCTCGGCCAGGTCGCCCACCTTCTTGGACTGGGCGAAGCCATTCCAGGGCACGTCAATCATGTACACGTCCGCGCTGCGAGCCTGGAAGTAGGGCAGGTACCCGCGCATGTAGAACAGGTTCTCGCCGGTGCAAATCTTCGTACTCGTCGAGTCCTTAATCTGCCGCAGCGCCTGGGGGTCGTACATATCTACTTCGAGCCACAGCAGGTCGAACGGCTCCAGCGCCTTGGCAATGCGCATCACCGCCTCGGGTTTGAAGTTGAAATTCAGGTCTAAATTGATATCTATGTTCGGGCCGACCGCGTCCCTGAACGTGCCGATCTGGGTGACAATGTGGTCCAGCAGCGGCCGGTCAACTTCTTGGTCCGTCGTGCCGGGCGGTCCACCGAAGCCGGGGAAGTGCAGCGACGCCGGTTCGCCCGGCAAAATGATGTTCGTCTTCAGCGCCGTATAGCCCCGCGCGACCACCTCTCGGCCCAGGTCGGCCAGGTCGTTCATCGTGCGTATCGGCGGCGTGCCCAGTAGCTCGGAATTAGTCGCACGGGTACTGCCGCAGTGCGACCAGTACAGCCGCACGTCGTCTCGTGTTGGCCCGCCGAACATCTCCACCACCGAAATGCCCAGCGCCTTGGCCTTCAGGTCGAGCAGCGCGTTCTCCACGCCCGCAATCGCCTTCGCGCCAATGCCGCCCAGGCTCTGGCGAATGCGCCGCATCATGTCCCAGTAGCGCATCTCGAACGCCAGCGGGTCGGCCCCGATGAGTATGTCCGACATGTCGCGAATCGTGCCCACAATGCCGTGTGGCGAGCGCCCGTCCGAGCACTCCCCGTAGCCCACCGTGCCATCGTCGGCCTCAATCTTCACAAAGACCCACGGCCGCCAACCGGCGTCGACGATGAATGTCTCTATGTTCGCAATCTTCATGGCGGGGTCCTCGCGTTTCGGGGTGCTAGACGGGCTCGGGCGATTTTACCGTACCCCAGTGGGATTGCAGCCAAAAGTGGATTGCAGGCCCAGTGTTACCTTCAAGCCATAAGCCCTGAACCCGAAGGGACAGAACCATGATCAGAAAAGCCCGACCCGGCCGAACCCTTACCGAGCGCCTGACCCGCTGCTACAGCGGCGCGGTCTACGACGCCATGCGCGATCTCGGGTTACCTGCTGCTTCACTGCCAAGCGACATTCGGCCGCTCGACCCCAAACGCTCGCTGGTAGGCCCCATCTGGACCGCCGAGGGCAGGGCAGAGCAGGGCATCGACGCCGACACCTCGCTACTTGGTTGGACGAAGCTGCTCAGCGCCGCGCCCTCGGGCTCGGTGGTCGTGTGCCAGCCCAACGACAGCACCATCGCGCACATGGGCGAACTGTCCGCTGAAACGCTCCGAATAAGAGGAGTCACCGGCTATCTGGTGGACGGCGGCTGCCGGGATACCGACTTCATCACTCGCATGGGCTTTCCCGTATTTTGCCGTTACAACACCCCCGCCGACATCGTCGGTCGTTGGGCGGTCGAGGCCCTCGGCGAGCCCATCGTCATCGGCGATGTCGCCATCCACACCGGCGACTACCTGATGGCGGACGTAGACGGCGCAGTGGTGATTCCGCAGGCCAGGGTAGAAGACGTCGTCGCCGAGGCCGAGCGCCTCATCACCACCGAGAGCGAGCTACGAACGGCCATCATGTCCGGCATGGACCCGAGCGAGGCCTACCTCAAGTTCCGGGTCTTCTAAGAGGGCATCTTTGATGCCGAGAGAATGCCCCCTCAAGCGAAGGCCGCGATGATCCTTTCCACTAGCGTGAACCCGGCCGATCCGACCACGGCCACCTCTCTAAGAACCTCAATGAAGCGGACGCGCAGGTCTTCGGGAAGCGCGAGGTGAATACGCTTCGATACGGCATCCAGTTCCCCGGCAGTCTCAACCGCGTTATCAAGGACTACCTTGCCCACTAAGACGTGCTCTAGCCTTTGGACGTCAGACAGCACCCTCTTTAGTTCTTGCTTGTTTAGCCCGCTCTTATCCTTAATGAGTTCTCGAAGTTCACCGAATAAGCGGGTGACCTCTTGCTGATAGGAGTTGCTCCCCGACTCTTTGCTGTCAGTAGCGGCATCGGGGGATTTCGCCCGCCTCGCCGCGTCATCGTCAAGACGTTTACGGACTTCTTCGACCTTGGCGTACGATGTCTCCAAATTGAAGATCGTTCCATCGATCGCGAGGTTTGAAGGCGCGCTACTTAGCCCCGCTATTGCTGTGTTAAATGAGAGGATCAACTCCTCCATCTCGCTTCCATAGAAACCAGGTCTAACCATCGCATCCAGGCGGGTGCTGATTTGGATGGAAGCCATCCGGGCGCGCTGAAATTTCGCCCCAAAGTCGGCATCGGCGTCCCACGTCGCTTCTCGATTTTCGATGGCGGCTTGGAGCAGCCCGAACTCGGTAAGCATTTCCCCGAATATAACGAGTTCTGATTTATACGGTTGCGTGGACATTGAAACTCACCGTTCGACTGGTTTGAACGGAGTATAGATGCAAACCGTCATCCGCCGTTGGCATCGCCGCTACCCAGGCGATCAGTTTTTCTGACATCGCTAACAGCCGGAATCCCACCCAGTCCCGTTGCGGCCAGCACGCCGCTTACGGCTGCCTGCGCCACGCAGTGCGCCGCCGCCGCTCCCAGTCGCGTCATGTCCACGGGCGTATCGGTAGCGCCGGTGCCGATGGCGAACAGCGTGTCACCGTCGTACTGCATGTGCGCGGGCCGCACCGCCAGCGCAATGCCGTCGTGGCCGACCGTCGCCAGCCGATTGGCGTCGCTCGTAGTCAGCCGCGCATTGGTTGCGATCACGCCAATCGTCGTGTTGGTGCCAGAGGCCCATTTTGGGGGACGGTAGTCGGCCGAAACGATGTGCCGCAGCGAGTCGATGATGGTCTCTTCGCCGATCTGGGTCCCGGTCGGGGCCCCAGTCTGGGCCCTAGAACGCGGCCCGGCCAGCACGCGTCCGTCGGCCGGGTCGTAGATGCCGCCTATGGAGTTGGTCACCACGGCCGCTGCCACTATCACACCGTGGCCAAGGTCTACGGAGGCCGTGCCGAAACCGCCCTTCATCGCCTGCTTTAGTTCGCCCAGCTTGCCCACAGTCGCGCCAGTCCCAGCGCCGATTGTCCCCTCGCCAGATGCGCTGTCGATTGCCGATTCGCTGGCGGCGAACCCGTCGTCAGCCGTCGGTCGAACGCGATGATTTATGAACCCGAGATCGAAGATGACGGCACCGGGCACACGGGGCACATAAATGCGACCCAGCCGGTAGCCTTTCCGGCGGGCTTCCAAGTAGCGCAGAATGCCGCTCGCTGCGTCCAGGCCGAACACCGTGCCCCCCGTTAGCAAAATCGCGTGCACGACCGAGTCCACCGAAGTTGGCCCCAGCATGGCGATCTCGCGGGATCCGGGGAACGCGCCCATCACCGACACGCCGCCCACCGCGCCGTCCTCGCACAGCACGACCGAGCAGCCCGTGCCTGCGCCGGGGTCGGTGTGGTGGCCGACGCGAATGCCGTCAACGTCGGTAATGCAGTTGCCCGGTCCGGTCACGATCATAAGCCGCCCTATGCTACACTCCGGCCACTTACAGGCGCACCTCTGAAATGCGCCTGCACCCGGCTACACCGGCCCCTAGAAGTAGCCACGAGTTAGCCAGGAGAGTTACGAGGAGACCGCATATGGCGACCGACATGCCCGGCCCGATGACAGGAAAAGTCCAGACAGTGCTGGGGCCAATCGACCCCTCGGAAATGGGCGTCACGCTCACCCACGAACACATCCTCATCGACCTGTCGTGCTACTACGCAGAGCCGGAAGAGGCCAGCCTTCGCTGGTACCAGGACCAGCCGTACACCATCGACCTGGTGGGTAGGACCCCCGCCATCTGGTACCTGAACCGCGACAACGTGCAGCTAATCGACGAGGCCGAAGCCACCACTGCCATAAACCAATACAGGCTCGCTGGGGGCAACTCGGTGGTGGACGTCACCAACCCCGACATCGGCCGCGACCCGCTCGCCCTCGCACGCATCTCCCGTGCGACGGGCCTGAACATAGTCATGGGCGCGGGCCACTACGTACCCGTCGCTCACCCCGCCGACATGGACGAGCGCACCGAGGACGGGATCTACGAACGCCTCGTGCGAGATGTCAGTCTCGGCGTAGGCGATACGGGCATCAAGTCCGGCGTCATCGGCGAACTGGGCAACGTGCACCCCCAGACAGAAAACCAGACAAAGGTCCTGCGCGCGGCCGGACGTGCTCATAAAGAGACCGGCTGCCCCGTGCTCATACATCCAGGCCATCACGAAGAATCGCACCTGGCCATCTTGGAAATTCTCGACAAGGCCGGGTGCCCGCCCGAGCGCGTCATCATGGGCCACCTCGACTGGTCCATCGACGCCTTCGACGTGCTCACCCGCATCGCAGAGACCGGCTGCTTTTTGGAATACGACGTTTTTGGTTTCGAAGCCTCCGGCCTCGGGTACCTTGGCGGGTACATGGACCCGCTCACCGACGCCCAACGCATTACCCACCTCGAGTTCCTCGTCAGCTCCGGCTACGGCGACAAAATCACAGTGGCGCAGGACGTGTGCATGAAGTGGTTCCGGGCCGAGCAGGGCGGCAAGGGGCAGGCCCACGTGCTGGAGAACATAGTGCCTCGTATGAAGGCCCGCGGCTGGAAGCAGTCCCAGCTAGACGACATGCTCATCCACAACCCGGCCAAAGCCCTGGCCTTCGCCTAGTGGGCGCAAGAGCCCTGCCTTGAGTGAGGCGACTGGGAGTTCGGTGACAGGCAAAGTCCAGACCGTCCTGGGGCTCATCAACCCCTCAGAGTTGGGCGTCACCCTCACGCACGAGCACATCGTCTTCGCCCAGGGCTGCCTCCGTCGAACCCCCGAAGAGGCCAGTCGCCGCTGGTACGCAGACCGGCCTTTCACCATGGACATGGTGGGCAAGGCCGATTCGCTCTGGTACATCAACGCCGCCAACGGGCAGGTCTATGGCGAGGCCGAGGCGACCCGAACCATAGGCGACTTCATGCTGGCGGGCGGCAACACCGTCGTCGATACCACCAACTGGGACCTGGGCCGCGATTCGCTCGCACTCGCCCGTATCTCCCGCGCGACAGGGTTGAACATAGTCATGGGCGCGGGCCACTACGTACCGGTGGGCCACCCGCCCGACATCGACGAGCGCAGCGAAGACTCAATCTACGAACGGCTCGTGCGAGACGTCAGTCTCGGCGTCGGTGACACAGGCATTAAAAGCGGCGTCATCGGCGAACTGGGCAGCGTGCACCCCCTCACCGACAACCAGCTAAAGAACCTGCGGGCGGGCGGGCGCGCTCACGCAGCCACGGGCGCGCCTGTGTCCATACACCCCGGCGACAACGACGGCTCGCACTTGCAGATCCTGGATATCCTCGACAAGGCCGGGTGCCCGCCCGAGCGCGTCATTATGGGCCACCTGTGTTGGACCATCGACGACCCGGAAACGCTAATTCGCATCGCTGAGAGGGGCTGCTACCTCGAGTTCGACACCTTCGGCTTCGAGGCGTCGTCAATGGAATACGAAGGCGCTTACTCCGACTCCCTCACCGACGTGCAGAACATCGCCCGCCTCGAATACCTCGTCGAAGCGGGCTACGGCGACCGGCTGCTAATTTCCCAGGACGTGTGCATGAAGTGGTGGCAGGCCCCCTACGGCGGCAAAGGGCAGGCCCACGTGCTGGAAAACATCGTCCCGCACATGAAGGCCAGGGGCTGGACACAGCCCCAGCTAGACGACATGCTCATCCACAACCCGGCTAGGGCGCTGGCCTTCGCCTAGAACAGTCCAGGCCTTCGCCTAGAACAGTAAGGAGAAGTCGATGACCAACAAGCCGAGCTCCATGACAGACAAAGTCCAAACCGTGCTGGGGCCAATAGAGCCTTCGGAGATGGGCGTCACCATCACCCACGAGCACCTGTTCATCGACATGAAAGGCTACTCATACCAGCCCGAAGAAGCGACCAAACGGGCGCTGTGGAATAAGCCGTACACCATGGACATGGTGGGCAGCTACCAGAAAAACGCCTGGTTCACCAAAGACATAATGGAGCTGTACTCAGAAGAGGCGGCGACCGAAGAAATACGCGACTTCATGCTCGCAGGCGGCGGTACGGTAGTAGACACCACCAACTGGGACCTGGGCCGCGACCCCCTCGCCCTGGCCCGTGTCTCCCGCGCGACTGGGCTCAACATCATCATGGGTTGCAGCCACTACGTCCCGCTCCTGCGCCCTGTCGACATGGACGACCGCACCGAAGACTCCATCTACGAGCGCATCGTGGCCGACGTGACCGTCGGCGTCGGCGATACGGGCATTAAGTCAGGCGTCATCGGCGAGGTGGGCAACGTCCATCCCCTCGACGACAACCAGACCAAAGTCCTGCGAGCTTCCGCGCGAGCCCATCTTGAGACCGGCGCTCCCATCTCCATCCACCCCGGCGGCGTCGACGAATCACCAATGGCGATTCTGGAAGTCCTCGCCGAAGCGGGCGTCGATCTGACGAAAGTGATCATGGGCCACCTCGACTTCGCCGTGCGCGATACGGGCGCGCTAAAGGCCATCGCCGAAACGGGTTGCGTGCTGGAATACGACACCATCGGCGCCGAAGACAGCGGCATGGACTACATGGGTATTGAGCTTCGCGTGCCCACCGACGCCGAGCGCCTCACCGCCATCGACTTCCTGGTCGAGCAGGGCTACGAAGACCGCATCGTGCTCGCCCAGGACGTGTGCTTCAAGCGCATGCAGGCCCGCACCGGTGGCCACGGCTTCGCCCACATCCTTGAATCCATCGTGCCCCGGCTGCTCAAACGAGACTACAGTCGCGACCAGATCGACGGCTTCCTCGTCCGCAACCCCGCCAGGGCCCTGGCCTACTCCTAAGCCAGCCCGAAAGACACACACATGACCAACGCAATGACCGGCCCAATGACAGGCAAAGTCCAGACCGTGCTCGGGCTAATCGAGCCGTCCGAAATGGGCATCACGCTCACCCACGAACACCTGCTCATCGACCTGGCGGGCTACACAGTCGACGCCGAAGAGGCGACGCTGAGGGGCATGTGGGACAAGCCCTGGTCAATGGAAATGATCGGCCCATTCGCCACCGTCGGCTACTCCAACAAAGACGGCCTCCAGTTGCTGTCAGGGGACATGGCGCTAGAAGAGATCCGCCGCTTCATGCTCGCAGGCGGCGGAACAGTAGTCGACGCCACCGACTGGGATCTGGGCCGCGACCCCCTCGCCCTCGCCCGCATATCCCGCGCCACGGGGCTCAACATAGTCATGGGCTCCGGCCACTACGTCCCCACCTTCAGACCCGCCGACATGGCCGACCGCAGCGAAGAATCCATCACCGAGCGGCTAGTGCGAGACATATCCCTCGGTGTTGGTGACACGGGCATCAAGTCCGGGCTCATCGGCGAAATAGGCAACGTCCACCCCTCCGACGACATCCAGCGCAAAGTTCTGCGAGCGTCAGCGCAGGCCCAGGTCGAGACCGGCGCGCCCATCCTTATACACCCCGGTATCGAGGACACGTCGTCCGGCGAAATCCTCGATGTGCTCGTCGCGGCAGGCGCAAACCCCAAGCACACCATCATGGGCCACCTCGACTACTCCGTGCGCGACTGGGGCCACCTCAAAGCGCTGGCCGAAACCGGCTGCTTCCTCGAACTCGACACCTTCGGTTACGAGATAACCGGCACCATCGAGTGGGGCAGGGAAGTGCCCATCCCCACCGACGCCGAGCGCATCGACACCCTCGAATTCCTTGTAGACGCAGGCTTCGGCGACCAGGTCACGCTGGCGCAAGACGTGTGCCTAAAAGTCATGGCCGCCACTACCGGCGGTAAAGGCTACGCCCACATCGTCGAGTCCATCGTCCCCCGCATGCTGGCCCGCGGCTTCACCCAGTCCCAGATCGACGCCTTCCTAATAGGCAACCCCGCCCGCGCAATGGCCTTCACCTAGGGACGCGCCCCTAAGCCGACGCGCTCTTGTGAGTAGATCTGGCAATAGTTCTTTGACAGTTGGTATGTCGGACGGTGATGGTTTAGAAGCACCCGCACCGAGCAGAAATGCGATGTTGCTAGCTACTGGATCTATCGCCTCGACACCCTGATCCTACCCTTGAATCGTTTGATAGAATTCATCTACCAAATCTCTTATTGACGATGGTAGGTGTGTCGATAATGCGTCTTTGTGTGTGTGGTAGATGTCCAGCCAATCAGGATGGAGGTCTTCTTCGCCATCTTCTATGTCCTCGTCGCCAGCCATCCTATAAAGACCTATGGCGGCGTCAGATGGATCATCGGAGCTCTTTGCTCTTCTCAGTAAATCTCTCTGGTGCCCCGAAACGTTCTTCTTGCCTCTGTTAATCGACATGTTGCCACCCTTATCACGTCAAAGCGCTCGATGTTTGTTTTCGTTCCGAAATTCGTAGACACGGCTGCTATTCTAACGCCAGTCGTGCGTCGCCGGTAGCGGCCCGACCGGCACTCGCACCGCCTCGGCGTGGGTGAGCATGATGTTCATCGTGCCTTCGCGCCGCGACACCTTTCCCCTTACCAGCAGCACCGGCTCACGGATGGCGTGGCGCAGCCGCTTGTAGGTGTCGGGGAACATCATCACCGGAATGTGCCCGTACTCGTCCTCCAGCGTCAGGAAGATCGCCTTGCCCGACGGATGCTGCCGCCGGATCACCCGCCCGGCCGCCAGCACCGACACCCCGTCGCCCACGAACCGCAGTTCGTCCGACCGCACGACTCCGGGCGGCAGTAGCTCCCGCACCAGTTCCATCAGGTGACCCCGCGGGTACAGGTCCATCACCGCGTACTCCCCGACCATCTCCTCCCTGTCGTCCAGTGGCGCGAGAGGCGCCATGTCCTGGCTCACCGGCAGCGCCAACGCCTGCTGCGACCCCACTGGCCGATAGCGCAGGCCGATCTCCCACAGCACCTCCCGCCGGTCCCGGTGCAGCGCATCGAACGCCCCGGCGTAGGCCAGCCCCTCCAGCGGCTCCCGACGCAGCCCGGTGCGCCGCATAAAGTCGCCGATGTCTCTAAATTGGCCTCCGGCCACACGCGCCGCCAGCACCTTGTCCGCCTCCGCCGAGCCCACATTCTTCACGTTGCGCAGGCCCACCAGTAAGCGTTCCCGGTGGATCACCGACACGTCCGTACTCAGGTTCGCGTCCGGGTTCAGCACCGCAACCCCGTGCCGACGGGCGTCCTCCTTTAGCGACTCGATGGAATAAAACCCCATCGGCTGCTGGTTATACAGCCCGACGTAGAACTCCAGCGGGTAGTAATGCTTCAGCCACGACATGTGGTACGCCGTAATCCCGAACGCAAACGCATGCGCCTCCGGAAACATGTACTGCCCGTTGAACTTCTCGAAGATGACCAGCGCCGTGTCTCGCGGCACCCCCCGCTCAGCGGCCCCGAGGACGAACGTCTGCCTGAACCCCGCGATCTGTTCCTGCGTGCCCCGGCTCGTGAACGTGCGCCGAAACGCCCGCCGCAGCCGGTCGGCCTCCACCGGCGACATCCCCGCCACGTCCATCGCCAGCTGGTTCACCTGATCTTGGAACAGGATGATGCCCAGCGTCCGCTCCAGCGCCTTCGCTTCTAGAGGATGGTCGTATCCCCACAACCGTTTCGTGGGCCGCCTGCCTTCTGCCAGTGCCTTCTCGGCCGCCCGCTCGGCCACGTGGCGACGCACGAACATGCCCACCCCGTCGTTCACGCCCACGCCCGGCCGCACCGCCGCGACTTCGTACGCCATTTCTGTCAGATTACGCGGCCGGATGCGGGTGATCGTCTGCATCTGCGCCGCCGACTCTATCTGGAACACCCCCACCGTGTCGGCTCTATGGATGTCGGCGTAGACCGTCTCGTCCTCGAAGTCGACGCGGCTCAGGTCCACGTACTCCCCCGTGCGCTCCTCTATCAGCGCCAGCGCGTCCTGCATCTGCGACAGCGCCCCCAGCGCCAAAAAGTCGATCTTTACGAACCGCGCATCGTCGGCGCTGTCCTTGTCCCACTGGCACACGAACCGCCCCTCCATCGCGCTCGGCACCACCGGCACAATGTCCATCAGTGAGCGCGAGTCCAGCACCATGCCGCCGGGGTGCTGCGCCAGGTATTTGGGGAAGTTGATAAGCTGCCCCGCTAGGTCCGCAATCTCCCGCCACACCGGCGAGGCCGTCCGGTCCCGGAACGCCGGTAGCTCCGCCATCTGCTCGGCCAGCGAATCGAAATGCCGCCAGTCAATCTGCTTGGTCAGCCTGTCCAGGTCCTCCGACGGCACGCCAAAAGCGCTGCCAAGATCCCGTATGACGCCGCGAGGCTTATAGGTGGAGATCATGCCCGTCAGCACCGCTCGCTTCGGCCCCCACTCCCGCTGCATCCGCACAATCAACTCTTCCCGAATATTGCGGGGAAAATCCAGGTCAATATCGGGGATCACCCCGTCCATCGCCTCGTCCGGCATGAACCGGCTCAGGCTGAGCCCGAACTTGAGCGGGTCTATGTGGGAAATGCCCATCAGGTACCCCACCAGCATGGCCACTGACGACCCCCGGCCCCGGCCCGGCGCGCGCTCTTCCAGCGGAATCTCCGGCTCACTCAACCCCAACTCAACCATCACGTCCCGCGCCATGCGGACAAGGTCGTAGTAGATAAGGAAAAACCCCGCCAGCCCGTGCCGGCTTATTAGCTTTAACTCCTCAGACATTCGCTCCGCGACCGTCTGCGGGCTTGCGCCTTTCACCTTGTAGCGGAAGTCGAGCGAGCCGTAGCGTCGCAGCGCGGCCTCCCGGCATATGTGGGCGAGCCACGACTGCACCGTATGCCCCTTCGGCACCGGGTGGTCGGGGAACGTGTAGCCCAGGTCGGCCCGCAGGTCGAAGGTGCAGCGCTCGGCAATGCGCACCGTGTTGGCAATAGCCTCCGGGTGCCAGCGGAACAGCCGCGCCATCTCGGCCGGGGACTTCATGTAGAACTGCGAATTGGGCCGCCGCTCCCTGTGCGTCTGGTCCAGCGTCGAGTTGCTCTTTATCGCCACCAGCGCATCGTTCAGCCGGTGCCGATCCCGCGCGTGGTAGTGCACGTTGTTGGTGGCCACAGCGCCGACCCCGGCATCTTGTGCAAGCGCGGCCAGCCGCCGATTGCGCGCCGTGTCGCCGTGCACGAGATTCTGCTGCATCTCCACGAACACGTTGTCCGCCCCGAAGCAGTCCACGTAGCCGCTCAGTAGCTGTTGCGCCTCGCCCAGCCGACCTTCGTCGACCAGCGTTGATAAGGGAGATTTACGACAGCCGGTAAGCAGAATCAGTCCCCTCGTAGGTTGCTGCGACAGGGCATTCTCGGCGAACAGTGCCGGGTCCAACTCCGGCGCTTTGCGCCTGTCATCCCGCCACTCCGGCGTGCCATCGCAGCCATGCGCGAGCGATATCAGGTTGCTCAGATTGGCGTAGCCTGCCCGGGTCTCGGCCAGCAGCGTCACGTGGCCACCGCCCGCCAGCGTCAGCTCCGCGCCGGTAATGCCCTGAAGGCCGGCCTTGCTCGCCGTCTTGGCGAACTCCAGCGCCCCGCACAGGTTGTCGTGGTCGGTAATCGCCAGCGCCCGGTACCCCAGTTCCACCGCCCGTTCCACAAGCTCATGCGTCCACGACGCCCCCTCCTGGAACGAGTAGTTCGTATGGCAATGAAGCTCCGCATAGGAATGAATGAGCTTGACAGTCATGGATTAAGCACTAATGTGGGGCCAATATTTCTGGAGGAGGATGTTATGTCTGAGCAAAACAAAGCCGTGGTAAGGCAGTACTACGAAGCGCTCGATGCCGGTGACTTCGACACACTCGCCAGCACCCTGGCCGACGACTTCAAGTCCGACTTCCTGGGACAGGACTTCGACAAAGCCAACTACGTTGGCATGGGGCAGGGGTTTCTCGCGGCCGTTCCCGACCTCAAGCACGTGCTCGGCGAACAGGTCGCAGAGGGCGACACCGTCATCACGCCACTGGTCGCCACCGGTAGCATGCAGGGCGAACTCATGGGCATGCCCGCCTCCGGCAAAAGCTTCGAGCTGGTGGGCATCAACACTCATCGACTCTCCGGCGGCAAAATCGTCTTCCACACCGCCGTCTTCGACGGCGGCCCCGGCGTACTCATCAGCCAGATCCAAGCCTAGAGGGGGCTGCTCCGTGCGGCCCGGCCGCACTCTGGGACGCTCTCCGCTCGCGGGGCTCGCTCTAGGGCTCTTCGGCTGCTCCGCGCGGGCTTCGCCTGGCTGGTCAGGGCTTTTCGCCATTGACCGAGGCAATCAACTGCGCGCAAGCCGCGCGCTGCAACCGAGGATGGCCCAAAGAAGCCGACCGAACGTACCCGACCACACAAGCCATCGGGGGTCCTTAGGGGGTGAGAACCCCCTGAGTGGGGTTTGGGGTCCAGCCCCCAAAAAGGCCTAATGGGGTAGAGGTCTGAAGGATAGCACAAACGTTCTGTTATAGAGCATGGATGCCCTGCACCCCGACCCTGCATCCCCAACCCCCGCATCCGGGGAAAAAACCTCGCATCCAAAGACCCGAGGGAGAACAACCATGCTCAATCTGCTGAAAAGGTCGAAAAACAGGGGCCCGAAGGGCAAGATGCGGACCGTCGTCAACGGCGCCACCATCGCCGAAAGCGACGAAACCATCGACGTGTCGGGCGTCACCTACTTCCCGCCCGGCGCACTCAAACACCAGTACTTCACCAAATCAGCCCTGAACACCACCTGCGTCTACAAGGGCGAGGCCAGCTACTACGACATCACCTCCGGCGGCGAGACCCGGCCCGACAAGGCCTGGTACTACCCCGAACCGAAGCCTGCCTACGCGCACATAAAGGACTACGTAGCCTTCTACGGCCCAAACGAAGGCGGCGTAGAGGTAACCCCGGCCTAAACATCTCCGCTCGCAGGGCTCGCTCTCGGGCTCTTCGGCTTTCGCCTCATCGGCTGCTCCGCGCGGGCTTCGCCCGGCTCGTCAGGGCTTCGGCGACAGACCCCCGCCTAAAGCCCTCGCTCGAACCACAGCTGGCGGTCGCCGCCTATCGGCGAGTCGGGGCCGCCGGTGTTCGCGAACCCCAGTTGCTCGTACAGGGCGATCGCACGCACGTTGCGCTCGTTCGTGACCAGCGTAATCAGCTCGCACCTGCGCTCCCGTGCCCTGGCCATCGCCGCCTCGACGAGCCGCTTGCCCAGCCCTTGGCGTCGGGCTCGCTCGGCCACGAACACCGTCTCAATGTACGCGTCGCCGCCGTCCGTCCAGATCGTCCGCCGGTAGCGCTGTTGCAAGAAGCCCGCGCAGCGCTTGTCGCCGTCATGGGCACAGCGCTCGTCCCCATCGAAAGCCACGAAGAACTCCGTGTCCGGGTCGTCCATCATCGGCCCGATGCGCTCGGCCAGCTCAGCCTCAGTCGGGTGCTCGCGGCCCTCCAGGCGACGAAAGCCATCCGCCATCGCGGCAACGCAGGGAACGTCGGCTGGCCCGGCTACTCGGATATCGAAGTGAGTGGGCATACTTGTATAATAGCCGCTCGGGCGCGCCGTCTAGGCGCTGCCGCATTCGCCGCCAGAGCGGCAGAAACACCTGTTTGGGGAGGACTTATTGGAGGCGCTCGGAACGCATCTGCTTTTGGAACTTGAGGGCTGCAACCCCGAGCTTCTCGATGACCTCGATCACATAAGAGACTCCATGGTCTCCGCCGCCACCGAGACCGGCGCAACCATAGTCGGGGAGACGTTCCACAAGTTCTCGCCCACCGGCGTCACCGGCGTCGTCGCCATCGCCGAGTCCCACCTGTGCATCCACACCTGGCCCGAGCGCCAGTACGCCGCCGCCGACATCTTCACCTGCGGGGAAGACTTCGACCCCAACGCAGCGGCCGACCTCATCATTGAAAAGCTCCGGTGCCAGCGCCCCACCTTCCGCAAAATGAGTCGTGGCCCCGTTCTTGTCCCAATCCCGGGCTCGGCCCCCACGACGCCTACGCTCGCCTAGCCCGCATGGACACCCCGCCGATCAAGCCGGGCGAGCGGTGGCACTTCGAATACATCACCCCCGTCCTCATCCAGGGCGAGCGGGTTGACAGGGTCATCGTCGAGGGCCGCTCCGCCTACCAGCACTACCTCATTCACGACACCGCGCTTTTCGGTCGCACGCTCGTGCTCGACGACAAAACCCAGTCCACCGCGCTCGACGAGTTCGTCTACCACGAAGCCCTCGTGCAGCCCGCCATGATCGCGCACGAAAACCCGAAGACCGTCTTCATCGCTGGCGGCGGCGAGGGTGCCACAGCGCGAGAAGCCCTGGCACACCCCTCAGTAGACCGCGTCGTCATGGTCGACATCGACCGCGAGGTCGTCGAGCTATGCAAAAAACACCTGCCAGACCATCACCAGGGCGCATTCGATGACCCCCGCCTGGAACTGGTCTTCGAAGACGCCTTCGCCTATTTAGAGGCCGAAACGGGCAAATTCGACATAGCCATAATCGACGTCCCAGACCCCCTCGAAGAGGGGCCTGCTTATCAACTCTTTACTCAGGAGTTCTATGAGTTACTAGAGTCCCGCATGAACCCCGGCGGCCTGCTCGTCGCCCAGTCCGGCCCCACCGGCGCGGCCTTCGTCGAGCAGTGCTTCTCAGCCGTCGCCAACACCATGGCCCTCGTGTTTGATGCTACTTACGGCAGCGAAGCCTTCGTGCCCGCGTTCGGGACGACCTGGGGTTTCATGGTCGCCAGTCTCGGTCCCGACCCCCTGTCACTGACCCCCGGCCAAATCGATGCTCGTATAGCGCAACGCGTCACGTCTGACCTGCGCTTCTACGACGGTGTCACTCACCGGGGCATGTTCGCCCTGCCCAAATACCTCCGTATGGCGATGAGTGAAGAGACCCGAATCATCACCGCCGACACGCCGCTCTACGTGCCCTAGTTGCTCTTGTTGTCAGGGGGTATCCCCCTGACAACCCCCTGCTTGTTGCTGGGGGCACCTCGCGGGGCAGCCGTCACAAATTCGTTACAAACCCTCTTTTCCCTACTAGACTCGCCCCCGTCGCATGTCGCCCAAACCGTTTGCAAACAATTGGGCACTGGGCGATGCGTGCAAAACGACCGATATACGGGTTCGGGTAGGAGTTGGGAATGGACATCAGCAGAAACGAAATCTGAAAGAAGATCGCCTTCTTCGCCATCGTGGTCGCCATCGTCGCGGCTGCGAGGGGCATCATGGCAGACCGCGCCTTCGCGGCCCCCGGCGGCGGTAGTGGCGGCACCGGCGGCAGTACCGGCATCCCCGAGGTGCAGGCGGCCATCGCGGTAATGCAGGCCGACCCCCCCGCCCAGTTCGTCGCGCTCGAAGCGGCCAACGTCACCCGGCAGACCGACATGGAGGCCGTCAACGCCGCTCGCGAGGCGGCTCTCCAGGCGCGTATCGTCGTGTTAGAAGCGGCCAACACCGGTCGCACCCAGTCATCGGACGCGCTCGTCAACACGCGTTCCGACGCCGCCGACGCGCAGGCCGCTGCCGACCTGACCAACCTCCAGACCGACCTAGACCGCAACCACGACCTCGTCTACAACACTCATCAGGTCGATCCCCTCGACACCAGCATCCGCGGCGTGGTCAACAACGTCCAGTACCTCCTCGGCGACACCCGGCCGGTTGATAGCAACTACGGCAACGGAGCTAAGCCGATCGCCTTCTGGGCGTTCAACGGCTGGAACAACATCGTAGGAGCCCGAGTCTCCGACCTCAGCAACCTCGCCTCCTCGATCTCCGGCGTCCGGAGCGCGGTCAACAACATCGAGTTCGTGGTCGGTGACCAGAGGGTCGGTAGAGAATCCATCGCCTACAAGGCTCACCATGCCTGGGGCAACATCAATGCGGTCAGTATCAAGGTCGATGATGTCTACTACTATGCCTACAACGCTTGGGACAACGGAGCGAAAGTGCAACGCCTCCTTGAAGGAGCATGCGAACACCTGCCTGGCTGCTAGCCCACGCTCAAGCGCTACATAGCACCCTGACCTGACGCAGGCAAAAGAGCCCCCGGCCACCCGGCCGGGGGCTCTTACTCTTGCTATAATGCACTGTGCCTTATGCAAACTGACGTTCTAACCATGCTCAACAACCGCCAGCGCCAGGCCGTCGAGCACGTCGAAGGGCCCCTGCTCATCGTCGCTGGCCCCGGCTCCGGTAAAACGCGGGTCATCACCCACCGCATCGCCTACCTCATCAACACGTGTGGGGTGAGCCCATACCGCATCGGCGCGGTCACCTTCACCAACAAAGCCGCCAAAGAGATGCGCGAACGTCTCGACGAGCTACTCGGCCCCAGGGGCAAAGGCCTGACCGCGTCCACGTTCCACTCTTTTTGCGCCATGATCCTGCGACGAGAGGGCGAGCACATCGGCCTCGATAGGGACTACGCCATCTACGACGACGCCGACACCATTGCCCTGCTAAAGCGGGCCATGAAAGAGGTGGACGTAGACCCCAAGCAGTGGGGCGTGCGGGCCATCCAGTCGGCCATTTCCGGCTCCAAAAGCCAGCTAATGGGCGCGGCCGCGTTCGGCAAAAAGAAAGACAACTACTTCGACGAAATCGTCTTCCGGGTCTTCCAGCGCTACGAGGCGCTGCTTACCCAGTCCACCGCCGTCGACTTCGACGACATCCTGCTCAAAGCCCACAAGCTACTTACAGGCGTCCCCGAAGTCTCCGAGAAGTACCAGCAGCGCTTCGTCCACTTCATGGTCGACGAGTTCCAGGACACCAACATCGCCCAGTACGCCATCGCCCGGAACATTGCCGCTGCGCACAACAACCTGTGCGTCGTCGGCGACCCGGACCAGAGCATCTACTCGTGGCGTAATGCCGACCTGCGAAATATTCTCAGTTTTAAAAGTGATTTCAAAGGATCGACTGAAATTGCATTAGAACAAAACTACAGGTCCACAAAAACCATTCTGGAAGCCGCCCAGAAAGTCATCAAGCCCAACGAACAAAGGGTAGAAAAAGAGCTGTGGACCGAGAACGGCGTCGGCGTGCCCATAGTGGTCGCCGAAGGCAATGACGAACAGGAAGAGGCGCAGAAAGTCCTCAAAGAAGTCCAGGCCCTAACCAGGTCCGAGGGCTACAAGCCAGGCGACATCGCCGTCATGTTCCGGGTCAACGCCCAATCCCGCGCCCTGGAAGAGGGCTGCCTGCGTTACGGTATTCCTTATCAACTCATAGGCGGCCTGCGCTTCTACCAGCGCCAGGAAATAAAAGATGTCGTCGCCTACCTCCGGCTACTGGCCAACCCGCACGACGACGTCAGCCTGAACCGGGTCATCAACGTGCCCAACCGGGGCATCGGCCAGCGCACCCTCGACGAACTCACCCGCATGGCACGCGACGCCGACACCTCGCTCTGGGACCAGATCGAGACCCTTGTCACCAGCAAAGACGGGTCCGACGCCCCCGTTGCCATCGCCGCCAGGTCGGCTAACGCCCTCGTCGCGTTCCGGGACATGATGCTCGCCATCGCCGAAGCAGCCAAAGACGTAGACCTCGTCAAAAAAATCGACCTCGTCATGCAGCGCACCGGCTACCGGCACTACGCCGAGGACATGGAAAAAGGCGAAGAGCGGGGCCAGAACCTCGACGAACTGCGATCCACAGCCCGAGACTTCGTCAACGTCGAGGTCGAAGAAACAGAAGATGGCGAGGAGGGCCTCAGCCCCCTGACCGTCTTTTTAGAGAGCGTATCCCTGGTCGCCGACACCGACTCGCTCGAAGACCGGGGCGACGCAATCACGCTCATCACCCTGCACCAGGCAAAAGGCCTGGAGTACCCCGTCGTGTTCATGGTGGGCATGGAAGAAGGGCTGCTGCCCCACCTGCGCTCCCTCGACGACGA
>Ga0114999_10003122_pt1 | contig 21110 bp, 18 predicted proteins | sample ArcticOcean_MG_C_3_FD_89820 | JGI IMG/M metagenome (GOLD analysis project Ga0114999, IMG submission 89820) | Marine microbial communities from western Arctic Ocean - ArcticOcean_MG_CB8_126 | ecosystem: Environmental > Aquatic > Marine > Oceanic | place: Arctic Ocean: Canada Basin | collected...
ATGAACCAACATTATTATATCTTTTTCTTTTAAAATTTTGCTAAATAAATATTTTTTTGCTGGACTGTAAAAATCAACTCTTAAGATTCCTTTTAATAATAATATTACTTCGGTTGTATGAAAAATTTTGGTAAGTCTTTTTTTGTGCAGATGGGGTTTGATTGAATATTTTTTTTTATGTTTAATGTAACCAAATTGTTGTGTAAAATTATTAGGAGTAAAAAAAGTTATCCCCTTCTTATTTCGATATTTTCCTCTCACTATTAATGCTAATAATTTTTTTTTGTATATTATTTTTTCAATCATTTTATTAATTTTTTTTTCTTACAAGAGTTACAAATATTCTTAAAATATACAAAAAACCTAAATAAGAAAATTTTATTAAATTAGGAGAGGATTTGCTATTAATACTATCTTCATCACGTTTTTGTACGTACGGAATTTCCTTAATAAAGAAACCTTTTTGGTAAACGTTATACAAAAACTCTAAAAAGAAATCACCATGACCATAACCTAAAAAAGTAACTTCATCTAAAATTTTTCTTTTCATAATAAATATTGAACTAGTAAAGTCTTTTATCTTAGCTCTAAAAATTATACGGCATAAAATATTAAAATATTTGCTACAAAATGCTCTTATAAATGTTCTATCATCACCACCACCTTCAATATATCTAGACATTAATATCAAATCATTATTAAATTTTAATTCACTAATCATTTCAGGAAATCTTGAAGCAAGTTCACTCATATTTGTGTCAACCCAACCAATATTATCACCTGTAGTTTCGGTAAGTCCTCTAACAAATGCAGATGCTAAATTGCGACTCTTTTTTCTAACAATAACTTTATATTTATTATTAATATTTATTTTATTAATTATCTCTACTGTGTCATCAGTTGAACTATCATCGACAATAACTATTTCTAAATTGGAAATATGTTTTTCTAATTCTAATAATGTTTTCTCAATATGATAAGCTTCATTATAAGTACATAAAATAATTGAATTTTTAACAGTCATTAATTGTTGTTTGATTCAATTTTCAAATCATTATTCATCATAATGGATATTAATTTATCAAGATTAGTTTTTGGTTTAAAATTAAATACTTTTTTTGCTTTACTTATATTTCCAATTAAAGAGGTTGTTTTTGATTTTCTTAATAATTTTTTATTAACGCGTAAGTAATTTTTGTAATTTAAACCAACATAATTAAAACATTTTTTTGCAAAAACTTCAACACTATGGCTTTTGCCTGAAGCTATAATAAAAACATCTGGTTTAGATAACTGCATTATTCTATAAGCAGCTTCGACATAATCTTTTGAGTAACCCCAATCAATTTTGGCTTTTATATCACCTAAAAATAGTTTTTTTTGCTTACCATAATATATTTTAGAAACTGCTTTAGTTATTTTTCTTGTTACATATTCTTCTGGTCGAATTTCAGATTCGTGATTATAGAATATTGCACCATAAATCTTTAATCCATAAACATCACGATACATTTGGCAGGCATAATAAGCCGTGGTTTTTCCTAAAGCATAAATACTTAAAGGAGTAAATTTTTCTTTTTCATTTTGTTTTTTATTTTGACTATTGCCAAACATATTTGATGAAAAAGGTTGGAAAAATTTTGAACTTGGTGAGTAGTTTTTGATAATTTCTAAGATTTTAATGATTGCGTTTCCCGTAACATTAAAAGAATAAAGTGGTAAATCAAAACTCCATCTTACATGGTCTTGATCAGCAAAATTATAAATTTCGTCAGGTTTGACTTCTTTTATTATTTTTTCTATAGAAATAATATCTAATAAATCGCCATGGTGAATATAAAAATTTTTCTTTCCGATTAGATCCTTAATATTATTTAAATTTCCTGTAGCAGATTTTCTTACTAAACAATGTATAAAATATTTTTTTTCATACATTAGATGGGCCATGAATGAACCATCTTGGCCTGTTGATCCTAATATTAAAATTTTCTTTTTTTTACTCATTAAATTTTATTAATTTAAATTTTGGAAAAGGTAGTATAAATGAACCACCTCTTTTAAGCCATTTTTTTTCTCTTTTTACAAATTCTTTAATAAATCCCCAAGGTGTTACAAGAAAGTAATCAGGCTTAAGCTCTCTTGCTTTTTTTTCTGAAATTATCTTTATGCCAGATCCAATTGTATATTTTCCCCACTTCTCGGGGCTTCTCTCTGCAGCGTATGGTATCATTTTATTATTTAAACCATAATACTGCAAAACAGTATTACCTTTTGTTGAAGCTCCATATAAAAATACTTTTTTATTTTTTTTAACTTCTTTCTTTATAAAACCTGTTATTAACTTTTTATTTTTTATAACTCTTTTAACAAAACCTTTCATAAGTTTAAGAACATTTTCTTTTGGAAGTTTAATACTGCCATTTTTAAATTTTCTACAATATATACGGTAACTTCCACCATTTATATCATTTTCTTCAATTTTAAATATTTCCATACCATTTTTTTCAAATAGATATTTAAGAGATTTAAGAGAATAAAATTCAATATGTTCATGACAGATATTACCAAGATCATTTTTTTCTATCATGGATTTTAAACACATTAGTTGTGAAATAAAAATGCCATTTTCATCTAGTGAATCAGTGGCATCTTTAATAAATTTATTAGGATCTTCTAAATCGTAAAACATTCCTATTGCGGTAATAACTTTTGGTTTTTTTAGTTTTTTTTTCTTTAGAACACTAAATAAATTTTCTTTAGACCAAAAATTATTCAATGTAAAATCACAATTTTTTTTTAAAAACTTCTGCAAATTTTTTGCAGGTTCACATCCTATGGTCACAATTTTTTTTTTTTTATAAAAATTTAATAGAGTTCCATCATTAGCACCAATATCAAGCACAACATCTCCCTTTATTAAATCTCCGTGTTTTAAACTTTCTTTAAAAATATTTTTAAGACCTAATTTCATTGTTTTAGTAACACCTGATCTATACCAGTAAAATCTTTTATACATAATTTCTTGTGGCGCAATATGAGACAGTTGAATTAATGAACACGTACTGCAATAAAATAATTTCAAAGGCGCTTTTACACCTTTTTTTATATCTTTTTTTTTTACAAAATTGCTTACAAATAAATTTCCAAGAGAGAATATTTCTTTGATTTTTTTGCTTTTACAAAGTAAACAATGTTTAACTTTTTTAGTTTTCAATTTCATTTAATTTATTGATATACTAATTTCTTTTATGAGTAAAAAAAAAAAATACATACCACTAACTGTATTAATTATCTTCTCAATATACTGCAGCATTACAGTAGGACAAGCATTGGATGAGCAGCATCAACTGATGCATGGAAAGAATACTTTTGACTATTTAGTTTCATTAGGACAAGTAAATAATTATTTTCCTTATAGAGAATATTATTCAACAATATATTGGTCTTTTTTATACTTTATTACAGAAATCTTTCCATCAAAATATGAAATTCAAATTACTCATCTAGTTAATTTATTTTTTTCATTAGGTGTTGTTTTTGGTATTGGAAAAGTAAGTAAAGAGTTATTCAATAAAAAAGTTGGTAAAATAGTTTTCTTAATCTTTTTCTTATTTCCTGTTTTTTTTGGACACATGTCAATTAATGGAAAAGATACAATATTAGCTTTTAGTCATGTTTGGATAGTGTATCTAATTTTACGCTATCTTAAAAAACAAGATTATAGAAATAAGATTAATAAATATATTTTGCGTGTTGGTTTATTAGCTGCATTAGCTTCGGGAATTCAGCTTGCATTTTTGGGTTCACTAATTACTGTTTTTTTATATATGCTTGTGGAAGTTTTTTATTTTAAAAATTTTATTAATAAAAGTTTTTCTAAAAAACTTTTTTTATTTGATTTAATTAAATGTTTTATTGCTTTCTATTTAATATTAGTTTTATTTTGGGTTGATTCTCACCAAAATATTTTTATTTATCCATTCTATATTATAAAAGACTGGATGGAATCTGATCTTATTACAGGCTGGCCTTATACATTAACAAATGGAAATTATTATTTATCTGTTGAAGTTCCATCAACCTACTTCCTAATTAATTTTATTTATAAAACACCTGAATATGTATTAATATTATATTTGCTATTTTTTATCTTAATTTTTAAATCAAAAGATTTTTACACAGAAAGATTTTCATTTATAAATTATAAACTATTTTTTGTTCTGGCTCTATTAATTTTTCCCAATCTGCTAATACTATTTCTACCATTTCCAGTTTATGATGGTTTGAGATTATTTTTATGGGCTTTGCCTTATTTCAGTATAATTCCTGGACTGTCCTTTTATTATTTAATTGAGAATTTTAAATTTGCAAAATCTAAAGTTGCTCTAATATTTTTAACACCTTTTTTTATTTATTTTCTTTTTAACTTTTTAACCATAACTCCATACCAATATACGTATTTAAATTTTTTCAATGGAAAAAAAGAAAATAGATATCAAAAGTTTGAGAATGATTATTGGGCTATTTCTTTACATGAATTAATTAAAGATGTTAACTTTAATACTGATAAAGTTGTTAAACTTGGTACTTGTGGAATAATTAGTGCTGCACCAAAACCTTATTTGAAAAAAAAATCAAAGTTGAGTTATGAGTTTGTTCAAGTTGACAAAGCTGATTACATTATTATGACAAACCGAGTTTCTAGACGTCATGGTGTTAAAAATTGTTTTGATATATTTAAAGGTGAAAATATTGTTTCTGTAAAAAGAAATGGCCTTATTTTATCTGTTATTAGGAAAATTTAAATTGCATACTGCAGAAGATTTGATTTATAATTTATATTATCGTTTTAATTAAACTAAAAATTTATGTATAAAAAATTTGGACAATTCATTGATGGAAAATGGCAAAAAGCAGAAAAAAACGAAACTTACGACGTAATCAATCCTGCAACTGAAGAAGTGATTGGAAAAGCATCAAAAGCTTCTCATGTTGATGTGGAAAAAGCATTAAAATCAGCTGAAGAAGGTTTTTTGATTTGGAAAAAATATACAGCATGGGATAGGTCAAAAATCATTAGAAATATTGCAAATCTAATTAGAAAAAAAAATGATCAATTAGCTAAATGGATGACGTTAGAAACAGGAAAGCCTCTAGCTGAAGGTTATGCAGAAGTAAGTGGTTCTGCTGATATTTTTGAATGGAATTCTGAAGAAACAAAAAGAATTTACGGTCAAACAGTTCAAAGTAGATTTGAAGATACAAGAGTTATTATTAATTATGAACCTGTGGGTGTTGTAGCTGCGTTATCACCTTGGAATTTTCCTTTAATTTTAGCTGCAAGAAAAATTTCAACAGCTTTAGCGGCTGGTTGCTCAGTTATCTGTAAACCAGATGTTATTACTCCTGGTACTGTTATGGAATTAGTTGATATTATCAACAAATGTGGCGTACCTAAAGGTGTTGTAAATTTGCTATCAGGAGAACCGTCAAGTATTGCTTCACAACTAATATCGTCTGATATTGTTAAAAAAATTTCTTTAACAGGATCTACAAGAGTAGGTAAAATAATTTTAAAACAAGCTGCCGAAAAAATTCAAAGAGTTACAATGGAATTGAGCGGACACGCTCCATTTATAGTTCATGAAGATGCAAATATAGAGAAAGCTACAGATATTGCCATGACAGCAAAGTATAGAAACAATGGTCAAGTTTGTATTTCTCCAAGCCGATTCTATATACATGAAAGCAAAAAAGAAGAATTTGCAAAATCTTTTGTTAAAAAAACATTGAATTTAAAAATTGGAAACGGAATGGAAAAAAATGTTCAACTTGGTCCTATTGCTACAAAAAAAAGATTAGAAGAAATTGAACAATTAGTTGAAGTAACAAAAAAAGAAGGTGCTAAAGTATTATGTGGAGGTAAAAGACCTTCTGGTTTTAATAAAGGATATTTTTATGAGCCAACAGTTTTTGATAATGTAAAAGAAAACTTTAAAATAATGTCAGAAGAACCTTTTGGGCCATTAGCGCCTTTATTAACATTTAAAAACTTCAATGAAGTTATAGATAAAGCCAATAATCAAGTAGCAGGTTTAGCTGGTTATGTTTGCACAAATTCTATTGAATTAGCAAATAAAACTTCAGAAGCATTAGAAACTGGAATGGTTGCAGTTAATACACCTTTTATTTCATCAGCGGAGACTCCATTTGGAGGAATTAAACAAAGTGGATATGGTAGAGAAGGTGGTTCAGTGGGTATAAAAGATTATCTTAATATTAAATATACTCATTTTGGTATTAAAGGTTAATTCTTTAGCCGACATTAATTTTATCTCTTTATAATTTTAGTATAATAATATATTAACAATAAAAAAAACTGGAAAGATTATGCCCTCATAGCTCAATTTGGTAGAGCAACTGATTTGTAATCAGTAGGTTCGCGGTTCGAGTCCGTGTGAGGGCACCAGGAAAATCACTTTTTATTTATTTTTCTAAAAATAGATTTTTAAGAAAGTTCTGAACAAATGATTATTATTTTTGAGTAGAAAGATGTTAGTCTGGATTAAAAATTTGTGATAGTAGTTATTAATTATTAAATAAAAGCCTAAATCTTGTATATGAACTTTTTATATAAACTTAAAATTTTTTTTCTGAGAGTTGTCGGTTATGAAAAACCTTTAAGAGTAGCTTTTTTAAAGTATTTACAGGTAAAATATAAAACATTTAAACCTCATTACGAAACAATTTTACTAGAATCTTGTAAAGAAGCCAAAAAATTAGGCATAAATAATGTAAGTGTTTTAGAATTAGGTGTTGCCGGTGGGAATGGAATTATTGCTTTAGAAAAGTATAAAAAATCAATTGAAAAATATTTAAAAATTAAAATAGATATTTATGGTTTTGATACTGGAGAAGGAATGCCACAAACAAATCTAAAAGAAGATTTAGTATTTGTCTTTAAACCTGGTCAATTTAAAATTGACAAGAATTTAATTGCAAAAAAAACCAATAGTAAAATTTTCTATGGAGATGTAAAAAATACAGTAAGTGATTTTATAAAATTAAATCCAAGTAAAATATCCTGTATTTTTTTTGATCTTGATTACTACTCATCAACTAAATCTTTTTTAGATCAAATTAAAAATTTAAAAAAATATTTGTTACCTAGAGTATTGTGTTATTTTGATGATTTGCACGTGCCAGAAAAATATATATCTAATATTAATGGTGTTCCGTTAGCAATTAATGAATTTAATTCTCTAAATTCTAATTGTAAATTAGGGTCAAGTGTTGACCACATATTAGATTTTAAATTTCCTTTAGCTAAAAGCTTAGTTTATGTATTACACGATTTTGATAATATTGATTATAATAAGTTTATAGGACATGCTTATGGTGATGATGTGAGTATTAAATCCAAAAAAATTAACTATTCTATTCTAGATGATTAATATTTAAATGAATTTTACTGATATAGAAAAAAATACTAAATTAAATTTTAAAATTAATAATAGACCATACGTAATAAAACAATACGCAAAAGATTGGTATGCTTATAAAAATTGGTCTTTTGAGTTTTTAAAAAATTTAGATCCAAACGATAAGATTAATGTTAATGCGGTAATTGGAAATATGTACGCTGGAGAAAAAAAATTTGTTTCAGTAAAGCTTAAAAATTATATTGAAAATATTATTTCCAACGAGACTAATGCATTTTTAACAACTTTCCATCTTTTTGATAAATTTCCAAATTTAAAGAAACATATTGATTATAATAATATTAAAAAAAATTCAGTCATTTATAGTTTGCTATCTTGGATAGGGCCAAAATCTACAATAACAGGTTTTCATGCTGACTGGGCAGAAAATATAAATGTACAAATCAAAGGAAAAAAAGCTTTTTATATAGTTTCACCTAAATATAATAAAAATATGTATCCAAGTGAAACTTATGAGAGATTTTCTACAGCCAGTCTTGTAGATTTAAAAAATTTAGAAGATGCAAAATTTCCAATGTTTGAGAAATGTAAAATAATTAAAGTAGTTCTTAATGCTGGTGATGCTATTTATTTACCTAAAGGTTGGTGGCACTATGTTGAATCTTTAGAACCTTCAATAAATGTTAGTGTGCATTATTGGAGGTTAAGTAGTTTTTTTACTGACTTTATGACAGGATTATCAAAAATGTTTTTTCACAATATTGGTTTATACAAAAAAAATAAATGCGCTTGTCATACGCTTAATGAAAGTGGTAAACGAATACTAAGAGCTTAATCTTTAGGTAATCTTTGTAGTTTGTGTGGAAGTACCAATAAAACTAATGGACATAAAAGTTAAAAATAACACAACTGTTTTCTTAACATTATTAATCTATGCATCGTTTGTTTTAGGATTTTACTTTAATGAAAATTCTATAGGTTCTGGAGGATATAATGGTGATCTTGCCTGGATATGGGTAAACTTTGAAATATATAAAACAAATGATTTATGGACGGCAATACATCATTCTGATTTTTTTGGGAATCGAACTCCCCTACTTTATATTTTGCATACAATACTTAACCCATACATAGATAATATAGATTCTTATAGATTTAGTGTATTTTGTCTTTCTCTCTTGGGGCCGGTTATTTTTTATTTATGTTTGAAGCAAAAATTTAAAGATGTCGACCAGATTTCACTTTTTTTTATTTCATCTTTTATTCTTTTAAGTCCTTTTTACAGAACTACAGCTTATTGGGGCTTGGAAATTAATTATGGAATAATAGCAATGTTAATAAGCATTTTTTTCTTTAATAGTTTTTTAGAAAAAAATAAAAAAAAACAAAAAATACCTTTTTATTTGATAACTTTATTAACTTTATTTAGTTCACTTTGTTTATATTTTGATCAAAAACTTTTGTTAATACCCTTGATTATTTTTTTTAAAATTATTTTATCTAATATCAAGATTAAACTTAAAGTATTCACTATTATTAATTATTTAATATTTTCTATTCCATTTTTATATTTAATAGTTTTGTGGAATGGTATAGTTCCAGCTAGCACACAGTTAGCTAATCCAGATCAAGGTACTCATTTATCTGGTATTAACTTACATATATTTCATATTGGTTATGCTTCATCAATTATTGCTTTTTATTTAATACCAATTATTTTATTAAAAAAAGATAATATAGTTTCAATAATAAAAGATTTTTTTTATTACAATAAAAATATATATAAAATTTTAATTTTTATTATTTATCTACTTTATATTATTATATTTTATAATTTTGAAGATGTAACTGTAAACAAACAATGGAAAAGTGCTTATGGTGTTTATGGTTTAGGTATCCTTCATAAAGTTTCATTAATTCTTTTTAAAAGTATTTTTTTTAGGGAAGTTTTTACATATTTTTCTTTTCTAGTTTCTTGGATAATTATATTACTTTCTCTTGAAAAAAAAATTATAAATAAAATAATACTTTTTTACTTATATTTTTTATCATTACTACTGTTTCCTTTAATGCAGGAATATTTTGATCCTTATATATTTTTATTTTCATTTTTATTATTTGATTTTAAATTTAATTTTAACTTTCAAAAAAAAATATTTGCATTTTCTTATTTTTTAATATTTTTAGCTTCTGCAAATATATATTATTTTATTAAATTTTCTTAATATCAATTACTATTTAAAAATATTTACAACTAAATCTTTGTCTATATTTCTGCTGCTTACCAAATGATCATAGGGAAGTCTTAAATATTTATTTTCTGCAACAACTGTATCAAAATCTATAAGAATCTTTTTATAATTATCAATTTTTCTAATAAACTTTCCACGATCAAGTGCCATGAGTAATTTTGTTATATTTTTTTGATGAGAAAGTTTAACAGCATCAATGCCAATAACCTTAAAATTTTTTGTTTTATTAATAAAATTATGTATTTGATTATCATTAATATGATGGAATAAACCTATTAAAACAATTAATGAATTTTTAGGGTTAAACATGTGAAAATCAATTTCATCTACACTCTTGTTATAAAAATTAAAATTTTTTTTATGTTTGTATTTATTTTTGGATTTAGCAACAAAGGAATTATCAAAATCATATCCGTTATAAATGTAGGTATCGTCAAGATTTTCTAGCAATGTGCTGTCTGCGCACCCTATATCTAAAATATACTTAGGCTTTTGACTATTAATTAATTTTATTAGATCTGTATTAAAGGATCTTTTAAGAATTATTTTTTGAATTAATCTATATAAGTATGAATACATTTTAATTTTTCAAAACATTATTTATTCTTTTAAAAGCTTAATTTGCACTTTAAGATTCTTAAAAAATCTCAATTTAACTCCTATAGCTGAAAATCCCAATTTTATTTTATAGAAATTAAATGCTCTTTTGTCTAATGATTCTAGTGAAATTGCATTATATCTGTTGTCACGATTAATTTTAGAAATAATACTATTTAAAAAGAAACTTCCTATGCCAGTTGATTGATGTTCACTTTTAACAGCTATCATGTTTAAATTTAAATTTTCGTTAATTAATTCCTTGTTTTTTTTAGAAACTAAGATCATGTCTAAGCCAAATAATTTTAAAAATATATTAAATAAAGTGATAATTTTAATTTTTATGAGAAGGCACTTTAATATATCTAATCTAAATTCAGTAAATTCAGTTATCAAGTAACTTGGTTTTTCAGCGAGTATTGCATAGGAAATAATTTCATTCTTTAGCTTGCCAGTAAATAGAAAAGTGTTTTTACAATCAATAATTTTATTTAAATATTTCGATAATAGCTTTTTGTCAAAAGAAGAAATAATTGAATCTGGATTTTCTTTATGAATTAATTCACTAATTGAATTTAGATCTAAATCATTTAAGTGATTATTATATTGTTCAATTAAAGGTTCGTTAGACATTTTTTCTATAAAAATCAGAAATTAAGTTTATGATAAAATCAATATATTTGGTATTTATATTTCTATGGTTTGGAAGACATATAATTTCATTCTCATATTTTTCCGAGACTGGAAAGTATGATTTGTCATTATTGAATATTTTACCACAATTTTTATAATATATAATTCGTAATTCAGCACCATTAGATAACAAAAATTTATTTAATAGATTTTTTTTCTTTACTAAAATTGGATAATCAATAAAATTTTGAAAGTTTGAATCTTTTATATTAATTAACCTTACTTGTTCGATATTCTTCTCTTTAAATTTCCTTGAATAATAATTGTTATTAATTTTTCTGATATTGTGGTTTGAGGTTCTAGATTTACTATCATTGAGTTGTAAATAAATTAATTTTTTTGAAATGTTTGATATTTTTGCAAAATAATATTCAGGAAATTTTATTTGTTTAAATTTTAAGCTTGGGTAAAATATTTTTAATAAGAATAAATTTTTATTAAAATGTGCATATTTAACAATGTTAAAGAAAAATATTTTGTACAATATTCTGATACTTAAAAATTTCAATATTATAAATATTACACTTTGTTTTATTATTAGTTGTATAGGAAAAGTAGAATATTTATTTAGTTCATTTTTAGCAAAAATATTAAATTCTTTATCGTTGGTTGAAACTCCTCCACCGTAAAGTGCAGATATATTTTTCATTATATTAAAGCTATATAAAGAATATTTTCCAAAACCTCCTGAATATTTTTTTACATTTTTCTTCATTTTATAATTATCAAAATATATAGCATTATCTTCAATTAAAATAATTTTTCTACTTTTGCATATCTTTCTAATAGACATAGAATCGTCAAATGTATTGAACATATTTGTTGTTACGATAGAAGATGTTTTATTATTAATTATTTTTTTAAGTTTTTTTATTTCAAAAAATCCACTTTTATAATTAATATCGCAAAATTTTATTTTATACTTTAAGTTTTTTGCTACATTTATCATTTCTGGTAAATTATATGGACTTAAAATTATCTCATTTTTCTTTGGAAATTTAAGCTTTAAATATTTTAATAAAATTAAAAAACTTACTCTTAATTGACTGGTTAAAATAAAATATGTTTTATTAGAAGTTTTATTTATTTGCTTGGATATAAATTTTTCTACATCTTTGTTTCTTAAAAAAAAAGATAGAATATAAAATCTAATTTTTAGATAAATATTTATACGAAATAATTTCACTAATTAATATTAGCTCCCACCCTTCTAGCGTTTGCAATAATTACTGCTAAAGGATATTTATTTACCTTAAAATCTAAAACTGATCCATCAATGATATAGATATTTTTGTTTTTTTTTAGTTGACATTTTTCATTTAAGGACATTGTTTTACTTTTGCTTGTCATGGGTACAGTTCCAAAATAATGATACTCCGCCCCTATTCCAGGGAAAGATGTCTTGTAAAAAGGAAAAATAATTTTGTTTTTTAATAAAAATTGAAATATTTTATTATTCCTTTTTTTAAGATCAATATAGGTTGGTTTTTTTTTAGAATATATTTCTGTAACTGAATTTTTATTAATTTTCATAAATAAATTACTGTATCTTGAATCCAAAAGCACATTAGAAAAAATTAAATAACTTTTAAAAAAATTAATTAAAAATTTAAATGGAAATAAAAACTTATACAGGTCGATAATAGCATTTGTTATAACTTTATTGCCTGGTCTTATGTCGGCCAAATAGGTATCTTTTTTTTTTTTATTTTTTATTTGCAATAGTGAAGGTGTAAAATTCATTTTACTATCTATTTTGCTACGTGATAGAAATGCAGAAAGAAGTCTTGGGTGATGTTTTATTTTAATTTCTTTATTTATTTTTAGATAATCTAGTATGAGTTTTGTGGTAATTAATGTACCACATCCTAAAACAACTTTTTTAGCTGTTATTTCTTTTGTTTGATTCTTGTTTTTGCACACTAATATTACATTAGTATTTTTATTATAGATTTTTTCTACATAAAAGTTGTGAAATTTAATATTTTTCTTTTTTAAATTTCTATTAAAAAAATTACTAGATACAAATTTAGATTTATTTTCATTAAATTCACCAAGAGTAATTTTTTTCTTTTTTTTTATTGTTGAATAAGCCAATAAAGATTTATTCAAAATATAGTTTTTATCTTTTTTTTTAATAAGTCTTTCGAATTTTTCAGGGATTTTGTAATCATTTTTATAAGTTTGTTTGCTATTTAAATTAAACTCACCAATAAATTTTGATGATGTAATTAATTTATAAAAGTAGTTTTTAATACTTTCAGAAGTTTTTTTACTTAAATGTTGTAAATCATCATCTACATCCTTATCTATCTGTAAGCCCCAATAATTTGATAAACCACCAAACTCGAGAGATCCAAGGATATTGCAGTTTTTATTAACATTTAAATTATTTGATACAAAGTAATTTTTTACTTTATTTATTTTTTTTTTAATCGTTGGTAATGGAAATATTTTGTATAAATGTTTGTTTGAGGTATTAGTTTCATCTAACTCATAATTAAAATCAGGTGAAATAACATCTATTTTTTTATTTTTTTTTAAAAACTCATCAATAAAATTTAAGCTTGGTAAGCCGGTCCCAACTACGACAATTTTTAATACTTTTTTATTATTCATTTATGAAAATTCTTGTATACAATAAATCTAATAAAATAAATACTAATTATATTTTTTAATTACACTCTTATAATTCTACCTATTTTAAAAATTATTGAAATAAAAGATAATAGTACTTATAAAAAATTATTTACCTTTTAACTAAAATATAATTATCTATTATAAGTGCATCTAAATTTGTTTTTTTTAAAACATAATAGCATCATCAAAGTTATTAACTAGTGGTTTGCGATGAAAGTTAAGTGAAGTATTTAGTATAGTATCTTGTCAAAATATATGTCGGGGACCATACTGTTGATATAAAAGCAACTTCATCTATATCTTTTTTTTTAACGTTAAACTTTTTAAGTAACCAATTTATAGCTTGATAAGGATATCTTTCATCATTCTTAACACCAGAGAATCTTTCTTCGCTAGAACAACCTACAATTTTACCATTTATCATAAGGCTAGGTGATGAATTTTCTTACCAATATATACCTAATATAACCATATATGATTTAGCCTTGAGCAAAAAAAATTATAGATATTAATTAATTTTTTGGAATCTTTTTTCAAAAAAAGCTGGACCTCGTGACATGTGAGCTCGAACAAATCTAGCTAAAGCTCTTCCACCTTTAAAATCACTAAAGATCGATTTTTTTTCGTTTCGAAAATAATCAACTTTTTTAATATCGTAATCGACTTTATAAGTGCATTTATTTTTAAACTGTTCAAAAGGTAAATGGTTTTTTTGTACCCAATTTGGAAAATCAAAATCTATCTTTAATTCATAATTGTTTAGTTTTTTAGATTCGTTATTTTCATCAAAAATTTCATCTATCATATAAAGATTTTTTAGCCATTTTTCCGCAGAATCTAAAACTATAGATGAATCTTTGTTATTATTTTTAATTAATTTATTTCTTAAAACATAAAAAACTGTTGTTAGTATATCTTCAAAAGCTAATATTGCTTTAGCTGTATATTTTTCAGTTAAATTTTCACCAATATCACCAAGTAATAATGATTTATAATTTTCTTCTTTTGAGTAAAAAGCTATGGCATCATCTCTTGTGGTAAAAAGTTCTTCACGTGACTCTTGGCAAAAACCATCGTATAGGTCTTTAAGTTTTCCTGTAAAATTATCATCTTGCAGTATTGTTGCTATTTCTTTTGTTAAATTAAACCAACTTATTCCTAATTTTTCTGTTAATTTATTTATGGGTTTAAATATTTGTTGAGAAAAAAGCTTAACAATGAAACTCATATTTCTACATCTCAAATAACTTTCATAATTCATTGTACTGTTTCCAACACAAACTTGTTCAATTTCAAAAACTTTATTATTTTGATAATCTCCAAATTGTTTTGGTAAAATTCTATATCTAGAAATCATTTCATATTTCTTAATAGCTGCATCTCTGCCTAGTTCAGCGCCACATAACATCATTAAAGTATATGTTGCCGTCATTACATTATTATCCATCAAAAATTTAAGTCCTTGAAAATAAGCTTCTTCAGTTTCGCCAGGTAATGGAATTATCAATTCTGTGTTTGCTTGCTTTCCTCTTTTTTGAATAGCTTTTATAGTTTCAATTTGATTTAAAAAACCAATATTTTTTCTTTTAATATTACTTAAAACATCACTGTTCATAGATTGCATCGCTAACCCAATTGAAACTCTATTTTTTAACTTATCGTCTATTTTCAATAAATTTTCTTTCTTATTTTTAGGTGTCGCGCAGAATATATATTGAGGCCAATCATATTCGTCCATGACTTTAGCAATTTCGTCAGCAAGCTGAATGTCTTTTTCAAATAAACCCCAATTTGAATCAAAAATACCAATTTTCTTTGTTCCATTTTCTATACCTGATACTTTTTTTCCAACATATTTCATTTCATCAGCTAATCTTTTAGAACTAAAAGTTGTAATTTTAGTTTCATCTAGACCCTGATCACAAAAAGTACATAAAAAAGGACAACCTCGCGCTGTTTCAAAAGCTGGCATGAGAGATCCATCTAAAAACTTATCTAACATACCACTGAGGTATGGTGAGGGTATAACATCTCTTCCTTCAGATTTTATTGAACCTGACATTCCTATTCTGGGCATGTATTCTCCAACTAAAAGATTATTATTTTTTGATAAAGATGCACATCCCATTATTGGTTTATCTTCTTTTTTCATCTCATTTACTAAAAAATTATTTTTTATATAATTATTAATTACTTCTAAAAAAGCAACTTCACCATCACAGTAAGCAAAATAATCTACAGAAGGTCTATCAATTAAATATTTAAGGCACTTATCATAAGTTGGTTCCAGGCTAGTGTTCGTTATTTTTCTTGCACCAGTCCCGGCGGGAAATTCAGGTCCACCCAATATGCACAAAGTGTTATTATTATTATTTTTAGCATATTCACAAAAAATATTTGAAAGTGAAGCATTCCAAACATAATTTGATACGCCTACTACATCTGGTTGCCAATTTTTTATTATTTTAAGTATTTCTTCTGTATCAACGGCTAATTTTAATTCTATATTAGCTTCTTTAATTTCATTTTTAATAAATGCACCAATATAACCAATGTTAATTGGTACATAACTTGAGTGTGCTCCAACAGTGGAGTGTCTAGGGTCAGCTAATAAGACTTTTATTTTTTTCATAAATAAATACAAGAATAATTAATTATTTATCATCATTATTTGATAAAATATATCATTATTAACGTTGAATAAAGCCTGAAAAATCTAACAATCTTACAATTAAATTTTAATAGCCTTACTAAATATTTTTTCAATAGAATCTAACTTAATCTTTGTTTTTGCTCTCTTGCTGAATGGTAATGGGACAATAGAAGAATACCCTAACATCATTTTTTGTATTTTTGATAATTTTGTAAATTTTTTTTTAAAAAAATAAATATAATTTTTGGAAGGTTTAAGCCACCAACGTCTAAAATGAAATAATATACCCCATCTTCTTTCACCTGATATATTTAATCCTAATTGATGCCAAGTTTGTCCTAAAAAAATAATTAAGGAACCTCTCTTTGCTTCTATCTGCACTTTTTTATATTTTTTAAAATTAACTTTTTCTTTGTGGCAAACTTTACCAGATAAATGACTTTTTTCCCATATACTCATGGCGCCATTTTCTTTCGAAAAATTATCTATGCAAACTTGTATGACAACATCCATTGTATTTTTAAATTCTTTAATAGGAATATGAGAATCTATATGAGGAACAGGAAGATAGTTTTCTTTTGTTTTTAAAGGTCGCGACCCTGTGGATGAATCAATTATAAATTGATCGTTAAAAATTGATTTAATTAAGAAATAAATTCTATTATTAGATACTAAATTAAATATTTTATCGTCAAGACATATAGCTTCTCTTATAATTGACTGACCTAGAAAATCATATGTGTTTGCGAATTCTTTATCTTTATATTTATTTTTAATTTTTTTTTTTTCATTTTTATCTAAAATTTTTGATATATAACTACATTCTTTTTTTGAGAAGTGGTTGTGTATTACAGTGTAACCTTTTTTTTTAAGTTCGCTTTTTACTTTATTAATATTCATTAAGTTGTTTTATGATTATTAAATTTTTTATTTAAAAATATATTATCAGTAGCTTTAATATTGCTTAAAATGCTGGCAGATCTGATTTTATATGTTTTTATTAACTCAAAATTATAAATTTTTAAGAAATCAACAACATTTTTTTCTTTTTCGTCGAATTTATCTTTTGATTCAGATATTTCTGTATAAATTAAATTTATTTTATTTCCTTCCAATAAATTATTAGCACTTTTTAGAATGTTAAGTTCATTACTTTCAGTATCAATTTTCAATAAGTCAATACTTTTAACATTCTCATTTATACAAAAATCATCAACTGTTTGGGTTTTGACATAAATTTCTGAAAAGTTTTTTAATTTTTTGTAGGGTTGTAATAACTGCAATATAATTCTTCTTGTGAAGTTCCATCTTTTGTCATCTTTGCACACTGTATTTAAACTAGATCCTGATGGTTCAAAAAAATTATTTAAGTAAAATTTTTTTTGCTTGTTGGTATTATCAAGAGCTAAATCAAAATATTTTATATTTTTGCTTTCCATTAATTCACTCAAATAGTTTTTTACATTAGGATTGGGATCAAATAAGTAAAAGTTAAAATCGATTTTAAATTTTAAACCAAATTTTATTAAATTTTTAGTAAATGAACCTCTAAAACACCCAACATCAAATACGGTAAGATTTTTATTATCAAAAAATTTTAATATTTCTTTTTCTACTGGATTCATTAAAAATTTGTTTAATAATTTATATATTAAATGCTGCATAGGTGTCTTTCTTTTTAAAATTTAAAAGCGTTTAAGAGATAAATTAAGTATACTTTTTTTTTATTCTGCTCAAGTTCTATCTTTTAATATTATTTCTAATTACATACAATTTATCTATTATCAATATAAGCTACCATAGACTTTTATTCTTTATTTTATAAGTAAAAAAACTTTACATAAGAGAAATGTGGCTATATGTTCAATGTTTGAACGCAACTTATAATTACTTATTTACAAAATATCGGGTATAAAGCTAAGATAAAAAAGCTCTACAACGATCAAATGAAAAAAAAAATTGTCGCAATTATTCAAGCAAGATTAACTTCTACAAGATTTCCAAATAAAGTTCTAAAAAAAATTAAAAATAATACAATTTTAGAAATAATTATAAAACGAATTAAGAAGTCAAAGTTATTAGATGATATCATTGTTGCAATACCAGATAATGATAAAAATCTTAAACTAAAAAATTATTTAGAAAAAAATAAAATTAAATACTATGCTGGTAGCGAAAAAAATGTTGTAAAAAGATTTTATAATGCAGCAAAAATTTGTGAAGCATCCGACATAGTAAGAATTACTGCTGATTGTCCGTTATCAGATCCTAAAATTATAGATGAATTAATTTCAATATTTTTTAAAAATAAATTTGATTACATTAATAATGCAAAACATCCTTTTTTTTCAGATGGTTATGATGTTGAAATTTTTTCAACTAAAACATTAAGAGAGGTATTGCATAAAGGAAAATCTAGCTTTGATCTTGAACACGTTACAACATTTATAAAAAATTCTAATAAATTTAAAACGAAAAGTATAAGTAAGATAAATAATTTTGGTATTAAACTATCTATTGATTATGAAAAAGATCTTATAAATATTAAAAAAATTTTTAATTATTTTAATCCAAGTATACATTTTTCTGTAGACAAAATTTTTAAAAAAAAATTACATATAAAATTTTTTAAAAAAGAAATCTATAAAGAAAAAATTCTTGAAAACAAAACAAAAATTGGACAAAATCTTTGGAAAGCTGCTAATAAAATTATTCCAAATGGTAATATGCTTCTTTCAAAAAACCCCTCAAGATTCTTGCCTGGGGTTTGGCCTCCATACTTTAAAAGTGCTAAAGGTTGTGTAATTAACGACCTTGATAATAATAAATTTATTGATTTTAATTTAATGGGTGTTGGAACTAATGTACTAGGTTATGCAAATTCACAAGTTGATAATGCCGTAAAAAAAGTTTTGAGTTATGGTAACATGTCCTCTTTAAACTGTCCCGAAGAAGTTAAATTAGCAGAAAAATTAATCGAAATACATCCATGGTTTGATAAAGTAAAATTTGCGCGAACTGGTGGTGAAGCAAATGCTGTAGCAATACGTATTGCTAGAGCAGCTTCTAATAGAGATAATGTAGCTGTTTGTGGATATCACGGATGGCATGATTGGTATCTTTCAGCAAACCATAACTCAAGTCGCGATCTTGATTCACATTTGATTCCTGGTTTAAAAATTGAAGGTGTACCTAAATTATTAAAAAATACTATTTTTCCTTTTCAATATGGTGATTTAGATTCTCTTAAAAAAATTATTAAAAGCAAAAATATTGGAACTATTAAAATGGAGGTTTGTAGAAACACGTTACCAAATATTATTTTCTTAAAAAAAGTAAGTATATTAGCTAAACAAAATAACATAGTTTTAATATTTGATGAATGCACTACCGGGTTCAGAGAATCTTTTGGAGGAATTCATAGCGTTACAGGAATAAAACCTGATATGGCAATTTTTGGAAAAGCTTTAGGTAATGGTTATGCTATAACAGCAGTATTAGGAAAAAAATCAGTTATGGACTATGCACAAAAGACTTTTATAAGTAGTACTTTTTGGACTGAAAGAATTGGTCCAACTGCAGCTTTAAAAACAATAGACATAATGGAAAAAGATAAAACGTGGATTCTGATTAAAAAGATTGGTAAAAAAATTCAAAAAAATTGGAAAATTTTATCAAATCAAATTGGTGTAAAAATTGATGTTACGGGGATACCATCTCTAACTAGTTTTGTTTTTAAAGATGGAAAAACCAGATTATATAAAACATTAATTACACAAGAAATGCTTAAACATAATATTTTAGCAACCAACACAGTCTATTCATCAATAAGTCATACTGATGCTATAATAAAAAAGTATACTAATAAGTTAGAAGATATCTTTAAAATTATAAAAAAGTGTCAAGACGGTCATGATATTAATAAATTTATTAAATCTAAAATACCTTACGATGGGTTCAAAAGACTAAATTAATGAACAAAATTTTAATAATCGCTGCACATCCAGATGACGAAATTTTAGGTTGTGGCGGTACTATAATAGAACATGTTAAAAAAAAAGACAAAGTTGGTATCTTAATAGCTTCAGAAGGTGTTACTTCAAGAGATAATGTAAGAGATTTTAAAAAAAGAAAAAAACAAATTAAAAATTTATTTTCAATTTCAAAAAGAATTGCCAAAGAATCTGGCGTAAATTTTATTAAATCATTAGGTTTACCGGACAATAGACTAGATGGTGAAAATCTTCTTGATGTAATAAAAAAAGTTGAAAAAGTTATCAATCAATTTAAACCTGATACAATTTATACTCATCACCCTAATGATTTAAATATTGATCATAGTATAATTAACAAAGCTGTGCTAACAGCTGTTAGACCTATTCCAAAACAAACCGTTAAAAAAATATACGCATTTGAAATATTATCTAGCACTAATTGGTCCAAATCTTCTAAAAACACAACCTTTGTACCTAACTACTTTAATGAAATTTCAAACTCACTTAGCTCTAAAATTAAATATTTAAAAATGTACAAAAGTGAAATGAGAAAATGGCCACATGCAAGATCAATAAAAGCATTAAAAAGTTTAGCTTTTTACAGAGGCTCAACCATCGGAGTGGATGCCGCCGAAGCATTCGAATTATTAAGAGAAATTAAAAAAAATACCTAATTTTTATGAACATTATAATAAGAGTTAATGCTTCAAAGATAGTTGGATCGGGACATTTTTATAGAACACTTTACTTAGCTAAAGTTTTAAAATCAAATAATAATGTAATGTTTTTATGTGATAATTTAGAAAAAGAATATGTAAAAATATTAAATAAAGAAAAA
>Ga0114999_10003123_pt1 | contig 21106 bp, 15 predicted proteins | sample ArcticOcean_MG_C_3_FD_89820 | JGI IMG/M metagenome (GOLD analysis project Ga0114999, IMG submission 89820) | Marine microbial communities from western Arctic Ocean - ArcticOcean_MG_CB8_126 | ecosystem: Environmental > Aquatic > Marine > Oceanic | place: Arctic Ocean: Canada Basin | collected...
CTTGGAGAGGATGGACGACTCTGTATAAGGGTGCCCTTATACAGAGTCGTCCATCCTCTCCAAGGCCACAGGGGACAGCTTTTATCTACACATCGGTCGATTTCGGCCAGTTGCCAACCCATGCATTCAGCACATTTCAGGAGGATTGCTTCAATGGCGCGGAGATTGGGTATCATGACCTCACCGTTTGGGGATCGAACGTATGGTCGAATCGCTGGCTGGTTGTTCTATTTTTCATTGGGTTTCTTCCGATGCGTGATGTGAATTCATGTCAATTCCGAAGTCCAACGAACGAGTCGAATAGAACTTCTGTTTTTGGAAGAAGATGTTTGTAGGATCGAACACCGATGCATGGTCCCCGGTTCTTGTATTCGCAGGGCGAAGCTGTTCTGCATCGTCTCTTTGTACTGGTCTGATCAACCCGTAAGACTGGCAAGAGAACGTCCCATATACATGGCTTTCTATAGAACGTTTACCCCAACGTACCGTCCCCGTTGTTCCCTTCTCTCTCTACGTTGTTACGGTCGTGTACCGGAGCATGCATTTGGTCTACTCCTTCGGTACTTCTTGGATACTTGGCGTAGCATCTGATGGTACCTTGTCAGACATTCGGTGGATAGTAAGGATGTCCCTTCTGGAAACCGTGAGTTGCTTTCCACCGCCGACGCTTTGACCTCGAGCGCGTGACAAAACTGTCCGATCCCCAGTTCTTCCACCTATCGCTGATGGCGTACTTGGTTGGCAGACGACAGACACCAGCGCCGGTCTCAGTTATATCGAGAAATCCGCTCTCTATCAGTGCATCAATTGCTCTGGAGAAGGCACGGCGCGAGATGCCGTTCTGTTCAGCTTCTGTGTACGTATACTGGATTTCGCCGTTGTTTATGATTTCCCACCTCGCATTGTGCTTCTTCACTCGCTTCTTCATCATGAAGTCTGTCAGCACTGTTTTTGCCGTGCCAGACAGCCGCCGGTAGGCGGGAGATTTCAGCAGTTTTTTCTCAACTGCAACGGTGTTCCCTGACCGCGTGTTGAATGGGTTGTGTCGCATGATTCTACCTCCCACCGATCATGGTCTGGTTGCTGTCTGCTCCACACCCGTCATCAATCCACTCGATGAGTTCTTGGCGAGGAATACGAACGTGATGGCCGATCTTGCGAACCGGGATCGTCTTAGCACGCGTTCGCTCGTGACCCAGCTCTTCTTCACGTTCAGCAGTTGGGCAGTCTCTTCAACTGTCATGTATTTATCTGTATTCATTGGAGAAATCCTTTAATAAGAGTTCAAGAAGCGTAAATACGGGGAAATAATTAAAAAAAAACTCGCTTGAGAAATCATTTGGGGGAGTTGAACTCTCCCGCTCGGCGTTGGGTCTGGTTGATGATGGCTCCGATAGAAATCTTCAGTATCATGTCCTCCTTCTGGTCGTTCGTACCTCCAATCAGGTGAAGTGCTTTTTCCTCCACCGGAATGAAAGTGACTGACAATTTTCCGTTCGATGCGGTAATCTGAGCCTCCATCGGTGTACCGTCCTTTGTGGGCGACAGTCTTCGATCGGAGAACTTGGAAACGACCTGCCGCATGAAACGCGGTGCCATTCCGAAGTTTTCCAGCCTCAATGCGATCTGAATTCTAACGATATCCAACAAGGTAAAACGCCGGGCGTTGCCTCGGCCACCAGATGGAAGGGTCGAGGATACAACTTCCTGTTCGATGAGTAGTAATACCTTGCGCCGACTCATCCCCGTGATGTCAGAGGCATCCCCCAAGGAAAACACGGCCCATTGTTCTGACATATTCATAAATTGCCTTCAAAAACTCGTTATTAAGTACAAGACATACGCAAATGCGGGGAATCATCTCCCCTTATTAAACGCACCAACATCGTATGAGTTCCCGATAGAGTTGCCCTCGTTGGTTGCAGGGAAAAGGCTGCATAGGGACGGCAAAGAGGGTGGGTGGATGTGGTCGTTAGACAGGCGTTAGATCTTAAGAAAAACGGACAGTATTCCTCTTTGGGAAAAAATCCTCTAAGGAACACTGCCCGTTTAACTTAGTAATGGTGGGCGATACTGGAATTGAACCAGTGACCTCCTGCATGTCAAGCAGGCACTCTAACCATCTGAGCTAATCGCCCTACACTGTCAGTGGCCAGTCTGAATGGCCGAACCAGGCATCGACTGGACAGGCGAAATAAAGTACGGTATCCACTCAGACGGTCAAGAGAACGCCCCGTCTCCTTCTTGCGCCTTGATAATTTGGAGCCTTTAGAAATGATCACCTATCGCGTTGGACTCGTAGGCTGTGGTCGGATGGGGACCACTATCGATGACGAGGTCCGGGATCGACCCAACAGCGAACTCTTTCTGCCCTACTCTCATGCCGCGGCTGTCGTGGGCTGTGATCGAACGGATCTGGTGAGTGTGTCGGATCCATTTCAGGAGAAGGCCGAAGCTGCAGCCACTCGATACGGCGTGGGAAGTGTGTACACAGATGCCGAGGAGATGATCCGAAAGGAAAGTCTGGACATCGTCTGTATTGCGACGCGGCCTTCACCGCATGCGTCAGTAACGATCTTTGCCGCTGAGAATGGTGTCCGTGCTGTGTACTGCGAAAAGCCGCTGTGCAATTCACCTGCCGAAAGCGATGCGATGGCGGCGGCCCTGACCAAACATGGCGTGCTTTTCAACTACGGGACCCAGCGGCGCTATGTCGCTCTCTATCGACAGATGCGGTCGATGATCGAAGCGGGTGATATCGGCGATCTTCAGGTGGTCATCGCCCACTGTGGTGCCAGCAGCGCCCAATGGGGGCACACTCATGCGGCTGATATGCTGCTGTTTCTTGCCGGTGATGGGGATGTCGACTTTGTCCAGGGCACTGTTCGGTTTGAGGCCTCGGACTGGGACGGGGAGCGGCTGACCATAGATCCCGCCATCGAGCAGGGATATGTTCGCTTCGCGTCAGGCGTCCACGGACATCTGGTTGCCGCTGGCGGATACGAGTTCGAAATCAGTGGCAGCGAAGGCAAGCTGCGAACTCTGTCGAATGGGATCGGTTACACCTGGCGCCGGGTGGGGGACTTTGGTGAACTCATCGATCAGCAGGGGCCAGAGGTACCAATCGAAAGTGGTACCCTGCGTGCGATTGAAGACCTCGCTCAGGCGTTGGACGGTACATCCGATACAGGTGGCACCTCACAGACGGCCGGTGGAATCGACGTCGCACGACGCAGCCAGGAGATCGTCTTTGGCCTTGTTGCTTCGCAGCGAGCGCAGGGACGGCGCATTGAGTTGCCACTTACGCAGCGCGCGTGGTCGATTCGGCCAGACAACTACTAGTCCCGGGCTTGTTCCTCATCGATGACCTGCTCATTCCGATCGCGAGTTTGCTCGCATGCGCGTAACCATTGTCAGTTTTGTGCGGGGACGCAGCGACTATGCCGACGCAGAGGCTGAGTTCAGCCGCAGACTATCGGCACACACGCGCGTCGAACAAGAGACGATCAAGTCGTGGAGAGACGAGACGACCTTGCCGGCGCGCTTAGATCGCGCCCATGTCATCGGTCTGTGCATCGATGGGAAAGCATTCGACTCGGAGGGACTGGCGCAACATCTGGGCAAGTTGCAGCAGCAGGGCAGATCGCACCTGGTCTTCGTCATCGGTGCCGCGGACGGTATGCCTCTGGCGGTGGATCAGCAGTTGCAGGAACGGTGGTCTTTGTCGCCCCTCACCTTCTCCCACGGTCTGGCACGGCTGCTATTGCTGGAGGTGCTCTATCGATCCTTTGATCTACTTCACGGTGGTGGCCGCTACCACAAGTAGCTGACGATTGCTGCGCAATCGTTTGGGCCATTGCGTCGCGCCGCTCGGCAATGGCTACCCGGTCAGCCGGTGTGCATACGCAGGTTGAGCTAGAAGTAGCTCATCAGCTTTTCCCAAACCGACATGCGCTCCACGCTGACGGCGGCAATGAGATGTACTTCTGCGATCAAGCTGTCATCGAGGCTGATGGCGAGGACACCGAGACTGTCACCTTCGGTGACGGGTGCCTGCTGCAGGGCCGGCAAGAAAACTTCGTGATGCAATCGGCGGCGTTCCTCGGTTGTCAGCACAGCAATCGCGCGGTCGCTTGTGACAACGGTGACGCTGGGCAGAATTCCCCAATCGAGTTGGACGACGCCTGCCGAGTCACCGGCAGCGACGATCGGTGCCTTGACGAAGTTGTTGAATCCCCACGATAGCAGTCGAGCCGATTCTTTTTCTCGCAGATGTTCCTGGCGGGCGCCGAGAACGACCGAAATGAGGCGCATGTCGCGCCGCTTCGCTGTGGCCACCAGATTGTATCCTGCCCGCTGCGTATATCCTGTCTTGAGACCATCGAGATCGCGGAACTTACCAAGGAGTCGATTTGTCGCCCAAAGCTTGAATTTGCCATCGCGGAATGGCGCCGATCGTTGTGACGACCACGACAGAATCTGTGGGTGCCTAATCAGCGACAAGGCGATCCTCGACAAATCGCGTGCACTCGTCATGTTGCCAGCGTCGGCGGGCGTATCGTCGAGGCCGTGGACATTGACACAACGTGTATGTGTGAGACCGATCGACTGGCCCTTGTCATTCATGAGGTCGACGAAGCCGTCGACGGTGCCCGCCATGTGTTCGGCGACGGCAACACAGGCATCATTCGCCGAGGCGATGACGATGGCGTGCATCAATTCTTCAAGAGGGAATACCTCGCCCTCGCGCAGAAATACCTGAGATCCACCCATGCGACTTGCCCAGGCTGAGGCGCGCACCGAATCGCTCAATGCCAGGTTGCCAGATTCGACGGCATCCATGATGACCAACTGCAACAGCATTTTCTGCGTGCTCGCAGGCGATCGGACACTGTCCGCATTGTGCGCGAACAGAACCGTACCCGTCTCCGCCTCTATGAGTAGCGCTGCGGCAAAGGGAGGATCATCGGCGAGGGAATAACGAGCGGCCTGCGCCTGGGTACTGTTGGCAATGACAAGAATCGTGAACAGGCAGAGCGTAAGACGGGTACTCAGATGACGCATGCAGCGCATCAGGCCTCCACAGTTGGGCAGATGACGGGTTGATACGATTCAGAAGATTCGGATATTTCATGGGCTGGCGCGATGCCCGGGGGACTGATTAAGATAGCCGTGCAGGGCGATCTCCAGCAACCAGATCATTCGACCACCCCGCCTTTGTTGAAACCAAAGATCGCTGCCTCCGGGAGCCCCGACCTTGAACACTCTGATTGAAGCTGGACTGACCTTCGCCGGGCAGTCGATGGATGCGTCTTCTGAATCACTTGGCGAGCTACGGCGATCCGACGATATCGCCGGGGATGCGGAGGCACTGCGCGCGCGAGCTGCCGAGGATGGGTATTTGTATCTACCTGGCTTGCTCGATCGCAGCCAGGTCATGTCCGCCCGTGAGGAAGTTCTGCGCCGCTTGGCTGCTGCTGACATTGTCGATGACACCGACCATGACTTGATGGAAGGTTTCGTAGGGCCAGATGCCAACATGTCCTTCGCGCCGCAGTTGGCCACCGAGAATGCTTCTCTGGACACCGTTCTGTACGACGGGGCGATGATCGACTTCTATGAGCGTTTCCTTGGTGGCCCCGTTGGACACTTTGACTATACATGGTTTCGCGCCAAGACACCTGGCACAACGACGGCGACGCAGCCGCACTGCGATGTGGTTTACATGGGGCGAGGGACCAAGAATCTGTGGACCTCATGGACCCCCCTGGGGGATGTTCCTCTCGAGTCGGGTGGGCTCATCGTTCTGGAAGGCTCCCACAAGATTGATGCTTTGCGTGAGGGGTATGGGACGACGGACGTAGACAAGTTCTGCGCCAATGAGAACGAAGCGGATAGGATCGTTGACGATGCTCAAAAGGAGGGACGCGAACTCACCTCTGAGGAACGTCAAGTGATTCATTGGCAGGGGCGCGGATCCTTTCACGCCGATGCCATCGCGGCACGTGCCCAACTCGGAGGTCGCTGGCTTACTGCAGCCTACGAGGCGGGTGATCTGCTCGTGTTAAGCATTTATACGATGCACGCCAGTTCCGACAATCAGACCACCTCCATCAGATTGTCCTCGGACTCTCGCTATCAGCTGGCGAGTGAACCGACGGATGAGCGGTGGATCGGCGACGACCCACCGCTGCATGGTATCCGTGCCAAAAAGGGCCTGATCTGCTAACCGGTGACGTGCACGGCGTCGATCACCTCTGAGCCTGCCTGTGTCGTGATGGAATACGCGAACTCTTTGTCAGATCCTGCTGCGCCGTGGCGGCCTTGTTTGTCGATGGCGACAAAGTTTACGTGCACTTCCTCAAGGGCTTTCGGGTCCTTGCGACCGATGCTCTCAACCGTGTCGATGCAAGCCTCTTCTGGCGTAGCGCCCCGGGCCATCAGCTCAACAGCCAGAAACGAACCACAATAGCGCATGACATTCTCCCCCACGCCCGTGGCGCCGGCGGCGCCTACCTGGCCATCCACATACAAGCCACCACCAATGATGGGGGAATCACCGACGCGACCGGCCAGTTTGTAGCCCCAACCACTGGTAGAGCAGCCGCCCGCAAGTGTGCCATCTGCGGCGCGTCCGACGAGGGCGATCGTGTCATGGCTCTCCTGCAGGCTCATTTCGATCTGCTCTTTCTTCCACACCTCCCACTTTTGCCGCCGATTCTCCGTCAGCAGCTCTGCCGCTTCCAGGCCCTGGTCGAGGGCAAAGGCGCGTGCCCCCGCACCGACGAGCATCACATGTTTCGTCTTCTCCATGACGCGTCGGGCGACCGAAATAGGGTGGGCGATGCCCGTCATGCCGGCGACGCTGCCCGCATTGTATGTGGTTCCGTCCATGATGCATGCGTCGAGCTCAACGACCCCATTGGCATTTGGTGTTCCACCGAGGCCGACGGAGTGATTGCTCGCATCCGCCTCGACGAGGCGAATTCCCTGCTCGATGGCGTCCAGAAGATCACCATGGGCCAGGGTCTTCTGGGCCGCCTCGTTGGCTGCCTTGCCAAAGGCCCAGGTTGAGGCAAAGACAGGTCCTTCGATGGTGTCAGCTATATCCAAGGCACGCGCCTGGTCAGGTGTGGTGCCGGCACCGGCGACGGCGCCGACAGCGGCAAGAGTGGCGGATTTGGACAGGAAACTGCGGCGAGACAGTGGTGTGGGCATGATGGCGATACTCCATTTGGCGTCAGGGGGGGACGTTGAGTGTTGGTCCCGCGATAGAATTCCAAGCTACAGTATGCCAAGGAGGGGGGCCAGATGGGCCTGTCTCTTACCTACACACCGAGGACAAAACGGCCAAAAATTACTTGGACCTTCTGAGTCACGTCCTTATCTTCCAGCCCTGATTATACCTAAGCCTATCCTTACTATACCCAGGCTTATTCGGTTCGCTGTTTTCCGCTAACAAAACGCCAAGGAGTGTGCACATGCGGAAGTTTCTCGTCGCAGGGATTGCAACCCTGCTAGTCGCAGGCGCAGCAAGCGCTCAGTTTTTCGATCCTCCTGCTCTTGAGGATCGCAACGGCAGCACAGGTCTGCCTTTCTTTATGCTCGAGGTTCCGAATCCTGAGTCCATGGTTTCCGACGGTAACATCGGTGACTGGGGCTGGTTTGATGCCGAATACACGCTGACCATGGATGAGTGGCGTGACGAGGGTGATCGCCCTGCACCGTCTCGCGGTGATCTGAATATCACGACCTTCATGGGTTGGAAGGGTGGTGATGTGAACCGCTGGTATGTGTTCATGGAGGCCTTCGACGATGTCCTCGATCACGATGGCACCAGCGTCGTTCGTTGGGACGGCGACATGCTGCAGGTTGGCCATGATCCTCAGGATCACGGTCGTCAGCGCGGTCCCGCTTCTGGTTTCACCATGGAGTGGATGATGGCACCAGGTGACGTTACCGAGCCTAACAACGTGACTTTCCGTTATGGTGGCGTCGAAGGTGAGCCTGACACATGGGGTGAGTATGGCACGCAGCCGTGGATCAATCACACGGTCAAGGTCGATCCGCCCGAGGCTTTTGCCGCTGAGTTGTGGACCGATGGTGGAACCACCACCTATGAGTTCGACATCAAGGTCCTGGCCTTCCAGGAAGATGGTGGTCCTGGTGCCAGCGAAGATTGGCAGATGGATGCAGTTGCTGGTCCTGATGGCGCTGGATTCCCCATTGCCCTCTGGTATGAAGATGGCGAGGGCCCCGATTCTTCCTTCGGCACCAACGAAGACGGATCAGCAGGTGGCCGCAATGACTGGACAATCCGTGGCCCTGAGGCCTCCGGTCGTCAATACTACGCTCTGGCGACGTTGCTGCGTATCGGCGAGTACACCGCCGATTCCTACACCGTCACCGCAGTCGAGGCCTCCACGTGGGGTAACATCAAGAACTCCTTCCGTTAGGCAGAATGTCGCTACACGCGACAGCTGTTAGAGGCATTTTCCTCGGAAGGACGTAGCAAAATCGTCGGGCCAGCCGGTGCAGTTTCCGGCTGGCCCGATTTTGGTTCTACCACTCTGGCTTGATGAGCATTCGTTTGCTACTCTACCTGTCATACCAACCGTCGTAAATTTGGCCTTCATTCGTAGTACCTAGGAAGTCTTGAATGAGATTGGTAAGAAGCTGGCGCGCGCTCAGTCTGCTGGTCGTCCTGATATTGTCCGCCTCGTTTGGCTGTGGCCGTTATTTCCCGACCCCATTCCAGCCGGCACCACAGCAACCATCAGGGATGAAGGTCAACGATGATGGCTCCATCACCTATGACCTCGATCGATTGGCCATCACGCTGCGTGCAATGACGGATGAGGAACTCAATCGCCTCTTGTCCCCATCGGGGGATGCGTCAGTCAATCCCTATACCTTTGGTGATTTGAAGACACCAGGTGAGACTTGGACGCAAAGTCGCTTCACAGTGTTCCGCGTTCAGGTGGCAAACTACCAGTATCCCAAGGTGCGGCTCGATCCAGTCAACAGTCAGATCACGGCGAGCAATCACAGGCAATACAATCCGCTGAGCTTCTCTCAACTATACGACTACTATCGTGCTCATTGGGTAGGCCGCACAGGCCGTGGCCGGACCGAATTCCGCACGCGCACAGATGTTCTCAATCGGACGCTCTTTTCAAAGGATTACATCTTTAGCGGTAGCGATGCCGATGGCTACATCGTCTTTCCACGCCTCCATGACGATGTGCGCAACATACAGGTCGACCTTACCGATATTGCTGTTCGTTTTGACTACACGGATGAGCCCGTTGAAACGATCGATCTGACATTCAACTTCGACCGAGATATACTGCGTGGGGATACCCCGGCGACTGCGGTCAGAGACAACTGATGATGCATCGTCCTGCTGTCATCTGCGGCCTGATAGGGATGATGGCGATCGTTGCTCATGGGCAACTGCAAGAGTGGCGAATCGGTGGCTCGGGCTCTGGCTTCAACGAGATGGCCGCTTCTCAAAGTGGAGCCCTGGAAATTGACGGTGGGCTGCAGCCGCTTGAACTACGCGTCGGGGCAAATCTGATCGAACTGTTGGAGGAGACCGGCCTGACCTGGGCCAATGGTCAGCCGGGTGATTTCGTCGCCACCGGACAACCGCGCACCTGGTCGAACGATGGTCTCTTCAACCAGGTGAATGGGCCTTTGGCTCTCGTCGATGGTGACGAGGCGACTTCTTCGGATGGCATCTTCAAAGCGGCCCGAAATCAAGCAGGCGCCGCCTTTCACTGGGATCTGGGCGCTCCCTTTCCGTTGAATCGAATTCGCTTTTTCCCCGACATCGACGACCCGGATGCCTTTATCAAGGCCTTCGAGGTCTTTGTCAACGATGGGGAGACCTACAACAACATCCGTCGGCCCTTGTACGAGTCTCTTCGACGTGTCGAGGTGAACAAGGAAACTGTCGTCGACATGGAATTCGCCCCTCTGCAGGGGCGTTTTCTGAAACTATTGGTATTGTCAAAGACGGCTTTTAACCTGGCGGAGTTCGAGATCTACGGCGAAGGATTCGTTCCGGTTGCCAGCTACGACTCAAAACTTCTCGACCTTGAAGCCCCCGTTAACTTTGGCAATCTCCGTTTGCAGGCGACTCGATTACTGCGAGACAGCGGCGTGGAAGCCAGCGCAGATCAACGCCCTTCAGCGGTTCTGCAGGTGCGCAGCGGTACAGATTCCACAACTCGCGCGTTCTTTCGGAGAGATCGTGACACGGGATCGCAAGAAGAGGTGGATTTCGAGGAGTACGACAAGCGACTCCCGCGGCAGGCATTGTTCCAGACGGATGCAACATCCAGCCAGATTCTTGGCGAAGTCGATCGGGCAACTTATCTAGCGCTGCCTGCAGCCGAGCAAGGGCCGGTCCGTGACTTCGTCAAAGGCGACATTCGAGGCGATGTCGACAACTGGAGTCCATGGTCACCGTCAGTGACCATCGATTCTACGGGTGCCATTGAAATCCCCATCGATCTGCCGAGCCCACGCCGATACCTGCAGTTTCGGTACGCTTTTGCGGGAGATGCCGACAATGTCATGCGTATCGACTCGATGCAGGTCGAATACTTCCCCCGCTTGGTGACGGACGCCGTGGCCGAATTGGCCCTGGCCGATGATCCCAGTCCGCTTGGCCGTGTCTTACAGGTGCCAGGTGGGGTCGACACATCCTTTATCATGGATATCCGGACGGAATTTGATTCAGCGGGCCTGCCCGGATTTCAGGGATTGCGAATCGAGGCCTTTCCGCCCCCCATTTTCGATCAATTACTGGCCGGTGACCCACTGCAGCCGGTGGCCGGCGCCCAGGCGATTGTGACCCAGAACGGCTTCGACGTGTTCTTCGATCCAATACAGATCACGGGCAGTCGTTCATTTCGATTGCAGTTCGATCTGCGAGTTCTCGAACACAATACACCCGTGAATGCATGGCTGATCGGTGACGCCAATGCGCCACCCCATCCGGTGCGCGCGGGTGACGCCTCCGATGAGATCTCGACGGGTGTGACCCACGCGTTCAGCGTCGAGACTCGCCCCGTTGTTGAGGCCAGGTTGTCGACAGCCGTGATCTCACCGAACGATGACGGACAAAACGATACAGCCGACATCTTTCTCATTCTGTCGCAGTTTACAAGGGGTATTGAGGTGGAAGTTGAGATCCTCGATCTCAGCGGTCGCCGTGTGCGTCGCCTCCTTTCCGATCAGCGCGCAGCTGGAGCCTACGAGGAAGAGTGGGATGGGCGCGATGATGACGGGCATCTGGTGCCTCCTGGTCTTTACGTACTTCGCGTGGGTGCTATATCCGATGCAGAGACCTTCCACAGTACCAAGACTGTGGGAGTCGTGTATTGAGACGGTTTGGGGACAGCGGCCGCATCACTGTGGTGATTCTGTTGGCTCTTGGTCAGCAGGTTGCAGCTCAGGGCACGACCTGGGTCATCGGTGGAGCGAATGGAGTCCCCTGGGCTTCTGCCGCGAAGCAATCGATCGCTCTGGACGATTCATCGCGCCCGGGTGCTGTTGCGCCCCTGCAGCTGAGGCGCGGCGTCAACCTCATGCGTGAGCAGGTGCGAAGTGCAGCAACTTCCACGCAGCGAAGCCTATTTGGCTACCGCTGGACGATTCACAAAGGCCCCCGTCAGATCGAAGCAGACACTCTACAGGTCGGATGGCATCCGCGTCACTGGGACAATGGTGAAATCAACGCCCGTGCAGAAAATCTGAGTCTGGTCAATGGTGATGACTTGACGGCGGCGATCACGCACAGCCAGTCCCAGGCGCAAGAGCAGAAGGGTGATCCCAGTAGCGTTAGATACTACACCTTCGACCTCGCCGTCCCCGTGCCCATCGACAGCATTGTTTTCTTTCCGCCGCAAAGTGGTATCACGGCTGAGAATCAACGCCAGCGAGAATTGTTTCCATCCAGTTTCGAAGTAAGCCGGACAAATACGCCCGTGGAGTGGCTGATTTTTGAGGACGAAAACTCCGCCGTCGGGACCAGTGGCTATCACCCTCTCGACGAGATCGTAGGATCGACCTTCGCCAACAATAGGAGTGTGATCTCGCTGACGATGGGGCTTGAATTCACCCGTTTTCTTCGTTTCCGCCTCGGTCAGGAGTTACGTCCGATTCTGGTGGCCGAGATCAAGGCCTTCGGACGCGGATATCCACAAGAGGCCAGGTATATCTCAGAGCCGCATTTCTTTGGTACGCCCGTCAGTCTCGGGACGGTCAACTGGAACTTCACACGCTATCGGCAGGCGCCCTCGGGCGAAATCTTTGAGGACCCTTCGGCCCCTGTAGAGTTGGTTTTGCGCACACGCGCAGGCGCCGATGCAGACCCGACGGACTATTTCATTTTCGACGATCTCGGCCGCTCGTTGTTGGTGGACAAAACGACCTATTTCCGTGCCCCTCGTGTGGATGGCAGATTCAGTGAGGGAGTCCCTGGTTTCAGGGCACGTCGTGCCGACGACACGGAAGGCTGGAACAATTGGTCCGTTCCATACGAACGCTCTGGTTCAGAGAACAAGTCTTCCGATGGCAGCAAATACCTCCAGTTTGCCTTCGAGATCGTCACCGAAGACCCCATGGCCTTTGGCGTACTGGACAGTCTGTCCTTCGAGGTGTCGCCGCTTTTGGCCGATAGCGCCGTCGCCGAGATTTCGATCGATGGCGTGCCAATTTCTGCCCATGGCGAGGTTGAAGTGCCTATGGGGGTGGATACCCTCTTTGCCTACGATCTGCGGACCGTTGCTGGAAACGACGATCTGGCCGGTTTCGACGGTGTCGAATTGTCATTGCCCGCTGGAGCACGTTTCGTCGATGTCGAGATCGATGGCATCCTGGGTGTAGAGGGAACCGACTTTGATCTGACACAGGAACCCGGTCGCCTTGCGTTGACACTGTCCACGGTGATCCAACAGGATGCGGCGATGCGAATTCGATTCCGCAGCGCCATCTTTCAGGCGTCCCTGTTCCTTGAGGGCCAAATTTTCAATAGCGGTGTGGGCTTCCAGCTACCTCAGTCGATAGAGGCAGGGGATGCGCGTGAGGATATCAACAGCGACGGTGTTCAGGTGATCGCCAGTGACACGAGATTCGGTGTCCTGCGCCAGATTCGATTGTCGACCCCTGTTGTTACGCCAAATGGAGATACCATCAACGATGAGACGAGGATTCTCTTCGATCTGTTTGGCGTGCAGGATGGTGCCTTGCGTGTAGACGTCTACGATTTGGCAGGGCGCCGGGTGCGTGCTGTCCTGTCTGACCGTGCTGTATCAGGTGGCTACGATCCGGCGTGGGATGGAACAAATGATGAGGGGAGCCTCGTCCCACCAGGGATGTATTTGATCCGCGTCGAAATCGATGTCGATGACGGAGTGGTTACCCGTGTACAACCGGTGGCGGTCGCATACTGATCGTTCCAAGCCGAGAAATTCTATGAAACGCTATCTTCGCACACCCACTATACTGACGGCCCTGCTGCTGACAACTACGGCCAGCGACGCCCCAGCACAGGATTTGGTTTTCGACACGAGTGACTTCGCAAGTTGGCAGCACCCGCAAGGTCTGGTCAATGTGACAGACGAGGGTGTCGCAGTGAAGCGATTCGGCAGGACATTTGACGCCGTCGCCAATATCGATGGCCATTCTTCCATCACGATCGGCTCCTTTGGATCACGCCCGGCGCGATCACCCTCGAATCAATTCTCGGCTGACAACATCCGCGATCAGGATCCCACTACGTACTGGCAGCCCAATAAGAATGATCCTGTCCAGCTTTGGTGGGTCGAATTGGACCTCGGTCGTGCGGTGGTAGCGGACAAGATTCGTGTCATTTTTCCGGACGAAGAGGGCGCCCGGCCTTTCAGTTTTTTCTCTGTCTTTACCAGCCCAGGTATTCCCGTCTTTGGTAGCAATCAACCAATGGTCGTCTACGATCGAGTCGGGCGGCCGATCAACAACAATTCGAACCAGGTTGTCGAATTCAATCTGCAGACGACGGGTCTCGGAACCAACGCCGAAGGTGCGCACCTCGATCTGAGCCCGACGATGAACTTCGACGTGATCCGATTTATCCGATTCGAGGCGGCTGGTGCCACTCCAGACGCGGCACTGGCCGAAATTGAGGTCGATGGGATCGGCTTCAATCTTGGCGGGATGGTAGGGACACCCACGCGGCGAGAGGATGGTGATCCCCATTGGGGCGGTACGACGTGGACCTCGAAGAATCGCGACTGTGACGGCTGTGGCAAGGGTAGTGGTGCGGATGAGATGCTGGACGAGGATGTTGGTTTTCGGACGTGGACGATTGAGGGCTCGGACAAGGGGGACTGGCGCAAGTCAGGAGTGTGGCAGACGATCGATTTTGGCAGTGTCTTTCGCATTGACCGAGTCGTGTTTTTCCCCATCGTCGGTGGCCAGAGTCCAGTCATCTATGGCTTCGAACGCGACAAGCAGGGGAGCTGGTCGAACTTTGACTTACTTATCTCCGACGGCTCTTCCAGCAATAGCGCCGACCTGGTTACAGAGGGCCCGTATCACTACGATCTTCTCTCCGAGGTGCTGAACTCAGGCCGTTTCATGTTCGACTTCAATTTCGAACCACGTGACATGCGTCTATTTCTGTGGCGAGTCACCAAACCGCCTCAGTTTCACCGTGCCCTGCAATTGTTCGTTTTTCACGCTGAGGGATATCCGAAGCAGGTCGAACTCGAGTCTGCGGATTTATCTCTGGGCGGAGCTCGCAGCATTCGTTCGGTGGAATGGGTGGCCGATATCCCAGCAGGCACGCGGATTGAAGTGGATACGCAGACCGGGGACGGGTTCGATTCAGCCACACGCTATTACTTGATCAATGGTAAGGAAGTCACCAAAGCAGCCTACGATGCAGCCAAGGTGCGAAATCGCGGCGATACGGTCATCGAGCAGGTTCGTGACGACACATGGAGTGACTGGAGCTTGCCCCATCGCTTCTCCGGTCAAGGCTTCCAATCACCCTCGCCGAGACGATGGTTGCGTGCCCGCGTACGTCTGATCAGTAAAGATGCCGATGTCATGCCGGTTCTTCATGAACTTCGATTTGCTGCCAATGACCCGGTGGTCTCAGCGGGGCTGACCGGTTCGATCTTACCGAGGGAAGCCTCCGTCGACTCTCTGCAGAACTTCAGCTACACGATCGGCCCCGCTGGTACCAGTATCGGTGACATCGGCTACAACCGTGTGGTGCTGAGTATCCCTCCGGGTGTGGTTGACGTGAACCTCGTAGACGCTACGGTCCGGGGCGACGTGGTCGATGCGACCCAGGAAATTTTCGCTGATTCCCTCGTCGTGTCTCTGCCACCGCCGGCGGTCCGACTGGACACTGTGACCGTCACGTTCCAGGCTCGTTTGGCCGAAAGTCCTACCGTCTTCGACGCCTTCGTATTGAATGCTTCCCAGCCCCAGAGCACCCAGGGGGTCGTGCCGAAAGACTTCAGTGCCCAGCGAGTGTTCTTGCCGGATGCGATTGCCGGGGCCAGACTGATCAGAAATCTCAGCGACACACAGGTTTTTACACCGAACGATGATGGTGTGAACGATCTGTACGAGCTCACGTTCTCGATCGTAAAAACCGATCGGAATGCAACCGTGTCTGTCTTTGACCTTGCCGGCCGACTCATTGCAGAGTTGGAGAGTGTGGAACAGCAAGTAGGTCGTGCCAACTTTCAGTGGGACGGCGAAAGTGGTGGCAGCAGAGTACCCCCTGGTGTCTATGTGCTGCGAATCGAAATTGACACCGATGCTCGCAATGAACGTGTGCACCGTACCGTGCACGTGGCGTACTGAAATGGGAGAATGACGTGAGACGTCGAACCCTGATCCTGTTGGGCTTGGCAGTGCTGTGCCAATCTGCCACCAATGCCGGCGCTCAGCGCGCTACAGGATTTGAAAATCCTTACTACACCACCGGAGCGAAGATCGCTCCATCGACGCTCGTGCCCTCTGTGCGCAAATGGTATCTGCCGCAGAGACTCTACACACTCTATGAGTGGCGGCAGGAGACGTATTCAAATTACGCCCGCAAGAACTACGAGCGTTACAACAACGTGTCCCTCGAGGGTTCACCGTTCTACGACGTTTACGGTAACTATATCACTCAAGGTTGGCAGATCTACAATTGGTCGGAAGACTATCCTTCAAGCAATGGTAGCTCGATCACGAAGAACCCTCGCTTCCAATCCTGGTTCAACAATATTTTGATTTCCTCGAGTCACGCGGGGCAATTTCATTCTTCGCTGATGATCGGCGATGGCATCCGAACGACGTTGACACCGCTGACATTCTCGAAGCCGCGATTCGATGGCGTTCAGTGGGATTTCCAGACAGACAAATATTCCGTCACTCTGCTCTCGTCCCGAGTAAACAATACGGCCGAAGTGGCACAGTCTGAATTTGGTGGCGCCGTGCCATTCGGCACATTCACCAATATGTATGGTGCACGAGCCCAGACCCAGTTGGGTGACTTTGCGCGGTTAGGTGTCACCTTTGTCAACGCAGCACACCGTAACTCTGCACTGCCATTTGGTGACAATTCTCTCGCCGGCTTACTGAGTGGGCCGATGAACAACGATTTCGTGCGCTCCATCGTTGTACGTGTAACAGATGATTCACCAGAAGACGGCGAGGGGGGTGCGTTGTTGTCGCGCTGGCGGATTTTCGTCGATGGTGTCGAGCACACGGACGATATCTCGCCCACCGTCGAGGGGGGTGTGCGCCGCAGGGGTGTGGTCGAGGCCAGCGGCGCTGACGCGATCACTTTGACTTACAACATCGAAGATTTTTCGCCCAGCGTCGATGACGAGATCATCGACTTCCGTGAGATCGGGCTGATCGAAATCGGCCTCGTTGTGGCCAACGATTATCGGATTGAGATCACATCTAACAAACAGACAAACAACCTCGGGACACCGGTCTTCCTGCCGGTCTTGCGCGCCGCAGGGAATGTGAAGGATGGATCAAATCAGGCTTTTCATCGCTTTCGCTACGGCTTACCCACAGCGAATCGGTTACTCGGATTCGATCTGCAGGTTACCGACGTCGGTGGCTTCGAGTTGCGTGGTGAATTCGTTCGTAATTCTCAGTTTCGCCGTTTTCCGAACGAAAATATCACCAAGGACCAGGCACTGGCGACAAACAAGGCGGATGCCTTCTACCTAACGGCGCAGCAGCGTGCGTATCCGTGGACGCTCTTTGCTGAGGCTTTCAGCATTGACGCCGACTATTCGACGAGTGCCTTCATCCCAAATGCGGAAGGCGAGGTCTTCTACGACAACGAGACCCGCCATCTCTACGAATTCGTTGATGACAATGATGACCAGGATGAGTTGGCAGACTGGACTCGACAGAGCTACGGCCAGCGTGTCAATACTCGTCAGGGACAGGGATTGCTCACGGACAATGCGGTCTTTCCCGGAATCGATGAGAACAACGATGACATCTCCGACTTCAACAGAAATTTCAATTCGCAGCCAGACTTCGTCGAGCCCTTCTTACGATTCGATGTAGACCCGCCCGAATTTCTCTTTGGTATGGACATGAATAGTAACGGCGTCATCGATCGGTTCGAAGATGACAACGAAGCCGACTATCCGTACAAGCGTGGTCGACGAGGATACAATACCTACGCGGGGTTGGAGGTTAGACCCGAACTCAATGTCATGGTAGGGTATCTCGACCAGCGTTTGCTGCGGACAGCAAGAGAGAATCAGTCGCTCTATTTGCTGCTCACAGCGAAACACGAGATTCCAGAGCAGGATTTCAGCGTCTGGTTTATCACCCATCCTCGCAAGGTGAAGGACGATATTCCCGACGATGTCCTGCTGTGGACAGAACTGCCAGGAACGCGTGGACTCGCCGTGTTTACCCGTGATCCACTGGCGGCGCGGGATGCTTTCGTGAATACGTCGTATTTGGAATTGAAATACAATCGCTACTTGCCGATCACAGCGAAGGTCAAATACGAAGCATACAATCAGCTGGGTGATGAGGACACGGGGTTGAGGGATCAGTCCTTCTTCGGCGTCATGACAAAGGGTGAATACCCCTTTGACGTCGAGCGATTTACTCTCCTACCGAGGTGGAAGCAACTCTATAGCAGCAGGACGCCGCCGCTAACATCGAATCTGAAGACGCGGGAGCTCAGGGAAATTCTGTCGATGCAGGTGATCAGGCCCATCAACAGGAATATCAGCTTCATTTCCGGTGCTGAATACGAGATCTTCAACAACCTGCGCAAGCGGCCAGACCCATTACCTTCAGGCTTCCTGCTGGATGGAAATACGCTGATTCTGGCGGGCCAGGTAGCCAATCGATCGGCCTACCTTGGCTATGATCTGACGACGAATGTCGGGGTGCGCTGGATCCGCCGTGACTTCCAGTCGTCGCCTGCGTCATCAGAGTTGTTGTCGTTTATCACCGTCTTCGCCGGCCTGGGTACCGACTGATAGAACCGACAGATTTCGACCCGCATCCGCTTCGGGAGCGGCTCGCTACTTTGCGCTCTGATGTACGTAGGATTCCAACCGCACACGTAGATTTCTACCTGCTGTGGTCGAATCAGCGCCAACGATAGCCAGGGCGCGGCGTGCGATCGCCCGAGAGCTGTCAAAGCCTCCACTGCGGCGAAAGCCGCCGCCAACACGCTCAGCACTGTGGGGTCTTTGTAGCGCGTCATCTGGGCGACTTGTCTGGAAAGTCGTACTGCCTCGTTTCCATCTCGAAGACCTGCGTCACTCGTTGTCGCCAGAATCCACGCCAAGCGGCTGAAGACCTCCGGATTGGCTCTGACCCTTGCCGAGGCGCGATAGTGCCTGACGGCCTGTCTTAGCCTTCCCTGGAACTCACGAACTCTCCCCATGCCCCAGTGTGCTCTACTCGAGGTTGAATCGGCGGCAAGTGCCGCAAGCAAGTGCCCCGACGCCTCGTCGTAATCTCCTCGTCTTGCGAGAGTCATCCCGAGTTCGGTATGCGCCGAGGCGAATGTGGAATCGACCTCCAGGGCACGACGGAATTGATCGATCGCGTCGAACTCATGGCCCTGTGCCGCGAGGGTTTGGCCCAGTCTGACATAGGCATCGACGTAATCCGGCTCATTGTCGACTGCCAGTCGATAGTGTTCCACAGCTGCCGCAAAGTCACCTCGCCTTCTGCTGAGGTTACCGAGTTGAGCCTGGGCAGCAGCAGCACCTGGATCGATCTGCAGAGCGCGGCGGAAATGTGCCTCCGCTTCAGCGTGCCTCCCCTGCGATATCAGTAGATTTCCAAGACGGCGATCACCGGGAAGACTCTGCGACCACTCTAATTCGATCACCTCTGCCCGGGCATCGTCGTTCGCTCGAAACAGTCCGGCGAGCTGTTCGTAGGCATCGTTGTAACCGGGAGGGTTCTGTACCATTTGCTGAAGAATCTGAATTGCCCTGTCGGAACGCCCGAGGCCGCTGAATTCGGCGGCGATTTCGAGTTTGGCCCAGTAGCGTGGATCCAGGACCAGGGCCGCTTCAAGCAGCTCTGCTGGCTCAGGGCCCGATAGAGGAGTGGGAACAAGCAAGACTCTCGCTTGAGCTGAGCGAAGTAGAAGATCCGATCGCGACATCGGGCCCAGGTCTTCATCGAGCAGCGCGTCCTGATAGACCGAGTCCAGATGTGTCAGATACTCATGTCGCACCGGGCCTTGCCCAATTTCCTGTTGGGCAGGATTGCGAATCCAGTGACTGGTGAATTCGATATGACCCAGACCGGTGGATTTCCTCATGTGACACTGTACGCAGTCGGCGGACGCGTCGTTGGCGGTGTCTGTATGGTCGCTGCGTGGGTCGCCATGGCAGCTGAGACACGTCGCGTTGAACGGGTCGCTGTCGGCAATATTTCTGTGTGGATTGTGGCAGTCAGTGCAGCTGATCGCGCTCTCAGCAGGAGAGGCTCTAAAACAAGCGCTGAGCATCAAAGCCGCACCCGCGTGGCGAGCCGTTTCCGCTGCATCGGCGATGACTTGCTTTGGGTCCAAGTCGAGTGTTTTGCGGTGACACTGGCCGCAGAACTCCACCTGTTGTTTTGAGTTCAGCGACGCGGGATTGAAGATCTTCGGATCTTCTCGACGACGGACCATCGCTTCAACATGTGCGCTACCAGGGCCATGGCACCGCTCACATTGGACGCCAAAGGCAGAGGCCTCAACATCGAGGGTGTCCTGGCGCCAGACCGCGGCTGTCGCGTGACAGGTGATGCAACTGGTCGCATCCTCCGGCGGCATGTCGTGCCCGACCGATTGCCGCTGGTTCTGTTGTCCAGGAGTGGCGAACCACACGCCTGGATCAGCCAGAAATGAGACGGACAACTCCCTGACACTCGTCATAGAGTTGAGTTCTACAGGTGTGAAGCCGTGGGCGCCTGAACCAAAAACGGCGTCGACACGAGCCCGTGAGGAATCATGGCCATAGACCAGGGAAACTTCCTCATCAGATCTGCGATACCGCGGGCCCCTTCGAATGGCGCTAACTGGCCGGCGACTGGGTCGTGCTAGATCTTCGTCCGAAAACCACAGGTGGGCGTTGTTCTTCGTGACGACACGCCCGGTCAGGGCCATGTGGCTACTGAGTTGCCAACCCACGTGATCCTTATGGCACAGCCCGCACGTCTCGGAGCCGACCATACTGGCTTCGTATGGGATCTCGATGCCGCCCTCACCGAAGCCGAATACCTTTGCGTCGTTTTTCTTGCATCCCGAAAGGGCCATCACCGCAGAAACAAGCAGAATCGTTGCAACGGGCAGCCTTGATCGGATTGACACGAGATTAATTGGCGCTCTCCGGTTCGGTGGCCTGCAGGAACGTATGCTTCAGAACGCTCTCATCGATGAAGATCCGATCGGTGTATTGTTCGCGTAGCTCACCAAGGAACTCGTCCATGGCCCGCGTTTCGGCGTGCCGCAACATGGATCCACGAATACTTGCTTCAACGACAGATAACTCGGTTACCTGCCCGTCGTCACGCGTGTAGAGATCAAGATTCTCTTCATAGA
>Ga0114999_10003125_pt1 | contig 21086 bp, 19 predicted proteins | sample ArcticOcean_MG_C_3_FD_89820 | JGI IMG/M metagenome (GOLD analysis project Ga0114999, IMG submission 89820) | Marine microbial communities from western Arctic Ocean - ArcticOcean_MG_CB8_126 | ecosystem: Environmental > Aquatic > Marine > Oceanic | place: Arctic Ocean: Canada Basin | collected...
GAATATTGTGATTTAGTCCAAAAAAATCATTACTAAATTAATAATACTCTTGGTAGAATATAATAAATTCTCAAATTACAAGCGAGATTATGAATGATAAAATCTTTAGGTATTCCAATTCAATTCACTATTGTTTTTGTATTGGCAGTTTCTTTGTTCGTATATCTTTTAGGGGCTTCAGCTAATGCGCGTATTGAGAAGCGGCAATTAAACTCTACAATAACCTCTGAAGTTTATGCTTGGGAAGAAGCTTCATTATGGATATGTCCATTGCATTAGCAATGATATTTCAAATTTCAGGTATAGTTACCTTTGGAGCTCTATAGTATCCCAGAAAATTATAATTAATAAGATATGGATTTCATTTAATACGAATATGGTACAACCTTTATTGCCGAACCAACCTCTTAAGTCATTTTACCCATGGTTGATTGTTGGTATTGTGGCTATGATGCAAATTTTAGTGAGCACTCGCGTTTTATCTATCGGAGTTTTTATTGAACCATGGGAAACTCAATTTGGATGGAGCAAAAATGACATAAGTTTAGGATATGCAATAAGTTTACTTACGGCAGCATTAGCCTCTCCTTTTTCTGGTTATATTGGAGATCGATTTGGAGCTAAAATCTCCGGATTTGTAGGAATCCTTATTTTTTTCGTTGCTATGATATTGATGAGTTTTATAACAGAATTATGGCATTTCTGGCTTATATTTGGGATATTTTTAGGGATCGCACAAGCAATTATTTTAGTTCCATTAGTACCCGCAGCTATGACATGGTTTCGAAGGAAATTAGATGTTGCAATGGGTATTGTCTTTCTATCCTGGGGAATTGGCCCTGCTTTCATAACCCCTTTACTCGTAGTAAGTTTAAACAATTTCGGATGGCGAGTAACATTTTTTTTGTTAGCAATCGTGTCTACTTTAATTATGGGCTCTTTATTAATTTTATTTAAGAATAGACCATCCGATATAAATATGGATGCATATGGAACTCTCCCTGGAGATCTTCCTATCGTGGGCATGAGGCCTCCTGCCATATTATTAAAAGAATTTAATCATCATATGAGAAAAACACGAGCTTATTGGAATTTGAGTTCAATTCATTTTTTAGGATGTGTTGGACACTCAATGATTATTGTTTGGATAATACCATTTGCCATGGATAGAGGGTTCACTTTAATGGAGGCCTCTTTTATATACACACTTATGTCTACAGTTAGTATTGTTACTAGATTTTTGGCTCCTATTTTGTGTGATAGATACGGTATGAGAGGTTCGCTATCAACGTTCTTTATTTTGCAAGGATTCCCTGTTTTAGTTCTTGCTTATACCCAAACTTCTTCTATGTTTATATTGATGGCTATTATATTTGGAATTGGTTGGGGTGGGGAATCAGGTGGATTTCCAATATTTAATAGAAAATATTTTGGTCAAGCTCCTATGGGGTCACCTCATGGAGTTCAATTACTTGGAGCCGGAGTTGGCATGGCTTTGGGTGGTTGGATGGGAGGGGCTATTTATGATATTTTTGATTCTTACTCATGGGCACTAATACTTTCTGGCGTTGCAAGTTTGGGGGGAGCTTTCAGTATCATGATTTTAGAGAATCCATCTAAACTACTAATTCCCGATTGGATTCAGAGAGAGAAAAATTACAATGAGTTAAATGTAATAAAGGAATTGTAATATGAGTAATTTTAATAATATCGTTAATATGTCAGCTTCTGAATTAGTTGCACAAATTAAAAACAAATCTTTGTCAGCTGTTGAAGTTATGAAGGCACACCTTGATCAGATTGCTGTTATAAATCCTAAAGTGAATGCAATTATTACTCTAGATCCCGAACTTGCAATTAATGGAGCTAAATTAGCTGATGAAGCAATTACAAATGGTGATGAATTAGGAATCCTTCACGGATTACCTATTGCACATAAAGATTTAGTTCCTACCAAAGGGATAAGAACCACTTATGGATCTCCTTTATACAAGGACTATGTACCGGACTTCAATTCATTAATTGTTGACCGAATACAAGGTGCAGGCGCTATCACAATTGGTAAAACGAATACTCCAGAATTTGGCGCAGGATCCCAGACATTCAATGAAGTTTTTGGAGAAACTTTAAATCCATATAATCTTGATATGACCTGTGGAGGAAGTAGTGGTGGGGCAGCTGTCTCTTTAGCTTCTAGGATGTTACCTATAGCTGACGGGAGCGATACGGGAGGCTCTTTAAGGAATCCTGCAAATTATTGTAATGTTGTTGGGTTTCGACCATCTCCAGGTAGGGTACCTTCATATCCCAATAAAGTGGGATGGAGTCCTACATCTGTTCAAGGTCCGATGGCTAGAAATGTATCTGATTGTGCTTTATTACTTGCTGCTATGGCAGGCCCGGACTCTAGAGTCCCTATCTCTTTAATGGATTCAGGGGATGTGTTTTTGAGATCCCTCAGCCGAGACTTTTCAAATGTTAATATTGCCTGGAGTCCCACTTTAGGAGGCCTCCCTGTTGACCCAGATACATTAACAACCTTAGAATCAAAACTTAATGTATTTGAACAAATTGGTTGCAATGTAGAACAAATAGACCCCGACTTTACCGACGCAAATGAAGTATTTTTAAGATGGAGAGGATTGGAACGAGTTATAAATCAGGGTGATTTACTAATAAACCATAGAGACTCTTTGAAAGATTCTATGATTTGGGATATAGAACAAGGGTTAAAATTGTCTGCATCTGATATCGCATGGGCTGAGACTAAAAGAGTCGAAATTTTCCGACGCATGGAACAATTTATGCAGAAATATGAGTTTTTAATTTGTCCAGTTAGTCAGTGTCCCCCATTTGATATAAAACAACGTTGGGTGACAGAAATTAATGGCATTAAAATGGACAATTATATTGATTGGATGAAGTCTTGTTACTACATAACTGTTACTGGACATCCAGCTATTTCCGTTCCTTGTGGCTTTACTGATCAAGGGCTGCCAGTTGGAATACAAATTGTTGGTCGTTATAGAGATGATTTTGGGGTATTACAATTGGCTAAAGCATTTGAAAACGCAACAGAGTTTTGGAAAACAATGCCGGGGATATGCCAATAAATACAAGGAATTCAAATGAAGATAACAAATGTTAAAGTAGAACTTTTTAATTGGAAAAGAGACAATTGGAAAACTGGTGTAGGGACGACTTTTGGGGGGACTAAAAAGTTGGGGGTTGTATCAATAGAAACGGATGAAGGAATCACAGGGAATGCTTTTTTAGGTAGTGCGAGAGTAGGAGCTGACCACTATGCTCCAGCTTTGATCGAGTTTGCGAAACCTATGTTAATTGGACGTAACCCTCAAGACATCGGTGCTATTTGGTGGGATTTGTGGAAAGAGAATCGCGCCATTTCTACAAATGCCATAGGCGCGATTGATATTTGCCTATGGGATATAAATGGGAAAATTGCTAATCAGCCAATTCATAGATTGCTAGGTACTTGTAAGGAAAAAGTTCCTGTTTATTCAAGTACTGCTTATCATGAAACTAAGGAAGAATATGCTGAAGAGGCACTTAAATTTAAAGAAATGGGATGGACAGCCCATAAAATCCACCCTCATGGTGATCCTTTGGCGGATATAAAAATATCACAGGCTGTTAGAGATGCTGTCGGGAATGATACAAAATTAATGCTGGATTCTATGTGGGCTTATCAATATGAGGATGCTCTTCGTGTTGGAAGAGCGATCGAAGAATTGAATTTTTATTGGTATGAAGACCCCTTAGTAGAGGAAGATATTTACAATTATGTTAAATTAAAACAAAAATTGGATATCCCAATTATGTCTACAGAATATGCTCCTGGGCGCTTTTATGGTATGACCCAGTGGATTACCGAATATGCTACCGATATGCTTAGAGGAGATGTTGCGGTTACAGGAGGCATCACACCTATGATTAGGCTTTGCCACTTAGCTGAGGGATTTAATATGAAATGCGAGATACATCACGGGGGGAATTCATTGAATAATGTTGCTAATCTTCATGTGACTATGGCAGTTCCTAATTCTGAATTTTTTGAATTTTTTCCTTGCACAGGCGGAAATGAATATGGACTACTAGAAGATATTCAGTATGATTCTGGGTATGTCCATGCCCCAATTAAGCCGGGTCTTGGCTATGAAATAGATTGGGATTTGGTCCGTAAAGAACACGTTGGGATTCTTGAGTGATTTTTAAAGGATTGAGATTATTTTAAAAATACCTAGGATTCAAACGTTAGATTCTTTTGTTTATCGGAATTATAGATTCATATGGAGTGCTAATTTTTGTGCTAACACTGCTCAATGGCTGCAACTTTTAACTTTAGGTTGGCTTGTTAAAGAGCTTACAGAAGGCTCACTTAATTCTGCATTTTTAGTCATAGGAGTAGGAGGAGCTATAGCTCTCCCTGGAATTTTTGTTGGACCACTTGGAGGTGTCATAGGCGACAAATTAAACCGACGTCATGTAGTTATGAGTTTGGCATTAGTAATGACTTTTAGTGCTTTTACTTTTGCTTGGATATATAAACTTGGATATATGACTATTTGGTATGTATATGCATACGCACTTTTAGCAGGTACTTGCGAATCGATTGGAATGCCAATAAGACAGGCTTTGATTTCAAGTTCTGTTCCCCATAAATATTTAACCAATGCTTTAACTACTAACCTGCTGACTTTTCCTATGACGAGAGTGGTGGGGCCATTGCTAGGAGGTGTTTTGGCTTCAAAGGTTGGTTTTTTTTGGAATCTAAACTTAGAAGCTATTTTATATGCAGCATTGATTATATTTATTATTCCTATGGCGACACCATTTGCTGCAGCTATTGATGAAAATAACAAATATAATAGCTTAGATATAAGAAGATTTCTTTTAGACCTTGTTGATGGCTTTAAATATTTATTTAATCAGCAAAGGGTTTTATTTAAAATTATGCTATTGTCATTGACTCCAAATGTAGTTTGTTTTCCATTATTGTTTTTATTACCATTATTTACTTCAGATATTTTAAAAGAAGGCGCTGATTTTGGTGGATATTTATTGTCTGTCAATGGGTTTGGCGGAATGCTTGCGATATTGTTTTTCTCTGCTTTTGGAATTCCTAATAAACGAGGACTTATATGTATTTTATCTGCACTATTTGCAGGTGTTTTGACTTTATCTTTTGGCTTGGTTACTTGGTGGCCTCTTGCATTTTTCTTGATTGCTTTATTTGGGGTTTGTATTTCAACATTTAGAACAATTAATGGAGTTATGAGCCAGACTCTTGTGAGTGATCAATATAGGGTAAGGACAATTAGTTTTTATAGATTTATTATGAGTTTTATTGTTATGTCTAGTTTTATTGTTGGAAAATTTGCTGACATAACTTCTTTACAGGCAGTGTTATTTGGAATGGGGATACTAGCCATCTTCATATCTGGTGGATTTTTGATTTTTTCATCTAGTGTAAGAAACGAAGCATAATTTATTTGTCATCATACTTATGGAAATACGTTGACGAATAATATGATGACAAATCATGAGCGTGGGGTGCTCGCATACTTGGATCCCATGTATGTGGAGGTATAGGCCAAGACTCTACGTGATGACTATTACTCCAATCTGTATACTTTTTGATCATCATTTGAACTCTATCTTTTTCTGTATGAGCCAAATTATGTAGTTCTGTTCTATCTTCAGACATGTTATATAATTCCCATCCTGAGCCTACTTCACTAACAAGTTTCCATTCATTTTGACGCATGGCTCTATTGCCTTCATGTTCCCAAAATAATGGGGCTGGCCTTTTCCACTTTCCGGTTTTAAGAATATTTAAAAAGCTATGTCCTTCTATAGGCGGTATTTCATGGTCATTAAATGTTTTAGGGTATTGCGAATTAGTTATATCGTATATAGTTGCGGAGATATCGGTTATGTGTGTTGGCGTGTGTATTATTTCAGCCGACTTGATCATTTTTGGCCAATATACGATAAATGGAGTTGAAATTCCTCCCTCATGAGTCCATCTTTTGAATAATCTAAAAGGAGAATTGCTCGCATTTGCCCAGGCTAAGTCATAGCTCATAAAAGTACCTGCAGGACCAGGCTTTATTGAAGTTATGTTTCCGACTTTCGTTTCTCTCCCATCTTTGGTTGGCGCAGAATAAGGGAACTTATTAGGTGCCCCGCCATCTTCTGCTAAAAATTCTGCGCAGCCTCCGTTGTCAGATAAAAACATTATGATAGTGTTTTCTTCAATGTTGAGGTTTTTCAGCTTGTGCAAAATTTTCCCAATTCCTTGATCCATTCGGTCAACCATTGCGGAATATACAGACATTCGAAGGTCTTCCCATTCTTTATGTTTTTCATTATCCCAAGCAATAGCCGAATCGTCTCTAGGGGAAATATCCCATTTTTCCTCAAGTATTTTTAACCCTTTCAATTCTTCATGTCGATTTTTTCTTAAGACATCCCATCCTTTTAAATATGACCCTTTGTACTTTTCGATATCTTCTTCTAGAGCATGCAATGGCCAGTGTGGTGCAGTATATGTAACATGTAGAAAGAATGGGGAATCTTTACTCGCTGCATCTTCGATCATTGAAACCGCATTGTCGCTTATTGCGTCCGTCATATAAAAGTTATCATTGTCAGGTTCAATGAATTTATCATCTTTCATTAAAGCTTTTGGATTGAAATAGTCTGCTGCTCCGGCAACAGTACCATAAAATTTATCGAATCCTCTTTGTGTTGGGATAGGGTGTGCGGTATCTCCGGCAGTTTCTACCCAAGATTTTTTATCTAATAGGTTGTACCCGCCTCCAACATGCCATTTCCCCGACATGTAAGTGTTATATCCTGATTGTTTCAATACTTCTGGGATCGTTGCGCAATTTTTATTTAAATATCCCTGATGTGAAGGAATTCCTAAATTTCCAGTCATGTGCCCAACGCCGGTTTGATGCGGGTGTAACCCTGTTAGTAATGCAGCTCTTGAAGGACAACAACGTGCGTAGTTATACATTTGAGAAAAGCGGAGACCATTATTTGAAAGTGCATCTAAATTTGGAGTGTTTATTTCTGAGCCATAAGACCCTATGTCAGAATACCCCATATCATCGGCTAGAATAACTATAACGTTCGGAGATTTTTCCATAATTCCCTCGACTTTGTGTCAAATATTGACTAGCTTAGAATTTATCATTGATTTATTATTAATGAATATGTATTCATGTAATTTAATGATAAATCCCCAAGTCAATTTAGCCCGAATTGATTTTTATTTCCCCATGATACAAATCTATATTGAAGTATGCAAACTCGTCAAATGCACGAAATCATTCATATGCTCTATTCTCTTTTAAACAATAGCAGTAGATTTTTCAAAGGGAAATTATTTTATGGGTGGTATTTATGCCTTTTATTTGGGGTAATTATATGGATTGGGACTAGTCCATTATTTCATGCGATGGGGATATGGGCTGTTGCTATGGAAAGATCTTTTGGGTGGACGCGATTTCAATTATCTATTGCGTTATCTTTTACTCGGATAGAGGGAGGTATTTTAGGTCCAATAGAAGGGTATTTGGTTGATAAGTATGGCGTTCGTAGGATGGTCTTCATAGGATTGTTCACAACAGGATTAGGGTGGATATTCTTTAGTCAAGTTGATAATTTGGGGAGTTTTTATTTGGCATACATGCTTATTGCATTTGGCCAGGGTATTGGGGGATGGCTAGCCTTAAACACATTGATCAATAATTGGTTTTCTAAAAGGAGATCTTTTGCTATTGGATTAGCTAATTCTTTTGGTAGAATTGGAGCATTAGCTATCGTACCTTTATTAGCTTGGGCAATTGATACAGATGTTCCTAATCGGCCTGGTTGGAGTTTGACAGCTTTAGGGTTAGGTATATTTGTGGTGGCAATGGCTTACCCATTGACTAGTCTAATAAGAAATAAACCTGAAGAATATGGGCTGCTCCCAGATGGGAATGTTCCTGAAGATAATAAAAACGATAGTTCGAAAACCTCAACAAATCCTACAGTTGATTTTACAGTTAAAGAAGCCCTCCGTACTAAAGCATTCTGGCTGATTAGTCTTGGCCATGGATTAACTGCAATGGTTCTTGTAACTTTTATGCTTCACTTAGCACCTATGATGATTGACAAGTCATATTCTTTGCAGACAGCTTCTTTTGTGGTGGCTGTTTATACGGGAGTTACTATGGCCTTTCAAATGATAGGCGGATACGTAGGAGATAAAATGCCTAAAAATGTTGCTCTTATGATATTCAGTATGTTTTTGGGAATAGCTGTTCTTGTACTAGTATTTGGTTCGAGCACATTGACTGTAGCGTATATTTTTGCTGCTTTGTTTGGGATTGGGTTTGGGGGGAGAAATCCATTAGCTTCTGCAATTAGGGGTGATTATTTTGGAAGAACTAATTTTGGAAAAATAATGGGCATGGGGGCATTACCTATGAATTTTTTGATGGTTATAGGTCCAATATATACTGGCTACCTTAGAGATGTAACTGGCAGCTATTTTACGGGGTTTTTAGGATTAGCCGCTTGCGCGTTTTTAGGAGCATTTCTTTTCTTATTTGCTACTAAACCTGCTGATCCAATTCGGGAAGGAATTATTTTAAGACGTTGATCCAAGGCTAAAACAATTTGCTACTAGTTCATAAGATTGTTTACGTTTTTTAAATGAATAGCAATTGGAAACAACTCCAATATCACCTGTTTGATATCTTTCAGCGGCTTTCAATATACCTTCTTTTACTTGGTCCGGATTGCCGTCAATCCAACTTTTAGTTTCATATTCCATATATGTGCGTGCGTGATCATCTAATGGCCACGCAGCAGCATCTTCAGGAGATAAAAACCCATTGGTGGATATCCCTAATCGCATGAATATTTTATTTATGTTCCTGGATAAACCAATAAATCTTGCTTCTTCTTCAGTTGGGGCACACATCACTTGCAACCCTACATTTACCTTGGGCTCAGATAAGTATTCTGAAGGTTTAAAGTTTGATCTATATAATTCTACAATTTGAGGACCATATTCGGATGTGTTTCCAAAAAAATCGGCAAAACTATACGGTAACCCTAGCTCTGCTGCTAGTCTTGCACTGTAGTCACTAGATCCTAAAAGCCATATTTTGGGACTAGATTCTTTTATTCCACCTGGATGAGCTTTTATTCCAGATAAAGGATTGGTTTCGTCTAATCCATCGTTTAAAAATCCTGTTAAGTCTTTAATCATTTGAGGATAATCATTACGAACATCCATAGTAGGCCTAGGGTAAGTTAGAGCCGCCGCTGTTTTGGGATCGCTTCCTGGAGCTCTTCCAAGACCAAGATCAATTCTATTTGGGTATAAGGAGTCTAAAATACTAAATTGCTCTGCTACTTTTAATGCTGAGTAATGACTGAGCATAACGCCCCCGCTGCCCACTCTTATTTTAGTAGTCTTAGCGGCAATTTGTCCTATTAAAATTTCAGGACTTGTACCAGAAAATGAACTAGAGTTATGGTGTTCTGCTACCCAATATCGTTCATACCCAAGAGTTTCTGTGTGTATAGCTAACTCTATTGATTCTTCAAGCGCGTCTTTAGCTGTACCTCCCTGTCGTACGGGAGATTGATCGACAACAGTTAAGATTATTTCTTTAATATTTGCCATATTCCTTTAGAAATAATATCAGATATTAAAGAATGATAGACTCTGTTTGGATATTAATTTTATTGATAAGAGTGTTTAATGAAAATCATAGATGTTAAAAGTGAAGTTTTTGAATGGGACCGACCGGGCATTTGGAATGGAGGACATTTTTATGGTCCTGGGAGGTTACATAAAGTTACAGTTGAAACTGATGAAGGCATAACTGGATATGGATGGAATGGAGGCACAGCTGCCGAACGTCCTTTAATCGTTTTTCCTCCATATGTTGAATATTTTAAAACATTGCTAATAGGACGAGACCCTTTAGACACTAAAGCTATAGCAGATGATTTAGGACAAAAACTCATTAAGATTTTAGGTCCCGGAGGAGTTAATACACAAGTGTTAGCAGCAATTAATATTGCTTGTTGGGATATTAAAGGCAAAGCTTTAGGGAAATCTGTGCACCAACTATTAGGCGGGGCTCAAGAACGTATTAAAACATATATTGCGGGTGGTTATTACGCAGAAGGTAAGGGATTAAAAGAGCTTCAGGAAGAAGTTCTTTTTAATGTTAATGAAATGCATGCAGGGGCTGTAAAAATTAAGATAGGTGCCCCAAATGAAGGTGTTATAGGTGACATGAAAAGAGTTGAGGCAGCAAGAGATGCTATTGGTGATGAGATTACATTAATGGTTGATGCCAATTGTGCTCTAGATTTAGAAACATCTTTAGAGTTTGCTGCTGAATTAGAGAAATTCGATGTTTTTTGGTTTGAGGAACCCATGCCTATTCATAGATATAAAGAGCATGGAACTTTAAAAAAGAATTCCAAAGTAAATATAGCAACCGGTGAAAACGGATATCATTTAGCACACTTTGAAACGTTATTAGATCATTGTGGTGCTGATATTTTAAATGTAGATGTAACGATATGTCCCGGATACGACGTTGCAAAAGAGGTAACAGATTTGGCTTTAGATAAAGGGATTAAAATAGCCCCTCATGGATGCCAAGAATTACAATTACCTTTAGCGGCAGCTATTCCTCATGGAATATTCTTGGAATATTATCCTGTGGCAGTGGATCCTTTGAGAGCAGAGATGTTTTTGCCTAGAATGGCACCAGATAATGATGGTTATGTCACAGTTCCGGATAGACCAGGCATTGGGTTTGAATTAAATATGGATTTATTGAACAGATATAAAATTGGCTGATGAGAGCAGAAATTAACATAAATTAAAGTTATAATTAAAATAATTATCAAAGATATGGGTGTATAAAATGAGTCCGACAAAAGCTAATTTATTGAATTCGACAGCGCTTATTGTAATAGGTTTGTGGGGATATTTTGATGTTTCTTCACCGACGGCTTTAATTCCTGTTATTTTTGGAGTCATAATCTTGGGATGTGCTCTTATATCCAATAAGAAGCCTGAATTAAATAAAGTGCTTGCTCATATTGCTGTAGGGTTAACTTTAATTCTCTTGTTATCTCTTCTTGGTATGAGGTTGCCTAAATCAATTGATACTGGTGGGGTCGGCTTGATAAGAGTTTTAATTATGAGTGCAACATGTGCTTTAGCTGTAATATTCTTTGTAAAAAGTTTTGTTGACGCAAGGAGGAATTAATGGAAGGTAAACAACAAGATAATTGGTATGACAAGATGTTTATTAAAGATATTGCATCATTTGCAGGTGCTATAGCTTTTGGAACAATGCTTGGATTGGCTATTTGTAAATTAATCTAATAGTCAAGAGTCTCTAAATAATTTAAGTATGTACTCAAATTATTCTACTTGAATGGATTCGTTTTTTCTTTGAGATTATAGTTTTCTATAATCCCAGCTTTTATATTGGCAGATATTGTTTTGCCTGCTTTAACTGGATAAGCTGAATCGTTTTGCGATTGATCTGTCCCGCTATCATGCCAACTCGTACAAGGCTCAAGCCCTGCAGCGTAGCATCGTCCATACCAAGGATACCCAGACCCTCCGCCAAAAAGCCTCCAGTATTGAAGGTATTTGAATAAATCTTTTGGAAATTCAACACCCCATGAAAGGTTTAAGTCATTATTAGTGACTGTGTACCAGCCTTCTGTTAAATCTGTCAGATATGCCATGTCTAGAGACCTATCTGATTTACCTGGGATTACTCTAAGGTCAGATTGATTCCCATTTTTCATATCTACCATTGGCCATTTGCCAGAAAAGTTGGGTTTAAATTTTGATGATTTATCAACTTCTTGAGGTCGAGTAATTACGTCACAATCAGGAACAGTCAGTATACAGTTTTCAGCTAAAAAAGATCCTCCAACAGCAATATGTTCTAGCCAAACTACGTTTAGGTCTTCTTCTGCATAATTAGTTACTTCCTGATTTATTTCTATGAAAGAATCTTCAGATTTTAAAGAGATTGTTTTTTTAATCTCGAAAGGGCTTCTTGTGCTTCGGCCTGTAAACTCTACTTTACAGATTTCAGGCGAATCTGTGATTATTTTTGTATCCCAAGGAATATTGTTTACATCACCATGAAGTCCGAATTCTCCTCCAAAGTAAGTACTTGGGTGCCCACCGTGTGGAATAACAGATTGCCATCCACCTTCATAAAAGTCTAGCCAAACTGATGAAGCAGCACCGGTTGAGGGAACTGTAAGAGCAGGATTTCTGACACCCCAAGGAGTTTTAAACATAAATTCAGTATCTGTTGATTTATGAACAAAACTTGAAATATCAGCGCCTTTATCTGAAAGTATTTGTACTCGAATGTGTTTATTTTCTAAGAATACAGTTTTTAGGCCACGATACTTCCAAGCGTCAGATACTCTTGAACCGTAAACCCTTTCATCTTGATAATTCGTGCCCATAATATTCCTTGTGGGATTTATTCGTATCTTAGTGCTTCTGCAGGATAAGTTTTACTTGCTTCATTAGCAGGTATAACACTTGCTAAGATTGAGGCTATTATCGTTATAGCTATTAGTACTCCAACTTCACCTATAGGAACACTAAAAGTTGCTCCTTCTAATTCTTTGGATATTTCTCGAAATATTAACCATGATTGCAGAATTCCTAAGAATATACCAACAAATATTCCCAAAAGAGTTATGAAAGATGACTCAATTAAGAATTGAGCTCGTATCATACTTGATTTAAAACCAATAGCTCTAAGAACTCCTATAGATTGCCTTCTTTCCACAACAGCTCTTACGGACAATACTCCGATTGCGGCAACTCCTACAATTAATCCCAGTCCACTAAAACCTTGGAAAAGTTTATTAAATGCGTTGCTGGTTGCCCTTTCTTCTTCAATATTATCTAAAAGACTTTCAGCATTCATCCCATTTGCTAAAAATATTTTTTCTAATTTTTGAGCATAAGTAGATGGGTCAGTCTTATCTTTTAGTGAGAAATAAAAAGTATCGAGAGGAACTTCTTCGTCAGATATTTTAGGGATGAGTGATCTTGTTGAATAAAATGTGGCGCTTCCGCCTCCAAATCCTGTTCCGGATGCAAGTCTTTCAATTATACCAATAACTGTTAGTGTTTCTGAATCAGATGTGCTTCTTTTTTTCCGCATTTGTATATTAAATGATTGCATTTCTTTTGGGTCACCGGCATTTAAATATGAAGTTTTAAAACTTTTGTCAGGAGGTCCAAATGGATCACCTGATGGGATAATAGTCGCACTTGCAATTACTAATTCAGGATTGTTAAGTAATGCATTCCAGATATCTTTATCGGTAGAGCCATAGCTAGGATCAAAATGGGCCATTCTCCACTGAGTTGACTGTATGAAATCATTTTCTAACGACACTAATTTGGAACTTTTATAGACTTCGCTGTCTCCACCTAAATCTTTTACTTCAATTGGAATGTTTGAAGAAGCAGAAACAACAGAAAAGTCAGTTATGTTTAAGGAGTCTTTTATGTCTCCTTCTATTGGTAATTCAGGACTAATCGATGCTTTGATATCAAATCCACCGGTCACTCGTTCGGGTTGCTCCGAGCTTACATCCTGTATCCCATTTAACACTGAGAAAATAATTAATGTAAATATAATTAAAGCGAACATGGCTACAGTTAGGCCAGTTCTAAATTTTGAAGCCATTGGGTAACTTATAGCAATTTTAGTTACTGCCCTTAGTCCGGAAAATGGAGATAATATTAGATTAAGGATAGCTATTAACAGTCTTGTATTACACATCAGTAACCAGACGGTCGCTGCTGTAGATATCCCTCCGCTCAGAGGCCAAAACCAAGGGCCTGGCTCTGATAATTCGCCGGTCCATGTTTCAAAGAAATCAAAAGGTAATGAACTTGCCAGTAGAACCAGTCCGCCTTCTAGGGTACCGCCAATTTGGGTAACTGTTTCTGGATCGGTGAATAATTTCGAAGATAAGAACCTGATAAATAATGCGATCGATAAAGCGATTCCTGTTAAGCCTAAAAAGAAATAAGCCCCAGTTGCGCTAGATAGGCCTGATATCAATAATGCTAGAGAGGATATCCCCAAGATTACATATGAATGTTTTCCAAATAAATTAAATATTGAAGTTAGGATTTTTACTGGCCATGAAATTGGAAAGATGAGTAGTAGTATTAAATTATTAAATCTATTTCCGTTTCCAGTTATGATTGCCATTACTTGTTTGATTGGGAATATAATATTCCACAAGAAGTCAAATAATTTCTTTCTAAATGGTTCAGGGGCCTTTTTAACAAATTCGTCTTTTAACCCTCTAATAGCAACGACAATGTTTAAGTTAGAGGCCCTGTATGCTGAAAATACGACAGTAATAAAAGTTAATATCAATCCACTTGAAAAAGCTATTAAAAGAGAAATTGTCGAATAGTAAGGGGTTATTGTGAAATTTTCAGTACCGATTAAGTCTTGAAGCACAAGCACCAGTCCGAAACTTAAACCAACCCCAATACTTGTTCCTATTATTGCTGCAAATAGAGCATAAACAGTTCCTTCGTATGTGAATAATTGGATAAGATCTTTTCTTTTTAATCCGACGGCTCTGGCCATTCCTAGTTCTGTTGATCTTGCGGCCGCTAGTAATACGAACACTAGGAAAATAAGTAGCATTCCCACCATTATAGAGAACGATCCAAATATCGAGAAAATGGTTGTTACACCAGTTGCAATTGTTTCAGCTAATTCAAGGCTGTCTTTTTTAGACTCTTGTACTCTAAGTTTACTTAACGAAGAAAACATCATAGATGTTTTCTCGGCTTCTTCTTGTAGCTCTGCTTTACTAAGGATACCCATTATGGTTAGTTGGGTTTGGTAATCTCTTATATTAGTTATAAATTCTAAGGTAAGATTTTTTGCAGTTAAGCTGTCAGATAAATTTGCAAGAGTCTCAGACAATTCAGAATCTGTTTGCTTTAATTCACCTGATTCGGTTAATAAAATAGTCGGGATATCGGTAGTTTGAAGTATTTCAAAGAGTTCAGAGGCCACTTCATTATTTGTCAGTTCAGCTCTTAAGAATTTAGTAACATCCTCTGAAAGGTTAATTGAATCTTCGCTTGTGCCTTTATTTGAGACAAGTATTTCAGTAATTTGATCTTTTTTATCAAGTAGATTTTGAAGAGAGGACAAATCAAACAGAACGTACGGGTCCCTTCCTCCACCAGCTAAGCCCCCATTTTCTAACACATCTGCTACCTCGAAGAGTTTTTTCCCAGAACTTGTATAAATGCTGATAAATTGACCTTCGTTGATTGCTAACCGTTCGCTTGCGTCTTCATTTATATAGACTTGATTAAGGCTTAAGTCATTAATCGAAACTTCTACGTTGTTTTTAGTTATTAATTTGGCATAGGCATCGGAATATAATCCATCGACACCTCGGATTTTCATATTACTTTCTGCAAGGTCAAGATCATCGTTAGAGGCAGGTAGACTGATCTGAATTAGCGGAAGCAATCCATCAATGTCAGGATTAGCAATAGCTTTTTTTTCAATATTTTTAAATTCTGAGTAACTAAAATACTCATCACCGAAAATTTGTTTGCCGGGCCCTATAATAGTTTCGTCAGTTTGACCAAGGAAATCTAAAGATACAGAACGAACAGAGTAGCTAACGGTATCGCCTATTCCTAGAGATGCTGCAATTATAATTGAACTAAGCATTAATCCTATGATAATTAAAGCACTTTGCCCTTTTCTTCTAGGAATATTTCGAGTTCCCATTTTAAAAAATATAGATCGTCTAATTGCTCCAATTGATATAACTAGAAATATAATGACTAATATAGAAGTCATTATTATCGCTAATTCTAATGCAGGTAATCCAAAAACTTTTGCCATTTTTAAATTATTTCCCCGTCCTTCATTTGTATGATTCTATCTGTCCTTCCGCCTACATAATTTGAATGAGTCACAATAACAAATGTTTGATTATTAGCTTCATTTAATTTAATGAGTAGATCCATTATTAATCTTTCGTTTTCGCTATCTAAATTGCCTGTTGGTTCGTCTGCCCAAACAATTGCCGGTTCATTTACTAATGCTCTTGCTAGGGTTACTCTTTGTCGTTCTCCACCTGATAATTCTCCGGGCAAATGGTGTTGCCTGTCTTCTAATTCCACTTCGGATAGTTTGCTTAATGCTTTTATCCGAGCTTGTTTACTAGAGAAGCCGGAAACCAATAAAGGTAATTCAACATTTTCTACAGCAGATAGAACCGGAAGTAAATTGTAAGTTTGGAAAACAAACCCCATGTTTTTTGCTCTTAGTTCACTTAATTGATTATCATTCAAATCCACCAATGTGTTTCCTTGAATTAATATATTCCCATCATCAATTGAGTCTAGTCCGGATAAACAATTAAGAAGAGTAGTTTTGCCACATCCACTCGGCCCCATAACCCCTACTATCTCTCCTTTTTCAATTGATATATTCAATCCCTTTAATACATGGACTTTTTGTTCTTTAGATCCATAAAATTTATGTAAATTATCTGTTGAAATCACGATTTCCGGCATTGTATTTCCTGTTTGGGGACTATTTTTTTGGAGGATTATATTTGATAGTTTGTGCAATGTTTAATGCTTCGACCAAGTCATCTATTGGAATCAGCGGAGATGTTGTTAATTTATCTACAGATCCTGTACTAGAAACAGCAATAGAAGCCGCAGCAATAGTTTTATCGTCTGGGGCTTCAAGTATTGCGATGATGTCATATTCTCCGAATGTAGCAAATCCTTGGAGTAATTTTATTCCAGAAGGCGCTAGCATTGCACTAACTTTTTCTAACCTGTTTTCTGGATGCGATATTTGAGTAGCCCAAGCATCTTTTGAATAAGACACCTGCCATAAATAATTAGGCATTTCCGCTCCTTATTGATTGAAATTCAAGATATTCTATAGGGTACTAATTTTCCCTACATATAATTATATATTACAAACTTCCTTGAAAGGAACCTTGCCAGTTCTCTGCAATATATGCATAAATTAAGTTACACGTATTATATTTCAAGATACGGAGAAACTGCTTATTATAGTTGTCGCTAATTTCCTAATAAGTTACATTAAAAAACATCATATTGTTTTATATCCAACAATATAATTATCAATGAGACGATTTGATCTGTCAAGTTTTAGGAATAGCTGGTTATAATAATGTATTGTTTGAAAAATGTTATTAACCTGAGCACATAATTCATGTCGCGTAAAAATATTTTTATTATCTTGTCGGTGTTCACAATAGTTGTGATTTCAATTTATGTATTTTTATCCATCTATATTACAAATATGTCTATTAAAGCTACTAGAAAAATTCCTACCACTACCCCTATAAGTGTTGGGTTAGATTATTTTGTTGATGAATTTGTTACTGAAGATGATGTTAGATTGAACGGATGGTTTATTCAAAATAAGAATTTACAGACAGTAATTATGCTTCATGGAGTTGATGCTAATAAATCAGAAGGATATATGTTAGATCTCATGAAAGATATTTATGACATGGGGTTTTCTGTGTTTGTATTTGATCTTAGAGCTCATGGAGATTCAGAAGGTAAAAATTTGGGATTAGGATATATTGAGAGAAAAGACTTAGATGCTTCTATTAAATATGTGAAGAGTAAGTATGGGGTGGAGGAAATTATTTTATATGGTGTTAGCTATGGAGGAACTATTGTAATATCAAACCCAGAGATTGATATTGCAGTGAAAGGAATTGTTGCAGATAGTCCTTTTTATGACTAACCCGAAATTTTAACATCTGAGGTTGCAAGCAGAACTTTCATTCCGGAATTTTTAGCTAAACTATTAAAGTTCGGCATCATTAAGAGTGTAGATGTTTTATATAATATTAAAACTGATGACATTATTTCAGGCATTCAATCGATAAGGGATTTTCACAATCCAGTTCTACTATTTCATTGTGAGTTAGATGATCGCATACCTATTAGTCATTCGATAAGAATTAACGATTTTCTTCCTGAGAATAGCCAATTCGTTGTATATGATAATTGTGAACATGCTAAAGGGTATGAAGTGCATACGGATAAGTTTAATAAAATATTAAATGCTTATATGGTTGAATCTTTAAAGTGATAAATATTAATTGTTTGAATCAGGTTCAAGTAATTCTTTTACAATAGAGCTTTCTAATTCAAGACCTAACATGGTTGTCAATTCGGTTCTGCCATGATCTCCAACAGTAACCACAAATGAGACGCCAAGTAATCTACCTATACAGAAATCAATGATAGTTGTTGACAATGTTCCTTCTTGGCCATCTTGGACGGCGCGAATACCTACTGATTTATCGTAAAAGTCATCAATTTCTAATTGTTCTACCGCTACGAGTTTTTGCTCACCGTTAATTTCTTTGCCAAGATTATCTTTAAATTGCTTAGTGAATATATTTTCCATCCAATTGTGAGGACTATCTTCATTTTCAAATAAGTGTACGATTGTTGCGGCAAGGATATCTGAACCATCTTTATGTTGGGGCATTACCGGGGAGCAAAACTCTCTCATATAGCCTGTTAATCTTTTAGCTTTTGTATAGATTTCCTCATTGTTACCAGGAAAACCGTGCATAGCCATTGTCGAATTTTCTAACTCGCTTTCTCTAAGAAGTTTAAATTCCTTTAATTCTTTAGGAAGAGAATCTATTGGCAGGACCATATTTTTTAATGCCATAAAATTGGAAATTTTATAAGTTGATTGCGATAAGGCAGTTGTCACCGATTTCTCACTTTAAATTTAATATGCATAAGATTATATATTTTGATAAGCGGTATTTAAAGAACTACTCCGATACTTTTTAGGTGAGTTATTTCGTTCTTAGATAAATTCAGGAAGGTTGTGAGTATTTTGTCAGTATGTTCTCCATAATCAGGTGCCTTTTTGATATTTGGCGTACTCAATTCAAAATTTATTGGAAGGCCTATTGTATTATATGATTCTCCTGAATTGGCGATCACTTCAGTAAGCATGTTTTTTTCTATAAGGTGAGGATCGACGACAACTTCTTTGGGATGCATTACTGGAGCACACCATATACCTGCTCCAGCTAATTGATGAAATACTTCTGTCTTAGTTTTAGTTTTAGTCCATTTTTTAATGGCTAATATTATTTTTTCATCATTAATATATAAATCAGAATTATTCTGATTTATATATTTCAATAAATCTTCTCTTTCAATGATAACAAGGACACTTTCTAACATTTCTCCTGCTAGATGTATTACAACGTAATCATCTGGGCCTAATGGAGTACACGGGAATAAGAGTGGATTGGTATTTCTAGGGGTGAGTGAATTGTTTTTAGAGTTTTCGTTCATATATTTCATTAATTCGATGCGCATTAAGTTAATCATGCTGTCATAAAGAGATACTTCGATATGTTGCCCGACCCCTTCTTTATTGCGTTGTATTAGTGCTGCCAATATTCCGATTGCCATATGTAGCCCAGCACCTGAATCTCCTATTCCTATAGGAGCAAATTTAGGAAGTCCGTTAGAATCTCTATTTGCAGACATCAATCCTGATATAGCTTGGGCAGTTGTTTCGAATGATTTATAGTTATTGTAAGAACTATGTTCGCTATATCCTTTAATACTGGCATATATTATTTTAGGATTTATATTCCTTAAATGCGACCAATCAAATCCTAGCCTTTCCATAACTCCAGAAGAATAATTTTCTAATATAACGTCACTTTTAAGAAGTAATTTTGCTAATACATTTTTGCCTTTAGCTTTTTTTAAATTTAAAGTTATAGATTCTTTAGTATTATTGAATATAGTGAAATGAGAATTATTATTGGAAGTTTTGCCTACCGAATCTAGGCGTGTTATGTCTCCGCCATTAGTGTCTTCTATTTTAATTACATATGCACCTAAGTATGCTAATAATTGACTGCACGATGGCCCTGATTGCAATCGACTTAAATCTAGTATGGTGATACCTGTTAGAGGATTACTCATGGCGCTAATGAATTGCCTAGAATAGATTTATTGAAATTAAGATTTCCGTTAGAGAAATCTTTTGCACGCATAGGGGTTTTACCCTCTAATTGGATTGTAATAAGTTTTAAAATCCCATTTCCTGTTTCAACAAATACTTCGTCGGCTACAGTTACTTTTCCAGGAACAAGATGTGTATTTGATTTCATATTTAATATTTCCGACTCAATTATTTTTAGGGTTTTACCATTTAAACTAGTGTATGCCCCAGGCCAAGGATGATATGCCCTCATCATATTAAATATTTCGTTAGCAGGCTTGTGCCAGTTTATCAATCCATCTGAACGGTGTAGTTTTTTTGTATATGTTGCATCTTTGTGAGATTGTTTCTTTTCATTTGGGATACTTTTTTCAAGATTTGTAATAACTTCATTTATGGCAGTATAGGATATGTTGAATAATCGTGTAGTTAGGGAGTCGCACTTCTCATTTTTTTCTATCGGAACTTTATGTTGAGCGAGGATTGGGCCACTATCGATTTCCAAGTCTAATTTTATTATGGTTATGCCAGTTATGGAATCTCCATTCAAAATACTTGTTGATATAGGGGATGGGCCTCTGTATTTTGGTAAGAGAGATGGATGCACATTTAGGCACCCCAAAGGGAATGCAGATAATATGCTATACGGCAGAATCAACCCATATGCAACTACAATTGCAACTTCGGCATTCATTTTTCCCAGATGAGTTTTGATGATTTGGTTATTTTTCAAATCATTTGGTTGAAATAAAGGGATATTATAATCTAAGGCTACTTCTTTAACTGGTGATGGGATTAATTTTTTACTTCTGCCTGACGTTTTATCGGGTTTTGTAAAAACTCCTACGACATCATGCGATGAAGATATTATTCTTTTCAAAATAGAAGCTGCATACGGGGGAGTACCCA
>Ga0114999_10003126_pt1 | contig 21082 bp, 18 predicted proteins | sample ArcticOcean_MG_C_3_FD_89820 | JGI IMG/M metagenome (GOLD analysis project Ga0114999, IMG submission 89820) | Marine microbial communities from western Arctic Ocean - ArcticOcean_MG_CB8_126 | ecosystem: Environmental > Aquatic > Marine > Oceanic | place: Arctic Ocean: Canada Basin | collected...
AATTACTTTGTCGCTAACTATCCTCCGTTTTCTTTTTGGAACACTGAGGATATTAATCAGGTTAATCAGATACTCGAATCAGAAGCACCTACAGACGTTCCGCTTGGTATTTATTACCATATCCCTTTTTGTCGCAAGCGTTGTCACTTTTGCTACTTCCGTGTCTACACCGATAAAAACGCCGCTCAAATAGCGAGCTACCTGGATGCGACTTTAAAAGAGTTAAAGACTTATGCGCAAAAACCCTACTTGCGCTCACGAAAACCAAAATTCATTTACTTCGGAGGTGGTACACCTTCTTATCTTTCTGCAAAGCAACTCACCTCGTTAACCGATCGTATGAAAGCGATTACACCGTGGGATGAAGTTGAAGAAGTAACTTTTGAGTGTGAACCAGGGACCCTGAATGAAAAAAAACTCGAGGTTATAAAGAATTTAGGGACAACGCGACTGAGCCTGGGAATCGAAAATTTCAATGATCACATCCTTGAGATTAATGGACGGGCGCATCGATCTAAAGAAGTTTTCCGGGCGTATGATCACGCGAAATCACTCAATTTTCCGCAGATAAATATCGATCTCATTGCCGGCATGGTAGGTGAGACGGATGAAAATTGGAAGGAGTGTATTAGCAAGACCATCGAGTTGCAGCCTGACAGCGTGACGATTTACCAAATGGAGATTCCGTTTAACACGACAATTTTTAAAGAGATGACTGCCGAAGGTCGAGAGGTAGCGCCAATTGCCGATTGGAAAACTAAACGTGATTGGTTAAACTACGGATTCGAGCAGCTTGAAGGAGTGGGATATAAAGTTACGAGTGGATATACGGCGGTGCGCGACCCCAAAAAAACTCGCTTTGTCTACCGTGATGAACTTTGGACGGGAGCGGATCTTCTTGCGCTGGGTGTAGCCTCTTTTGGACAAATCGGGGGTGCGCATTATCAAAACATTACCCAGTTCGATCAATATCTGTCGGAAATTGAAAGTGACAATTTACCTGTGACCCGCGCATTCGTCACTTCGCAAGAAGAAAAAATGATTCGCGAACTCATCCTTCAACTGAAACTGGGGGAAGTGAGTAACGCTTATTTTAAGAGTAAATTCGACGTTGATATCACGCAGCGATTTAAAGCGCAATTAGAAGCACTGAGCGAACACGGCTGGTTGGAAGTAAAAGACGATTTTCTATTTCTTACGCGTGACGCATTGATACGCGTCGATTCGCTCCTGCACAGTTTCTTTCTGACAAAACACCAAAACGCGCGTTACACATAATTTTTTATCTGTTTTATGGATGGTCCAATAAAAGATGTGACTTCCGAATTGCTTTACCCGCTGACACTGTTTTGTGATTCAGTTAACCAGGAAGCTCTTGGAATTCAAATTCTCGAGGAATCAGAACTCGAAGAACCCTATCGCGGTCTACTCGCGCACAACAGCGATATGACGACACAACTCGAGGTGTTTCACCACGGCTCTATTGAACTCCTGGTCTTACACTGCTCGATGGAAGGTGATTCGCACCGTCGCGAGGTAGTCCTCCTAATTAAAGGAAGTGAAAAACCGGTAGAATATGGGGCGATCGATATAAATCTAGCTGCCTTTAATGAACAGGTTCGTGAGATTATTATTCAGGGTCAGCGCCCGTTGGGACGAATCTTATCTGAGTTTAATATTAATTACAGGAGCGAGCCGATGGCATTCATCAAAGTAACCTCTAATGCCAACATTAATAACGCGCTTGGACTCACTCAATCGCGGGTCCTTTACGGGCGCCGCAATGTGTTGAAAGGAGACTTGGGAATAGACATAGCGCATATTATTGAGATTTTACCTCCTTCTCAGTGAGGAGTATAAACAAGAGCTGATGGATGGAAAACAGCGATATGATGTTCTTATCATAGGGGGTGGTCCCGCTGGATCGACCGCGGCGGCAATACTCGCGGAGAAAGGACATAGTGTTCTCATTCTTGAAAAGGAGAAGTTTCCGCGCTATCACATCGGTGAGTCTCTCATGCCCTTTTGCTATTTCACTCTTGAGCGGCTCGGCATCCTCGATGAGTTAAAGAAATCGGCTTATCCAAAAAAATACAGTGTCCAATTTGTTCGTGAGAGCGGTGAGGTTTCGCAACCGTTTTACTTTTTTCAACATTTCGATCATGAAGCTTCAACTACCTGGCAGGTTCCACGTTCCGAATTCGACTTAATGCTGCTCAATAACGCTCGTGACCGGGGAGCAGAAGTCCGCGAGCAGACATTGGTGAAGCGGTTGATTAAAGAAGAGGGTGTTGTGGTCGGGGTTGAAGCAGTGACCGACGAGGGTGAACAGTTGGAATTTAAAGCATCCATTACTATCGATGCCTCTGGCCGTGATTGTGTATGTGCCGCGAAAGAAGGATGGCGTGTCCGCGATCCGGAGCTAAATAAAGTATCGATCTGGACATATTACTGTGGAGCAAAACGTGATCCGGGCCTTGATGCCGGTGCAACGACTATTGCTTACATCGCGGAGAAGGGTTGGTTTTGGTATATTCCGCTCTCAGATGATAGGGTGAGTGTGGGAGTCGTTGCGGATCAGAACTACCTCTATACAGAATCACGTGATCGAAAGACAATATTTGAACGTGAGATTAATAGTAATCCCTGGATAAAAGACCATCTGGATGGCGGTAAGCAATTCGGGCCCTACTACGTGACGGGAGAATACTCGTATCGTTCGCGCTATTGTGCTGCAGATGGCCTCATCCTTGTTGGCGATGCCTTTGCTTTTCTAGATCCGGTTTTTTCATCGGGCGTGTTTCTCGCTCTCTGGAGCGGTGAGAAAGCGGCAGATGCGGTTGATAGTGCTTTGACCGCGGGAGATTGTTCGAGTGGACGCTTTGCCTACTATGGTGAAGATCTCTGTCGCGGTATTGAAGCTATGCGAAAACTTGTTTATGCCTTTTATGATCTAAATTTTAGCTTTGGAAAGCTTCTTCGGCAAAATCCTCACCTGCGAGGAAAACTTACCGATGGTTTGATCGGTGATCTCTTCAAAAAAGATTTTGATGAGCTATTCTCCGCCATCGGTCAAACGGCTAACCTCCCCGAACCGCTCAGTTATGGCCGCCCAACTATGAATAAATGAATATTTTATTTATTACACCGGGGACAGGAAGCTATTATTGTGGTGTTTGCATGCGAGATAACGCGTTGGTCACGGCATTGCGTCAACTTGGTCATAATGCTAAAATGCTGCCGATATACTTACCGATTATGACTGACGAAGAGTCAGTGAGTGGTGAAATGCCCATTTTTTTTGGGGGCATAAATGTATATCTACAGCAAAAATTTTCCTTTTTCCGGCACACACCAACCTGGGTCGACAAAATCTTTAATAATCGTAGTCTACTTCGATTAGCCAGTCACCGCAGCGATATGACTGAGGGTGCCGAATTGGGCTCTATGACTGTTTCCATGCTGGAAGGTGAAACTGGACGGCAGTCTAAAGAGATAACGAAACTTGTAACCTGGCTCCGCAATGAGGAGTCGCCGGATATCATTTGCCTCTCAACTGCATTGCAAGTCGGGATGGCTCGCCGTATTAAAGAAGCGTTGGATGTTCCCGTCATCTGCTTTTTCCAGGGGGAGGATAGTTTTCTCGATGCGCTCGATAATCCCTATAGTGACAAGGCCTGGATGACGCTTCGCGAACGGGCTGAGGATATTGATTTCTTCATCGCGCCGAGCGCTTATTTCGCCAACTTGATGAAACAGCGGCTCCAGTTGGATGAGAATAATATGCGTGTCGTTCCCAACGGTATTAATTTGGAGGGATACGCGTCATCTGTGGAAGTCCCTTATCCTCCGGTGATTGGATTTTTATCGCGAATGATGGAAAATAAAGGAATGGATTTACTCGTTGACGCCTTTATTTTATTGAAAAAACGCGAGACTGCAAAGCAATGTAAATTAAGTATTGCCGGTGCGGTGACAGCAAAAGATAAACAATTTATCGAGACACAAAAAGCTAAATTAAAAAGTGCCGGATTAAGTTCAGAGGTGGAATTCCACCCCAACCTTGATCGACAGCGTAAAATAGAATTCCTGAAGAAGCTCTCTCTCTTTTCTGTTCCCGCCAAGTATGGAGAGGCTTTTGGGCTTTATTTATTAGAAGCGATGGCTGCAGGTGTTCCCGTGGTTCAACCTCGTCACGCCGCTTTTCCAGAACTCATCGAATCTACCGGTGGGGGTAGACTTTACGAACCGAACGATCCTGAATCTTTGGCTGACAGTTGGGAGGATATTTTGGCGAACCCTGAAGAAGCTCGTTCGATTGGTTTGCGCGGCCGTCAATCGGTGATTGAAAAATATTCAATTCACGACATGGCTAAAACAATCGAACTGACTTGTCGGAAATTAGTGCAATTAACTGAGAGTTGATGTAATGGATTAATAATAATGACACACGCGTTTAAATTAACCAGAAATGTAGAGTTTGCCGAGACAGACATGGCAGGCATTATGCACTTTTCAAACTTCTTTCGTTTGATGGAAGAAACCGAGCACGCATTTTTTCGTTCACTCGGTATCTCTGTGCATGAGGAAGTAGATAATCAGCTAATCGGGTGGCCGCGTGTGAACGCCACCTGCAAATATTCACATCCGTTAAGGTTCGAAGATAAAGTGGAAATTCATCTCCTGGTAAAGGAAATCCGAGACAAATCAATAACCTATCAATACCAGTTCCGCAAAGTTGATCGTGATGATACACTCGCTGTTGCCCGGGGAGAGATCACGACGATTTGTGTCCATTTAAATGTGAAGAAAGGTGAAATGGAATCATTTGCTATCCCTTCTCAGATACGTGAAAAAATTAGTGCCGCTCCTTCTGAATTGCTTCAAGAGAAAGGATAAGCAATGAGTGCATTAGATGAACGTGTGGCAATCGTAACCGGAGCAAACTCCGGCATTGGCCATGCAACGGCGCTTCGGTTCGCCGAGGAAGGGGCCGCGGTGATCGCTGTGGATCGAAAAGGTGATCGGTTTAAGGAACTGGAAAATGCGAATCCGCGCATCGCCGGCGTGGTCGGTGACGTCAGTGATCACGACGCGCGTCACCCCGGTTGATTGACCACATAAAAGAGTCCGGCATGAGATGAGAGATATTCCAAACCAATTTAGGTGAACACACCCCGCAACAGCGAACCGCATGCCACGATAGTCAATCATATCTCCCCACAAAGGACACGCACCTCCTGAATTGCTATAGGAGAATGTCTCAATTATGATTTTTTTAAATTATTATCATGAAACACAAAAATGGAGCTAAACCGAAAATGAATTGGTTATTCTTTGCATTAATGACTGTCCTCTTCTGGGGGCTCTACGGCGTTTTTTTACACTCCGGTCAAATGGGTATGTCAGATCCAGAACACGGGCGCTATAAAGCGTTTTTGTTTGTGGGGATAGCGTATTTCTTTATCGCTATCGTAGCCCCGTTAATATTATTGATGATCCATGGGGCCTCGTGGAGCTTTCCCGGAAAAGGGATATTCTGGTCATTAATAGCAGGGATAGTCGGTGCCGCTGGCGCTTTTTGCGTCCTTCTCGCTTTTGGAGCAAAAGGTTCACCGAGTGTTGTCATGGCTATTGTTTTTGCTGGCGCACCCATTGTGAACGCGCTTTTGGCATTGCTCTGGCATCCACCGGCGGGGGGATGGGGAGTCATCCGTTGGCCCTTTTACATGGGTATTTTATTGGCGGCATTGGGCGGCTGCCTCGTGACTCTATATAAACCGGGACCGACCGTAGTGGTGAACAGAGATGTCGTTGAGCAAGGGCCAAAGTGAGCGTAGAGGACAGTCAACTTAAGCAGCTTCAAACACTGCTGAAGGGGTTGGTCCCCACAAACAGTTTTTATTCCCAACGCCTGCGTGAGGCTGGTATCGATGAGTCGATTGGCAGCCTGGAAGCATTTACTAAAGCGCTACCCTTTACTACTAAGTCTGAATTAGTTGATGACCAGACGGAGCATTCTCCCTATGGATCCAATCTAACATTTTCCCTCAATTGTTACACCCGGTTTAACCAGACGAGCGCGACAAAGGGAAGGCCGATGATTTGGCTCGATACACGGGAGGACTGGGAATGGATGTTAGATAATTGGGAGGTAGTCTATGATAATGCCGCTGTAAGACCGGGAGATAAAATTTATTTTGCTTTTTCTTTTGGACCTTTTTTAGGTTTTTGGACCGCGTTTGAATCCGCTACCCGGCTCGGCTGCTTATGTATTCCAGGGGGGGGCTTGAGCAGTGTTGCAAGGTTGAGGGCGATTATTCAACATCAGGTAAAGTTTCTCTGTTGCACTCCCACCTATGCCTTGCATCTGGCGGAAGTGGCGTCAGCGGAGAATATAGATCTCAATACGTCAGCCGTCGAAACGATCATCGTTGCGGGAGAACCGGGCGGCAGTCTGCCTCATGTTCGCAATCGCATCACTGAATTATGGAGTGGCGCAAAATTGTTTGATCATTACGGGATGACTGAGGTCGGCCCTGTTGCCTACCAGGATCCCGACCGGCAGGATATTATGCGCATCATAGAAAACAGTTATTTCGCCGAAGTTGTAAACCCCAAAACCGGTGAACCTGTCCGTTCTGATGAAGTAGGGGAACTCGTTTTGACACCCTTGGGTCGATTGGGATCGCCATTGTTGCGCTATCGAACGGGTGATTTAGTTAAACCGATAGAAATTGAAGAAAAGTCAGAGATTAGAATGGGGTTGGAGAAAGGTATTCTTGGGAGGTCAGATGATATGATCGTTGCGCGTGGGGTAAATCTTTACCCGAGCGCTGTCGATGATGTCGTCAGATCCTGTCCCGGAATTGCTGAGTATCGCGTGCACGTGAATCAAGATCAATCGTTAGTCGAGGTATCCCTCGAAATAGAATTGGAGAATGATATTAGTAATGAAGATCCGGCGCATAAATTAGAATCTGCATTGAATTCTATTTTTTCCCTACGCATTCCCGTAAGAATAATAGAGCGGGGGTCGCTTCCAAGGTTTGAGATGAAGGCAAAGCGCTGGCATTACTCGGATTAGAATAAAAAAAAGATTATAAGTAATGCTGCTTGAGTTAAAAAAAGTTGATAAAAATTATCGTGCGCCGGATGGAGACGAACGCATTGAAGTATTGAAAGGTATTAATCTGGAGGTAGAGGCTGGTGAAGGTATCGCCATCGTCGGACCGTCAGGATCCGGGAAGAGCACTTTATTAAATATAATAGGCGGATTAGATCGGCAGACAGCCGGAAAAATACTGATCGATGGCCAGGATACTTTAGATTTCGATGAAACGGAATTAGCTTCTTTTCGAAATAAAACCGTGGGGTTTGTTTTTCAACTACACCACCTGTTACCGCAATGCAGTATCCTGGAAAACGTTTTAATTCCTTCGATTGTAAATAAAGATTCCAGCAAGCGGGTGGAAATGAAACAGCGCGCTGAACATTTGCTTGAAACGGTAAACTTGCAGCATCGTTTGACTCATCGTCCAGGTGAGATTTCGGGCGGTGAGCGCCAGCGCGCTGCGGTCGCGCGCGCGCTGATTAACAACCCCAAGCTAATTCTCGCCGATGAGCCTACCGGTTCACTTGACCGGGATTCATCAGACGGCATGGCAGAGCTTCTTACTGATATAAATCGCCGACTGGGAGTGACCTTAATTGTCGTTACCCATGCGACCGAGGTTGCGGCGCGCATGCAACGCGTATTTACGTTGCAGGGCGGTGAGTTAACGAGGCAAAAAAAATCCCCATGACGGCATGGACGATCGTTTGGCGTAGCTTGCGGTATTATTGGCGTACACACACCGGTGTAGTTTTGGGAACCGCGATTGGCTCGATGGTGCTTATAGGGGCATTGCTGATTGGAGACTCTGTTAAATTGACACTTAAGGAACTGGCTCTGTTACGGATTGGTAAGATTGACGTGTCACTCTATTCACCTGAACATTTTTTTCGCGATGAATTGGCTGGGGATCTCAAGCGTGCAGAGGGAGGAGATCTAACGGTAGCACCGGTAATTTTACTGCGGGGAAATATCGTTACTCCTGACAGATCCAAGCGTGCGAACAATGTGCAAGTGCTCGGGATAGATAGTCAGTTTTGGCAGCTTTCATCTTCTGGTAAGGCAAAAGAAGATTTACAGGTGAATGAAATGTACATCAATGAAAGTCTGGCCATTAAACTGGGAGTCAGTCCTGGTGAGACTTTAGTTCTCCGTGTCGAAAGTCCGGGGTTTCTTTCACGCGATGCACCTCTGTCTGGTAGTTATGGTGATGCAGTTGCCATACGTGGAGTGGTGAAATCAGTTCTTACCGATACCGATCATGGACGTTTCGGTCTGCAAGCCAGTCAAATTCCGTCGAATAATATCTATTTATCGCTTTCATTGCTTCAAGAACGATTAGATTTAAATGGCAAAGCAAACCTGTTGTTAGTGGGGAGTGAGGGGAGTCATCCTGTTTCCGCAGAGCAAGCAAATGCTCTTCTCCAGAAGGTATGGCAGCTTGAGGATTTGGGTTTGAGTTTAAATACGCTAACTCCAGATAATGTTTGGGACCTTCGTTCAAAAAGCGTTTTTATCGATCCGTATATTGCCGATAGTGCAAAATCCATACTCCCACAATCGACCGGTGTTTTGACTTACTTTGTAAATGGAATACGCGCCGGTAAGAGAGAGACACCTTATTCTATTGTCACCGCGGTAAATCTAAACGCGAACGGTGTTTTACCCTATAATTTACAAGCAGAAGAAATTGTCATTAACCAGTGGTTGGCTAAAGACCTTAAAGTAAAAGAAGGTGATTCGGTTGAATTAATATATTTTGTCGTTGGCGAAAGACGAAAACTGGTGGAGCACTCCCGTAGTTTTCGCGTAGTGGACATTCTTCCCATGACTCATCCTGGCTTTGATCGAAGATCGGTACCCGATTTTCCCGGACTGACTGACGCGGAAAACTGTCGCGATTGGGAACCGGGAATGCCCATCATTTTAGGTCGTATACGAGATAAAGACGAAGCTTACTGGGATAATTACCGCGCTACACCCAAAGCCTTGGTTAGTCTATCGGTTGGACAGGAAATGTGGTCCAATCGATGGGGGGATTTAACCGCTCTCCGAAACACGGATCCGACAATTTCAGCTGAAGCATTTGAAAATACGCTTCACAGCCAGTTGGCGGTCACTCAAGGTGGATTATATTTTTATCCTCTCCGAGGAGAAACACTGGCGGCTACCGATTCACCTATCGATTTTGGGCAACTCTTTATCGGTTTCAGTCTATTTTTAATCACTGCTTCAATGATGCTGACCGGTCTATTATTTGTCTTCTCTGTCGAGCAGCGAAATCATGAAGCCGGTTTACTGCTCGCAGTCGGGTTGCGGCCAAAAATAGTTGGCCGGCTTCTTTTATTTGAAGGCACACTTTTAGCGGTCATCGGCAGTGTACTCGGTTCAGTCTTAGCCGTTTTTTATACCCGTATTGTCTTATATGCGTTGTCGACCATTTGGAGCGATGCGGTGGGAATGGGGACATTTACCTTTTATGCGCTGCCGACGACGATTGGAAGCGGGATTGCTTTCAGCGTTTTTATGGCGGTTTCCGTGATGTTGTTCACCAGTCGCAAACAGTTGCGTTTACCCGTGAGTCAATTGCTCGCGAAAGAGGGAGTAATGGAGTCAATCGAATGGAGCAAAGTAAAACTTCGCAGCAGAAAAGCGATTGGGATAAGTTTAATCAGTTTGTTAATCGTTATCCTATTGATAGGAATAGGTCATTTCTATGGGAATAAAAATGAAGCGGCTACATTTTTTAGCGCCGGAAGTTTATTATTAATAAGTGGTATCGGATTTTTCTATGCATGGTTGGGCAGGAACTTTAAAAAAGCTGGAGACCTGCCGGACCTCCCTTATCTTGGCGCCTTAAATGTGGGGAGACGGCGAGGCCGAAGTTTAGCCACAACTGGAGTCCTGGCATGTGGTGTTTTCATGGTCGTTGCGGTTAATGCTTTTCGTCATAGCTCCTCTACAATAGAGCCCAATCGCCAATCGGGAACGGGCGGATTTACTTTGGTTGGGGAATCGACAATGCCCATATACCACGACTTGAATACAGTGGCGGGACGCAGGGCTTCCGCGTTAAATGAGGAAATCATGAAAGACGTTGAGGTAGTGCCCTTTCGTGTTGTCGATGGTGATGACGCGAGCTGTTTAAATTTGAATCGCGCGCTTAAACCCCGACTTCTTGGAATTGATTCAAATGAGTTATATGAGCGCAACGCCTTTCGTTTTTCATCTTTTGGCGACAACATAAATTCAACTGATGGTTGGAACCTTCTCAAAGTGGAAACAGCTGACGGAATAATTCCAGCAATTGCCGACGAAGCAACGGTTGTGTGGGCATTGGGTAAAAGCGTAGGCGACACCTTATCTTTTAAGGATGAACGCGGACAAGTATTTGAAGTTCGTATAGCGGGACTCGTAGCTGGCTCAATTTTACAGGGCAATCTCATTGTAGCGGAAAATCGATTGATCGAGAAATATCCCTCACTTGGAGGTTATCGATACTTTTTAATTGATGCACCGGAGAGTAATGCTGAACTGGTAGCGAAACAGCTTACGCAATCCCTGGAGAACCGAGGTTTGGAATTAATACCTGCAGGTGTTCGTCTCGCGGAATTCCAAAGTGTTGAGCATGCCTACATATCTATCTTTCAGGTTCTCGGTGGACTCGGACTCGTCCTGGGTAGCGCCGGGTTGGGTGTTGTCGTGGCGCGAAACATGTTAGAACGTCGACGTGAGTTTGCCTTACTCGAGGCTGTAGGTTTTCGTAAATCCCTTCTTAGAAGGCTGGTTTTTATTGAGCATCGCTGGCTTTTTATCTGGGGACTGGCGATTGGAATATTAACCGCAATGGTTGCGGTATGGCCGACTTTGCAATCTCGAAATGCGAGCTTCCCCTTAGTTGAAATGACATTATTAATTTTTGTTCTGGGAATAGGCTGCTACTTCTGGACATGGCTTGCCGCTTTCGTAACGTTGCGAGGCAATCTTATCGCAACTTTGAGATCTGAATAGGTGAGTGATGATCGGTAGCTCGATAAGAAATTCATACACGACCCTGGGTGCAGTTATCTGTTTTTCCCTCTTTGCGGTAATCTGTGTATATGGTGAAGGAATTATAAAACAGGATACGTTGAGAACGAAAAATTGGGAGAAAAATTATTCGAATAATTTATCAACGACCACTTCGTGAGAACAGCCAGCGGGAATGTTTGTTCTTGCAGGTGAGTTCTCGGTCATGGAAAGAGAATCCAATTCGGTACTTATTTTACCCGGCGAACCTTTGGGTGATTTTGGCGTCCTTTTTGGTTCGCGACAACAGGACAATGTTGCTGTCCGCGCGCGTATCTCCTCTGACTCGCGGGGAAGACGGTTGCCGGCTTTTAGTATTGGACTGAATGGTCGATCAGGTTACCGCCTTCGCGTCAATGCCGCCGCAAGAGCTGTTCAGCTATTAAAAGGTGATCGAGTTTATTCAGAAGCCAACTTCGAATGGGTGCCAAATACTTGGATATGGTTGGATTTGAAGATCGAAAAAACGGATGACAAGCTCTGGGTTATTACGGGCAAAACCTGGATTGAAAACAGTCTTGAACCCGGTTATGCGACTGTTCGTATTGAAGATAACAAGATTCCTGCCAAGGGTAGGGCATCAGTATGGGGTACGCCTTACTCGGGTAAAGCTATCCATTTTGACGACCTGAGTATTTACGTTAAATCGGTGGATAAATAACGATTCTGCGGGAGTGGTGCAAATCTCAGAAAAAAAGCTACGTCTTCGTCGATCTCTTCGTCCCCTCAGATAATCTTAAGATTATATCCTGGAGGACGCGTGTCTTCTAACGCAAATCAAGGCATTTCATCTCTGATTGACTGCGCAGGATTAGTTTGCCTTCACTGAAAGCCATCGGTCCCCACATATTTCCTTTATCGTCATCAAACACTTTAGTTCGCGCCAGTTCTTTGTAGGCTTTAGGATTGGGATCGATCATAGCCAGTTCACCGATCTTTCCATCGAGGATAAGGAGTAACCCTCCGGTAATAATCAAATTTCCTCTTTCGAAATTGGGTGAGGATCGGGTCTGCCATTTTATTTTACCATTGAGGTCGAGACACACCAAACCATCCGGGTTGTCACCCCGTAAATTTTCGTTGGTGTTAAAGTTTGCATAAAGATAATCATTAAACAAAAGAACGGGCTGAATCTGTGACCCCTGTTTTTCCATACGGAAGAGTTCAGATACCTCGAAATGCTCACCCTTCGCAGTAACTTTAATCATTACTGAACCTGCGCCGTAGCCACCGGAAACAAATATCCTGCCGTCCCCAATGGAGGTTATTGAAGGGATGGGAATCTTATTAAAGTATCCATCATACTTCCAAAGGATTTTTCCTGAACCTGGATCTATCGCCGTGAGCTGATCTTTCGTTAACATCAAAACGGCTTCAACACCCGATATTTTTCTTAAGATTGGTGAAACATAGCTGCCGCCACCTATAGCTTCAGATTTCCACACGACATTTCCAGTCGCTCGATCTAAACCTGCTAACCCGGCACTTTTACTCATCGGCGCGACAATTAATAAGTTTTTATAAATCAATGGCGACTGACTAAAACCCCAGTTGGGAGGTTCAGCACCAAATGTATCGATAAGATTTATTGTCCAAACTTCTTTTCGTGCTATGCGGTCAACACAGTAGATGTTTCCAAAGGGGCTGACCGCGTATATTAGGTTTTTACCTATTGAAGGTGTGGATCGCGATCCATTGTAGCCGACTCTGCCTGGATCTTCATAGGAGACTTTCCACAATTCTTCACCGGTTTCCAGATTCAGACAGCGAAGAATATCGTTTTCGTCGTTCATACGATCAAGCAAATAGACTTCGCCGTTACGAATACTTGCTCCGCCGAAACCTTCACCCACCTCTTTAGCCCATAATACAGTGGGCCCGTTGGTTGGCCATGAACGTGCGATGCGTCCCTTCTTTGTTATTCCATCCCGATTGGGGCCAAGAAATTGCGACCAATCAGCTGCTAAAGAGCGAGAAGTGGAGACAGTAAGCAAAATACTGATTGCACCTAACAAAGTAAAAATGAAACTTCTATTCATGTTACTGATATTACTGTTAAGACATTATTCCAGTTTTGTCGAGAGTGTCTAAATAGAAAAATTGATCTGACTTCGACAAGAAGTTATTGCCCCTGCCACAATTTACACCCTGTTGAGCGCTAGTTTTATATGATTTATCCAATTAAGAAAAGTAATTTTAAAGCAGGTTTGTTGACTATATTACCATTGGCTTGGTTATTTACTTACGATGCTACCGGACAAGATAAAAGATCGGAAGAGACGATAACGGAACTGCCAGAGTTAGTGACTGAAACTCAACCGCTTTTATTTCAGAAAGGTGTGGCGTCCAGTTTGTCATATATTGATACCGAAAAGTTGGATCGTTCAGGAATAAATTCGATTTCTCAATTGTCCGCTCAGTCGCCAAACCTGAATATCAGCAACAATTCACTGCGTTCTTTTGGCGATGTTTACACGATCCGTGGAATAGGGAATACAGCTTTTTTCAGTGATCCGGGAGTTGTCCTATACATTGATGATGCCCCGTTTGGGAACGCTTTCGCCTACGCGCTCGATTTATATGAAGTTGAGGAGCTGGAAATTCGACGGGGACCTCAAGGTACTTATTTTGGTCGTAACAGTGCAGCCGGTGTGATTGAGGTAAGAACTAGACAACCGGACAATACATTGCGGACGAGTGCAGCTGCAACCTTTGGTAATTATGACCGTCAGGAATATAGGGTTTCCTTCTCAGGTCCTCTCGTAAACGACCGTCTATTTATCAGCTTGAATGGGGGGTATGCTCAGCACGACGGCTTTGTGCACAACACGTTTTTAAATAAGAATACGGACACGCGAGACTCCTGGATGGGCCGTTTGACCCTGCGCTGGGTGCCAAGCGAGGAATGGGCTATTAGCTTCGGGCTCAATGGTGAAATATTTGATGACGGTGATCAGCGTATCACCTCATTAAGTGGCGATCCTTTTCAAGTAAGCTCCGATTTTGAGGGTAGCACACAAATAGATCGCAATACACAGTCGCTTAAGGTGGCTCGCTCTTTCGATTGGGGTGTAATCACTTCCATTACTACACGCCAGGATTGGAGCCTCAACCCCAACACCCTCGATCTTGATCTTTCGTCCGATCCCTTTTTTACTTCAACCATAACGCAATCCCAGGATTTATGGACGGAGGAATTGCGTGTGGAATCGAAAGAGAGTGATGAGAATACATGGCAATGGCGGACCGGATTATTCTTTCTCGACAGCGAGACGAACGGTGACTCGGTCCGCACCTTCTTTGGTGCCCCAGAGAGAACGGTCTACACTATTGAGGAGAGTAACTACTCATTCTTTGGAAATGTTATACATAAGCTGTTTGATGATTTTGAAATTGTCGGTGGTATCCGCTACGATTACACGGAGAAGAGTATAGACCGAGTAAAGGCCAGCGTTCAGGGCCAAAATTTGGAAGTAATCCGTGATGTCAATGATTCGAATTTCATCCCCACCCTCGGTTTGAGTTATCAACTTACCAAGGATTTTAAAATTTTTGCCTCAACCGGATTAGGTTTTAAAACCGGTGGATTCTCTGCTTTCTCCGATGATCCCATTATATCTCAATACAATACGGAGACAGTCTGGAGCAATGAATTCGGAATAAAAATGCTGGCGTTTAACGAAAACCTGCAACTTTCTCTCTCAGGCTTTTATAACGATATCGACGATTATCAGGTAGAACGGTCGTTCACTTTAACGGATTATATCATTGTCAATGCACCGAAATCCCATTCGAGCGGAATAGAACTGGAAATGGTAAGCAATCCTATTGAGCCATTAGAAATTGGGATCGCATTTGGATGCACGCATTTTGAATTTGATGAATACCTGGATCCATTTTCCGGTAATGATTTTAAAGGGAACCAAGCACCCTTTACACCTGAGTTTACCTTTAATATCTCCGCTCAATATGAACATAAAAACGGGTTCTTTGCCTGGGTCCAATATAATGCTTTAGGGGATATCTATTTCGATGAAGCGAATACGACCCGCTACAGGCAGTCAGATTATCGATTGCTAAACGCTAGGTTCGGCTATCAGCGCGATTGGTTCAGCGTGGTTCTCTTCGGCCGCAATCTCACGGATACAGATTATTACACGAATAAAATCATAGACCTTGACGCCGGTGTCCCCGGTGAACCCCAAACTTTTGGCTTTAAGACTTCGATCAACTTTTGAATGCTTTTTAATAATGGATATTTTTAATTAATCTTCGTCTGTGTCATGGTCTTCGGTCGCAGTTCATTAAAGAAATTATAAGTCATAAATGTTGCAACCTAAGGTGGAGCGGGCTGTCTCAGCACGCTTCTTCATTTGTGCCCTAAATTAAACGCGGTAGGGACACCGCGTTCCACCTGGATATTATCTTAATTACCTAAAGTGACGAAGACGAAAACGAAGACGCAGACACAGACCTAGCACCCAATCTATCTCGCCAGCACTTTTTCGAGCCAGTAGGCGATGACATTAATCTCTTCCTCACAGACTGCATGCGCCATTGGGTATTCAATCCATTTAACTTTATAATGCATGTTAATTAACATATCCCTGGACGCTTTTGCCAGTGAGAGGGGAATGATGGGATCGTGCTGGCCGTGTATCATTAACACAGGTGTATTCTTATTATTGAGGTGGAGGGGCGGTATTGATGGATCCTTAGCATCCGCAATGTGCGTGGAAAGCGCCAGTATACCGGCCAATGATTGTTGATAGCGCAATCCCGTATGCAAAGCTATAGCGCCACCCTGAGAAAATCCGGCAAGGACAAGATTCTGTGCGGGAACCCCTAATTGGATCTCTCGTTCAATAAGCTGTTCAATTTTTTCGCGTGTATTTTCAATACCCGTCCAATCCGTTTTTTCCGGATTGCCCATCTCTATAATGTCGAACCACGCTGGCATCATCATGCCCCCGTTAACAGTAACCGGGAGACTGGGCGCGTGGGGTAAAACAAAACGAACGGGAAGTGCTGCGTTTTCAGCTAATTGAATGGCGACAGATTCAAAATCGTGACCATCTGCGCCCAAACCATGCATCCATATTACCGAGGCCTCCGGTTTTTTTGAGGGATTTATCTCAATACAGGGTAAGTGTTCGTCGCTCAAATCTATCTTAAATGTAGAGGCTACAAGGTGTGTTTTTTATAATAGCACCCTTAAAATAATATTAACCCGAGGACACTGAGACCGCAGAGTATGATTACAATGGTCAGTGCTTTTTTTTTCTGCTGAGTCAGCTGCCAGGGCATGATCTAAACAATTGATGGTTTTAATAAATCCGCAAGGAATTCTTCTATTTTATCTAGTATCCAATATGCAATATGCAAGATAGTTAATAAGTAATCAGTAAACCGTGAACCGTGAACTGTGAACCATGACTTTCCCAACCCTATAATAATTTCTAAATAAAATTCATCGGTTTATATTTTTTACCGAGAATATTGGCCGGTTCGCAATCGAACCATTTATTTATGAGCGTAGAATATACCTGCCGAAAATCAACGCTGTGTATGAGATCGGTCTTCAAATCAACATCTAGATTGGGAGACCTCCCAATAAGAGACTGTTTTAAAGAATTCCCCATAATGAATAAGGGAGCAGCAGTTCCGTGATCAGTTCCTCTTCCATTATTTTCAGCGGGACGCCGACCGAATTCTGAAAAAGTCATCGTGAGTACCTGATCCTGTAGAGAATGACCTTCCAGATCCGATTGGAATGCAGCCATCGCCTGGGATAATGTGGTCAATAATTGAGCGTGAGTATTAAGCTGATTAGTGTGTGTATCAAATCCACGATGGGAAACAAAGTATACGCGTGTTTCCATTCCCGCGGCGATCATCGAGGCAACTTGTTGCAACGATCGGGCGAGGGGGGTACGGGGATAGTCGACAGCTGGGCGATAGCGAGTGATAATTTTATTCACCTGTTTCTCCGTGACAAGAGCATCCATCATAGTGTGCTTTAAAAATCCGGCGGTATTATCACTTGAAGTGTGAGTAATTAACTCTTCCAGTAATTTTTGATCAGTTGGCTGGCGTCTATTGTTCCTCTGTAAACTGAGACCGTATAAGTTGTGAGTCTTTTCTGAATGAAATGATTGCGGGAGTTGATTGCTTATATGAATTCCCGCTGGTTCTTCGTTTGGGGGAGATCCATCACATTTATTATCAAAGTAACGACCTAGCCAACCCGTTTGAAGGTATTCATCGCTGTCACTTCCTGTCTCCCAGATTTCCATGGAGCGAAAGTGGCTGCGATTCGGATTGGGATAGCCAACATTTTGAATGATACATAATTTTCCTTCGCGATGCAGTTCAGCTAATTCCTCACAGGACTTATGAAATCCCAGGGTAGGGGTAATGGGAGTTACAGCCTCTTTACGCAGGCCTAGGCGAGGGCGTAAACGGTAATAATTTGCATCTTCAAAAGGGACGAGCGTGTTTAAACCATTGTTACCGCCCGCTAGTTGGATGAGAACTAAAATCGATCGATCTTTTTCAGGCGCGGGTAATTTAGCCAGTGTCGTCTGCGTGAGGAAAGCGGGCGCAAAGGAACTGAAAGCCACCAGCCCTACGCCCCCCAGTCCCGATTTCAGAAATTCACGGCGCGTGGTCGGATTTTGTAAAATATAACTTTTCATTTTAACTGAGTTGGTACTGTGGTGATTGGAGAAGAACAGCTACGAGGGTTCTGATCTTTTCTGTTCTATTGGCTGACCCTTGATTTAAGTATTTCAAAAGTACTGATCGTATTTGATCAGAATCAAAGTCGGAGAGAAAATAATTAATAAAATGATCGACCATGGCTTCGTTCTCCATTCCCGCGATGCCTTGTATCATTTTTTCAGTTACGGTAATCTTATCGCTGTTTTCCCGACGCGCGGTCATCAAAGCAGTATAATCGTCCGCATTGAGGTTATTCTCTTCAAGGGGAGCAAACAAAGTCTTTCGATGAATTGACGTCGTGCAGCTAGCGTTGAAGCATTAATCCAGTTTTCTCCACCGACCCATCCGCGAACATTGGGGGGTGCAAAGAAGGGCTGTCCCATATTGCGCAGAGCATTAAGCGTAAAAGTAGGAAAGGGGGCCACATCGAGATTCAGATCCTGAAGCAATCCAAAATAAAAGTGAGTGGGGCTTTTTATCAAATTGCCCCTGAATTGTGAGTGAAAAAATATCCGGCTCTTAAAGACGGTTTTAATTAGAGAGCTGAGATTGAAATGATTGCGCCGCCAGATATTACCGAGAGATTTGAGATAGGAATCTTCTAAAGTGACATCGGTAGAGAGATAAAAGTGAAGAAATTCGTTTGGCAGGAATGTCCTGGCCGCTGATTGATCGAGCGCGAGATCAATAACATCGTCACCGTTCCATTGACCTTTCCGGTTGAATACAATTTTACTTCCATCATCAAATTGCCGTCGGTTGAAAAAGAACTCATTATTACGAATTTTATATCCGGTGAATGCGCGCGCGGCTTCCTTTATGTCTTTTTCCGTATAGTTTCCCTCCCCTAAAATAAAGAGTTCGAATAGTTCACGGGCAAAATTTTCATTCGGATGTCCTTTGCGATTTTGCTGCAGATCAAGATATTTGATCATCGCCGGAGATCGGCTGACGGCCTTACAAAGGGTATCGAAATTGCTGTTAATATTTTCCCTTAAGAGTGCTTGATGAAGATACAGCCAGTAGGGGTTGCGTGTTTTAGGCAGACCAACAACTAATACATCCTGTAGAAACATCACCATCTTCTCATAGGGCGCATTATAATCTTCGCGTGCGAAAAGAACCCATTTCAACGCGTAATCTCGATAAGCTTCATTAAATTTACGGCGAATTTCTCGCCTTGCTAATTTCTGCTCTTCAGGACTGCCTTGCATCAATCTTTGACCCATTTCGCGTGTATTCTCACGGGCAAATTTAATCTGCGAAGGCATGGGCATCACGCGCGGCTTGGCAAAGTAATGATCGATGGTTGCGGAAAGACCGCGTTCAAGTGCTTCTTTAGTTTTGTCTGGAGTCGCAGAAAAACCAATTCGCCGCAAGAGATGAGCCGCTGACTGAGCGTCCCATTCTGAATTTGGCAGGGGATTCCATGCCACAAATGGGCCGAGTTCTTTGTATTCTTTAAGCATCACAGGTACATACTCTTAAACAGCAAGCATTCGGTAAAGTTGCAAAGCGAATGGTTTTACTATTTTCCTGTTGACCGTAGGCGGCCGCAATTATTGTACTGCTAGGCTTTCAGGAGAGGTGCCAGAGTGGCCGATCGGGCAGCATTGGAAATGCTGTGTGCTCTAACGGGCACCGTGGGTTCGAATCCCACCCTCTCCGCCATTTCGATTGCGGATTTTCGATTTTCGATTGTGGATTGATTGAGATAGCCACAAGAGGCATAAGAGACACCAGAGAATTGCTGAAATAGAATAAATATTCCAAAAAGTTGATACCATCGGAGACCAATCGTCATTCGCCAATCTCAAATCGAAAATCGTTCGCCCTCTCCGCCATTTTGATTGTGGATTGGCGATTGAGGGATGTCGGGCTTTGCCCTCGGTAGCGGATTGCGGATTGAGAATCGAATATAATTTGTTTAGGTCTTATTGGCTCTAGCGGATTTTCGTGAAGTCACTACAATTGCGGTAATCTCGTTTGCCTCTTGTTTTACATCTTGGAGATAATTGGAGGGAAGCATTTCTGATTCTTCGATCAACTCCAACCAGAATAGCGTTTCATCAGCTTCTTCTTCTACGATTCCTAGTTTTGCGATGAACTCTATTTTGCTTCTTGCTCGGCAGGACGAGCGGTAATTTGAAGCTACCGATGTACCACATCGTACAATTTGATTACTTATAATTCTTGCGTTTGAAGTTTTAGGTAAAGCTTCAGTTAATTTCATTATTTCCAATGCAAAATCTTTGGTCCTATTCTTCATTACATCAGGATTCATGTAATATAAGAATACGGTTAAATCATGATTTTTATTAAGCCTTTCATCGAATTGAAACAATCCACAATCGACAATCAGAAATCAACAATTCCTAGTCGGCCTCTCCGCCATTATATAAGATAGTAGTTACCTGAATGTTGTGAATGTTGTAATTGATTATGAGGCAAAAATTACAATGGTTGTTACAATAGATTCACCAATATCCAAGGATAGCGTAGAAAGAAATTGTTACCTAAAATCGTTAGTTTATTTATCCTGAAGAGTAGGGGATTACACAATAGTCTATCTCTCATACTAACTCGTGTATTAATTATTTAATGACGCTCGCACTATTCTAATTTTAGAATTGTTGATACTACCGTATTTCACACTAAGCAATCTCGAGTCTCAGTTAGCACTCAGAGCGTTTTTATTATCCAGGGTATACCAACATACCTCTCGAACAAAATACCCTTTGAAATTGCTTTCAAATGTTAAGCGAGTTCATGCATTCAATGCTGCTCAAGTATACTTTCTGAATAGCAATGGTTTTGCTTCGTAGATATATTCCCAAGAACACTCGACACCTCTACAATTATGATAATTAGTGTAATACTTGTATCATACTAGACATAATGGATGTAGTGCGTTGCGTAAAAGGGCATTTCCTGCAATATGATGCATATTATGTCAACAAATACTCGATGACCTGCGTCGTCCCATCCCCAGCCCTATTAGGCGGGGGGGAGGTGTGCGAGAGCAGTTGGCTTATAAGGGGTAATGTATTTACCCGATAATAGTATACGATATTCCCAAGTTTAGCCTCTATAATAGTATAAGTAGTATATTTGATTGAGAGCTCACAGCAGTTAGTTTTGACACTACATTATCATATAACTAACGTTCATAAAGGT
>Ga0114999_10003127_pt1 | contig 21080 bp, 15 predicted proteins | sample ArcticOcean_MG_C_3_FD_89820 | JGI IMG/M metagenome (GOLD analysis project Ga0114999, IMG submission 89820) | Marine microbial communities from western Arctic Ocean - ArcticOcean_MG_CB8_126 | ecosystem: Environmental > Aquatic > Marine > Oceanic | place: Arctic Ocean: Canada Basin | collected...
CATCTGCGATGTTGAGTGCGTAGCCGTTGGCTGCTCGCATGTTCGGGTTGTTCGATGCCGAAGCCACGATGTCATTTCCGCTTGAAATCGCCTCTTTTGCTGCGTCACGGAAGGACATGGAGTTGTCTGGAACGTCTCGTGCAGAGAACTGGCCGTCTGCGAATTCAACGAACTCAGGCTCGACGCCAAGTTTCGTAGCGATCCGTTCCTTGACCTGCTCGACGATGTCGGAGGAAGCGTCGTGAATTGCCGAGGCCATCGACCTCGTGACACGGCTTCCGCCTGCGGTTCCGGAGTAGGGAATGCTGCTCGTGTCGCCGGTGGTGATGTGGATATCTGACGGGTCCACTCCAAGCGTCTCCGCCGCAAGCTGTACGAAGCCGGTGCGGGTGGAGGAAAGGTCCATCGTTCCGACAATGAGGGAGATCGTGCCGTCCGGGTTGACGATCATGCGACAGCTTGAGATGCCGATACCGTTTGGCCACCAGCCGATGCCGATTCCGCGTCCGGCGTTCTCGCCCTTGAGCGGTGCGGTGTAGTGCGGGTGGGCTTTCGCCGCCAGCAGCATCTCCTCGATGCCGATGGTGGTGAACTCCGTGTCGTTCATGTTCTGGTCGCCGGTTTTTGAAATGTTGGCGAGCCGGAAGTCGATTGGGTCCATGCCGAGCTTCTTGGCCATCTCATCGACGGCGGATTCTGCGGCGTAAGAAGCGACTGTTGCTCCGGGAGCGCGGTATGCAGCAACTCGTGGTGTGTTGGTGACGACGTCGTAGCCGTCAATGCGGGCGGCTTCTGGCTGGTAGGGGGCGAATGCGCAGAGGCAACCGATTCCTACCGGTGCGCCCGGGAATGCACCTGCGCCGTATACGAATCGAGCCTGGATGGCCTTCATCTTGCCGTCGTTCGTTGCGCCGATCTTGACGGTGACGGTTGCGGCTGCCCCCGGTCCTGTGGCCGTGAGGACCTCGGTCCTGTTGAGCACGATCTGGACGGGCTTGCCGGATTTCTTGGAGAGGAAGATACAGAGAGGGGAGATGCGGGTCTGCGCCTTGGCGCCGAAAGCTCCTCCGACCTCGGTGCCTCGCACCAGGATGTTGCCCTGATCGATCTCAAGCACGTTTGAAAGCTGATTGCGGTGGTCAAAGATGCCCTGGGTGTTTGCCCAGACCTCGATGCTGCCGTCTGCGTGATACCAGGCGGTCTCGGCCTCAGGCTCGATGTAGCCCTGGTGGACGATTGAGGTCTTGTAGGTTCGCTCGACGATGTGGTCGGAAGCCGCAAATCCGGCATCGACATCGCCTCGCCCCAGCTCTACGTGCAATGCCACGTTGGAGGGGGTGTCAGCTTCGCCACCGATCGACTTCGTAATCATGTCGTCGTGAAGTAGCGGCGCATTTGGGGCCATCGCCTCTACGGGATCCTGCACCGACGGGAGGATTTCGTACTCGACCTTGATGAGTTTGGTCGCTTCTTCTGCGATGTCGGCCGTTCGGGCTGCGACCGCTGCTACGGGGTGACCCTGGAACAGAGCCTTGTCACGGGCGATTATGAGCTCGGACAGGTAGCGGAGTGAGATGTCGACCTCACCGGTACCGGCGGAGCCTCCGGCGGAGATCGTCGGGAAGTCTGCTCCCGTGACTACGGCTTCAACACCCGGGTAGGCTTCCGCCGCCGAGGTGTCGATGGACTTGATGTTGGCGTGAGCGTGCGGGCTTCGAAGGACGCGGGCCTGGATCAGTCCCGGCAGGTCGATATCTGCGCCGAACTCGGCGGTACCCGTGACCTTGGGAAGGGCGTCGACCTTCGCCAGTCGATCTCCGGATAGGTTGATCTGTTCTGCGGTCCCGACCATGTATCGACCTCTAATGTGTGCTTTACGTATGCTTTTCTGAATCGTTGTGCAACCACATGGGAGCACATACGGGGCGCGATGGTAGCAGAGGGGACTACGTTGGTGTCAGGGCAGGTGGGAGGCCGGTCCGATGTCTGCCGACGGGCTTTGGAGCAGTGTAAATGCGGTACGGCGAGGGTAATTCGTACATACGGCCATTACCTGCCGGGTGGTGAGATGCGGTCATGCTGGGAGCGGTTCGGGAGATGGGACCATCGTCCGACACGGCTCGTTGCTTCGAGAATATAGCGAAGTAGCGTTTGTTACGAGTTACACCGGTCCATCCAGTTTGAGGGATCGATCGCTGATACAGCGTTCGTGTGGTCAGTCTGATGCGGAACGGACGGCCGGGCCGGTGGACGGGGAGACAGGGTGTCATGTTTACGAAATCTTTCGTTGCGCTGGCGGCCGTGCTGTTGGTGTCATGGCTGCTGTTCGTAGGAACGCGCGATACGGCGACAGCGAAGGGGCCATAGCTTGTGGCGGCTTTCGGTAAGGCCAATATTGGTGGCCAGGAGTTGATCGTTCACACGGTCTCGGTCGTCCCGAGTGGACGAAGTGCTGACGATGTTGCGGCTGAATCACTAGCCGGACAGGGCGCAAGGCCGATATCTCCCGCCGAGTTCAGCCTCACCGGTCTGACATGGGACACAGTCGGCGGTGTTGCGTCACCGGTGTTCAACTACAACTCGGCGAACGACCCCTTTGACGGCATTTCCGGGGTTCCAATTCAGGGCGGACTAACAGGCTGGAACGGGATCACCGACAACCTTCTGGTCGACACAATGGGTCCCTCCACCAACTGCCCGTCCCTGGTCAAAGAGTGCCCCGGCCGGCAAAAGACGGATGAGCTCAACGACGTAGGTTGGGTCGACATCAAAGGGAATAACACTCTGGGAGTGACCTGGTACAACACTTCCAGCAAAGAAGCCGACATCGCTTTTGACATCAACCAGTCATGGTTTATTAATGGAGTGACACCGACCGCCTCGATCGACATCTTCAGCGTAGCCATCCACGAGTTTGGACACGCACTTGGCCTCGGCCACTCAGAGGAAGCCGAAACGGTTATGGCTGCCTACTACGGCGGCGTGGTATCCGGGCCGGGCGCTGACGACATCGCAGGAATCATGACGATCTACGAACCGGGAAGTGTGCCGACGCCGATTCCCGTACCGGGAGGCGATGTCGTATCGGTATCTGCCGATGTGATCTACTCGCTATCTGGTCGTAACGGCAGAGATCTGATCATCGAAGTTGTTATCGTCGATAACAATTCCGACCCGGTTGAAGGCGCCAGCGTGTCGATCAGTGTTGATCATGATGGATCGCTCTACGGCACCGGCGGACCTTCGTTGACCAATAGTGACGGCACCGTCAGGTGGCGTGTGCGGAACGCTTCGTCGGGAGTATGGAACACGACCGTTGATCCAGTCGTTAGTGGCACGCTTACGTGCTCTAACTGCACATACGACGAGTCGTTTACCAAGTAATCGATCTCTAGACGATAAAATTAAACAGGGTCCGGCATTTGCCGGACCCTGTTTTTATTTGAGCGGACGCGAGGATTCTGGTGTTCTGGATCAGGCGGTGCGTATCAATCCAGTTTTGCCAACTTCTCGCTCGCTACCGTCGCTGTATCCAGACCAGCCGGTGTGCCAGCTGATCGGCCCAGGTTGACCGCTTTCTGGAGCGAGTCTTTTGCGGCCGGAATGTTTCCGGACGTGATCTCAACCTCAGATCGACTGATGGCCGACTGGGCGGACAGGACGATGCCGTTTGCTGTGCGGGAGCGTTGGCCCATCTCGATGGCCTCATCGAAGGCGGCGGCGGCTTCTGTGGGGCCATCTTTGTCTACCAGCAGCATGCCCAGGTTGTATGAGCAGACGGCGGCGATGACGAGGGAGTCCGGCGATGCGGACTCTTTTCCAAGTGTGGCGGCGTCCCGGTAGGCAGCTTCTAATTTTGGGTCGCCCTGTTCTGAGAGGCTGGTCGCAAGACCGTACGCGGCGACGGCGGCACGCTCCAGGGCCCGTGGTGACCCTGAGGCTGCTCCAAAAGCCATCGCCTCACGCCACGCTTCCGCGGCCTCGGCGGGGCGATCAGAGCGCACGAAGTGAACGCCAAGCGCCTGTGCCGCCCGTGCAGCGGTCTCAAGCCCTCTGTCTCCGGCGGCACGACCCAGATCGACGGCGTCGCGCCAGGCGGTCTCCGCATCTTCGGTTGATCCGATTTCCACGAGTAGTGCCGCCAGGTTGTGGGAGGCGCGTGCCGCCCAAACGGCGCCGCGTTCGCTCTCAGATGTGCGGCCTAGCTCGATCGATTGCCGCCAGGACTGTTCGGACTCAGCGTTTCTGCCGCCATCGGCGTGAAGTACGCCAAGGTTGTGTGCGGCACGTGCGGCCCATGCAAGGCCATCGCCGGGACCCGATTGTTCGCCAAGTGAGATGGCGTCCCGGCAGGCGGAAGCGGCTTCACCGAATCGACCTGTGTAGCGGAGCACTACTCCAAGTCCGGAAGCGGCTGCGGCGGCCCATGCGAGCGCTTCTTTATTTTCAACAACGCGGCCCAGTTCTACGGCCTCGCGGAACGCTTTTTCTGCCTGCGAGTCGATGCCGCGCCGGCGAAGCTCTTCGGCGCGCTCGTACTCTTTGCGAACGGCTTCGGCGTCTGTCATTGGAATCGGTCAACTCCAGCGGTTTGTTGTGGGAGGACGTGGTCGTGTTGGAACACGGTGTAGAAAGGCTATCAGGAGCGAGTGGGTGGTTGGAATTTTCAGAGAGAAAGTGGGTTTGTGTGAGGTGCATCCCGGGGTTTGTCGCTGAGTGTAGGGGCGTATTGCCATACGCCCCTACATCGACTTCGCAACCGTTTACGTATCCGGGCCCTCTCCCGACTGGTAGAGGGGAATCAACGCTACGGCAGCTTGATTGTCGTCATCCCGAGCGAAGCCGAGGGACCTTTACCAGCATATTGTTTAGCGAAATATACGCGTTTTCGCGAAGACCTTTGTCCTCCCTCACCCTTGATGTACGCAGGCCTCTCCCACCGGGAGAGGGGGTACGTTCTCCCCGCCGCTGCGCCTTATGCCCCTGCCGTCCGCCTTCGCTGCCACTGCCATCGACCGATGCCTAGTACGACCAGTAGCAAGACCCAGACCGGGCTTAGCACAAGCGCCCAGACCAGCCCACGGACGCCGTAGACTCCGACCGCGGACAGAGCCTGAACGCCGTCTTTGAAGGTGTCGCCGATGCTCCAGTCAGCGATTACCCATGATTCGGCCTCGTTGACCCTGACGCTGAGCGCGCTTGTGCCCTCGATCTCGCCTATCTTTGAGTCGCCTGAGATAACCAGCGTGGCCGTGTAAGGAATTGGTCGGTTGTTGGGATAGGTGTGTGTTGCCTCGGCAACCGTCACGTCTGCCGCCAAAACGCCTTCGACAGCCGGGGACCCGTCCCCGAACTCCCATCGGTACTTGAGTCCATCTAGACCTTCGGGCCGGGTGAACGTTCCCGCAAACCCGACCTGTGTACCGGCTTCCACTGTGACTGATTGTCCGGCGAAGACGTCCAGTACAGGAATGTCGCTAACTGTGGCGATCAGGGTGTCTGTTCCTTCAACCACGCCGGAGTCGCCGCCGCCCGTGATATCTATGGTTACGACGTATGGAGAGTTGTCTTCAGTCTGGTAGACGTGGGTTACGGCGGATGTGATCCGCTGTCCCTCGATCAAGGTGGCGGCTGTTCGCCGTGAAGTGCCTTGCTCAAAGCCATCGCCAAAATCCCAACGGATTTCGAAGTTCTCGATGTCCTCCGGCGGCTGAAGTGTGGCGGTGAACGTGACGGGCTGTCCGACCGCGACTGCGATGTCGCTGCCTGCGTTCACTTGAATCTCGGTTGGTTCTGCGTTCAGGAATACGTTGACCAGAGAGAATGCCGAGGTCTGGGTGAGCAGATTCAGTCGCCCCTCCATGCTTTCCAGGTCTTCCCGGATGCGGGCAAGCTCGGTCTGGACTTTGAGGGTGTCTTCCACGGTTTGCGCTTGCCCGAGAAGCGTGATCAGGGCGTCTTCGCTGGCCGTCTGGCTGCGAAGACGCGCCTCCAGGTCCGTGAACTCGTCCGTCACGTCCTGTGATGAAGAGCTTTCGGATTTGACCTCGACGGCGTTTGTACGCACTTCGTCGAGTGCGATGTCGAGGCCGGCTGCGGACACACGGAATGAGATGAAGGCGGTGTGGTTTCCGTTTCGAGTCGACCCGACTACCCAGCCGCCTGATGAATTTGCCAGTTCCGTGATGTCGCTCATGGCCTGAGTGACGTTCTGGACGACAAGGGTCATCTCCACCGTGCGGACGATGATCCGGTCTAGCGACGCGATCGCCTGGACCTGTCCGTCAAGGTTTCCGGCGACGGTGTCGCCTGCGGAATTGCCGCCTGATGTGGACTGTCCCGAACTACCAGGTTCGCCGGGTGCTCCGGGTGCTCCGGCGGGACCAAAATCGTCGCCTCCGTACGTCGCTGCGGGTGCTGCCGTTGCGGCTGCGGAATCTGAGAAGAACTCGTTGCTCGCGAAGTCGCCTCCTCCGGCGATGCTCGGAGCCTCAGCCTGTAATGAATCATTGGATGTTCCACACCCCACGATCAAAATGGCGATGAGTAACGCCGGAACTACGAGCCACGCTGAGCGTATTTGAGTCATGTTGGTTCCCTCGCCGCTGTGATCAGGAATGTCCGATTCGATGGCGAATCAAGGTCGATTTCGACCACGTGTGACCACACTTGCTGTTGATAAAGACGCTGTCTGCCTGCCAAAAGTTCCCGTCGGGTGCCGGGCTGGCGTTACAATCCGGCGACGCTTCGGCTTGCTGTCAGAGGAATAACCGAGTTTGTCGGGCGCTAAATCGAGATCACTTGAATCGGAGATCAGTGCGCGTATGAAGTACCGACGTCTTGGCAGCTCCGGGCTGCTTGTGTCCACAATCGGCCTTGGAACCAACAATTTCGGCGAGATGCTTGGCCGAATGGATTACGACTCCGCAAAGTCGACGCTTGATGCGTGTCGCGACAACGGGATCAACTTCATCGACACCTCGGATTCGTACTCCGGCGGCATCTCTGAGGACTTCATCGGCCGGGCCGTTAAGGACTACCGCCAGGACGTCATCATCGGCACAAAGACCGGGATGCCCTGGGCCGGTGGACCGAACCGGGACGGTCTGTCTGCCGCCCATATCAAATATTCGGTGGATGAGAGCCTGAAACGGCTCCAGACCGACTACATCGACCTGTACCAGATGCACATCGCTGACCCGCTCACGCCGATCGAGGAGACGATGCGGGCACTGGACGACATCGTGGCGGCCGGTAAGGTTCGCTACGTTGGTTGCTCTAACTTCATGGCATGGGAGATGGTTGAGGCTATTCAGGTGTCACGGCAGCACGGTTGGGCGGAGTTCGTCAGCAACCAGCCCCAGTATTCGATGCTCGTACGTGACGTTGAGACGGAGCTGATTCATTCCAGCGCCAAGTACTCCACCGGAATCCTCCCCTACTTCCCGCTTGCCTCAGGCTTCCTGACCGGCAAGTACAAGCGTGGAGAAGATCTGCCAGAAGGCACCCGGCTCGCCGGAACGCAGCGGATGGCCGATGCGCAACTGACCGACGCCAACTTTGACGTGCTTGAGGCGCTTGAGTCGTTTGCAGGAGAGCACGGCCACACGATGGTTGAGCTAGCTTTCGCATGGTTGCTTGCGCACCCGGAGGTTTCTTCGGTGATCGCAGGTGCGACTCGGATCGAACAGATCGAACAGAACGCCGCAGCTACCGAATGGGAACTGACCGCCGAGGAGATGACGGAGCTTGATGACATCCTGCCGGGCACGCCCGGAGCTGGAGTCGGCAATCTGCCGCGGCGGCGCAGTCTTTAGTCCAGCGGGTTTGCCCTGTAATCACTCCCCCAGCGAATTAGGAGACGACGGTGCCTGAAGGTCGACACATTCTTGCGATCGACCAGGGCACCACGTCTTCACGCGCCATAGTGTTTGACGAGAGTGCGCGTGCCGTTTCAACGGCGCAGGTGGAGTTGACGCAGCACTTTCCGCAGCCGGGATGGGTTGAGCACGATGCGTCCGAGATTTATGACGGTGTACTTGGCGTTGTGAAGGAAGCCATAAAGAAATCAGGCGCCGGGGTGGATGGGATCGTCGCTATTGGCATCGCAAACCAGCGTGAGACGGTGGTTGTGTGGGATCGTGCGACGGGGGAGCCGGTGTCTAACGCCATCGTGTGGCAGTGCCGTCGGACCGCCGATGCATGTGCCGATCTGGTCCGTAACGGCTATTCGCCCGAGATACGCGACCGCACGGGGCTGGTTATAGACCCTTACTTCTCCGCCACCAAGCTTAGATGGCTGCTTGATCGGATTCCGAACGGCCAGCGACGTGCCGAGGACGGTGAGCTGTGTTTTGGCACGGTCGATTCGTGGTTGATGTATCGCCTGAGCGGAAGACGAAGTCACGTCACCGATGTCACCAACGCGTCACGGACGATGCTGCTGAACCTCCACGATCTTGAGTGGGACCCGGTGATGTTGGAGCTTTTCAACGTGCCGGAGGCGATCCTCCCCCAGGTGCTGCCGTCAGCCGGGGATTTTGCAGTCACAGATGCGGCGGAGTTGGGCGCAGAGATCCCGATCACAGGGGTTGCTGGCGATCAGCACGCGGCGTTGTTTGGGCAGGCATGTTTTAAGACCGGTATGACCAAGTGCACCTACGGAACGGGGGCCTTTGTGCTCACAAACTCCGGTCAGCGTGCGCCGATCCCGGAACCGGGGATCCTGGCGACACTTGGCTGGCAGGTCGGGTCGAAGAGGACCTACGCCAGCGAGGGCGGCGTGTTTGTGACGGGAGCGGCGGTGCAGTGGCTTCGGGATGGGCTCGGGATCATTGAGACGGCGTCCGAGACGGACTATATGGCGCAGATGCTTAACGATAACGACGGGGTGTACATGGTGCCGGCCTTTGTCGGCCTGGGCGCACCACGCTGGGACCCGGACGCACGGGGGACGATTACGGGATTGACGCGCGGTTCGTCACGTGAACACATGGCGCGCGCCGCTCTGGAAGCGACGGCTTATCAAGTAAGGGACGTCATCCTGGCGATGGCCGGATCGCGCCGGAGTTCGTCGACGCCTATTCGTGCGGATGGCGGGCAGACGGCCAGTCAATTCTTGATGCAGTTTCAGGCCGACATCCTGGACCGGCCGGTCGAGGTGTCGGAGATAGCTGAGACGACTGCGCTGGGTGCGGCGTTTCTTGCGGGACGTGGAGTAGGGATGTGGCGCAGTGATGCGGAGATCGCACGGCTGTGGCGTGCGGGCGCAAGTTATGAGCCGACGATGGGTGAGGCCCAGCGGGCGCGTCTTATAGCGGGGTGGTATGACGCCGTGGATCGTGCCGCCAGCATTACTGGATAGGGCGAGTACGTCCAAAACAGGAGCGCGTTGGCCTAGGCCGCAGCGCGCTCGGTGGTCGTGACCTCGGCATCTTCGCCTTCAGCAGCCTCTTCGTCCTTAGACTCCGGTGCCACTTCTGAAGTCGCGTCCTCTGGCGGCGTCTCGTCCGACTCAGCGCTTCCGGCTTCAGGCGTCACTGAGACGGCGTCGGGACCGCCGGTAGCGGCATCGAACTCGCTCAGGCCGAATATCTCGGCGCTCTTCATGAACCGGCCTGAACCAAGAATTTCGGTCCAGCCACCGGCCACCAGGACATTGCCATCCGGAAGAAGCGACGCGGTGTGCCATAGTCGTGCCGAAGCCATGCGTCCGGCAGCGATACATGGGCTCTTGGTGCCCTTTACTGGATCCCAGATATCTGCCGTGGAGAGCGACATGAACCTGCCGGCTCTGCCTCCAACCACCAGTACGCGTCCGTCTTTGAGCAGGAGCGCGCTGTGAACATATCGGGCTTCGCCCATTTTGCCGATCTTGTTCCACTTCCGGGTTCCGGGCTTGTGGATCTCGGCGGTGTTCGCGACTTTCTCTCCGCTCCAGCCGCCAGTCATGAGTATTCGACCATCGGTCAGCATCGTGGCGGTGTGTAGATAGCGTGGCGAGTTCATCTTGCCTGCGGAACCCCAGGAGTCTGTCTCGGGGTCGTAAGCCTCTGTTGCGACGAGTTGGTCATCTCCGGACCAGCCTCCGGCTGTGAGCACATGTCCGTCGGTCATCGTGACCAGCGTGTGGCCTCGCCGGGGTTCGTGCATCCGGGCGACTTCAGTCCACTCGCCGGTTTTTGGGTTCCATATCTCAGCGTTTGGGAAGATTATCTTGCCGTCCCAGCCGCCTGTGACTAGAACGCGATCGTCGGGCAGCAGCGCGAGTGTGTGTTCAGCGCGGCTGGTGATCATCGCTCCTGTCTGTACGGAACTTCCGGATCCTGGATCGTATATTTCGACATCAGCCAGTACTTCCGACCCTGCGCGGCCCCCGACGACGAGGACTTTGCCGTTTTGGAGCATCACGGATCGATGGTCAAAGCGCGGGGTTAGCAACGCTCCGGACTGGGTCCATGATTTCTTCGAGTGATCGTAAATCTCGACAGGGCCTACCGGCGCATTGCCGTCCCATCCGCCGAGGATGGCGATTCGACCGTCTTTGAGAGTGACGTCGGTATGGACGTAACGGGCCTTTTCCATTCTTCCGGCCTGTGACCATTCATCGCTCGCCGGATGAAACTCCTGCGTGGTGTTTGTGACGTTGTCGTTGACGTATACCCGTCGGACAGCGTGACGCGGCCGTCTGCGAGCAGACTAGCGGTGTGCCATAGCGGCGCTGCGGCCGGACTTGCGGCGAGTGACCAACGGTTGGACAGGGGGGGGCATATATCTCGGTCGAGAGCAGTTCTACTTCGTCATCCATACCGCCGGTTACGACGACGCGTCAGTCCGGTAGCACTGTTGCGGAGTGCTGTGATCGTGGATCTGTGAGAGCGCCCGCGTCGGCCCACTCCCCCCTGAAGGGATCGTAGGTGGCCGCAAATGCGACCGGATCACCGTCTTCATCTTCGCCTCCGACGATGAGAAGGCGACCGTTGTGGAGCACAGAAACGGTGTGTCGGCTGCGGCCCATCTTCATGGGAAGGCCGGGCGACCAGGTGTTTTTCTTAGGGTTGAATATCTCGATCGTGGATTCGCGGCCGTCATCGCCAAGCCCGCCGAATATCACGGCGTTACCGGACGGCAGCCCGACGGCCACAGCTTCTACGCGCTGTTTTGCCATGGGGCCAATCTTTGCCCACGTATCTGTCTTGGGGTCAAAGAGCTCGGCAGAACTTTCGATCCCGTTGTTGCTGTAGCCGCCTGCGACAAGTACCTTGCCGTCCCGCATCAAGGTTGCCGTGTGTCCGGCTCTGTCCGTGAGCATATCGCCGGTAGAGGACCAGCTATTTGACTCGGGGTCGTAGATCTCGCATCCGCGGAACGACTCCAGGTTTTTATAACCACCTGTGATTAGCACGCGATCGTCGTTTAGAACTGTGGCCGTGTGCCGTGTTCGTGGGTGTGTCACCGATCCAGCGGAGGACCAGGTGTTCTCAAATGCGTCGAATATTTCAGCCGATCCATTGTCACGCTGTCCGCCTGAGACGAGGATGCGGCCATCCTTCAACGTCGTTGCGGCGTGTTCCGCACGTGCACCGGAAAGAGACTGACCCGTCCGCCATTCTCCGGCCGGCATCACATACCCGATGCCGCCTTTCTGGCGAGGCTTGGGACCTTCAGGCTCTGCAGCATCACGTCGTTTTTTCTTCTTTTTGACGCCATCATCGGGGTCGTTCATAGCGACGACAGCACCGTCCATGGCAGCGGACATGTCGGTCATCGACTGGAATCGCTGTGCCGGGTCTTTGGACAGGGCGATCATGATCAGATCAGAGATTCTCTCCGGGAGATCTGACCTGACTTCGATTGGACGCGGCGGGTCGTCACCGATCTGCGCACGTACGACGGGGCCGGGTTCTAGTCCGTCGAACGGCGCTTTGCCGGTGAACAGGTGATAGATGAGGCATCCGACGCCGTAGATATCGGTTCGTGCGTCTATGTCGTATTCGCGGGCTTGTTCCGGCGAGATGTACTGGAGCACCTGTGCCTGGTCTCCGCCATCTGCGCCGTGCCCCATCGCTGTAGATATGTCGGCGGTTTTTACGACACCAAAGTCGGCCAGTTTGGCTTGCCCGTCAGTACCAAGCAGGATGTTGGAGGGCTTCAGGTTGCCGTGAAGGACGCCAACGCTGTGTGCGGCGGCGAGTCCGTCCAGGATCTGCTTGGAGAGTTCGATCCCTCGTTCGAGGCTGATCGGTTCGGCAAGACCTACTATCGACTGCAGGTCGTCGGACAGAAACTCTTGCCCGATGTAGGGAGCATCCTCGTGCTTACCGGTGGCGAAAATCCGGACAAGGTTCGGGTGGTCGACCCCTGCTATTGCTTCTGCACTCTCTTCAAATGTTGCGGCATAGCTGAAGTCCCCGGCCAGCTCTTCGCCAAGAACCTTGAGCGCGACCATCTGGCTGGAAGAGGGGTCAAACGTCCGGTAAACCCGGGAATGGCCAGAACCCGCGAGTTCTTCCAGGACGGTGAATTTGCCGATACGGCTTGCTGTGTTTGTATTTTCCACCATCTGTGGGCGTGGGGCTCCCTCTAAATTGGTTACCGAGTCATCGCTGAGAGTTCAACCAGCCGAGAATGGGAAGCGCCACGCCTCACCAAATCCCGAGCTCTCAATCCGTTTCCCGGGCCGATTGATTCCATCGTGCCACCACACTTCCGCCGGTACGTCCGCACGAACACCTACGTCGATGCGTAATTACCGACGGAACGGCACTGCGCTACTTGTCTAAAGACTGCGCAAAATTACCGTCTAAGCCGCCAGATCCAGGATCTCCACAGAGTCCAGGAACTGTCCTCCACCGAGCAATTCCGCGTAGCCTCCGGCGGCGAGTACCCTGCCGTCGTTGAGCAACGAAATGGTGTGCCATGTCCGCGCCTGTGACATGCGCCCGGCCTGCGTCCATCCACGTGTGGCTGGGTCAAAAATCTCGGCAGTTGCGACACATGTGGAGTCGTCCGCCCGGCCTCCTGCAACCACCACGGTGCCGTCTTCACGGACGACAGCCGAGTGAAGATAACGGGCACGGGACATATTACCGACCGCCGTCCAGGTTCCAACAAATGGACTGAAGATCTCGCAATCGGCGATTGCGCCGTCCTCTGTAATGCCCCCGGCGATCAGGATTCGGTTGTCTTTCAACGACACCGATATGTGATTGAAGCGGCCCGATGACATGGGTTCAGCTTTGTTCCATCGGTTTTTGGAGGGGTCGTATATCTCGGCGGTCTCAAGGAATCCTGAGCCGTCCCACCCTCCGGTGATCAATACACGTCCGTCTGAGAGCGCAACGGCGCTGTGCCCGCGTCTCTTCCGCAACATCCGCTCTGCCGGCCTCCACTTCCCTTCTTCCGGATCAAATATGAACGCAGCGTTTGAGATCTTTCCGTCATCCCAGCCCCCGGCGACCAGGACTTTGCCGTCCAGCAGCCTGGTCGCAGAGTGCTCTGTGACGGGGTTTGGAAGTTCGCCTGTGGTTTGCCATGCCTCGCGGGACGGACTGTATATCTCAGAAGAGGCGATGACGTTGCTGCCGGCGCGGCCGCCAATTACAAGGGTTCGGCCGTCTTCAAGCTGTACGGAACGGCGGTCGAATCGCCCTTCTATTAGCGCTCCTGAGTCTTCCCATCGGTTGTCCTGCGCTCGCCACAGTGCTGTGGAGGCAAGTCCGCCCTGTTCGTTGTAGCCGCCTGCGATCAAAAGGTCGCCGTTCGACATGGTGGATACGGTGTGGGAGTATCGATGCCCCTTTAGCTTTGGGGCTGCTTTCCAGCCTCCGCTTGCCGGGTCAAAGAGCTCACAGGATGAACGAGTCTCGCCGTCTGCGTAGCCACCGGCTACAAGGACTCGACCGTCCGGGAGAAGGTGGGCGGCGTGCCACATGCGGGCGTTTTTACAGAACCCGGAGTCTTCCCATGTGGAAGTGAACGGGTCATATATTTCCGTACTGGAGAGAGCCTTGGTGCCGCCATATCCGCCCATGACGATGACTCGTCCATCGCCCATGAGTGTTGCCGTGTGGTCGTAGCGTTCGCCCAACATCGGTGACACGCGTTCCCAGGTTTCGGCACCTACCCTGTAGATTTCTGCCGTGCGCATCTTGCCCCCCGGCGTCATCCTCTCCGCCCGTGACCAGTACGTCGCCATTCAGCAACATCGTGGCCGTGTGACGCCAGCGTGGCGCCTCCATGGGGTGTGTGTCTGTCCAGGTCATTGTTTTGGGGTCAAATAGTTCGACCGAGGCCTGGTTCCCTTCTTCAGAGAATCCGCCCACGATCAGGATTTTGCCGTCTTTCAACGTGGTGGCTGTGTGGCGAACGCGGTCTTTGCCCATGGAATCGACCGTGGTCCAGGTCCCTGATTCCGGGTCGTACAACTCCGCGGAGCTGTTGACTCCCTGTGTGCCCAATCCGCCGGACACCAGGACTTTGCCGTCATCAAGGAGCATCGCTGCGTGCTCAGCGCTCGCTTCCGTCAGCGAGCCGGTCTCAGACCATGAGCGCTTCTTGGTGTCGAACAGTGCGGCGGTGGCCAGAGGTTCCGTAGCTGCGTAGCCTCCGGCGATCAAGACGTCACCGTTAGCGAGGAGCGTTGCCGTCGGCCAGGTACGTGCATCCGGCGCAGAGGCGGCGGGCGGCCACATCTCCATGTCGGGGTCGTATAGCTCGTAGGTACTTACTCCGTCACGTCCGCCGAACATGAGCACCTGCCCCGTCGGCAACACAACTGACGCGCCTTCTGCGCGAGGTTCGCTGATTTCACCGGCCTCGATCCATGTTCCGGGGGTGGGGCCGATTGCAGGGTCTGGTGGTGGGCCGTCTGGAGATGACGAGTCTTGAGCTACGGCCTTTTTGCGCACCATTGGCGCAGCTTCGCCTGAGGCGATCGCCTTTCGGGCTGAGCTGCCTTCGGCTTTATCCGCTAAGGCTTCTAGCTCTCCGGCCAACTCACGCATGGAGCTGGGACGTTTTTTCTCAAGCTTCTCGAGGCAGGACATGATCAGCTTGGCGAACTTGACCTTTAGATCGGATCGGAGGGTTCTTATGGATTCGGGCTCGACCCCTGCGTGTGCCGCAAGTAGCTCCCGTGGGTCCGAAATGTTGAATGGAGGCTGCCCGGCGAGCATGTGATAAAGAAGTGCGCCCAGGGCGTAGACATCGCTTGACTGCATGGCCGGGTTGCCGGTGGCCTGATCTGGAGAGAAGTAAGGCAGTCTGCCCATAGGAGGTGACAGGGCTGCGCCCCCGAAGTCGCAGACCTTGGCCAGGCCATCGGTCCCGACGAGTACGATAGACCTGAGTGAAGAATGCCCTTCTCGTGCGCCGCCGCCACGCCGTTCGCGATGTCAGATCCGAGTCGCGACGCTTGTCCGACCGACATCTGACCGCTGAACTCCAGGTTGATCTCCATGCTCTGCGGCAGGAGCTCGGTGGCGACGTAGAAGCGTCCGCCTTCGCCACCGATGTCGAAGACGCGGAGGATGTTCTGGTGTTGTATGGATGCGATCTGATTCGCTGACTCCAGAAGACCGCGAAGTCGGTCCGGATCTGCAAGTAGAGTGGCGTTGGAAACGCGCAGCGCAACGGATCGACCGTCCGTCCGTCGTATCGGTCGCCTTGTAGACCGACGTCATCGGCGTCTCGGCTACAGGTTGTACGATCGTATAAACGCCGAACTTTTCGATGTCCGGGGAGGCCTGTTCAGCTGACGTGTCGGTGGACATGGGCCTTGGGGTCGCTCCGTGTTGGGGATTGTCTTGAGGGCGTCTACCGTTGCACTGGCTATATGGATTCCGCCAGTGCAACGGTGACGCCTCCCCCAATCCTCGGAGACGAAGAGGTCCGGGGCGAGTGGTTATGCCTAAAAATGGCAATGCAGCTATTGCGGTCCGTATCCCCGAACTAACCTCAGGTGGGTACCCGGGACGGGCTGTTTAAAAGCGCATCGTGGACCGTCGCAATGACGACGTTGTGAAAGTCGTTAGCTGTACCCTGTTGCTTCGTGGGCCTGGGTGATCGCAAAGAAGACCGAATGGCAAGTCGGGCAAATACGTTTAATTAGAAATGGGTTCAAGCCAAAAAATGGGTTCAAGAATCAAAGACTCCGGAGCCGCTTCAGATCTTGCTAATCGGGGCGTGTCGGGCCCGAATCTCCTAGACTCCCGGTATTTAGGGTGCGACACGATGGTTTCGACGGGTGCGTCCTCGAAAAGCGGAGGAACGATCTTTGCCAAGAACAGTGATCGCCCCGCACATGAGGCGCAGCCCCTTGAGTTGCACGCAGCGAATCCGTCGGCGGCCACCAACACGCAGTTCGTTGAGATAGACGGCAACGTTCCGGCGTACAGGCATATCGGCTCCCGACCGGACTGGTGTTGGGGTTACGAGCACGGGTTCAACGAGCACCAGGTTGTGATCGGCAACGAGGCACTCCCGTCCCTTCTGCCTGAGACAGATGAAGCGAAGCTTGTGGGTATGGAGATACTGCGGCTCGCGCTGGAGCGTGGCGCTACTGCCGAAGAGGCGGTGAACGTGATCACTGGGCTTGTGGAGAAGTACGGGCAGGGCAAGTTTTCAAACAGCCCTGGATTGTTTACTTACGACAACATTTACCTTGTGGCCGACCCCGCCGAGGCTTACGTGATTGAGACCATCGGCCACGAATGGGCGGTCCGGCCTGTGTCGGGCGTTCACAGCATCAGCAATGTGAGCGGAATGGACGGTTCTGCTCGATTGTCTGACGGGGCGGAGGTCGCTGCGATCAAGTACGGGCTGTTCGATCCTTCCAGTGGGACCGAGTTCTCATGGACTGACGCCTATTCTGCTGTTGACGACGCTTGGTCGGGCACGCGACGACAGTCACGATCATCTTCGATTCTTGCGCACCACGATGGCGGAATCGATTTCGGCAAGTAGATGCTCACGCTGTCTGATCACGGCGTGCCGGAGGGAGACCCGACGAAGTTCGAGTCGGCTCCCGGCGATATGCGTGGTATCTGCACCCACCCGAAGCACGAAGGCGGTGTGACGGCGGCGAGCCTGGTGGCTGATTTGTGTGCCGACGGATCGCGGTTGCCGGTGTACTGGTGCGGGATGTATGCGCCGTGCATGACGCTGTTCTTCCCTGTGTTCATCGAGGGAGAGTTGCCCGAAGTCCTCTCGATCGGCGGAGCCACGCATTCTGATGAGAGTCCGTGGTGGATGTTTCACGCACTTGGACAGGAAGGTTTTGAGGGTGGAGCCGACCGTATGAAGGAGATCCACGAGGGTTGGTGGGATTTGCAAAAATGTATGTTTGGATCGGCATACGAAATGGCGGCCCGGGGTCGGGCGATGATCGATGCCGGTGAACGGGAAGCGGCGTCGGAATTGCTGACGGCGTACATGGCCGAGAACACCGAAAATATGCTGAAAGTTGGACGCGAGATGCTTGGCGCCCGCCAGGGCAACATAAAGGCAACGGGGGCGCGTTGACCGAGTTCAATCGCAGAGACGCCCTACTGGCAGCGATCACGGCATGTGGTGCCGCGGCCGAGGTGCTGCTCGCGCGCTTTCGTGAAGAGGGCGATACAACACTGGAGCGCAGCTTTAAGCCGGACGGTGGGATCGTTACGAACGCCGATATCGCAGCCGACGAGGCGATCAAAGAGGCCCTCGGCTCGTTTGATGTGACGGGGCGGATCGAGTCCGAGGAGAGCACTTCTGGTGCAGAGGACTCGGAGCTTCGGTGGCTGGTCGATCCACTGTGTGGCACCGCACCGTATGCGGCGGGACTCGGCACCTGGGGCGTCAACGTGGCGCTGATGGCGGGGGCGACTCCGCTGCTGGGTGCGATCAGCTTGCCAACGATGCGGGAGACGTTGACCGGTGTATCCGGGCGTGGAGTGTCGAGGAACGGCAAGCCGTGGTCTCCTGAACCGCCTGTAGGAAAGCTGTCCGAGCAGCTTGTAGATCTTGAAATAAACGGTTCTGAACTTGCAGCCCGGATGATGTCTGATGGCAGTCTTGGCTGGGTACGAGGTGTTGATCACACGACGACGTTTGCCTCTATGGCTTATCCGCTGAGTCAGCTCTGTCTGGGGCGACTTGCGGGTGTTGTGTCGTACGGGGTTGGGTCGGTTCACCTGGCCGCCGGGATTGCGCTGGCCCTGGAACTTGGACTCAAAGTTACCGACGGGGAGGGCAAGCCGCTCGACTGGAGCGCAAAAGAATCATGGCCTGTGATGGTCGCCGCGTGGCCGGAAGCGTATTCGGGCCTACTGGAGTTAATGCAATGAACTCGAACGCTGGTTGGTCCCCTAACTCAGAGGGCGCTGGCGGAAGTGGTGGCGGGCGACCTGCAAGCACGGGAGGTCGCGCGCCGTCTCCGTAGGCACGCCAGGGTCGATACGCGGTGACGCCGTGGTCGGTCCAGCGGCTTTACAGGCCGTTCATCTGGACATCGTTGCTGGTGGCGCTTATCTACGGGTTTGGCACCGGCGCAGGGATGATGTTTGCGCCTGCATTTGGCATCGACCGCGGGTTGTGGTGGATTGTTCACGGGCAGGCGCACGGTGTGGCACAGATATTTGGCTGGGGCGGACTGTTCGTCATGGGAGTGTCGTTCCACGTCGTCCCAAGATTCCGGAACGGTCCGATGGACTTCCCGTGGCCCCAGAGGGCGGTTCTGGTGCTGGTGGTGCTGGGAATCTCTCTCAGGTTCTTTGGCCAGTCACTGCATCGGCGTTCGTTTAGCCCGGAGCTGCTGGACGCATCAGGCGTGATCCTGCTGGCCGGGATGTTGATCTATGCGGTCGTAATCGGGCGGGCCCTTTTGCGGGGTAAGAACTCACGATTGGAGACCGAGGCATGGTTGTGGTCGGCGATTATCTGGAGCGTTATCGCTGCTGCGCTTCACGCACGGATAGTTTCCGGATGGCGGATACATCGGGTATAGCTGCGCCGGGTCTCTGGAACATCGCAATGATCAACGCGGGCCTGGTGGGGTTCCTGATCATCTTCATCCTCGGCGTGACGACCCGTGCCGTAGTCGGGTTCCTTGCGCTCAAACCGACCAGCCGCTGGATTTCCGGGATTGCGCTGGTGCTGCTGAACGTCGGGACCGGCTGGTACGTGCTTGCGCGCTATCGCGGTGAGTCAGATGAGACCACCGCAATAGGGCTGCTCTTACAGGCGGTCGGTTTCGTGGCGTTTGCCATCGCAATCCGGGTGTTTGAGCGGCCGACGAAGAAGAACACGTATATCGAAGGCACCTACGGGCGTTACGAGTGGTTTATCCGGGCTGCGTTTGTATGGCTTCTGGTGGCTGCGGCACTGATCGTGCTGGATGCGATCGGCATGTTGTCCGACGATAGGATTCTTAAAGCGCCGTTGTCTGCGCCGATCACGCACGTTTTCACGCTTGGCTTTGTGACGATGATCATCATGGGCGTCGGTTTACGGATGTTGACGCTGTTCGAGGGCACAGAAGCGCCGATGCACTGGCTGATGGATGTGGCATTTGTGGCGCTGAACGTGAGTGTGCTGCTTCGGGTGGTGTTCGGGTTCGGGTCGCTTGCGGGCGCGGGCCAGTTGCAGGGGCTTTCAGGCGGACTTGGCCTCCTTGCGCTAGTGGCATTCGGGATTGTGCTCAGGCGTTCGTTCTCGGCCAAACAGCGGGCCAGCTATGCGCGTCGTGCTGCTGCGGCAGGGATGGAGCGGTTTGCGCAGGTGCGGGTTGCTCGTTCGAAGCCGGGCACACCCCTTGGAATGACACTCAACGCGGGTCCCACGAGTAGCGGACCGGCCAGCGATAGCTCAGAAACAACTAGTAGCAGTGCGTCCGACGATACGCCGTCTGCTAGCTAAGGGAGATTAGATATGAGTACCGAGAACACGCCCAGGGTTCTTCCGCTGGACGAGGATTGGGACCGAGCTGTTGCGGTGGCGGCACACCCGGACGATCTCGAGTACGGCATGGCCTCGGCGATCGCACGGTGGACGGAGCAGGGCAAGGAGATCACCTATCTGCTTCTGACGCGCGGCGAGGCGGGTATCGATGGGATGCACCCTCGTGATGCCGGGCCGCTGCGTGAGGCGGAGGAGGTTGCAGGCGCTGCGAAGGTCGGCGTTTCTACAGTCGAATTTCTGGACTACACGGACGGTGTGATCGAGTACGGGATGGACCTTCGGCGAGACATTACACGGGCGTTCCGGAAGTACCGGCCTGAGATTGTCATCAGCGGGAACCATCGGCTTCTGTTTCCAAGTGGAAATCTGAATATGGCCGATCACCGCTGGGCCGGTCTCGCTGTACTGGACGCGGCTCGCGACGCCGGTAATCGCTGGATCTTTCCAGAGCTACTTGAGGAAGGGCACGAGCCGTGGGACGGCGTTCGATCGGTGCTGACCGGCGGTTCGTCTAGCCCCACGCACGGAGTCGATGTTGGCGCAACGTTGGATCGAGGTATTGCTTCGTTGAAGGAGCACAAGGCGTACATCGAGGGCCTGTCGTTCGACTTCAACCCAGAAGAGTTCCTGACATGGGGCGCAGCGGCGGCGGGAGAGCGACTAGGCGTGGACTACGGCGTGATGTTTGAGGTGATCGGGATCTAATCCGCGTGTGGGTGTTATTTGCATTCACGCTAATAACGGAAGTTCTTATTCCACTAAATGGCCTTTCAGTGGAATAACGCAGCCTCCACGTATCTGAACGCTCGTAACTAAATGTCGGAGCCTCTGGCTCCTTGACCGGCTTTCTTGTGGGGCATAATCTCGTGCGGCGACAGATCACACTTGATATATGTGGCAGCTTTGAACTGCCAGAGGATTCCCATGGGACACTTTGTTAACCACGTGCACCTGAAGTCAGAAGACCCCGGCAAGACCGCCGAATGGTTCGTTGCGGCGTTTGGCCTCGAGATCCGAGGCGACACTGTCCGCGAGGCCGGTGGCGACCGATTTATTAACTGCTTCGACTCGAAGGGCTTCAACATCAACATCTCCGGCCAGCGCGTAAACCTGGGCGAGAAGATGGAGCCGGCAAGCGCAGA
>Ga0114999_10003129_pt1 | contig 21072 bp, 23 predicted proteins | sample ArcticOcean_MG_C_3_FD_89820 | JGI IMG/M metagenome (GOLD analysis project Ga0114999, IMG submission 89820) | Marine microbial communities from western Arctic Ocean - ArcticOcean_MG_CB8_126 | ecosystem: Environmental > Aquatic > Marine > Oceanic | place: Arctic Ocean: Canada Basin | collected...
TCACCGGAAAGGGTAGTCAGGTCGATGCAGGAGAGCGCTTTCAGCAGCCATGCCGTCTGCCATTCTTTTTTGACCGTGCGCCGCGCCGGGATGTTTGCCGCGCGCCGTTCTACCGCGCTGGTATTGATGCGCACATCTTCCAGCCAGTCCGGCTTAAAGGCCATGCCCGGATTACGCCCAAATTCACCGGGCGTCGGCAGGATGCTGACATTGTCACTCATATCGGCTCCAGTGTGACTCATTTGTCCGCCTCCTGCGAGAGACCGGTCAAAAACGCCGGCAGCAGGCGGCTTAAGTCTTTCGCTGCTTCGGCGCCGATGGCGAGGGACTGTTCGTGGCAAAGTTCTTCGTCGGTCATGCCGGCGGCAAGATTGGTGATGGAAGAGATCGCCGCCACGCGCATGCCGCAATGGCGCGCCACCAGACATTCTGGCACGGTCGACATGCCCACGGCGTCTGCGCCCATGGTACGAAAAGCGCGAATCTCCGCCGGGGTTTCAAAATTGGGGCCGAGTAGTGCCATATAGACACCCTCATTCAAGGTTATATCCAGCGCTGCTGCAGCAACCGCGAGGCGGCGGCGCAGGCCACGGTCATAGGCCCGCGTCATATCGAAAAAGCGTTCGCCAAAGCGCGCGTCATTGGCGCCCATGAGCGGATTGACGCCGGTCATGTTGATGTGATCGGAGAGCATCATCAGGCTGCCGGGGCTAAATGTTGGATTGAGACTGCCGGCAGCATTGGTCAGCACCAGGGTTTTACAGCCGGCAAGATACAGCGCACGGATTGGCAGCGCCAAATCCGCCGCCGGGTAGCCCTCATAAAGATGCGCCCGGCCCTGCATGCAGGCGACATCAACACCGGCTAGATTGCCGAGCACCAATCGTCCGGCATGGCCCTCCACGGCGGAGCGGGGAAAGCCCGGCAAATCGCCGTAATCTATAGTGAAGGGGTGATGGATGGTCTCGGCCAGAGCGCCGAGGCCGGTGCCGAGCACGAGCGCCAGCTGCGGCTGAAAGCCGGGCGCTTCTTTGCGGATGACATCCGCCGCCGCTTGCGGGTCTAGCGCCATTTAATCCTCCAGATTATCAGCGGCAAAAGCGTAGGGCAGTAAATCCCCAAGAGTGATGGTTTCGCGTAGGCCCTCCGGGCTGCACACATGCACCGGCGTTTCTGGGCCGGCGAATTCGCTCAGCCGTTGGCGGCAACCGCCGCACGGTGTGCACAGGCGCTCGCCTTCTCCCATAACAACAATCTCGGCGATCCTGCCATCGCCGCCACTGACCATGGCGCCGATAGCGCTGGCCTCGGCGCATTGGCCTTGCGGGTAAGCGGTGTTCTCCACATTGCAGCCAACATAGAGTCGTCCGCTCTCGGCGCGAATGCAGGCGCCGACATGAAAGCGGGAATAGGGCGCATGGGCGTTCTCCCGCACCTTCGCCGCTTGCTCGATCATATCCTGCATAGGATTCTATTTTTCCTTCACATAAGGAACGCCGCTCGCCTTGGGCGGGATTGCCTTGCCGACGAAACCGGCGAGTAACAATACCGTTAGAATATAGGGCAGCGCCTGGATGGCTTGCACCGGGATGATGCCGATGCCGGGAATATCGACGCCCTGCAGGCGCGCTTCCAACGCCTGGGCAAAGGCAAAGAGAAAGCAGGCCAATAAGGTGGGGAGCGGCTTCCACTTGCCGAAGATCAAGGCGGCGAGCGCGAGATAACCCATGCCGGCGGTCATGTCGCGGATGAACAGTGTGTTCATGGCGATGGCAAGATAAGTGCCGGCCACGCCGCAGAGAATGCCGCAGACAATCATCGCCCGGTAGCGCATGCCGGCAACCGAAATGCCCGCCGTATCCACTGCCTCCGGATTTTCGCCGACTGCGCGCAGGCGCAAGCCAAAGCGGGTGCGATAGATAAACCAGGCGGCGAGTGGCACCATGCCGATCGCCAGATAGACAATGATATTATGGCCGCTGATCAGCTCGCTATAGACCTCGCCGACAACCGGTACGTCACGCAGCTTATCGGCGAACGGCAGGTGGATCGGCTTGAAGCGCGCGATGTCGGCGATCATCGGCGTTTGGCTGCCCTGATTGAACCAGGCTAGCGCCAGCACCGGGCCGAGGCCGGCCACCATGATATTGAGCGCCATACCCGAGACCACCTGATTGCCTTTATGCGTCACGCAGGCAAAGGCATGGATCATGGCGAGGCCAACCGAGACGGCGATGCCGGCCATGAGGCCAAGCCAGGCCGAATCAGTCACCAGCGCCACCGAAGCGGAGGCGAAAGCCGCGCCCAGCATCTTGCCTTCAAGGCCGATATCAACGATCCCTGAGCGCTCGGCAAACATGCCGGCGAAGGACGCCAGGATGAGCGGTGTCGAGACGCGCAGCATGGCGTCGAGCATGAGCACGAAGAAGGTGATATTTTCGCCCATGGCTGTTCCTACTCCGCTGCCGCTGTCGGCGCTATTTTGGCCCGACGCATGAACAAGGCCTCAATGCGCCCGCGGAACATGTGCTCGAGAGCGCCGGAGAAGAGAATGACCAGGCCTTGAATCACCACCACCATGTCGCGGTTGATATTGGGCATGTCGAAGGCTAACTCCTGGCCACCCTGGTAAAGCGCGCCAAATAAAAGAGCAGCGAGAAAAATACCGAACGGGTGGTTGCGCCCCATCAGGGCAACTGCAATGCCGACAAAACCGTAGCCGGCGGTGAATTCCAACAGCAGGCGATGATGTACGCCCATGATTTCATTGACGCCGACCAGCCCGGCCAGACCGCCGGAAATACACATGGCAATGATGATCGCACGCGACGGCATGATGCCGCCATAAACGGCGGCGGATACATTCTGGCCGACGGAGCGAATCTCATAACCCCAGCGCGTGCGCCAGACAAAAAACCAAAAGAGCACGCAACAGATTAACGCCAAAACAAAGGAAAGATTGAGATAGGAGTGGCCGGCATCGATGCCAATTTGCGCGAGGATGTCATGCACGAAGGGCATGATAGCGCCGGCTTTGAAATCGCGGCTCTCGGCGGATTGCTGGCCTGGTTCAATGAAAACTTCGACCATTAAATAGGTCATCAGGGCGGCAGCGATAAAGTTGAACATGATCGTCGTGATAACGATATGGCTACCGCGCTTGGCTTGTAGCCAGGCCGGAATAAAGGCCCAGGCGCCGCCGAAAACTGCCGCCGCAAGAATGCCGAGTATCAGCGTGATGGGCGCCGGCCAATGGCCGATGGCAAGGCCGACCACGCCGGCGCCAAGGCCACCGAGATAGGCTTGGCCTTCGCCGCCGATGTTGAACAGAAAGCAGTGAAAGGCGATGGCGACGGCGAGCCCGGTAAATATGAAATTAGTGGTGTAATAGAGTGTGTAGCCGATCGCCTCGGGATAGCCGAAGGCGCCATAAGCGAGGATCGAGATCGCCTCGAACGGATCTTCGCCAAGCGCCAGAATCAGCAGGCCGGAGATGATCAATGCCAGCGATAAATTGATCAATGGCACCAGCGCGTGCGTAACCCAGCGCGGCGCTTCGGTGGGGGCGCTTGCGGCGCTCACTTTGTGCTGCCTCGCGGTGTTCGCCGCTCGCCCGCCATCATCAGACCGAGCATCTGTTCGGTGGCCTCGCCTTGCGTTACTTCGCCGACAATCTCGCCATCGAACATCACCACAATGCGGTCTGAGAGCGAGATGATTTCATCAAGCTCGACCGAGACCAACAGCACCGCCTTGCCGACATCGCGCATATCGACCAAGCGGCGATGGATGAACTCGATAGCGCCAATATCAACGCCGCGCGTTGGTTGGCCAACCAACAATATATCCGGGTCTCGGTTCATCTCCCGGCCGAGTACTATTTTCTGCTGGTTGCCGCCGGAGAAGGCGCCGGTGCGGAGGCGCGGCAAGGGTGGGCGGACGTCATATTCTTCCATCTGCCGGCCCACATCTGCGACGATGGCGGCGTGATTCATCAGCACCCGGCCATTATATTTTTCATCGCGGTGATAGCCGAGAATGCCGCTCTCGCAGGCTTCGAATGAAGTGATCAAGCCCATATGTTGGCGATCCTCCGGCACATGGCCGACGCCGGCAGCGCGCACATTGCGCGCGCCGCGCGCGGTGCCACCGGCGATCTCTTCGCCCTTGATGCGGATGTGCCCAGATTGTCGCGGCAATATTCCGGCAAGTGCTTCCATCAGCTCCGATTGGCCATTGCCGGCAACGCCGGCGATGCCGAGAATTTCGCCCGCTCGCACTTGCAAGCTGATATTTTTTACCCGCGCTATCCCGGCATGGTCCTTGACGCTCAGATCCTCAACGTCGAGCAACACCTCGCCCGGATGCGCTTCGCCTTTTTCTACCCGCAGCAAAACAGCGCGCCCGACCATCATGGCAGCGAGGTCTTCGCGCGTCGTCTCGGCGGTATAGACCTGGGCGACAACTTCGCCGCTTCGCATGACCGTGACTTCATCTGTCAGCGCCATGATCTCGCGCAACTTGTGGGTAATCAAAATTATGGTTTTACCCTGCTCACGCAGCGCCGCCAGAATGCGAAATAGGTGATCGACTTCCTGCGGCGTTAGCACGCCGGTGGGCTCGTCGAGAATAAGAATATCTGCGCCGCGGTAGAGCGCCTTCAGAATCTCGACCCGCTGTTGCACGCCAACCGGCAATTCGCCGACGATGGCGTCCGGGTCAACCTCGAGATTGAAATCGCGCTCAAGGCGCTCCAGTTCGCTCCGGGCGGCAGCTAAGCTCGGCGCCAACATGCGGCCGCCTTCAACGCCGAGCACGATATTTTCCAAAACTGTGAAGGTATCAACCAGCATGAAATGCTGATGCACCATGCCAATGCCGCTGGCGATAGCGTGCTCGGGGCCTTTGATTTGTAAGGTCTCGCCGTTAACTCGGATTTCACCGCTGTCGGCCTGGTAATAGCCATAGACAACGCTCATCAACGTCGATTTGCCGGCGCCGTTTTCACCGATGATACCGTGGATGGTGCCGGCTGCGACGCGGATATTAATGTTGGAGTTGGCGTGCACGGAGCCGAACCATTTTTCGACCCCGATCACCTCAAGGGCGGGCGGCATGGCGCCGGAGGGGGGCGAGGCTCCTCGCCCTGCATCCGACGCCGCCATAGGTTATTCCTACTTCTTTCCGTCCGCTGGGAAACGCCACAGCCTGTCTTCAAAATCTTTCCCTAGGGTCAGGTTCTTCATGTCTGTGGCGTCTGTTCCCTACTGCGACATATAGTCCGTAACAGTGACTTTGCCGCTGATGATGTCATTGCGTGCGGCAGTGATCTTGGCTTCCATATCGGCCGAGACGAGGCCACGGTTATGTTCGTCAAGCGCAAAGCCGACGCCATCTTCGGCCAGGCCCAAAATATTGAAGCCACCCTGCCAGGTGCCGTTTTTGGCGTTCATGAAAGCTTCATAAACGGCTACATCGACGCGCTTGATCATGGAGGTCAGCATGGTGCCGGGGTGCATGTAGTTTTGGTTACTGTCCACACCGATGGCAAGTTTGCCGGCATCCTTGGCCGCCTGATAAACGCCAATGCCGGTGCCACCAGCCGCCGCGTAAACCACATCCGCACCACGGTCAAACTGGCTGCGTGCCAGCTCACCGCCCTTGGTCGGATCATTCCAGGCTGAAGGCGTCGTGCCGGTCATGTTCTGATAGACCACAATATCGGCATTCACATATTTCGCGCCTTCCACATAGCCAAGGGCGAATTTACGAATGAGCGGAATATCCATGCCACCGATGAAGCCGACTTTGCCGGTCTTCGAGGCCAGCGCTGCGGCCATACCAACTAGGAAAGAACCTTCGTGCTCTTTGAAAATCACCGACTGCACATTCGGCAGATCGACGACCATATCGATCAAGGTGAATTTAATATTGGGGAACTCTTTCGCCACCGTCTCGACAGCGGCTGCCTGAGCAAAGCCCATGGCGATGATGACGGTCGCGCCACGGCGCGCCATGTTGCGCATGGCTTGCTCGCGTTGTGACGGGTTGGTCACCTCGAATTCGCGGTAGGGAATACCGCTTTCGGTTTTGAATTTCTCAGCGCCGTTATAAGCAGCCTCATTAAAGGATTTATCGAATTTGCCGCCCATATCGAAGATGATAGCGGGCGAAAAGTCATCGGCTGAGGCCATGTTCGGGGCGAGTGCGCCGGTAAGCATTAGGGCGAGCGCTGCAAGCGCGCCGGTGAATAGTTTATTCATACTTTACACCTCCCAGTGTGATCTGATTTTTTCATTTGTTTAGGATTTTAGGTTAGCGGAGTTTGTGGGCCTGCCGCCAGCGATATTCGTGCTACATAAGCCGATTAAAAACCGCGCAATGGCATGGCGGGGCTACGCTGCAACCAGTTTTCCGGCAGGTAGCGACAGATTCCGTCAATTAGGTGAAGCGTATAGGCGTGACGCGACTGCGCGGAGCGGTTGGCGGCGCTGCCATGAGGCAACATACCGTCAAATATAATGAGAGTTCCCTTTTTGACCTCAAACGGCACGAATTCGCTGTCCGGCCAGGCTGTGTCGTCATCGGTGATGGTTTGCACGCCGCCGCCGGGAGCCCGCAGATAACGTGATTTAAGGCCGCGTCGGTGGCTACCCGGCAGGCCCCACAGGTAACCATTCTCCTCGGTTGCGTCCTCCAGCGCGAACCACATGCCAAGGATTCGCGACGGCTCGGTATGGAGGAACGTCGCGTCCTGATGCCACACCACTTCACCGCCGATGCGCGGTGGTTTGAAAATTATCATGGATTGCAGCAGAAGAGGTTCGTTCAATCCGGCATCACCGGCGATTTCAGCCAGACTTGCTTGGCGCGAAAAAGCATCGAACACAGGGTCAAGGTCGTGGATGGCATGGCCGATCTTATTGATCGAATTGAACTTATCCTGGCGCAATGCGCCGTCATCGTCGAAGGCATCCTGCTCGAAGAATAAACGAATCTTGTCACCGGATTCGAGAAAATAATCATCACTTGTCTGTTCCTGCTCGACCGTCGAAAAAAATGGATTTTTTCTTGGGCGGCTCGAAGTCCGCCACCAACTCCGCCGTCCGCGCGATAAGTGCATCGCAATCCGCATGGTTGGCGAAATTCTCCAACACGAGATATCCGTCGCGACCAAATTCGCTCAGTTGTTGACTGCTCAGCATGATTGCGCTCTCGGGTTACAGGACAGGGCTTTATCGTTATACAATCCGGCGCAACACGAAAAGGAAATCATTATGAAGCTTGGTTTGTTCACAGGCTATTCAGGGCCTAAATATTCTATCGATATGGATTTGGTGCTGGAGGCAGAGCGGCTCGGCTATGATTCGGTCTGGACCTCGGAGGCCTATGGCTCGGACGCGGTGACGCCCGCCGCCTGGATTTTGGCGCAAACCTCGCGCATCAATGTCGGCACCGGAATTATCCAGATGCCGGCGCGTACTCCGGCCTGCGCTGCGATGACGGCCATGACCTTGCAGGCGCTTTCCGGCGGGCGTTTTATCCTCGGCATCGGCCCGTCCGGGCCGCAAGTGATTGAGGGCTGGCACGGCGTTGCCTATGGCCGCCCGCTGACGCGAACCCGCGAATATATCGATATTATCCGCCAGGCCCTGGCCCGTGAGGCGCCGGTCACCCATGACGGCTACCACTATCAATTGCCCTATCAGGGGCCGGATGCGAGCGGCCTCGGCAAGCCGCTCAAAAGCATTTTGCATGGCGATCCAAGCTTGAAGATTTTCACCGCCGCCGTTACACCGGCGGGCTTGCGCACCGCAGCCGAGATCGCTGATGGCATGTTCCCCATATTCATGTCGCCTGAACGCTTCAATGTGTTCCAGGGTGATCTCGAAGCGGGCTTCGCCAAAGCCGGCGGTGGCAAGAGCCTCAAAGGTTTTGAAATTGCCCCGATTGTGCCGCTCGCCATGGGCGACGATATTGAAGCCTGTCGCGTGCCAATCCGCCGCCATCTGGCGCTCTATATCGGCGGCATGGGCGCACCGGGCAAGAATTTCTACAATGACTACGCCAAGCGCCTCGGTTTCGAGGAAGCAGCCGAAAAAATGCAGCAGCTCTACCTCACCGGTAAAAAAGCCGAAGCCGAAGCGGCGGTGCCCGAAGAACTAATCGACGCCATCGCCCTGGTCGGCCCGGCGGGCCGCATTCGGGAGCGCCTCAGTGTGTGGAAGGACGCCGCCAAGGAGGGCAAGGTTTCGTCACTTTTGCTCAGCGGCGGCTCGATTGATGCGCTGCGCTTTGTTGCCGAGGAGGTGCTTTAACTCACAACCCGAGCGCGCCCGGGATTAAGGAGCCGCGCGGATTACGGTATTTGACGGTTCAGCAGCGGATCGGCTGAGCCAATGTTTATGATGGTTCGCTCGCATGCGACGGAGGAGATAAAGTTATGCAGATTGTCATTATTGGCCTCGGCGCGATTGGCCGCATGTTGGTGGAGAAACTGGCGGCGAATGAGACGCCTGTACGCATTGCAGGTGTCGTGGTTCGCCCGTCTCGCGCTACCGAAGCGCGGGCGGAGCTGGCCGCTGACATTGCTGTTTTCACCACGCCAGAGGAGGTCATCGCCGCGAAGCCTGACATGGTGGTGGAGTGTGCCGGGCAGGCGGCGCTGCGCCAATATGGTGAGGCGCTGCTCGGTGCTGGTTTGGATCTTATGGTGGTTGCCACCGGTGCGCTGGCGGACAGTGAATATCGCACCAAACTGATAGCTGCGGCGGCAGAAGGCAGTGCACGCCTGCATGTTCCGGCTGGCGCCACAGCCGGCCTCGATGGCCTCGGCGCGCTCAAGGCGGGCGGTTTGGAAAAAGTCACTTATGTATCAACCAAGCCCAGCCATGCCTGGAAGGGGACGCCGGCGGTGCAGAATTTCGATTTGGATAGTCTAAGCGAGAGTACGGTGATATTTGAAGGCCGCGCCGAAGCGGCAGCACTCGACTATCCGCAAAATGCTAATCTCGCCGCGACTATTGCCCTCGCCGGGGCCGGTTTCGACAACACTTTCGTGCGCCTCGTCGCCGATCCTCATGCGGTGATCAATTGCGGCCGTATCGAAGCCGATGGCAAGTTTGGCCATATGATTATGGAGATGCGCGGTAAGCCCATGGCGAGCAATTCCAAAACCTCTGCCGTCACCGCGCTCAGCCTGATTTATGCGCTCAACAAGGAAACCAGTAGGTTTGTAATCTAACGCCGCAGGCGCCGGGCGCGCGCATCCGCCAGCTCGGCTTGATACGCTTACCAGAATGCGTGATGTGTTCTGGTATCAATTTCTGAAAATCAGCGAATCGCCCCAGGCGGTGCCCCATTGCAGATGTTCGGCGTCTTTAATTTGGCGGTCGCCGCAATCGCCGCGTAATTGGTTGGCGATCTCATAGATCGAATTCCAGCCGCCGATGTGGCTTTCGGACAGCAGGCCGCCCGAGGTGTTCATGGGCAGGTCGCCGCCGAGTTCGATGCGGCCATTCTGCACCCATTTGGCCGCCTCGCCGGGGCCGCAAAAGCCGAAGCGCTCCAACACGAACAGCGGCAGCGGCGAGAAGGCGTCATAGGTATAGAGGCCATCTATGTCCTTGCTCTCAATGCCGGCCATGGAGTAGGCGGCGCGGTCACGTTCATCGGCGCCGGTACGGCCATTGGATTGCTGGTTCATGCCCATGCTGCGCGGTGCGAAGATGAACTCCTCGCGTCCGCTCCTAAGGCCCTGCATGCCGGAGATGTAGATCGGCTTTTGCTTGAGATCGCGGGCGCGCTCGGCGCTGGTCACCAGGATCACCACGGCGCCATCGGAGATCAGGCTGCAATCGAACAGGCGCAACGGGTCAACCACCATGCGCTGGCTTTGGTGATCTTCAAGGGTGAGCTCGCCCTTGCCGTAGGTGTAGGCGTGCGGATTGAGCTGGGCATGTTTGCGGAAGGCGATCGGCACGGCGGCGAGGTCTTCACTGGTGGCGCCGTAAAGCGACATATAGCGCTGATAGGCCAGCGCCGCGCCGGCGGCGGGTGCGGTCAGGCCGTAAGGCGGGCTTTCGCCGTGCGTGCCGCCGCCTTCGCGCATGCCTTCCATATCGCCCGGCCCACCTAAAATATCGCGCTCGCGGGTGAAGCTGATGGCGGTGACACAGGCGACCACATCAGCCATGCCTGAGATCACCGCAAGGGCGGCATGTTGCAGGGTGTAGGCAATGAAGCGGCCATGCGTCCACATCTGGTTGACGTAGCGCACATCGAGACCGTAGGCCTCGGCGATCTGATCGTAATCGACGCCGAGCGGCCAGCCCATATGCAGTGACAGGCCATCGATATCACTGCGCTCAAGGCCGCTATCGGCGAGCGCACCCGTCATTGCTGTCGCGCCGAGCTTAAGCTGGCTCTCGGGCAAAAAGCGCCCGAACTGGCTGCGCCCGATGCCGACTATGGCGGCCTTGTCGCGGATCGTCTCACTCATCAAGCACACCCTTATTCCTGTTGGACGAAAGCGTCGAGCACGGCGAGCGCTTCGTCAATATCGTTTTCTGTATGATCGGCGGAAATCTGAAAGTGAATTTCTTCATCGCCCTCCGGCACCACCGGAAAATTAAGGCCGGTGGCGAGCACGCCGTTGGCGCGAAGAAACGCCACTAGAGCCGAGGTGCGCGTGGTATTGCGTACCATCAGCGGCACCACGGGATGGCTGCCGGCAATAGTCTCATAGCCAAGCGCCAGAAGGCCGGCTTCGAAGCGCGCTGTCATAGCGCGGAGATGGGCAAGCAGGGCCTGACCCTCAGGCCGCTCAACAATCTCCACCGCCTTCAGAGCTGCCGCCGCTTCACCCGGCGTGATCGGGTTGGAATAGATGTAGAAGGGCGAGGTTTCGCGCAAATAGGAGATCAGCGCGGCGCTGCCGGTGACATAGCCGCCATTGATGCCGAAGGATTTGCCGAGCGTGGCGATCAACACATCAACCGGCGGGCTGGTGCAAAATTCTTCCGTGCCGCGTCCGGTAGCGCCAAATGCACCCACGCCATGCGAATCATCTGCCGCGACGATGACGTTTTCGGCGTAGCTGGCGTCATGCTTTGCTGCCAAGGCCATAATTTTATCCAGCGGCGCATGATCTCCACGCATGCTGAAAATACCATCGGTCACCACCACGGCGCGGCGGCAGCTATCGGCGCACTCACCCAAATGGCGATCCAACGCGGCAAGATCGAGATGGTCATAGACGCGCTTTTGCTTGGGCCGCGCCAGGCGCATGGCGTTGATGATGCAGCTATGGTTGAGCGCATCGCTAATAACGGCAGTCTCGCTATCGATCAATTGCGGCAGCACACCCATGGTGGTGGCGTAGGCGGAGCTGAAGATCATTGCCGCCTCACGCCCGTGATAGCGCGCCAGACGCTGTTCAAGTGCGGCGTGTGGCGCCCAACTGCCGCTGATAAACGCACCGCGCCGGGTCCGGCGCCAAGCGCCTGCACGGCTTCTTCCTCGGCGTCCTGAACTTCGGCATTAAGGGACAGGCCGAGATAGCTGTTGGAATTCATGCGCAGATAGGGCCGCTCGCCTTCTCCGGCCAGCAAATATCGCGGCCCCTTGCCGTCTGCCGATGGCAGGATTCCGGCGAACAGGGTTTCGGCTCCCTTGGCGCGCCCGGATGCTTCCATCGCACGCAGCTGCGCCGTTAAATTCTCCTCCAAGCGATCCATGGGCATGATCGGCTCCTTATCTCTTCAGGTAGAGCGGGTGGGAGTTTTCAGCTTGGCGCTGAGTATTTTGACCATATCCGCCGTCATTGTCGCTAAATCATAACGCGGTTGCCAATCCCATTCAGCCCGCGCGGCGCTGTCATCAACCGAACGCGGCCAGGATTCGGCAATTGCCTGACGCACCGGGTCGACGTCATAGTCGAGGGCGAAATCAGCGATGGATTTGCGAATCTCGCCGGCCAATTCCTCCGGCGTAAAGTTCATCGCTGTCACATTGAAGGCATTGCGGTTTTTAAGGCGGCTCGGGTCAGCGTTCATGAGCTAGATGATACCGTCGATTGCGTCCGGCATATACATCATGTCGAGGCGCCTGTCGGCGGCGAGGAAGCTGGTGTAATGGCTGTAGCGCACCGCCTGATAAAATATTTCGACGGCGTAATCGGTGGTGCCGCCGCCGGGCGGGGCAGTGTGTGAGATCAAGCCGGGCAGGCGCAGGCCACGCGCATCAACGCCAAAGCGCGCGGCGTAATAGTCGCATAGCAATTCACTCGCCACCTTGGTGACGCCATGCATGGTGGTCGGTCGTTGGATGGTAGTTTGCGGCGTCGCATCCTGCGGCGTCGACGGGCCGAAAGCGCCGATAGAACTCGGGCAAAATACCGCCGCGCTGTTTTGCCGGGCCACTTCCAAAACATTGTAAAGCCCGCCCAGATTGACCGACCAGGCGATCTGCGGGCGCTCCTCGGCGACCGCCGAGAGCAGCGCTTCCATGTGATAGACGGTGCCGATATCGTGCCGCCGTATCACGTCTTGAAGGGCCAGCGGCTGGGTACAATCAACTTGCTCGAATAGGCCTTGATAGGCGCCGGCCGGCGAGATTCGGATATCAGACGCCACCACACGCTCGGCGCCATAACGTGCCTCCAGCGCCGGCACCAGTTCCGAGCCGATCTGGCCGAGCGCGCCGGTGACAAAAGTCTTTTTGTTTTTGTCCTTATCCATGCTTCCTGCCTATCTGGAATTACGGAATTCCACAATGATCTAGCCAGCGAAAGCCCGGATTTGTTACCGCCGCCATGGCTGGTGCGTTTGCCGCTCAGCATATGCTATTTTCAAAACTCGATCCCCTAAACTAATCTGACTCTTGAAGCGGCTGAGTTTGTAAATCGAGGGGGTGGTCAATGGCGGAAAAAATATTTCTGGTAACCGGCGCGACGGATGGTATCGGCCGCGTGACGGCACTGAAATTAGCCCAAACAGGGGCGAAAATTATTCTCGTCGGTCGCAATGCTGCTAAGGGCGAGCGGGTTATTGCGGAGCTTAAACGCGTCAGCGGCAATGCTGAAATCGAATTCGAGCTGGCCGATTTATCGTCGCAGCAGGATATCCGCGCGCTGGCAAAACGGCTGGATGACAGGCTGCCGCATTTGGATGTTTTGGTGAATAATGTGGGTGCCTGGTTTGATCGCCGAGCCATGAGCCCGGATGGCATTGAGATGACCTTCGCGCTCAATCATCTCGGCTATTTTATTCTGACTGGCCTGTTACTCGAGACCCTCACCCGGGCGCCAGCGGCGCGGATCGTCAACGTTTCCTCCATGGCCCACCGCGGACGGCAGATTGATTTCAACGATCCGCAAGGCGCGGCGAATTATTCCGGTTGGCGCGCCTATCAGGCTTCCAAGCTCGCCAATATTCTCTTCACCTATCATCTGGCGGAAAAGCTCGCCGATCGCGGCGTGAGCGTGAACTGCCTGCATCCCGGCTTCGTCGCCAGCAAATTCGCGCACAATAATGGTGGTTGGCTCAAATGGATGATGATCATCGTGCAGCAGCTTGTGGCAATCAATGAAGAAAAGGGGGCGCGCACCAGTGCGTATCTGGCCATGGCGCCGGAGGTTGCGGGTGTGAGCGGCAAATATTTTGTCAAAAGCAGGGTCGCTGAAAGCGTCGCTGTGTCGCATGATAGCGACGTGCAGGCACGTCTGTGGCGGCTCAGCGAGGAATTAACTGGGCTCAGCTATTGAGCCCTCAGGGTGATTATTCCAGCCTGATTCGTGGTGTTTACTCCAGCTTAATTATGGCGCCCCGATGCTGGATGACTTCGGCGGCAAGCTTGGCGCCGCTCTACGCCGCTTCTTTCGGGCCGATGCCTTGCATGCGTATCGCGATATAGGCGGCGTTGAAGGAATCGCCGGCGGCTGTGGTATCGAGCGGCTGGGCGACGACCGGCGGAGAGACGTGCCATTGTTCAGCGCTCGCGTCACCTGTGCCGGATACCAGGCATTGTTCGGCACCGTTCTTGATTACCACTTCCGGCGCACCAAGTGCATGCAAACGCGTGGCGCTGGCCGCCGGTGAGGCGTTGCCAAATAATAGATGTTCATCATCGAGGCTCGATAGAAACATTGTCGCCGCCGCTGCACCGCGCGTGATCTCGCGCTGCGCTGTATCTTCGTCTGGCCAGAGGCGCGGGCGGTAATTGCTGTCGAAGGCAACCGTGCCGCCTTCTGACCTGAGGCGCGCCAGCAACGCAAACAGAGTATCGCGGCCCGCGGCGCTCATGATGGCGAGCGTGATGTCACTGACGTAGAGCATATCAAAGCCGGCCAATGCGGCGGAGAGCGCGTCTGTGCCCTCATCGGAAAAGAGCCCGCGTGCCGGCGCCAGAGTGTCTCAGCCGCGAGCCGGGCCAGAGGTGCGGAGGCGAGCAACGGCTCGTGCAAGAGTGAAGCCGGTGACAGGCCAGGCGCCTTAGGCACTTCAACCGGCGCGCTGGTGCGGCGCAATTCCTCGATCAGCGAGCGTCGGGCGCCAATTTTGTCCGCGTCGGCCGACAGTGCCCAGCCCGATCCGCCGGCACCAGTAAGCAGCAGCGCGCCGGCGCCATCACGATGCCAGAGAGCGCAATTAAGCAGTGGTGCGATGGCCGGCTCGGTGGATGCAATTTTTTCACCGATATAAAGCGCCGAAACCTCAATTCCGGCTTCGCGGTCCAACGCCATATGCAGATGCAGGGCTTTATCCGCTGCCAGTGCCTGCTCCGCCAGCAGATAGATGCGTTCAATGCGGCGCCCGGCGCGCGCGGCCTGGCGTAAAGATCACAGTGATGAGGGCGTCATGCTGCAAGGCATTTGCTAGACAAGCGCTAAGCAAAGCTTCTTCAGGCAGGCTACACCAGACAGCGTCGTCGGCGTGATGTCCCCGGCCCTTTTGCAAGGCTGCGCGGAGTATCGTCAGCAGCGTCGCCGTCATGGGAAATCACCTTTCTTCCAGCCTCAATATTTATGCATACGCGTCAAGAAGGCGGAAAAAAACTAATTATTTCAAAGGGCAGAATGGCTGGGGGACGAGGATTCGAACCTCGACTGACGGAGTCAGAGTCCGCTGTACTACCATTATACGATCCCCCAGCAGGCTCGATAGGAGCCAAAATTAGGCCCCGGGCGCGCATTGTCAACCTGTGACCGCGCGCATTGCCAATATTACCACGCGCAGTGTAATACATTTATTAATTCTGGCTGTTCATGTTCCGGCTTATATCGCGCGGCGATGTGCCGCCGGACAATTTGAAAGAGGGGGGCGATGTGACACACGATACGGCAACCCATCGCTCCTCAGTCGATCTCTCGGGTCGCCGGCCCCGCGCCGAGCACGAGGTTTACGCAGCGCTTGACCTTGGCAGTAATAATTGCCGTCTGCTGGTGGCCAAGCCGGAATCCACGGGATTTCGCGTTATTGATGCTTTTTCACGCATTGTCCGCCTCGGCGAGGGCGTGGCGGAGAATGGCCGTCTTTCGGATGCCGCCATGACGCGCACATTGTCGGCGCTTGATGTCTGTGCCGCCAAGCTGCGCAAACGCGGCGTTACGCGCTTTCGCGGTGTGGCGACCGAAGCCTGCCGCTTGGCCGAGAATTGCGATGATTTCCTCGCCCGCGCCGCCGATCAGGCCGGGCTGGAGCTGGAAATCATCAGCGGTAGGGAAGAGGCGCGCCTGGCGCTCGATAGCTGCACGCCCTTATTGCAGGCAAAGGCCAGCCATGCGTTGCTGTTTGATATCGGTGGCTGCAGCACCGAGCTGATTTGGGTGCGTCTGGTTGACGGCGAGGCGCCTGAAGTGGCGGATTGGGTGTCGCTTGCCTGCGGCGTGGTCAGCTTGGCCGAGCGCCATGGCGGCGATGACATTGCCGGGCACACTTATGATGCCATGGTGGCCGAAGCGAGCGCGCTGGTTGCGCCGTTTGTAGAAGCGCTGGAAAACGATGAATTGGTCGCCGCCGGTGACGTGCAGATGCTCGGCACTTCAGGCACGATTACCACCATTGCCGGCCTTCATCTCGGGCTGAAGCGCTATGACCGCGCACAGGTGGATGGCTTTCGCCTCGGTGCCGGTGAAATACGTAGCCAGGTGGATCGCCTGCTCGACATGAATTTTAAACAGCGCGCGGCGGAGCCCTGTATTGGTGTTGGGCGGGGTGATGTGGTTGTGGCCGGCTGTGCGATCCTGGAGGCGATCCTGTGCGCCTGTCCGGTGGCGATTGTCGATGTTGCCGATCGCGGTCTGCGTGAAGGCATGTTGCTCGACATGATGCGCGCCGATAATCCAGGTCTATGAAAAAGTTCACGACATGAGCCGGCACACCCCGCCGACCTCGCGGCGCAGCGCCTCTATTCGAGTGAAAACGGCGCGCGGTCGCAAGCCGTCCTCGACGCGCTGGCTGCAGCGTCAGCTTAATGACCCCTATGTTGCCGCGGCGCAGAAGGCCGGATATCGTTCGCGCGCCGCCTTCAAGCTGCTCGAGCTGGATGAGCGCTTCGCCTTGCTCCAGGGCGCCCGGCGCGTTCTTGACCTTGGCGCTGCGCCGGGTGGGTGGAGCCAGGTTGCACTGGCAAAACTGAAACCCGGTAGCGTTATCGTCGCGGTTGATATTAGCGAAGTAGAGCCTCTTGCCGGCGTCACCACGCTGCAAATGGATGCACTCGACCCCAGTTCCGTACCAGCTCTGCGGGCGGCCTTGGGCGGCAGGGCGGATATTGTGATGAGCGACATGGCGGCCGCCGCCACCGGCCATACCGGCACCGATCATTTGCGCGTCATGGCGCTTTGTGAGGCGGCAATCGACATCGCAGAGGATGTTTTGAATGCGGATGGCGCCTTTATCGCCAAGGTGTTAAAGGGCGGTACCGAGCGCGAATTGCTGGATCGCCTAAAGCAAAGTTTTCGTAAAGTACGGCACGCCAAGCCGCCGGCCAGCCGAGCCGATTCATCGGAAGTCTATGTGGTGGCGCAGGGCTTTCGCGGGAATACTGAGGAGACCGACTGATCAAACTTGGCGGCGCGCTCAATTGGTGTATATTGCGCTCCAATTTCAAATCGGGAGAAGCTATGCAAATCCGGGAAGCACTCACTTTCGATGATGTGTCGATTGAACCCGCCGCGTCCAAAGTTTTGCCTGGACAAGCCGATCTCTGCACGCGCCTGACGGCTACAATCGAGCTCGGTATTCCGATCCTCTCCGCCGCCATGGATACGGTGACGGAAAGCCGCCTCGCCATCGCCGTCGCGCAGGCCGGTGGCATGGGCATCGTGCATAAGAATTTGGATATTGCCGCCCAAGCCGACGAAGTGCGCCGGGTTAAGAAATTTGAGGCCGGGATGGTGGTCAATCCGCTGACGATCACGCCTGACCGCCCGCTCGCCGACGCTTTGGCGCTGAAGGAGCGCCATGGCATTTCCGGTATTCCGGTGGTCGAAGCCGATGATGGCCGCTTGGTTGGCATTCTCACCAACCGCGATGTGCGCTTCGCCAGCGATTCAAGCGAGCCGGTACGCAAGCTGATGACCAGGGACAATCTCGTCACCGTGCGCGAAGGCGTCGATCCGGAAGAGGCCAAGCGCCTGCTCCATCGTCACCGCATTGAGAAACTGCTGGTGGTTGATGAGAATTATCGCTGCGTCGGCATGGTGACAGTGCGCGATATTCAGCGCTCCGAAGATTTCCCCGATGCCACCAAGGATGAGAAGGGCCGCCTTCGGGTCGGTGCGGCAACAGGCGTCGGCATGGATGGCCTCAAGCGCGCTGAAGCGCTGCTGGAGGCCGGCGTGGATCTGGTCGTCGTCGATACCGCACATGGCCATAGCGCCGGCGTACTCGATACTGTTGAAGCGATCAAAAAATTAAGCAACCAGGCTCAGGTGCTAGCCGGCAATGTGGCGACGGCGGACGGGGCCAAGGCACTGATCGATGCCGGCGTGGATGCGATCAAGGTCGGCATCGGCCCGGGCTCGATTTGCACCACGCGCATGGTCGCCGGCGTTGGTGTGCCGCAATTGACCGCCCTGGTTGACTGCGTAGCGGCGGCAAAAGATCAGGACATTCCGATTATCGCCGACGGCGGCATCAAATTCTCCGGTGATCTGGCCAAAGCGATCGGCGTTGGCGCCAGCTGCGCCATGATTGGCTCGCTGTTTGCCGGTACCGAGGAAAGCCCAGGCGAGGTATTCCTCTATCAGGGCCGCTCCTACAAATCTTACCGCGGCATGGGTTCGCTCGGCGCCATGGCGCGCGGCTCCGCAGATCGTTATTTCCAGCAGGAAATCTCTAATGAGCTCAAGCTGGTGCCCGAAGGGGTTGAGGGCCGCGTGCCGTTCAAAGGCCCGGTGGGCGGTGTAGTGCATCAATTAATCGGCGGCCTGCGCGCAGCCATGGGCTATACCGGCAACGGAACCATCCCTGAAATGCGCACTAATTGCAGATTCTTACGGGTTTCTTCGGCGGGTTTGCGCGAAAGTCACGTTCATGACGTTGCCATTACCCGCGAGCCGCCCAATTACCCGCAAGCCGGCTAGAAATTAGCTCAAACAGGCCGGACACGGCAGGTCGCGGCGGCTCAATTTTACGTTTATTTGCGTTATTGCCTTTTGTTTATGGGCAACTCGCGCCTAAATAGCCAATTGTTAGGCTGTTACATCTAATAATAGGCGTTAGTGTAGTATTGGCGGAGCGAAATAACAGGGATTGGAGACAGATTATGAGTAATTTACGCAGAATTTTGGCGGCTGGTTTTCTCGCGGCGGCAGTGATGGCGCTACCGGCATTATTGTCGGATGTAGATGCCCAAGCGGCCAGCACCCCCGACGATAAGTCCAGCTCGTCATCGAGCAAGGACGGTAGTTTTGAGCGCGGCCAACAGGCCTTTCGCAGTGGCGAATGGCAGGCCGCGGTCGATTATTTTAAAAAGGCGGTGGCCGATGATGCCAAGAATGCCGAAGCCTATAATTTGATGGGCTATAGCTATCGCCGCCTCGGCGAGGCTGACCCGGCCTTTGCCGCCTATGCCAAGGCGCTGGGTCTTGAGCCCAGGCATCGCGGTGCAAATGAATATCTCGGCCAGACCTATCTGTTGGTCGGTGATGTGGAGAAGGCCGGGGCGCAGCTTGCGCTGCTCACTGATATTTGCGGCAAGCAGTGCAAAGAGACGGTCAAATTGCGCAAGGCGATTGCGCGCTATAACGCCAGCGCCGATAAGCAGACGATGCTCGATCTCGATGAAGAGAATTGGTAGCGCCTAATATTTGCGTCGGCGCGGTATTTTAACCGCGCTCCACTTGCTCCGAAACGGCGACAGGGATAGAAGGCTAGAGCACGCATTGTGGTGACATGTGGGTCACGGCATGTGGGTCGTGATATGTGGCGCGTGCAGGATTGCGGAGTATAGCCTTCATGGTTAGAGCGTCGATAGACAAGCGGAAAACCGGCATGTGGCGCCGCGCGGCAGGTGCCGGTGAGTGACCGCATCCTAATTCTCGATTTTGGCTCCCAGGTGACGCAGCTTATTGCGCGCCGTTTGCGTGAAGCCAATGTATATTGCGAGATCATGCCGTTCGATAAGGGCGATGATGCGGTGCGTGCATATGCGCCCAAGGGCATCATCTTCTCGGGCGGCCCGGCTTCAGTGACAGATGCGGGTTCCCCGCGTGCGCCGCAGGCGGCCTTTGATCTCGGTGTGCCCATACTCGGCATTTGCTATGGCCAGCTAACCCTTTGTGCCCAACTCGGCGGCGCGGTGGAAAGTTCGGACCACCGTGAATTCGGCCGCGCGATGGTCGATGTGGTCGAGGATTGTGAGCTTTTTCACGGTGTCTGGGATGCCGGCCAACGCGAACAGGTGTGGATGAGCCATGGCGATCGGGTAACCACAATCCCGCAAGGATTCCGCGCCGCCGGCACGTCTGATGGCGCGCCCTTCGCAGTGATTGCCGATGATAAGCGGCGCTATTACGGCGTGATGTTTCATCCCGAAGTGATCCACACGCCGCACGGCGCCCAGTTGCTGACTAATTTTTCCCACCGCGTTGCCGGATGTGCCGGCGATTGGACCATGGCCGCTTTCAAAGAGCAGGCGATTGAACGGATTCGTGAACAGGTCGGTGATAAGCGCGTGGTCTGTGGGCTTTCGGGCGGTGTCGATTCATCCGTTGCTGCGGTCCTCATTCATGAGGCAATCGGCGATCAGCTGCATTGTATATTCGTCGATCACGGCCTGATGCGCGCCGGTGAGGGCGATCAGGTGGTGGAGATATTTCGCGAGCATTACAACATCCCGCTCATCCACCGGAATGCCAGCGAGATGTTTCTCGGCAAACTGGCCGGCGTTGAAGATCCGGAGGAGAAGCGCAAGATTATCGGCGGCCTGTTCATCGATGTTTTCGAAGAAGAGGCGAACAAGCTTGGCGGCGCGGAATTTTTGGCGCAAGGCACGCTCTATCCGGATGTGATCGAATCCTTCTCAGTTACCGGCGGCCCCAGTGCAACCATCAAATCGCACCATAATGTCGGCGGCCTGCCGGACCGCATGAACATGGCTCTGGTCGAACCCTTACGTGAATTGTTTAAGGATGAAGTGCGCGCGCTTGGCCGCGAGCTTGGCTTGCCCGATACATTGGTCGGACGCCATCCCTTTCCCGGCCCGGGCCTCGCCATCCGCCTGCCCGGCGGCGTGACGGAAGAAAAAGCCGATATTCTACGCAAGGCCGATCAGATTTATCTCGAAGAAATCCGCAGTCACGGCCTTTACGATGCCATTTGGCAAGCTTTCGCCGTATTGCTGCCAGTGCGCACCGTTGGCGTGATGGGCGATTACCGCACCTATGAATATGTCTGCGCACTCCGCGCCGTGACCTCAACCGACGGCATGACCGCCGATTTCTATCCGTTCGACATGGCTTTCCTCGGCGCCGTCTCCAATCGCATCGTCAACGAAGTGCGCGGCATTAATCGTGTGGTTTACGATGTGACGTCCAAGCCGCCGGGAACGATTGAGTGGGAATAA
>Ga0114999_10003131_pt1 | contig 21064 bp, 27 predicted proteins | sample ArcticOcean_MG_C_3_FD_89820 | JGI IMG/M metagenome (GOLD analysis project Ga0114999, IMG submission 89820) | Marine microbial communities from western Arctic Ocean - ArcticOcean_MG_CB8_126 | ecosystem: Environmental > Aquatic > Marine > Oceanic | place: Arctic Ocean: Canada Basin | collected...
ATATAATTTCTAAGATAAATCTTAGAAATGGGGATAGTTATGATGACTATAGTAAGTTTATAATAAGCGAAGTGAGTAGACTAAGGGAGAAGGGATATACCTATCCAGAAATAGTAAGTAACTTCAAGGATAGGGGAATAAGAAGTAGAAGGAATAGAGAATATTATAAGAATTTAATAGTGATGATGATGTGGAAATATCAAAGGAAGATAAAGAGAGAAAGTATGAAAAACTATACAATAGAAAATATTAGAATAGACGTTAACAAAGTAAACAAAGACGGTAAACTCATCAAAACTATAACACCATAAACACACCACCCCCAAAACCTCAAAAATTTCATAACACCCCAAGTAAAATCAAAAATCTCTACTAAATTTTCGTGATTTATCGTAGTTTATATTATAAAAAAAGTTCTCTTACTAATTTTATGTTTGTCCACTTATTCAACTAATACATTTGCATACTGTTCTACGCCTTCTCCTCCATACTCTAAACCTAATAAACCAAGTGTACCATTTTGTGTTAACGAGTATGCAGGAACGCACACATGTGATGATTATACTATATCGAGTTACATGAGTGCTATAGATTCCTATAACTATGATGTGGAAAGGTATGTTCGAGAACTTCAAAATTATGTTAATGATGCGCAAAGTTATGCAAACTGTGAAATTAGAAATTTAGATTAAATAAGTTCTAAGTCATTAAAACCGACAGATTTCACTAAGTAAACAGAAAGTTATTTCATCAGTTGAATGAGCTGGAAACCACTGTTGACTCCATAATTCTATAAAAATATGCCAAATCACATTGGGTAACTGTCGAATAGTGGTGTAGTGGGTATTTTTCACTTTTCCCTTCCTGTGTTATTATCAAAATATGAAAAAAGGATTCACCTTGAATTTAAAAAAAATAATTTTAAAAGATGGTAATTTACTTATTTTTTGCTTTGTAGCAATTTGCATTTTAAGTCGCCTCAACCTTAATAGTTCAAATAAAGTAGCGGTATATATAGATATACTTGCTAATTTAAGTTTTCAAATATTACTTGGCGGAGTTTTGCTTTTTCTTGTTTTATTATTTTTAAAACGATTTATTGCATCAATTATTTTTTTATTTCTTTGCCTTTTATATATGTTTAATATTTTCTCTAACTGTAATAACTGTAATGCTTTCAATAAAGAAGTATTAGAAGACCATAGCAGTATTAGATTAATGACCTATAATACCTCATTTAAACATACTAATTTTATGAATTTAAAAAAACTTATTAATTTTATGTTGTAAAAATCTAATTTTAGAAATATATATTGTTTTAAATAAAGGAATAAAAGATTAAATGAAGTCAAAAAGTGAAGATATACTTTGTGCATGTTTTGATGTATCTAAGAGTGAAGTTAGAAGTTTTCTCTCTAAACCAAATGCACATATTGAGGAATTATATTCTAATTTAAAAGTTGGTAGTAAATGTACTGCTTGTTTAATAGATTTAGATTTACTTATAAGTGAGGCTCATAATATTGATAGTTCTTACGAAAAAAGAGATCTAAAAATACCTGAAAATTTTGAAGTTAAATTTCAAGGAACGCATCCCTATGAGCGATTAGATTCTGGTATTTTTTTGTGTGAAAATAATATTAATACTAATTTGCAGTTAGCAAATTATAATCCTTTATTTAGAGATACTAATGAAGCGGTAGATCATAATTATCACATCAGGCTGTTTTCTGAGTCAGGAAAAGTAACTTCCCAGATAAAAGGTATAGCCAAAGTTGGAGAAACTTTGAGTATTGATTTTAGTAGTATTAAGAATTGTCCTAATAGAGGTTGGTTTTTAATATCCCTTATACCTACTAATCCTGGTTTTTATGGAACATTAAGGCCACAAGTTTTACTAAAAGGAAAAGATTGGGCAATGACTAGCCATGTTCAACCTCATATGGCTGCTACCTATGGTCCTGGGAGACAACCAAGAAGGTGTCATATGTATATTAAGTCAGTTAATGGAAAAACTAATACTGCTTTGTCAGTTATTAACGCGGCTAATAAAAAAGGTGACTTTACTATTGAGTTGACAGAAGGCTCATATAAAGGAATATATAATCAGAAAATAGAAGCAAATGGATCTGCAATAGTATATTTAGATCAGAAAATAAATAATATTCCAGATGATGGGGTAATATTGATTGCTGTAAGCAGTTCTGTAGCTACTAGAAAACATATATTAATGGAAAGCGAGAATGGCACTTTTAGTATGGACCATTTCCCAAATACAGTATGAAAAATAAATTTTTTTATTATTGCTCACCACTAATTTATCCAGTTATGCCAGAATCTGCGGGCACTACAGTAATAAAATTAGACTTTGCTGCAATTATTATAAATCATGTGCCTGAAAATATAGAACGTTTAGAAGACACTGAGATTAATGTTGAGGTAGATGTCTTTTATGAGGGCGAAATAAAATCTTCTAAGAAGTTTAAAATTGATATAAAAGATCAAAAGTTAACACCTAGATATTTTGAAGAAAAATATGTATTACCAGGATATGGCTATGTGCAAGTTTCCTTATTTGCTGATAAACCATATTTTAGTAAAATTAATACAGAAAAAGGCTATGCATTGTTAGTTGGCAAAAAAGCAATTATATCTACTATTTTGCCTCAATCAAAATATTCAGAGCTGCTAATTATTGAAAATATGAAGACTACAGGTACATTTAATTTAGTAAACCCTGGCCATTATATTGATTCTAAATCTAATATAGCTAATTCCGCACTTTTAATAAACCCTTACGATGGCCCGATAGTTGCGGATGCTATTAGTGATAATGGTAAAAAAATAAGAAAAAAAATACCTGGAAAGTCAGCAGTAATAATTAATCTTGCAAAAATAGTACCAGAAAAAAATCCTACATGTGTTTTATATTCAGGAAGTAATAGGTACACTGGTTGGGACATTAGGCATAGCTATGATGATGTAAATAAAATTACTAATATTGACCATTTAGAATATTTTAGAGCTATTCCAACTTATACAGAAAAAAATTTTTTTCAAAGTGTAAAATATATTAGAAAAAAAATAGCTAGAAATTTTAACAGATTTTAATCATTCATTATAAATCATTATGGATTAATTAATATTCAATGCCCAAAATTAGAATAATTCCTAAATTAGAAATTAAGGGTCTTAATGTCATTAAGGGAATTAGAATGGAAGGCTTAAGAGTGGTAGGTATTCCTGAAGAAATGAGTCTAAAGTATTATTTAGATTCTGCAGATGAAATATTATTTATTGATACAGTAGCGTCTTTATATGGCCGCAATAATTTACATGATTTAGTTTCAAAAGTTGCTGATAAAATAAGACTTCCTCTTTGTGTGGGCGGTGGAATACGCTGCTTAGAAGAAGGGAAAGCTTTGTTAAGAGCAGGTGCTAATAAAGTTTCAATTAATACTCAAGCCTACAAAACTCCAGATTTAATTACTTCTTTGGCTAAATCATTAGGTTCTCAATCTGTAGTTGCTTCAATTCAAGCTAAAAAGAAAACTAATAACATGTGGGAAGCATATTATAATAATGGTAGAGAAAAAACAGATATAGATGTTATTGAATGGGTTAAAGAAGTTGTAGATAGGGGTGCGGGTGAATTATTGTTAACTTCTATAGACCAAGATGGAACAAAATTAGGGCCTGATTTAGAATTAGTAGATAAAATAATTAATCTAGTAAATATTCCTGTGATTGTAAGTGGAGGTATTAATAGTATTGAGGATATATTAAAGTTAATTGATTTAGGGGTAAGTGCGGTAGCTATTGCAAATATTTTGCATTTTAATAAGGCTACGATATCAGGCTTAAAAAAAGAATTAATTAAAAATAACTTTAGCACTAGATTAGTAAATTTTAATCAATGAAAACGGCAGGTATTATAGATATTGGTTCTGGCAATCTATTTAGTCTTATTAAAAGTATAAAATCATTAAATATAAAAATAAAAATTTAAGTGAAAAAGAAAGAATTAAATGGAAAAATTCTACTCGTCGATTTTTAGGTGTAGTAAGACATATATCTTTTGATGGAACACCACTTTTTACAAACCCGTTCACATCTATATCTGAAGACCAGGTAAATAAAACGTTTATTCGTTTAGAAAGAATATTAAATAAAAAATGTTAAATAATATAAAAAAAATAAAAACCCTATATAATTATGTTTTATCTCATTGGTTTTTTCTTGAAAAACATCAACATGTAAGAAAAATTGAATTAGGGTATGTATTACTTTTGGCTTCTTTGACGGTTTTTATGGAGGCCATTGGTCTATCGATTTTAATACCTTTATTAAGTTATATAGAGAATAATGGAAATATAGATTTATTTTTAGAAAGTTCCGTTTTAAGTAAATATATTGCTATAGTATTTTCTAAATTTAATATTAATATCAGTTTAATTTCACTTTCTATTGCTGCTATAATTTCCATAATTTTTAGACAATTGCTTAACTATTTTAATGTTATTGAGAATGAACGGCTTAAATGGAATGTTAATAAGAGAATATCTGTTAGTATTTTTAAATATATAATGGCTAGTCCAATGGAATATTTTCAAGACTTAAAATCTGGGCATTTTTTAAGTATTGCAACTAGTGAAGCTAATCAGACTGCTGCAATTTTAAGGGCTTATGGCGCTATTTGGATGACAATAATGGTAATGATTGCTTATGGCACACTGTTATTAATAACGGCGCCAAAGGTTACGATTGTAGTAATAATATTTCTAACAATTATTGCATTATTTTTAAGTAGTTTAATGAGAATAAATAAAAAACTTAGTGAGATTAATTTAAAATATAGATTATATTTCAATAATTTTTTAAGCGAGAGATTTTCAGCATGGAAATTTATTACATTATCGAATAGGACTAGATATGAAGTAGATAATGTTTCAGAAATAAATTCAAATATATTTTCTAATCAAATGAAGTTGCTGCGAATTTCTGGCCTATTAGGTCTGATATTCATTCCTATGGCTAGTATATTATTATTAGTTTTTCTTAATTTATCTGTTTCAATATTAGATATTGAATTAGCAGTAATAATGACTTTTGGAATAGCTTTTGTAAGGTTGATGCCTATAGCATTAAATTTTCAGGATAATATTAATAAATTAATAACTTATTTTCCTTCTTTTAGATATTTTGAGAAAGTATATAACGAAACCTTTTCACATTATAAAGACATAAGTGAAGGAGTTGATTTAAAAACTTTAAAAAATGAAATTAGTTTTAAGGATATTAGTTTTAAATATGAGGGTAGAAATAATTACGTATTTAGAAATTTAAATTTTGCGATAAAAGCTGGCTCTTTTGTCAGTATTATAGGAAATTCAGGAGTAGGTAAGTCCACTTTAATGGATTTATTGCCCAGAATTATAGAACCTTCAGAAGGAAGTATTCTTTATGACGGCGTAGATATAAAAAAGGCTTCGTTAAAATCTCTGAGATCAAAGATAGTTTATTTACCTCAAGAGCCATTTTTATTTAATACTACAATTTATGAAAATTTAATTTATTTAAAAAAGAATGCTAGTGATGAGGAAATTTGGACTGCTCTTAAATTAGCTAATGCAGATGAATTTGTTTCAGAATTGCCAAAGAAACTTCATACAAATATTGGTGCATTAGGTAAAAAAATGTCTGGAGGGCAGAGACAACGATTAGTCCTTGCTCGAGCATTTTTGTCTGATGCCTCCATAGTAATTCTTGATGAACCTACGAGTTCATTGGATAAGGAGTCGGATTTAAAAATTCAGGAATCAATTAGTATCTTAAAGAAAAACGAAGGGCTTACAATTTTATTAATTACTCATAAAACGTTAAATTTAAAGCTATCAAACATTATTTTTGAGTTAAATAATGGCAATATTAAAAGGAAAAAATAATGAAAAATATTTTAGCCAATATTACTCTAAGTAAAATTAAATGGAAATTATTATATATAATTAGAGGATTTTTTTATTTATTTGGAAAAAATTGGAATGATTTTTATGACTGGATGTTAGATTATCAAGATAGAAAAATAGATTTAGATATGATTTTATCTAGAGAGCCATCTCCTAAAAAGTTTAAAGGATTATGGGATTGGCATAGAGGGGAATATTTTCTCAAATATATAGAACGCCATGGATTTGAAAAAAATCACACTATATTTGACTTAGGTTGTGGTTATGGCCGTGCAACTATTCCAATATTAAACTACATAAATGAGGATGGTTTTTATATTGGAAGTGAAATAAGTAAAAAAAGGATAAATATAGCACAGGATTGGATAAAAAAAGAAAAGTTAAATAATAAGAATTATGAAATATTTTATTCTAAAGATAATAGCCTAAATTTTATAGAAAATTATTCTTTAGATATAGTATGGATTTTTTCTGTCTTAAATCACATGCCAGATGATGTAATTGATGAGATAATTGAATCTTTATTTATTAAAATGAAAAAAAACGCTTTATTATTTGCATATTTTGTAACCCCTGATCCAAATTTAAAACCTTCAGTAAAAGAATTTCTAAGAACAGAAAAGTATATGGAAGAATTATTCACTAATAAAGGCTTTACTTTTAAAAAAATGGATGACTATGATGATGATTATGATAAAGAAAATATAGCTAAGTATTCTAGAATGTATATAGCAAAAAAATAATATTAATTTATGATTATTTTAGGGAAAAATTATAAAAAATGTGGATAAAAAAGTTAATTTATAAGATAATATTAGTAATAAAGTTTTTACGTAGAGCTACGCAATTAAGAATACAATTATTACCTATAGATACAAAGCTACCTTTTAAAGGAAAATTAGCTTCACGTGGTTATTATCAATTTTATCTAAACAAAACAACCATCTCTGATTTATTTAAATAATCAAATATAAAGTGTAATATATACATAATTCATAATGGTGGAAGAAAAATTTTAAATGAAAACTAAAGAAAAAATAAGTTCAAAAGGACAAGATATATTATGTTTGTGTATGGATGTTTCTAAAACACAAGTAAAAAGCTTAATAATGAAAAAAGATTTTAATATTAAGTACTTATATGAGACTCTGAAAGTAGGAAGTAAGTGTACTGCTTGTCTTGCAGATTTAGAGCTAATTATAATGGTGGGCTTTTCCTTTTTCATTAAGAAATTTTTGGATAATAAAACCAGAAAATATTACTATGAATTCATCACCGATAGCAGGTATGACAGCTGATTATACACATAATTATATTAAAAAGTTAAAAGAGTACGGTTATTCACCAGTTATTAGTGAAATAAGAAACAGTGTAGGTCAAAAATACTATAATGAATTGTTTATAGTAGCTGTAGATAAGGACACTTTAAGTTAAATTATCTTATGTGCTTGCGATGGCAACTAAAGTATCATTAGCATCAATTTTCGATAATGCATTTGAATATGCTGTTTTTAATTCTTCTGTTTCAATTATACTTAAGTTAGATTTATGGCCACCCGGTTTATTTTTGTTAAGCCAATATAAATGATTTGCTATATTATAACGTTGAACACCCTCAATATTAATATCCTTAAAGCCTGCTTCTTTAAGAAATAAATAAAGAGATTCTCTAGTATGAAGTATTAAATGTTGTGACCATAAAGTAAAATTTTTGAAAGAATTTAATTCTATTTTATCTAATAAAAAGTCTTTTGCATGAGGAACTTCAATAATTATTCTTCCTTTTCCATTACTTTTTAATTTATTATATATACTTTTTAAGGATGCTAATGGGTCATTAAGATGTTCAAAGCTATGAAATAAAAAAATTGTATCTAACGAAATTTTTACTTCTTCAATATTTTCATAGCAGGGAATACCCATTTTATTTAATTTAGCATTGTTTTTAATTGCTGGCTCGACACCGCATAGATTATTTGCATATTGTTTTGCTTTGACAAGGAAATCACCTGAACCACAACCAAAATCGCATATATTAAGACCGGATATAAATTGAATATATTTTTCTATTCTCCTTTTAGTATTCTCATAGTCTTCATAATTAGAATTTTTGTCTTTTAAACCTGGTTTACTTATTTTTTTATAATTTTCTTTTTGATATTCCTCTATACCAACATAGAAATTATCAATAAATATTATATTAGATTTTTTATCTTTGAAAACTGACAGGTTATTTACATCGCGAGTTGATTTTGAATAAATTTCAATATCTTTTTTATTTACAATACCCAGTTTTATCAAAGTGCTTAATATTTTATTTTTTTTTAGCATACTTTTATCCTATATAAATTATGCATAATTATTAACGGTTAATAATTATTTATACAATCTATAATATAAATAATTAATTGAAAGAAATATGTTTGAATAATAAAAATAAAATTATTTTTTTTGGTGTTACAGAAGTTGGTTTAAAAGCACTAAAATCATTTATTGAATTAGTGGAAGTTTCTGTAGTAATAACTACGGATAGTATAGATAATAAAGAAATATTAGCTTTAGCTAGTAAATTTAATATTCCTACATATACAGATCCAGAATTTAAAAATATAAATTTCATAAATGATATAAAAAATAGAAAAATTGAAAATATAGAAGTGGATATTAACAAGTAAACATTATACTATTTCAACTATACAAAAAAAAATGAAAATTACAGTTATTTTAATAGCCCACAGAATTTTGTCATATAAAAATTTGGATCAAATAATTAGTATTAAGGATGGAAACATTAATAAGATAGGTAAGGCAGATGATTTTTTATAGGTTTTTAAAAATTTTAAATAAGATTGTTGATTAATATTTTAGAAAGGATTTTATTATGCTAACAAAAATAAAATGGATTTTATTATTTCCATTGAAATATATATTTTTAATAATGGGCTATGGCTGGGGAGAGTTTTACTCTTTAATTATTAATAGGCAGGATAGAGGTATAACTATTAATGATATAAAAAATAAAAAACATAAAAAACATTTTTGGGCTTTAGAAATTGGCAATCAAGCAAAAGAATTATTAATAAAGAAAGGCCTTAAAGAAAGTGATGATTTTCTTGATTATGGTTGCGGATATGGTCGAATGGCTCTGCCTTTAATAAAGTATTTAGATGAAAATAAATATATAGGTATGGATTTATCTAAAGAACGTATAAGATTAGCTAATGAATATATTGAGTCTCAAGATTCAAAAATTATTAAACAACATAAGTTTTTTGTTTCTGTAAATAAATCTATAAGTGATTTAGTAGGAGATAAAAAATTTGATATGATATTAATGTATTCAGTGATAGGACATAATCCTCTTAAGGAAGTGTACAAAATTTTTTCTGAGTTAAAAAACCACTTAAATCAGAATGGAAAAATATTCTTTGATTATCTAAGTTCTCATGAAAATAATCCAAATGACTATTTTACTTCTTTTATGGGTTTTACGATAAAAAGATCAGTTAAAGATTTTATATTTTCAAATAAAGAAATTTTAAAGGTAATGGATAGTCTTGGACTTAAATACAATGAGTTAAAAGAATTTGAAAATTTTGAAGATAGTATAGTGTCTAATCACTATAAGAAATTTGTAATGGTAGAATTTAAAGATAAATAAATTATCTATTAGGTCATGTTTTTTTATAAAAAAATAAAAAATAAAGTAGAAAAAAGAACACTTAATGGCTTTGGTGCAGGAGATGCAGCTATTAAAATAGCAAAGGTATTATATAATTTTTAATAAAATAGTTTTTTTAAAATAATTTTACTAAGTAAATATTTGGCTTTAAAAAGAAGGCTTTGTATTTATTTCTATAATAAATATGATCCTTACCCTCAAGTGCCAAGTGGTATCAATTTTAGTCCAAGTGAATTCCATGAGAATTATGCTAATAATATAATTCCAAAAATTTCTTTTGAAAAAACTAAAGATAGTAAAGAGGTTTTTCAAGAAAAAACTAGAGAGAAAATTAAGAACTTAATAGGATTTGAAGATACTTTAGAATTTAATATTTTAAATGTTCAAGAATATATTTTTAAAAAAAAATATATTCGAAAGAGATTCATTATACAATTAGATAAAGGTAGAGAAATGCCAATAGAAACTTTATCACTAATTTCAGAAACAAAAATAAAAGGTATCATGGTATGTATGCAGGGAACTAATTCAGGATCTCATTTAAATTTTGGTGAAATAAAAATGCCAATAGACCCTTATAAAGTTCATGCCGGTAGTTCTCTCGCCATTCAGGCTGCCGATAATGGTTATATAGCTATTTCTTTTGATAGGATTGGTTATGGAGAAAGAAGAGAAAAAAAATTAAAAAAACAAAGTATATTACCTGTTATGGATACTTCACTACACTCATTGGCTCTAGGAAAAAGTTTATTAGGAGAAACTGTCTCAGAAATATATGTAATATGTAATCATTTCAAAAAACACTATAATTTACCTTTATGGTTAGTAGGGTATTCTTCTGCGGGATCTGTTGCTACAGTAGCAGGCGCATTATTTAGTAACCTTGTCAATGGTATCTGTGTAGGAGGTTGTATTGGATCATTTAAAGATACTATTATTACACGAGGAGCTACCGCACATTTAGAAATCAAAGATTGTATAAAATGGTTTGAACAAGATGCTCTTATACAATTAATGGCACCTCGCCCATGTATAATGATTGCAGGTGATAAAGATCATATATGGCCATACAGCGGAGCAATTATAATTTATGAAAAGTCAAAAGAAATATATAACTTATATAATGCAAAAAAATTTCTTAAGTTAATTAAAGCAATAGGCATACATACATATTATCCAAAATTGATGTGGGATTCAATTAATACTTATATGAAAGATAGTTAATTATTTAAGATTTTTTATTTCACTATAAATTTTATTCTTAATAATTTCTTCTGCATCCAAACTTATTCTACTATTTAGGCCAAATGGGGGCCTACTTTTATCAATTTCATATCCACCATCATTTATATCAAGTCTAGTTGGTAAATATCCAATCATTCCGTTAGAGTATCCAACATTTATTATAGTATAGCCATCTATATTACTAAAAGTGAATCCAGACAGAACTTCTGCACTCATAAAAATAAAACAAATTTTATCCCATATCCAAATTATTATTTCTAATTCCTTATCAGCATATGAATTATTTTGAAGAGGAATTTTAATATTCAAAATCTTAGTTTTAAATAATGTATTAATATTAGTATTTTCAATTAGTGGCGTATTTTTAAAAATAGCTTTAGCTAAATTCTTTGATATAAATTCTGCATCTCCAAATTTGATTTTTCTAAAACGGTCACCAATTATAACTTTTATAATTTTGTCTTTAATTGATTTATTTTTTTTAATTACATTTGGTCTAATATCACCACAAAACCCTTGAAGAAAAATCATATTATTATACATCTTTTCTTTTAAATAATTTCTTAGATACCCGGGATAGTCTGCGCCTACTGTTCCTTTTGGATCAGCTACTGGATGGCATGAATACAAAATTATAGCATTTTCTATTTTTTTATTATCCTGTCTAATAAATTTAATTATATTGATTGTATTATTAACATACCTCTTTTTATTAGGAAGTGATTGTGTTTTAAAATAAGGAAATTCTTTGAACTGAATTGCTTTTCTTCTCCTATTTATAGATAAGTCGGGTGCTTCTATAATTTGAAAATTAGCATCAACTAGTATTTCATCACTATTAAATGTTTTCTCAAATAATAAAAAAATTTTATTTTCTAAGTAAGAACATATGTTCTCTGTTTTTTTGCCATATTTTATTGTGGGGTCAGGGTTAGGAGAACCATGAGTGTGGCTTGCACAAAAAACTATCCTACTTTCATTAATATTTGTAAGGTCATAAATTTTTCTTCTTATATTCTTGACCAGTATTTCTGAAAACCAAATAAGATCTGCAGATATAATAACATTAGTTTCTATTAATGAGTTGCCTATTATAATTATACTACATAAACACGGATTAGAAACTTTAGATTTATTATCTCCTCCATTTATCGCATTATACTTTATATGATTAAAATTTAAATTTTCTGTAATATTTTTTATTATCATAATATTCTTTCTAGAATTATATATTCCAACTTCTAGGGTCCCATAGATTAGAAGGGTATTTTCTTCCTAAATCAATAGCTTCATCTAAGATGTCTTTGTTTATGCTCTCATCAGTAATCTTTGATAAAGCTTTTAATTGTTTTACATTATCACAACCTATAATTATTTTCCCAAAGGGACATATACTTTGAACTGTTCTTATGGCTAGAGATTGCATGGAAATATTAGAAATATTAGCTAAATTTTTAAATTTATTTATTGGCTCCAATAGAGGAAGTAAGCTTTTTGGTATTTTTTCTTCTTTTAAAAATAATAAACCTTGAATAAATATAGATCTAATAATAACTGTACCCCCTTGCTTATTAAAATCTACTAATTCTTTAGAAAAAATTAATTTTTGATTAAATATATTACCAGGTACTTGTATCAAATCTATTAATTCATTATTAGGTATCTGTTTTTTGTCATAAATAGATAACCCAAACTTATTAATAACTTTGGAGTTCCTAAGTTCGAGAGCAAACTCATTCATACCTTTTGTTTTCCAGTCATCAGGGTTATGAATTAGCAGACCTTCGATACTACTTAATCTCAATTTTTTTAGAGATTGCTCTAATTTTTCTTGAGCCTCTAATATATTTTTAGTTTTTAACTTAGGTATCTTGGTATAAACTTTTAGATTATGATTTGCATTTTTAACGCCATAACCAATGAGAGATTCAGAGTTACCGTAACTAGCTGCTGTATCAAAGCTATTAAAACCTAAATTAATTGCCTCTTCTATAAATTTTTGAGCTAAGTATTTAGAATTTAAATTTGATGAATTAGCAATACCATATTTTTGTCCTAATTGAGCTGTGCCAATAATAAAATCATTTTTATTTTTAATATTTTTCAAATAATTAGGTCCATTATTATATTTTAACTAAATTCTTTCTAAGTATTTTCCCAACTCAAAGTAAATCTTATTTTTTTTTAATTTTTTATTTAAAATACTAATAATGAGAGTTTTTTTTGCTTCTTTGCCATATCTAAAAAAACTATTTTTATAAAAGGTAGTTTTTTTTATATGATTAATTGAAAATTTATCAGACCATAAATTTAAAGTTGCTACTTTCTTTTTAATTGCAAATTTAACCGCCCATCCTAATAATAAAGAGACATCACTTTTATCTATTGTTATTAGATCTTTAATATCTAAAGTTTTCATCCCTTGACCAGTATTTTCAGATAAAACTATCAAGCCATTTATACTATTATTTTTTTTTAATATAGCAACATATGACTTATTATATGGGTTATCAAAATAACGCCATTGATAATATGACCAGTTTCGTTTGATAGAGATTATATTTTTATCAAATTTTTTTTCATAAAGGTTAAAAAAATTCTTTAAAAGAATGTCTCCATTTTTATCTAGTACTAATATATCTTTAGAGGAAGAAAATAAAATACGTCCATATAAACTAATAAACGATTGCCAAAAAAAAGATATAAAATAGATAATAATATCAAGTATAAAATAATTTTTATTAATTTTATATTTTAATAAAGGCTTTAAATTAGTTATTGCATAGCTTAAATATAGAGGGATTTTTTTTACTTCGTAGCCGCCATATTTGTATGAACTATGACCATTTTTATTTGGAAAGCCATATACCACATCTATGCCATCATTTTTTAAATGTATAAGAGCTTTTTTAACTACTTCCCTGAACAGTCTGCGTTCATTTTCTGGCAATAAACTTAATACTTTACTATCAGCATAGGACCCTTCTGACTTCGCAACAGTAATTGTCGTTCCATTCAGTTTAAATTTATTAATTATAAAGGAATAATGAATTGCTAATATATTATTAATTTTGCATGTAAAAGTGTAACCTGGTCCATCTGGCCCATTTTTATATTCCCATAGCCATTTTTCTTTATCTAAGTTTGAAAAAATATTGCTAGCAAATTTGATAAAATTTAAAGAAGGCTCTTTTTCTTCATATTTTTCAATTAATATTTTTTTTTCAATCATTACGCATTCTCTTTATATTTTAGTGAGATGTCACAAAGGTCCATAAGGTTATAAAACTAATTTGTTAGATATATTTTTTCCTTTACCATCAAGTCCTTTTTTATTTAAATACAGTTCAGTATGCCAAGAAACAGCATTTCTGGCATTACGCTTATCTAAGATAATTTTATTATAAGGTATTGCAGGGAAATGTGGAATTATTTCCATCCAATAAGAAAAATACTTTCTATCAATATCTTTCCATAAGCTTTTACCTATAATGGCAAAAATACTTTTTGTAAGTAGCCGGATGGGAATAATCCATCTCGGTGTTATATTTTTTTCATTGACTGGAAGGTCTTGCCATACATTACCCCAATTTTCTTCAATTAGCATTTCACTATACAATTTTTGATTAGCTTTTAAATTATAAGGTACCTTACTCCAAAATTTTAAATATTCATCATCCCAAAGGGGTAACTTCCATTGTAAGTCTAAAAATTCATAAATTCTTTGTCCTGGAATTACATACTTAGTTTGCCTGTTCATAAATTCTAGATACTCGAATATTGAAAAATCAGGATAATTTATATGATTTTCTGGTAAATCTTGATTAATTACATATTTTAAAATATTTTTGATTATACTAACTTCTTCATCGCGAAAATAATTTAGCCATAGAGAGCAGTGTTTAGTAATAAAGCTATCAAATATATTATCTAATTTTTCTTTTTTTTTATTACTTGAAAAAGTTGGTATATGTCCACCAGTTATAAAGTCACCAGAATTACCATTAATAACAATAGAATTTTTTCGTAAGATATCTTTTTTTAATAATTCATTTACAACGAATAGATCTTGAACATATGGAAAAGCTGATAAAGTATCAGCATAATTTACATAATTATCGTATAAAGAAGAAGAAAAATTTTTTCTTTGAATAGAATTATTTAAAGGTACAAAGTACCAAGGGTAGTTTAATTTTTTTGATATAGTTTTAGCTATATTTGCCTCAAAATTATTTTTTCTTCCATAACTATAACATATTACATTTTTTGCTTTTAGTTTAAATAAACTGGATACAATTAATCTAGAGTCAAATCCTCCAGATAGTGGAACTGCTATAGTTTCTTCCTCTCTATTCTTTAAAATAGAAGACATAATATCTAATGTTATTTCCTTGAGCTCTTTTTTATAAGAGCTATATTTTTTTTCTTTATTAATATTCCATGGCGTATAGTTATAATATCTATCTATTATGATGCTTTGACTTTTCCATATAAAAAATTCGCCAGCCAATAGTTGAGAAAGTCCTTCAACAATAGTCTTCTCTCCTAGTGTATAGCCCGACATTGCAAGTGATAAACTAGCTTCTGTATTTAGTTTCGATAAATTCATATCTTTTGCTAAAGGAGAGGCATGATTTCCTAATGCAATAGTATTTTTTTGGGAGGCTATAAAAATAGGAATAGATTTAATTCTATCAACTGCAGCAATTAATATTTCTTTATTATTTATTATGAATGCAAAATTACCTTTAATTTTTTTTATATATAATTTTGCTACTTTTGTTTTGTCTTCATCAATCGTATCAGTTAGGGCTTCTAAAAGTTTAATTATATTTTTTAACGTCACATCTCCTATGTAAGAGACAGAGTAATTCAGGTGCGTTGAGTTTTTCCATCCTCTCCCTTGAGTTATTAAAGGGTCTTTTTTTTTCATTTATATGTTTATCCTTAAGATTTAAAATTATTTTTTAAATATATTCTAATTAACTTAGTATTAGATTATTAATTTGTTTGTTATTTAAATAATGTATAATAAATAAATAGTACATTGATTTAATAAATATAAGTTTAGTAATGATAAAAAGTTTTCTTAATAAAAATAAAGTAAATGTTACAAAAGATGAAGTTATTTTTTTTTAATAACGGTTATGTTATATTAAAAAAACTTGCTTCATTTTGGACTGATAAAGGTATAGACCTTAATTATATTAGGAAAAAATGTGATGAATTGTCTGCAAATAAATTATTTATAGAAAATAACAGCAAAAAAATTGCACAATAAAAATACTTCATAGTATCCCCCCAATAAATTTTTATAATTTTAGTTGCAGGTAATCGAGGGTCTTGTGCAGCGCGGAGCATTTTGTAGGAGAATTAGTTTGTACTTTTTTAGATAGAAATAGAGGCGCTATATCTGTAATAAATTTATTTTCTAATAATGCAGCTGTAACTGCCTGGTCTAATGATTTCAATTATGAAAGTTATTTAAAGACAGGTAGAAGCTTATGGTAATCATGGAGATATTCTTATACTTCTATCTACTAGTGGAGGTAGTATTAAAAATCAATCATCTTTGACTTAAATTCAGGCATGTGATCAGGCAAATCAAATGGGAATTAAAACTATTTCCCTGATTGGCAGAGATGGAGGACTCTTAAAAGAGAAGTCTGATGATTATATACTTATTAAATCTAATCAAACTTCAATAATACAAGAGTGTCATATGTCTATTCTTCATGCAATATGTAATAATTTAGATATTTTAATGAAAGTCTAAAAATACATAGAGAAATTACTATAATAGTTGGGTTATTGATTGACGTTCATAGTTTGAACATGTTAGGTAATTATTATTATAAAAAATGGTTTAATAATACATTTAAAATCATAAAGGATTTTAAAATGAGTGTTATAATAATTGCTGAAGTAGGTATTAATCATAATGGAAACATAGATACTTGTAAAAAATTAATTGATGTCGGTAAAATCTGGATGTGATGCAGTAAAATTTCAAAAAAGAACTATAGAAAAAGTTTATTCTCAAGAAATTTTAGATGCACATAGTGTGTAATTTTAAGAAATTTGTAAAGAGTAATTAATATGGTGTTCAGCAAAGAAATACGCCTTAAAAGTAAACTAATATCTAAAGAATCACCAACCTTTATAATTGCTGAAGCTGGTGTTAATCATGGCGGAGACATTGTAATTGCTAAGCAATTGATAGATTTAGCAGTTAAAGCTAAGGCTGATGCAGTTAAATTCCAATCATTTAAAACCGAACATTTAATTTTGGATAATATTCAAAAGGCACCGTATCAAAAAAATACTACTGATGCTATAAAAACCTTTATGACAAGTGGTTTAGACATCCTAGCTATAGGGAGTTATATTCTTGGGAAATAAAATTTATGTTTCTTCTGCGTGCGTTAAATTTTCCAAGATCTCTGAATCCGTTGAATTTTTAGCAAGAAATGGTTTTCAAAATATTGAGTTATCTGGTGGTACTGAATATTATGATCATTTTGAGAATGACCTGTTCGAATTAAAAGATAAATACAATCTTAATTATCGTTGTCATAATTACTTCCCCCCACCCAAGAAACATTTTGTATTAAATTTAGCATCCCTTAATGATGAGACGTTTCAAATTAGCTTTAAGCATTTACAACAAGTTATCGCTTTATCCAATAGATTAGGAGCAGATAAATTTGCATTTCATGCGGGATCTTTCATTGATATTAAATTAAGTGAAATTGGAAAGAAACTCAGTAAAGATAGTTTGTTTAACAAGGTTGAGTCTATTGACCGCTTTTGTAATGCCTTTAAAATATTGCAAAAGAAAGCAAATGGCGTTAGTTTATTTATTGAAAATAATGTTTTTTCTAAAACTAATGCAGAGACTTATAATGGTGAAAACCCATTTATGGTGACTAATTTCAATGAGTACAAATCTTTAAAAGAAAAAATAGATTTTAATCTATTATTAGATGTTGCTCATTTGAAGGTCAGTACAAAGACTTTAGGACTTAATTGGGAAAATGAATTTGAGAATATGATGAGTGTAAGTAGCTATATTCACATAAGTGACAATGACGGCTACCATGATTTAAATAATCAGTTAACTAGATCTTCTAGTCTTTTATCCATGTTAAGTAATAGTGATACTCAAAATAAAGACTTTACTTTAGAAATATATGATGGCATGGAGGCTATTAAGAAAAGTCATGATATTTTATCTGAGGTAGTGTCGTGATTAACAGCCTTATTTGTACAACTGATAAAACTTTGATACAGGTGATGCAAATTATAAATGAAAATGCCAAGGGCGTTTGTTTTGTAGTTGACAAATTCAACTCTCTCAACGGTGTTATAACTGATGGTGATATTAGACGGGCTTTATTAAATGACGTCAAATTGGATGAAAAAATAGAGAGTATTTTGTCTAAAGATTTTATTTATGGAAAGATTGATGAAAATTATGATGTTTTGATGTCGAAGATATCAAAAAAAGTTAACCTAATCCCCCTAGTCGATAATAACTTTAAAGTAGTTGATTTTTTTGAATATAAACAAAATATTCATTTTCCAATTGCTATTCCTAATTTAAATGGTAACGAGTTTAAATATTTAACTGATGCTTTCTTGACCACATGGATATCCAGTTCTGGCAGGTATATTGATAGATTCGAAGGTGATTTTTCTAGTTATTCTGACTGCAACCATGGTGTGTCAGTTTCTAACGGTACAGCAGCACTGCATTTAGCTTTGGTTGTATTGGGAATTGGTGAAGGTGATGAAGTAATTATTCCTGACTTAACTTTCGTAGCCACTATTAATGCAGTTTTACATGCCAATGCTATACCTGTAATTGTTGATGTAGAAGAGAGTAGTTGGTGCATAAATCCAGAAAAGATCAAGAAAGCAATTACAACACGAACTAAAGCAATAATACCTGTTCATTTATATGGCCAGCCATGTGATATGGGTGCAATAATGAAAATAGCAAAAAAATATAAGTTAAAGGTTGTTGAGGATTGTGCAGAAGCGCATGGAGCCATGTATAAAAATCAAAAAGTTGGTAGTTTTGGCGATATTGGTTGTTTTTCATTTTACGGGAACAAGGTTATTACAACTGGAGAAGGAGGGATGTGCACTACAAACAGCTCTCTGCTAGATGAAAGAATGAGAATTTTAAGAGATCATGGTATGAGCAGAGAAAAAAAATATTGGCATAATGTGGTAGGATTCAATTATAGGATGACAAATCTGCAAGCTGCTATTGGCGTAGCACAGCTTGAAAGAATAGAAAGCATTCATAGAAATAGACTAAAGTATGAAGATTGTTATAGATTGTTACTTGATGAAAAAGAATTCACATTTCAAGATGATTTGATAAATCGACAAAGGATTACCTGGCTTGTTAGTTTTCTAGTAGATAAAGGTAATGATAGAGATCAATATATAGATAAATTAAAAAAACACGGAATAGATGCAAGACCTTTCTTTTACCCTTTGAGTATTATGGATATTTATCAAGAGTATTGTAGTGTGAACACTCCTGTTGCTAAAAAAGTGTCAAGTCTAGGCTTAAACTTGCCGACTTATGAGAATTTAAAGGGTATTGCTGAAATTAAAGACATATTATCAAATGTATAGTAGTAAGACTTTTTTAGCAATTATTCCTGCTAGAGGTGGGAGTAAAAGATTACCAAATAAGAATATTTTAGATTTGGCTGGTAAGCCACTTATATCATGGAGTATTGATGCTGCAATTAAGAGTAAATATATCGATAAAACAATTGTTACAACTGATTCTGATGAAATTATAGAAGTAGCTCTAAAGCATGGAGCTGAGGTCCCTTTCAAAAGACCCAACCATCTATCTAGTGATACAGCAATTAAGGAAGACGTTATTAAGCATACTATTGATTATTATCAAAATAAAAAGCAAGAAAAATTTGATTACCTTATTTATTTACAGCCAACATCACCATTAAGGAATGAGAGGCATATTGACGAAGCAATAGAATTTATGTTTGAAAAAAAAGCCAATGCAATAGTCTCAGTTTGCGAATTAGAGCATCCAGTCCAGTGGATAGGCTTACTTCCAGATGATAGAGATATGAGTAATTATATTAATGGTCTAGATATTAAAACTAGGAGTCAAGATTTCCCAATTCATCATAGGTTAAATGGAGCAATCTTTATTTGTAACTCTGATAAATTTATGAAATATGGATCCGTGTTTTTAAAAGAAAATATTTTTGCTTATGTTATGCCTCAAAATGTCTCCATTGATATTGATACGGATACTGACTTTATGTTTGCAAAAATTATTCTAGAACGCTATAGATAATACACTTTGTATTATTGAAGAGGCTGTTAAATGCAGTCATATTAATATGGTGAGAGTAATTTCCTGTTTATTTTTTGTTTAAGTATTATTAAAATTATTATAAAAAAAACTGTTGCTATCTTTATCAATTCAGCAAAAAAAGAATTTTTAATTTCGTTGGCAAAAGCTTTCGAAGAAGAATATAAATTTAATACAAAATTAATATTAAGAGATTATGGCGTAAAGAAATTTGTAGATAAGTTTTATCCTAATAGGAATCAGGATATTGTTTTAACAGATATAAATTGTTCAGTTAGTGACGTTGTTTCCGAGTTGATTATTTTTGAGAGAGGTATTTAATTTATACTTTCTCCTTACTTTCTGGGGTTTTAGACCTATACCAGTATACTTTTTTCCATCAACTAACTCATACCATCTTTTTTATTATCTGATTTATATCTAATCCCATCATCTACTAATAACATTATGAAAGAGATTTTCAGGTGATGATAAGTTAATAAACGCCATAACACCCTGAGAACACTTCCCAAAAAATCCTCACAAAGTTTCATTTAACATTAATAGGGAATTACCTATACTAATCTTATGAAATACTTACTTATAATATCCTATCTTTTATTTACTTCCGTTGGATGGAGTAAAGATGTTTCCTATGATGACTTGGTAGAAAGAGATGGATTGTATTATGAGAAATTTAAAGGTGATCCATTTACTGGAAAAGTTACTGGTCAAAAACAAGGAAAAATAAGTAAGGGGAAAAAAGAAGGTGAATGGATATGGTATTATGAGAATGGTCAGTTATCTTCTAAAAGTAAT
>Ga0114999_10003132_pt1 | contig 21064 bp, 16 predicted proteins | sample ArcticOcean_MG_C_3_FD_89820 | JGI IMG/M metagenome (GOLD analysis project Ga0114999, IMG submission 89820) | Marine microbial communities from western Arctic Ocean - ArcticOcean_MG_CB8_126 | ecosystem: Environmental > Aquatic > Marine > Oceanic | place: Arctic Ocean: Canada Basin | collected...
GACCTGGTGGCTCGTTCCGGGTCGACTCCAGGCCAACGCCGCGGCGGCATCCGTTCGCACCTGGTCGACGCCCAGCGCCGGCGTTCGACTACGCACCTCCCGACCATCTTTATCTACCCACGCCACAATCACTAAGTCTTCAAACACCTCATTATCGTCGTAGCGCATCTGTACCTCCACGACGGCATCCTCCTGCGTTTTGGGCAAGGCAGCGCAGGAGAGATAGAGCCGCCGTGTGGTCAAACTGCCGTAATCGAATACCGTCTGTGTATCCCGACGCCCCGCCTGCAGGCGTCCTTTGGCCGCCAACTTAAGCAGTATGGCTTCTGGCAGCACCGCGTCCAGCGGCACATCTATCTCTGTACTTACAGTATGGCCGGCCAAACGCTGTTCGACACGCACTTTCGTCCCGTTCCAGTGGCCTTCGCTCTCCACTACCTGATTGCCTTCAACCGACCGGTAAGTAAAAGACAGCGGCCGATAAAACCGGTCCATCACCGCCTCGCTCACCGTCCGGCGAAAACTGCTGCGCCAGGCCACGGCCTCTTCGTAGATGGCCAAGTGGTCCCCTGCAGCGCGCGTGCGTTGGTAGGCATAGCCAGTCTTGTGTCCCCAATGAGAGATATTCCACCAGTCCTCCCACAATGCCGCTTCCTCCTGCACCTGCACCGTCTGTGGCCTGAAAGCATGGAGGTAACCATCTTGAGCTCCAATGTAGAGCCACTTATCCAACAATTGCAATCGCAAAGGGACCTCGTCGAACACGGCTAGGTCCCAAGAAATTTGTCCCGACGCCGCCTGCAAGGCGACGACCCGGCCATCTTCGGTAGCAACCAGGACATCACTTCCGACCTCTGCAGGTGGTCCCGATACTTTACTGCCCAGGTCGACTTCCCACGCTTTGCTACCATCCTTTGGATGCAAACCATAAACGTGGCCATTCTCTCCGGCACATACCACTTTCCTTCCGCCAAGAGCAAACCGCTCCACTACGTGCGTGCCCAGACGCTGCTCCCATAACAAGCTCAAGGTCTCCTTGTCGTAAGCTCGCACGTAGCCGTCCTCACCAGCCACTAACACTTTTCCTTTCCATAGAGCAGGCCCAATGTGCGCAGGCACGCCCGTATCGATACTGTGCAAACGCGTTCCGCTGCGCCCGTCCACTATGATAAGTTGCCCGTCGCGCGCACCCGTATACAATCGCCCATTTCCTGCAGCCGGTGCCAAGGGGCGACGCAGCTCTGTGTGCAAACGCCATATTTCGCGGCCATCGCGCCAATCTAAGGCGTAGAGCCAACCGTCGGCACTGCCCACATACAATAGACTGTCCACCGCAACGAGCGCCGCATCACCCCACCCCAAGCGCTGCATATTCCAGCGTCGATCGCCACTTTGTCGATCCAGGGCGTGCACCCACCCCCAGGCATCGGCAAAAACCAATATATCGTCCAATACAAGTGGAGCATGGCGCACCGGACCGTGGCCGCGTCGCTGCCAGGTGCGCAAGCCGCTATGCTGACTCAACGCCAGTACCGTGCCATCTACACCGCCGACAAAAATCAGGGAATCGCCCCATGCCAAACTACCCAGCAACGGTGTGTGGGTAAGCCGTTTCCATTCTAGGACATAGGGAAAAGTCGTCTCCTCACTCCACCCCGATAGCGGAATATGGACCAAACCACAGCAAAATAAAGCCAGGCAGATATAGCGTGTCATAGGATTAATTAGACCGACTCCAGGCTTCACTCTACAACGAGATTCTCGTATTGTGCATCGCGCTCTGCGGCGATACTTAATGCTTGTGTACTGAAAGGATAACTATATCCCCATAGCAAAGCCCCGCCAATCATGACCACCAGATAGAATGCCAGCAAACGCCGGCCAAAGACCCCGACCAATACGGCCAGGGTAGAAAATTTGGTGGCCGGTCCAGCGGTAAAGAAGGCCAGCGCTGCTCCGGCTGTCATACCCATCTGTATCATAGTCTCGATGACGGGAATAGTACCGCCACCACAGGCGTAGAGCGGTACGCCCATGGCCACCGCAGCGGGCACCGCCCATTTACTTCCGGGTCCCACGGCGACTAGCACCATCTCCCGGGTGAGAAAAGTTTGGATCAATGCGGCGACAAAAAGACCTAGGGTGAAAAACTTGGCGATAAAGAACAAATCTTCCTTAAAACGCCGCGTCAATATCTGCAATTCCATCCACCGAGTCCGACTCGAACCACCCGCCACAGCCGGGTAGAATGGCTGGGGAACCTTTTCCACGGCGAGATCGTCAAAATGCAAAAGTCCGCCGCGCTGGACTAAACGGGTGAGAAAACCAGCCGCCAAACCTATACTCAGCGCTGTCAGAGTACGGGCGATAGCCATCTCCAAACCAATAGCGCCAGCGGTGTAGACGAAGAGGGCCGGATTCATCAACGGCGACGCCATCATAAAGGCAATTAGTGGAGCTGCCGGCAACCTCATAGCAATCAAACTGCCTACAATCGGAATAGCTGCAAAAGTACACATCGGCGAGATGAGCCCCAGCACACTGGCCACCACAATGGAGCTATTGGTACGGCGCTCGAGCAAGTCGCGAATTCTGTGTTTGGGTAGATAACGCCAGACTAGGGCGCTAACCAGAGCGCCCAAAATGACAAAATACCACAGCTCTGCCAGCAACTCCCAGAACGCCGCGGCTATACGGCCCGTATAAGTATGCTGGAAATAAAAATCCAACATATGCTCCAGACGCCATAGCTGATGCGCTAAACTATTGTAGATAGTTGTCGGCAAGGCCTATCCATTCTCATGTAAAACTTAGAAAGCATATAGTACATGGCTTCCCCTCTTTTGACAAACGGTGTCAGAGAAACGCCCTCCCGTCCACAGCCCCTTTAATCGCAGCCAGGTTCCGGCCCAATTTAACGCAATTGTAACATCCCACTTGAATCGATACCCTATATTAGATATCTAAATTTATTTTACATATATTTTAAGACTGTTTCAGCGCAAAATACAGGAGGATTTATAGTGCTGCACCGTTCATGTTTACTGTTGCTCATCTTACTGCTCCCTACTAGCGCACTCTTAGCCCAGGAGCACGATGCCAAAGCGGTCGAACACTACCGCAAAGGCTACGATATGTTAAAAGCCCGCAGTTTTCGCAACGCTGCCCTGGAGTTGGCAGAGGCCACGGCGATCGATTCCACCTTTGGCGAGGCGTTCTATGCCCTAGCTCAAGCCTATAAAGTCCTCAATGAATTTTCCAAATCCATCGCCGCCTACGAACGCGCCTACGCACTCGACATCAAGCGCGACGCAATCCCCGACCAACTCGCCAAGCTCTACCAGAAAGAGGGACTCACCTCTTACCGAGAAAGCAAGTACAGGGAAGCTATTTCTACTTTCGATAAATCCCTGCAATACAATCCAGCCAACGCCCAGGTCTACTTCAGCATCGGCCTATGCCACGATCGTCTACACAATGCCGATGCGGCTAAAGCTGCCTATGAGAAAGCCATTAAAATCGATCCCAACTATGTGAAAGTATACAAAGCCCTGGGCGATTTGCAGCGGCGTTTGCGCGACTACGGACCGGCAACCAAAAACTATGAAAAGGCCATCGCCACTGATCCCAAGTACATGGACGCCTATGGCGGTCTGGCTCTGGTCCACTTAGCCAATCAGGACTACGAGGTCGTGGTGGATCTCATGGGCAAAGCTATCGCCGCCAATCCCAAATACGCCAACGGCCATCTCTTTTTCGGCATGGCGCTCAAATCTCTAGGGCGGCACCACCAAGCAATTGCCCCTTTGCGCCGCGCCATCGACCTCGATTCAAAAAACGCCGAAGCCCACTATCGCCTGGGCGAAGCCTATTACGGCAAAGGCGATTACCGACTGGCCATTGAAGCTGGCTCCAGAGCTATCAACAAAAAGAAAGATTATCACGCCGCCGAAGCACTTTTGGGTGACGCCCATTTCAAACTCGGTCAATTCACCAAGGCCCACAGTTGGTATAACCGCGCCCTCAAGGACGCCCGCTTTAAAGACTGGTGTACCCACCAAATTGCCGAAATCAAACGCCAGAAAAACCAATAGGCCATCCCAGCATGTCCTTACTGGTCGCCACCAACAATGCCGGTAAACTGCGCGAACTGCGCACCTTATTGGACCCCATAGACCTGATATCCCCTGCCGACCTCGATCTCAACCTCGAAGTAGAAGAAAACGGCCAGACCTTTGCCGCCAACGCCGCACTCAAGGCCAACGCTTTTGCCCAGGCTACCAACCTGATCGCTCTAGCCGATGATTCCGGCCTCGAAGTAGACGCCCTCGACGGCACCCCTGGCGTACACTCCGCCCGCTTCGGCGGCTCCCAATTGGACGACGCCGGCCGCTATCACCTCCTGCTACAACGCCTGGCTGCTGTTCCTGCCCACAAACGCCAGGCACGCTTTCGCTGCTGTATTATCGCTGCTGCTCCCGACGGTCGCACTTGTCGCGCCGAAGGTATCTGTGAGGGCCTCATCGCTGCTACTGCCACTGGTGATAGAGGATTTGGCTACGATCCTGTTTTTTATTTACCTCAATACGACAAAACTATGGCGCAGATCTCCCCCGAGCTCAAAAATCAAATCAGCCACCGCGCCGCAGCCCTGCACTCCATTCGCCCCCTGCTCTTCCAGACCTTTCCCGAACTCTTGCCGCAGCAACACTGAAAATCCGGTATCTCTGCCGTTTCTACAGCCATTCTTGAACAGATCTCCAGTCACACCTATATTCTCTCTCCTCTAACACTCTTCATATAACACTTATATGTACGGACCTTTCGAAGAATACCTAAGACCCTATAAAAAGCGCCTTCTCACCGGTCTCTTGGCCGCACTGGCCGCCGCCGGCGCCGCTGCGCTCATTCCGCTGCTGATCGAACGCGCCGTCAATGCCGTTTATTTTTTTAGCGAAGGCGACCAACAAACTCAACTCTTTGACCAAATCGAACTCTGCGCCCTCGGCATGGTAGGTCTGGGCGCCCTGGCTGCTGTGGGGCGCTATTTCATGCGCTGGCTCCTGGGGTCTTCGTCCAATTCCATAGAGTACGACATTCGCGCCGCCTATTTCACTCATTTGCTGCGGCAGCCGCTGGCCTACTACCAGTCCCACCGCACCGGCGACCTAATGGCACGGGCCACCAACGATCTCAATTCGGTACACATCTTCTTCACCTATTGCCTGCGCAGCCTCGCCGAGGCCGCTCTCACTATCGCCTTCAGTTTGACGATGATGTGTCTGATCAACTGGCAACTTGCCCTCATCGTGCTGATACCCCTCCCCCTGCTCGGTTTCACCATAGTGCGCATGGGAGCCCTGGTGCAAAATCGCTTCCGCAGTATCCAGGAACTCTTCGGGCGCATGAGCAATTTCATTCAGGAGAATATCTCTGGCATCCGCGTGGTCAAGGCCTATGTACAGGGCCCGGCCCAAATTGCCGCCTTTGACGAACTCAACCAGGACTACCTGAACAAGAACCACGGCCTCATCCACATCCACGCCGTCTACTACCCGCTATTTTACCTCATGTCCTCCATTGGCCTGAGCCTGGTCCTGTGGTTCGGCGGCGAGGACGTCATCAGCGGCCAGCTCAATATTGGCGGTTTCGTTGCTTTCAACACCTACCTGACCATGCTCATTCGCCCGATCTCCTTTATGGGCTGGTTGATCGATCGCACCCAGCGCGCCCTGGTAGCTATGCGCCGCATCAACGAAGTTATGGATGTGGAACCCGAAATCCGCAACCAGCTCGCCCCGGCGCAGTACCACAGTCTGATCAGCGGCCACATCCAATTTCGTGGGCTCGACTTCTCCTACGGTGACAGTCAGATCCTGCATCATATCGACTTGGACATCCCAGCCGGCACCACCCTCGGGATTGTCGGCCGCGTCGGCTCGGGCAAGACAACCTTGGCACGCCTCATCCCGCGCCTCATCCAAACTGCACCGGACCAGCTCTTCATCGACGGCAAATCCATCGACGAGTGGCCCCTAGAACAATTGCGCAGCGCCATCGGTTACGTCTCCCAGAATCCCTTCCTGTTCTCCGACACCATCGCTGCCAATATCGCCTACGGCGTCGACGAAGCCACTACAGCACAAATCTCCGAAGCCGCCGAAGAGGCCCAGATCCGCCGCGACATCGAAGAATTCGACAACGATTTCGCTACCGTCATCGGCGAGCGCGGCGTCACCCTCTCCGGCGGGCAAAAACAGCGCTCCACCTTGGCGCGGGCGCTAATCCGCCAACCCGCCATCCTCATCCTCGACGACGCACTTTCGGCGGTGGATACTCATACCGAAGAAGCCATTCTCACCCACTTGCGCCGCATCATGCGCCAGCGCACGACCATTCTCATCGCCCACCGCATCTCGACTCTGCGCGACGCCGACCGCATCGTCGTACTCGACGAAGGCCGTATTGTCGAGCAGGGCACTCATGAGGAACTAGTGCGCCACGGCCGTTTCTATGCCGAACTCTTCCGCCGCCAACAATTGAACGCCGAGTTAGAGGCCCTGTGAGCCAACCCGAACTCAACCAAGAAGAAGAAATTCAGCAACGCCCCTTCAACCTCTACCTCCTACGGCGCCTACTAGGCTATTTGCGCCACTACAAACCGCGCGTGGCCACCGCCCTGGTACTCATGTTGGTACACGCCGGCGCCAGCCAACTCAGCCCCTATCTAACCCAGATAGCCGTGGACGATCACATCCTCAAAGGCGACCAGGAAGGGCTCAAATGGATTATGCTGATCTTCATCGCCAGCATCGTCGTCCAGTACGTCTCCCAGTATGGCCGCACTATCGTTACCGAAATGACGGGCCAATACGTCATGCGCGACATGCGCCGACAGGTCTTTATACACCTGCAGCGCCTACCGCTGCGCTACTTTGACCGCACGCCGGTGGGCCGCATCATGACCCGTACTACCAACGACGTGGACGCGCTCAATGAGTTTTTTACCGACGGCGTGGTTTCGGTCTTCATGGATTTGTTCACTCTTCTGGCCATCGTACTTTATATGGGCTATATGGAACCTGGATTGACCCTGGTAGCCTGTACTGTTATTCCCGTGCTCACCGTCTCCACCTTCTACCTGCAGGGGCTGGCCATGAAGGCCTACCGCGAATTGCGCCTGCGCCTGGCCCGGCTCAACGCTTACTTGCAGGAGAACATCTCCGGCATGGAGGTAGTGCAACTCTTTAACCGCGAAGAACGCAATAAGGAAGAATTCGCCCGCGAGCACATTCCCTACCGCGAGGTCGAAGACCGCGAAATCTACTACTACAGCATCTTCTTCCCCTTCACCGAATTTATTACTACGGTGGGATTAGGACTGATCGTCTGGTACGGGGCTCGCTCCGTGTTCGATGCACGCATTGAGGTGGGCGTACTCATCGCCTTCCTGCAGTACGTGCCGCGCTTCTTCCGTCCCATCATGGATATAAACGACCGCTATGCCCTCTTGCAGAGCGCCATGGCTTCCTCTGAGCGCATCTTTGAATTGCTCGATCACCAAGAAGAAGCCGAGGGTGGCCCGACACGGCCCGAATCAGAGTGGGGCAAGGGCAGTATCGAGTTCAAAAACGTCTTTTTCAAATACGAGGAAGAGGCCCAGGACTGGATTCTCAAAGATGTATCGTTCCGCATCGAAGCCGGACAGAGCCTGGCACTGGTGGGCGCCACTGGTTCGGGCAAAACGACCATCGTCAGCCTGCTCTGTCGTTTCTACGAAATTCACCAGGGCACCATTCTGGTAGATGACCTAGAAGTACACCAGTGGAATGTCGAAGATCTACGCCGTCGCATTGGTATTGTACAACAGGATGTCTTCCTATTTTCGGGTGATATCGAGGGCAATATCCGCCTGGGCGAGGCGCATATCAGCTCTCAACGCGTAAAAACGGCGGCGCAATATGTCAATGCCAGCCGTTTCATCGACCGCCTATCCAAGGGTTTTGCCCACCCAGTAGCAGAGCGCGGCTCTACCTTCTCGGCAGGCGAACGTCAACTCATTGCTTTTGCCCGCGCCTTGGCTTTTGACCCTACCATCCTAGTGCTCGACGAGGCTACATCGAATATCGACACTGAGACGGAGCAACTTATCCAGGATGCCATCGCCAAGCTCATGCGCGACCGCACATCCATCGTCATCGCTCACCGGCTGTCAACCATCCGCACCGCCGATCATATTCTGGTTTTACACCACGGCGAGGTGCGCGAGCGTGGACGCCACGAGGATCTCATTCAAGAGGGCGGAATTTATGCTCGTCTTTATGAATTAAATTACAGTGGAAAAAACTAGGAAGAACGTAAAAACCCCCGCCGGGTAACCCAGCGGGGGTTTTTACGTTCTTCCTCTATGTACAGCTTCTATGCTCCCCCATTTTCTTCTCCGGCCTTCAACTCTGCCATTACCCTCTCGGCCTCCTCTGGATGCATTACCTCGTGCAAACGCGCCTCTTGGGTACGCAACTCTGCCTTGAGGCCGTCGACGCGTTTTTGAAATGACGTCCACTGTTCCTCTTGCAGATCAACGCTTTCTTTGGCCGTCATACCCTTGTAGATTGCCTCCCCCAACTCAGTATAGGTAGTGCGCAAGCGCCGCCGTGTCACCGCTATATCGGCGCGCACTTTGAGCGCTTGTCCCATGACCCGGCCGCGTTCTGCCACATCGGCAAAACGCTCCCTGAGCATATCAGCTATCTGTTTCTTTGTCGCCATTTTGTGTCTCCTGCTCTTCAGTAAAGGCTTCCAGCTTGTCCTCGACCTCCACCTTCTTAGCTTTGAGAGTCGAAATATGGTCCTCAACCACCTCACTCACCTGGTCCTTGGTCTCCCCGGCCCGACGCACAATCTTGCGCCGTGTGATATCGCCTCGGTGGGGGGCCATTAGTACACCCAATACCCCGCCGATGACCATGCCCGTCAGACAACCCGAGAGAAAACTGCCCAGCGAGGAATCTGAATCTCCGTGATATCTCCTATACGCCATTTCTGCCTACTCCTGCAATTTTTGTGCACAATTAACCGGCAACTCTTGCCTATCCTTCTCTCAGCATTATAATATATCAAAGCGAGGCGCTAATCCAAGGCGATTTGAACAAAACTTCGGCTATTCCTATTTTATTTTATTATCAAAGCCCCACTCCACTCGCGAGGACAGCCCTATGGCCAAGGTTCTGGATACTCCTTCCCACAGTCTCAAAGAATTCCGCATCCTGCCCGGCTACACTGCTGCCGACAGCAGCACTCCCCAAATTTCACTGCAAACCCGGCTCTGCCGCAGAGACGATGATTACCTCACCCTGCACGCGCCCTTCCTCGGCGCCGCCATGCAGGCTGTGACTGGCAGTGAGATGGCCATTGCCTTGGCCCAATTGGGCGGCATCGGCATCCTGCCGGTGAGCCAGGCTATTGAAGAACAGTGCGAAAAGATCTCCAAAGTTAAGCGTTTTAAGGCCGGTTTTCAGACCGACATCATTAGCCTCTCGCCGCACCAACTCATCGGCCAGGTGCTCGACCTTATCCACGAGACCGGCTATACCACCTTTCCGGTCACCGAAAACGGTCAATTTCACGGCAAATTGCTGGGCATTCTCACCGACAAGGACTTTGACGAGCGCCGCGACCACGATTTTCAGGTCGGCGAACGCATGAAAACTGACGTACAGGCCGGCGTCGATATTAACGACTTGTCGGAAGCCAATGAATTGATGATTAAGTACGGCCGCGGGTTCCTGCCAATCATCGACAAAGACGGCGTTCTGCAGTCGGCCGTCTTCAAGAAAGATCTCGACAAACACCTCCGGCACCCCAATGAATCTATCGACGCCCAGAAGCGCCTGCTGGTCGGCGCCGCCATCTCCACTCATCCAGAGGATCGCGAACGCGTTAAAGGGCTCATTGGTCACGAAGTTGACGTATTGGTCATCGATGCCTCCGACGGCCACACCGAATACCAGCGCGAGATGATCCAATTTGTCAAAAGCCGCGGCAATACCCCTATCATCGGCGGCAATGTGGTCACGACCGAGGGTTTTGAATTTCTCGCTGCGGCCGGCGTCGACGCCGTCAAAGTAGGCATGGGCATTGGTTCGGGCTGCACCACCCAGGAAGTCAAATCCACCGGCCGTGGCCAGGCATCGACGCTAATGGACACCTGCAGGGCACGCGACCGCTGGGCCCAGGACAAAGGCGTCTATCTACCCATTATTTCCGACGGCGGCATTAGCGGGCCGGCCGATATGTCGGTGGCCCTGGCCTTGGGCGCCAATGCTCTGATGATGGGCAATTTCTTCGCACGCTACACCGAGAGCGCCGGCAATCTCATGCGCAACGCCGCCGGCGAGATCGTCAAGGAATACTGGATGGAGGGCAGCATGAAGGCGCGCAACCACCGACGCTATGCCCAGATCAAGGAAATCTTCTTCGAGGAGGGCATCTCCGGCTATGTACCACACGTCGGTTCGATCTACGAGAAACTACCCACTGTCCTCCAGGTCCTGCGCGCCACCCTAGCCACGGCCGGCTGCCGCAACATTGCCGAATTGCACGAAAATGCCGTACTCGAAAAACAATCGCCCAGCGCTCTGGTCGACAGCAAAATACACGACATCGTACCGGTCAATATCGACCAGCAGATTCTCTAAACTTCGCTATGCCGACCACCATATTGGCTTTCCAGCCCCTTGAACGGGCTTTTAAAGAAGCAGGCATTCTCTCGTGAACATCTTACTTACTGGCGCCGCCTCTGCGTTGGGCCAAGCCCTAGCCACCGGCCTCAAAGACCAACACCAACTCCGCCTCAGCGCCAGCACAGCCATCGACACCGACGGCGAATTTATCCGTAGCGATCTGGGCCACGAGGAAGAAATCGACCGATTGGTCGCCGGCATCGACACCATTGTCCATCTGCCCAATCCAGCCGCCGACCACACCGATGCCGCCGTCTGGATCGACGCCACCACCCGCTGCACCTACAACCTGCTCACTGCCGCTGCTGCTGCAAACGTCGGCCAGATCATTCTACTCAGCACCCTCGATCTCTTCTTACCCTACGATGCCGACATGGTAGTCAATGGGACCTGGCGTCCGCTGCCCTCTTGCGAGCCGGCCATTCTCGGCCCCCACCTAAGCGAGTTCATCGCTGGAGAATTTGCCCACACCAACGCCCTGCGCCTGCTAATAGTACGCCTGGGACATGTGGTGCGGGCCGACGAAGTCAAAGGCCAGGCCTTCGATCCCATGTGGGTAGACGAGCGCGATGTGGTGCAAGCTATCGCCAACGCCCTCGAAAAAGACCTGCCCGCCTACGCCATCGCCCACATCCAGTCCGACTCGCCCAACGCCCGCTTCCGCATTAATACAGCGCGCGACTTACTGGATTACGCGCCGCAATTCAACTTTGAGGAGGATGCATGAAAGCCCTCATTCTGGGTGGCAACGGTTATCTTGGCCCCCACGTGGTAGAAGCGCTGCAAGACGATTACGAATTGCGCATCACCGACATCAAAGACATCGACAGTCCGCACGAGACCCGCCGCGTCGACGTCGCCAACCTCGACCAGGTTTTAGCCGCAGCCGAGGGCATGGATGTCATTGTCAATTGCTCTGTTTTGCGCGACGATCGCAAACTAGCCTTCGACGTCAGCACCTTGGGCACCTACAACGCCATCCGCGCCGCCGTCGAACACGGCATGCAGCGCTTCATCAATACCGGACCGCATTTCACCATCACCGGCGACACTTACTATCGTCAGGACTTTGCTATTGCCGCCGAAGTGCCGTCGCACGCCGGCACCGGTCTCTACGCTTTGAGCAAATCCGCCGGTCAAGAAATCTGCCGTATATTCTCCGAGCACTATCCCATCCACGTGCTCTGTACCCTCTTCCTCAATTTCATCGCCCCCGAACCCGAACCCGAACGCCGGGGGAACGACCTCAATTCCTTCGCGGTCACTTTCCGCGACGCAGGGCAAGCCATCAAATGCGCTCTAGAAGTGGACCTAAACCGCCTGCCCTCGAAAAACGAAATTTTCTATATCACCTCAGATCTGCCGCACGGCAAATACTCCAACGAAAAAACCAAACGCCTGCTCAACTGGGAACCGCAAGACAAATTGGACGGCTACTGGCGCAAAGCGCCGCAGAGTTAAACCTTTGATAAACGACCGATGAGCGACAAATTTCTGGGCATGGTCATGACCCCCCTCGACGTCCAGCTCGAGGGTTTGGCAGCCGTCATGGACCGCATCGCCGCCACCGGCGCCACCGCCATCGATTGCGGCCGCAGCCTCAATCTCGCAGCCCCGGCCGGCGAGGGCCACCGCGCTCCCCCAGTCGACATCGACGGCACTCGCCGCGTCTTCGACCGGCCGGTGTGGGGCAAACGCGAGCTCCAGCTCTACAACTACGCAGTGGACGAACCCGATCTGGCGCTCTATGAAGACACGCCCTACAAACCTTCTCCGCAGCCTCTGCCAGCCGAATTAGATCGCGATATTCCCGCTAAAATTTACGAGGACGCCCGCCGGCGCGGCTGGAAGGTCTACAATTCGGCCTCACCACTGGTTATACCCGGCCTCAAAGACGAAGATCAGATGCGCTGGGTCGACGGCGCCATTCCCGACCCACAGCGCCGCGTCGCTCGCCAGGGCTGTCCCAACGCGCCCCAAGTGCGCGCCTACGCCATCGCCAACGTGCTCGACACCATCGGCCAGGACCCGCAAATCGACGGCATCTGCCTCGACTGGCTGGAATTCACTACCTACCTACTTGAGGATCACTTCCTCTGTTTCTGCGACCACTGCCGCCGCCATATGGGCGAATTGGGTTACGATCCTGTGCGCATCGAAGAAGACGCGCTCATCCTCTGGGACCACCTGCACCAACTTACTCCTTCCTCCCTGACCGCGGCCGCACGCATGAGCCGCAGCCCCGGCGAAGTGCTGGAACTGTTCACCGGCCATCCCGGCTGGCTCGACTTATTGCGCTTTAAAGCCGATGCAGTGCGCCTGGCCTTCACCGATATCCGCCGAGCTATGGACCAATCTGGCTACGGCCATGTCGAATTGGTAGCCAACGGCTGGGCCCCGCCCTTCAACCGCTCCTCAGGCATGGATTACGCGCGTTTACCCGGCTCCGTACAGATCGTGCGCCCCAAACTCTACACCTTCCATTGGTCGGCCATGCCGCGCTGGTACGGCCAGGTGTTGCAGTCGTGGAATCCCGAGCTCGAAGAAAGCGCCCTCATCGAAGCCGTCAAACATTGGTGCCAATTGCCCGACGCCAATCCGGCCCCGCGCTTTGCCCACTACAATATCCCCGGCCCCGACGAAGACCACCCCGTAGACCCGCAGACCTTCACCACACGCATTGCCGAAGTCGTAGACCAGGTGGGCGGCAAAATTCCGGTGCAGATTCTGGCGCACGGCTACCGCCCAGCGCACCAGTGGCGCGAAAAAGTGGACATCGTGCGCCACAGCGCCGCCGACGGCATGTGGGTGCAACGCTACTGCTATCTGTCGGACGAGAAACTCGACATTCTGAGCCAGGTCTGGAACAGCTAACCATGCCCACCGTGGCCCGCGTCCAAATTTTCGACGGTCCCAGCCAACCCCTGCGTCTCAAAAGTCACGCTCTCCCCACCAATCTGGCCCCCGGCGAAATCCTAGTAGAAATCCAATTAGCTACTATCTGCGGCTCCGACTTGCACACCCTGGCCGGCCACCGCAACGAACCGACTCCCTGCATCCTAGGCCATGAAGCCGTGGGACGTATAGTCGACCTGGGCCCTAACCATAGCGACCTGACAATCGGCGACCGCCTGACCTGGAGTATCGCCGACAGCTGCGGCACTTGCCCCGCCTGCACCGAACACCGACTGCCGGAAAAGTGCCACCACCTCTTCAAATACGGCCACGCCGCCCTAGACGACGGCTGCGGTCTCAACGGTTGTTACGCCTCACACATCCTCCTGCGCCCCGGCACCCACGTCGTCAAAATTCCCGACACCTTGGCCGACGCCCTCGTTGCACCGGCCAATTGCGCCCTAGCCACCGTAATCAACGCTGCGTCCCATCTGCCCGATCCATGCCGTGCAGTCGTCATCCAGGGCGCCGGCCTGCTGGGCATCTACGCCTGCGCCCTGCTCAGAGAACGCGGCGTCGAACACATCTTCTGCGTCGATATCAACGAAAAACGCCTAACCCAAGTCGCCCGCTTTGGCGCCACCCCCATCGACGGCCGACCCGATTACTACAATCAGCGCCGCGACCAGATCGCCGCCGCCGCACCCAACGGCGTCGATGCCGTGCTCGAAGTAGCCGGGGTCTCCGCCTTGATTCCCGAAGGCCTACATTACCTGCGACCCGGCGGCTATTACGCCTTCGTCGGCATGGTCCATCCCAACACTGCACTCGACTTGACCGGCGAGCAAATCATTCGCAAATGCCTGCACATCCGCGGGGTCCACAACTACAGCCCCTGGCACCTCGAAGAAGCCATAACCTTTCTTGCAAAAACTGCAGATAAATACCCCTATTCCTCCCTGGTCAGTCCGCCCCACCCCCTCTCCGCCCTGGAAGAAGCCGTACAATTGGCCCAATCTCAACAGTATTTCCGCGTCGCCGTCCAACCACAGGAGCAATCATGATCCAAGTCAACGACCGCGCCTATCAGACGCCGGCTCGCCCTATCGTCGGCATCTGCATCGACGGCTGCGCCCGCGACTACCTCGACGCGGCTACCGATCTCATGCCCAATCTCCAGACCATCATCGCCAAAGGCGCCAGCGGCCAAGTCAAAACCGTGATCCCTTCTTTCACCAATCCCAACAACGTCGCCATCGTCACCGGCACTACCCCCGACGTCAACGGCATTCCCGGCAACTTCTACTACGACGCCGACGCCGATGAAGAGGTGCTGATGAACGACCCCAAATACTTGCGCGCCCCAACCATCCTAGCCGCCTTCAGCCAGGCCGGCCAGCACGTCGCCGCCGTCACCACCAAAGACAAGCTGCGCCTGTTCTTGGCACAGGGCTGGCAGGGAATCAATTTTTCTGTCGAGAAAGCCCACGAAGTTAACGAGCAAGAACACCGCATCGCCGACGTACTACAATTGGTCGGCCGCGCCAACCCCGGTATCTACGACCCGGAAGCCAGCGTCTTCTGCATCGAAGCCGGTGCCCGTCTCCTCGAACACCACGACATCGACGTACTCTACCTCTCCACCACCGACTACGTACAGCACAAATACATCCCCGGCAGCCCCGAAGCCAACCAGTTCTACGCCCGCCTAGACCAATTCCTCGGCGAACTCGATGCCAAAGACATCATCCTAGGCATCACCGCCGACCACGGCATGAACGACAAAACCCGAGAAGACGGCAGTCCCAGAGTAGAATACATCGAAACGATATTAAATAAAGAGGGAATCTCCGAAGCCCGCGTCATCCTGCCCATCACCGACCCCTACGTAGTCCACCACGGCGCCTTAGGCTCCTACGCCACCGTCTACGTTGCTCCCAACAATATCGAACCCGCCGCCACCATCCTGCGCCAAATCCCCGGTGTCGAACAAGTACTCACCCGCCAGCAAGCCACCACCACCTACGCTCTCCCCCCCGACCGCATCGGCGACCTGGTCGTCCTCAGCGATCGCCACACTGTCCTAGGCCGCACCCCCCAATGGCACGACCTCACCGAAGTCGCCACCGGCCTGCGCTCCCACGGCGGCCTGCACGAGGCCGAAGTCCCAATGATCTTCAACCGCCCCCTCAACCCCGCATACGCCGACCGCCTCACATCGGGCCAAGCCCGAAATTTCGATCTCTTCGACTACCTCTGCAACGGAATAGATCTGAGCTAGCTCTCTACGCGCCCTTATCAATCCATAACCTAGGTTGATCGCCTTTCAGTGTCTTTCCACAAAGACAGCCGCCGAACTCGCTGTTGTGTGAAAATCGTACACTAGTCGCTTTTCTTCCTCCGTACAGCCAATTAGCAGCTTTAACTCTGCGTCTCGTTTATGTAAATCAACCGTACAAAGAACGGCGTCTAGGACTTTAGATGCAGATGAACCCGACCAAACGTCGATCTCGTGCCCATCACCACCTGTCGTGTTTTCCAGATATCCATAGTCGAGCGGATAGACAGCTGATGGAAAATTAGGATGTCTTGATCCTCGCGGACGATCGACTATGATTCGTGACGAACCAACCAACTCATCGAGCCGCTCCCAGAATACATTAGACATTTCAAATTACTTCGCTAGGTAGATCCATCAATGACATTGCCAGAATTACAGTCACCACCTCTACCCATACCATATCGATCACCATCAAGCCAACGGAGATTCTCTGGGCATCGGCCGTGGCCTCAGAGCGGATTCATTACCCCCGAAGCCGCAGGAGCGGCGCAGGGGGTAATGCCTCGGAGCCCGGCAGGAGCCGGGCGAGAATGAGCGAGAGGCCGCGGTCGATGCCCAGAGAATCGTACAGTACAAAAGAAAACCCAGTACCTAACAAGAACAACAACCAACAACTACCCAATATGCTCCTTATAATCCGCCAACAACGCCGCCGCCCCCGCCCGAATAAACCCAACCTCCGAATCCGCCTCAAAAAACACCGCCCCCTTCCTCACCCATTCCCCCGCCGCCTTGCCATCCGCAGGCGTCGTCCCAAAAGCCACCCCATACTTCTGGCACAACTCGAGCACATGCTCCATCGGCCCCCGCACATCAGGATGATTGTAGTCACCCGGATGCCCCAGCTCAATAGATGAATCCCCCGGCCCCGCATACACCATATCAACCCCCGGAACGCTGATTAATTCCTCCGCATTCTCATACGCCAGCGCCGTCTCAAAATGCAGCACAACCACCGTTTCCTCATCCTGCTCATCCATCCACCCCTGCCAATCCGTAACCCCCCGATAATCGCTATTACCCCATCCCGGAGCCACCGCCCGCGAACCATGCGGTGGGAATTTTAGATAACTCACCAGCGTCTCCACCTGCTGGCGCGTCTCCGTCCGCGGCAATTGAATCCCCACCACACCCGCCTCCAGCAACTTGGCCACTTCCATGCGCTCAAGCTGCGGCGTTTTAGCAATCACCGGCAAGCCATTATCGCGGGCCGAGAGAATCGTATCAGACAAATCGGCCAGATCAAAATACGTGTGTTCATACTCGATATAGAGAAAATCAAAACCGGCGTGTTGAAATAACTTAACCAGCGACGGACGGGCGTATTCCTCGAGTAACGGACCGATCAATACATCGCCCTGCTTTAACCGCGCCTTGAGATGGCGTCCGGGACCACCTTCCGGATACCAGGGATTGTCGACTCCAATGCTCGTGCTTTGACGTTGGGGCATTTTGTTTTCCTTTCTCCAAATTATAGCTTGTAACTTCTATTATCCCCTCACCCCGCCCACAACTTCGGCAATTGACTCTTCAACGTAACAAAGGTGAAATAACCAAAAAATGCGCACGACCAAACCATCGCCACAAAACGCACCGGGTGCATAGCCAGTGCCTGGCGCAGCACCCGATTGTTCATCCACAGCAACAAGAGCGAATAGATCAACATCACTCCGCCGTTGAGCGAGGCGCTCAACACCAATAAAGTAAGCGGCTGACTGAAACCCGGCACCACCAAACCCACCAGCATAATCACACAGCCCAAAACGATCTGCCCCCAAAGCAGCAGGAAATAGAGCCGGCTATCCGTCCACCGCTCGCTGTTGCGCAACCAATTCACTTTGATGATATCGGTGGAAATACGCGCGCATGCGTCCAGCAACCCCAGCTCTGTAGTCAGCAGAATGGCGATGCCCATCCAGTGAAAGAGATGCTGAGAAAAGTTGCCGTACGCCGCGCCGATAAACTCTCCTTCGATGCGGATAAATCCCATTCCCTGTTCCAACCCCGTCGCCCCGCGCGTCGTGCTATAGGAAATCAACGAAAGCATCATGAGCGACAGAGCCGCCAATAAGAAAAACGTGAGAAAGTGCTCGCGGCTGGCCGCCTTCCACCACGCCCGCCAGCGCCCCATATTCTCCTCGCTGGGCTCAAAATGGTAACCAATGTCGGCCACCACTTCCTCCTTGCCGGTCAATGGACTGGTGATGCGGCCAATATAATGCCCCATCGCATACCCCTTGTCGCGCACGAAATCGCTCTGCGCCAGGTTCATGGTGCCACCCGCCCCGGCAAACGCTAGCGCGCCCAGCAGCAGGGGCAACTCCATGCCCTCGGGAATATAACCTACATTGGCGATGCCTTTAAACATTTCGACAATGTGCGCTACTTCCACCACCAAAAAGAAAATCACTAATAGAGAAACTAAGACCACGCCCACCAGTACCGTCTGGATGCGCTCGACCGTATTGTAAACTACCGGCCCCAGACTCAACGCCAGCCCCACGGCAATCAGGCTGACAAGCGAATAAATCGTGCGCGCCGTCTCCCCACCGCCGAGCTCCCAAGTGAGGATCGTCGCCGCTCCCGAGGCCCAACCGGGCCACACCCAGGGTAAAACATTGCACAAGAGAAAGATCCAGGACCAGTGTTTCCACAGCCGACAAAAACCGGTCACCGCCGTCTCCCCGGTAAGCAGAGTCCAGCGCTCTACTTCCATATTGATGAAATACTGCGTCGTCACTCCCACCATACAGGCCCAGAACACCACAAAACCAAATTTATAGGTGATATAAGGCCATAGAATAAACTCTCCGCTGCCCAGGGATAAACCCAATAATAGAATACTTGGACCAATCAATGCCTTCCAGGGAGGCGCTTCGGGCAGGTCGCGGTACTGCGCCGCCGGCAGATTGTCATTGGGTATGATCTCGTGGGGTACGGGTCTATCTTCCATATTACCTTTCCTTCCAGGCCACCAGCGGGTGCCGCCGCGGCATGGGCATGGACACGCGAGCGCCGGTGATCTGCGATTCATAGGCACCCAAGATCATCTCCAGGGCGGCCACGGCAGCGCGGGCGCTGGAAATGGGCTCGCGCCCCTGCTCCGCCGCTTCAATCAAATCGACGATGGCCAAATGATTGCCCGTCGGCAATGGTTCATCTGGCGCGATGTCGAGAGCTTTCCATTGTTGTTCGGCGTCACTCGGGGTGAAAATTGGATGGGGATAGATCATCAAATCGCTGCCACTGCCGCCGCGCAGCGCAAGGCGCCCCTCGCTACCAACGATTTCCATGCCATAGCGCATACCGCCGCCGCTATTTTCGTATTGGCGCGAATCGAAAGTACCTACCACCCCGCTTTTGAAAGCAAAGTAGCTGTTGACGCAATCGCCGGCGATAGGTCCCACCGGCTCGCCAGCTTCGCGCACATCACTAGGTTCAATCTCGCGACCTTGCGCCATGACGTGCCCCGACATCCAGTCCACATCGCCGACAAAATAACGCATCATATTAAAGAGGTGGGTACCCAATACGATCATATCCTCACCGCCGCCGCGGCGGTCCTGCTTGCCGTGCGCATAAATGGCCTCGACCTCACCAATACCGCCTTCTTGCAGAAACTTTTTTAAAACCTGCACGCGCGGCAGGTACACCGCCTGGTGCGCAACTGCCACTTTCTTGCCGGCCGCATCCGCCATGCTGACGATCTCGTCCCCTTCTTCCAGATTCCAGGTCATAGGTTTCTCGCAATACACGTGCGCCCCGACCTCGATACATGCCAGCACCATTTCTAAATGGCAATCCGTCCAACGCGGACACACGCTGACAATATCGGGCTGCTCCTCTTTCAACATTTCTTGCCAGTCGGCGTAGGCACGCGGCGCCCCGGTGGTTTCCTGCCCTTCAGCACGTCCTTCGTCGTCCTCGTCCGCCACGGCTGTAAATTCGACGTTGTCGACCTCCTTGTACGCCGTGTGCAAGCCGTGGCCATAGCCGCCTTTGTCCGTGCGGCCAATCGCCACAGCCCGATAGGTCTTTTGCGTAGTCATCCCTCTCCTCCTTGGACTGGTATATGTAGATCTGACGCAGGAAAGTAGGAGATAAATGACGAATGGGCAAACGCCGCCAGAGGATGTGACATCTTGCCAGACGGCGTCTGGTACTCCATCTTCTCAACCATCTTTTTTGTTTCTATGCACGCTTTTTTATGATAGGGAGAAACGACTGTGACAGCTATTGAAGCCATCGGTGGCAACCTACCCCTCAATGCCGAGGAATTCGCCCGCCGAGCCCATGCCTATACGCTCAACCCCAGCCGCAACCCGCTTAAAGAAATACTCGATCAATGCGCCTCCGTCGCCGAGACGCCGCCGCTCTTGGGCATTTTTAACGATGTCCCCTGGCACCAGTTCCGCGAAAATGAAGGCCATGCCTGGGCCAAAGCCGGCTACTCGTGGATCGTCAATGACGCCGAACACTCCCAGTGGGAAGGCTGGTACGGCCGCGAGCAGAATGCCACCCAGTGCCGCTTGGGTTTGCTGCCAGTACAGCGTTTGCACCGCGAGGCGCGCAGTCAGCACGGTGACGCCTACCAATTGGGGGCACGCGCCACCATGAGACCCTATAGCACTATCTACGAGGATGCCGAAAATTACTATCGCGCCGTCAATTTCCCCGTACCTGGCCAGGCCACACCCGATGACCGCGGCGGTTATCCAGTGCGCTCCGGCGAGCGCATTATGACCTTCACCCCGGATTCGCTGCGCAATGCCGAGACCGAAACCCAGGGCTGGATCCAGTTCGAAACCGCCGAGTATATCATCGACAAGAACCTGCGCGACCGCGTCCTCGATTTGATGGTTGCCCAGGGACCCAATAAGGCCTGCGCCTTTGTCGGTCCTTTTGACGCCATCCTGCGCGAAGGCGAACTGCCCGAAGTCAACGATGCCGTCAACGATCTCTTCCGCGCCGCCGCCAAACTGGGCATCCACACCGGCCGGGTCGTCGGCTCGGGCTCGATGGAAGATCCCCAGGACATCGAGCCCGAGCCGACGACCCGGCCGGTGTGGATGCCCAGTTTGGCGGC
>Ga0114999_10003133_pt1 | contig 21057 bp, 21 predicted proteins | sample ArcticOcean_MG_C_3_FD_89820 | JGI IMG/M metagenome (GOLD analysis project Ga0114999, IMG submission 89820) | Marine microbial communities from western Arctic Ocean - ArcticOcean_MG_CB8_126 | ecosystem: Environmental > Aquatic > Marine > Oceanic | place: Arctic Ocean: Canada Basin | collected...
AAACCTGTTAATGCCGGCATGCCCGGTTTCGAGGCTCAGCTAAGCCTCGATGAAATCAAACAGGCGGTCGTATATGTACGAGTCGCCTTGGGCGGTGCGGACCTGAACGAGGCGGTTGCTGACTGCTTTAGCAACGAAACCTAGCCCGAGTAGCCCCACATGCCCGCCTTCATCTCGTTCTCCTCTGACTTTGGGCTTAGCGATGAATACGTAGGCGTCTGCCACGGCGTCATCGCATCGCTTGCTCCCGACGTTCGCGTCATCGACGTAAACCACCAGATCGAACAAGGCCACATTCGCAATGGAGCCCTGTCAATGCTTCGGTCCATCCAGTACCTGCCAGAAGGCGTAGCGCTCACAGTGGTGGATCCTGGCGTGGGGACCAACCGAGCGGCCATCGCTGTCGAAACTCCGTGGGGGTTCTTCGTTGGCCCAGACAACGGCGTACTCTCCCCAGCAGTCGCAATGATGGGGGGTGCATCTCGAGCAGTCCAACTCGATAACTCAGAGTTCCACCTTCCCAACACCAGTTCCACCTTTCACGGGCGAGACATCTTCTCCCCCGCAGCGGCCCTCCTGGCCTCCGACCAAGCGTCACTGACGGACCTAGGCACCACCCTCGACCCCGGCTCACTCATCCCGTTGCTGCTACCCCTCGCCGAGATCAAGACCGACCGGGTGGCTGGGGTTGTGTGGTGGCTGGACGGGTTCGGTAACTGCCAGACAAACATCTCACCAGAGGACGTTGGAGTGCTCGGTATTAAGCTCGGTGATCAGGTCACGGTTAGATTCGGGATCAACGAACGAACCGTCAAATGGGTATCCACCTTCGGCACCGAAGCTCCGGGCGAGCTAGTTCTCGTGACTGACTCAGCAGGGCTCTTGGCGTTGGCGGTGGTTGGCGGCAATGCAGCCGAGTCTCTGCAACTCGGAGACGACCAGCCAATTCAAATCTGGCCAAGCTGAAAAAGTAGTACCACAGCCGCTACGCCCAGCAGGAGCAAAAGGAAGATCATCACGAAGGTGGTACCAGGTCGCATCGACCTATTCTAAGGCTCTGAGGCCGCTGCCACTTCGTCCCAACCTAAGTGATCTGCACTCCCGCCGCTCAGTTGGCCCGAATAGAGCTGCGTAGAATCGAGCCTCGCCCTTGATATGATCGGGCACCATGCCGAGCACCGTATCGTTCCTCTCGCAGCCAGGTTGTCATCTGTGCGCAGACGCGCTCCCGATTGTCCGCCAACTCTGCGGTCTGCTCGGGCTCAACTTTGTCGAAATCGACATCAATTCGTCGGACGAACTGATCCAAGAATTCGCCCTTAGGATCCCGGTCGTAACTGATCCGGCCGGCTCGGTCCTCGCCGAGGGGATCATTGAAAAGCGAGCTCTGCGCAAAGCGTTGAAAAGATATCGACGCACACTCAAGTAGATCAGCCTATAAGGGGTAGTCTCGGAGCATGCTCTCACCGACAGACGTCTTCAGGACACTCGACCTCTCCCAACAGAACGTCATCATGTTGGTCGGCGGCTCCGACACAGGCAAGAGCACCTACGCCCGAGCGCTATTGGCATTGGGTGTGGAACGGGGAATCGTCGGTGGATACGTCGACGCAGACGTGGCCCTTACGAACGTCGCGCCACCTGCTTGCACCGGGCTAAGAATTGTCGAGAGCCACGCAGATCTCGATACGCTCGAGGCCGCCGACGAGATGCGGTTCGTCGGGGCTACCTCAGCGAAGCATCTAGTCCTTCAGCTCGTCGTCGCCACCGCTTCGTTGGTACAGAGGGCTCGAGAGCAAGCCGAGCTGATCGTGATCGACACCTCCAGTGTGGTGTCAGGGGTCGTGGGAGAGACACTGAAGTACCACAAAATTGAGCTTTGCCGGCCTGATCTCGTTGTGGGTCTCCAGCGAGGCGGCGAACTTGAGCCGATTACCGGCATGCTCAATCGCTTCTTCTCTGTTGAAGTCAAAACCGGCCCTCCCCACCCATCGGTGCACGTCCCCTCTCCGGTAGAGCGCTCTGAGCGAAAGCGTCAGGCGCTCAGTCAGGCGCTTTCAATATCTTCCGAACGCTGGCTCGTCCGGCCGACCGTCTTCGCTCCTACTCTGCCTTCGGGCTTCGATTTAGTGCGCCTGCACCACATTCTCGTCGGTATTCAAGACGGCGACGGCAACTGCTTGGGACTGGGTTACCTCGAACACGATGGCGAGCAGCTGAAGGTTGTGACCTCCTTCGGCGAGGGGATGAAGGGGCTGCGACTTGGAAGCCTCCGGGTGGACCCGGTGACATTTAGAACCGACTCCGTGAACCTCCGCGAGACCATGTTTGGGATCTTGTAACGCACCTAGGCGAACTCAGTCCTTAGAATCGCCATCATGTCACAGCCACTTTCGATTGTCGGAATCCCAGGAAGTCTTCGGAAAGACTCTCTTGGCCGGGCCCTGTTGCGGGCCATTGAGATTGCTCTCCCCGAAGAAGTGACCTTCACCGTGCTCGAGGCAGGCGACCTCCCTGTCTTCGACAGAGATGTAGAGACAACATGGGACGGCCGCCTCGCCGAGATCAAGGCAATCGTCACAGCAGCAGACGGGATTCTCGTCTGTACTCCTGAGTACAACGGAAGCTACAGCGGCCACGTCAAGAACTCAATCGATTGGCTGACCCGAGGCAGCAACCCCTTTAAAGGCAAGCCATCGGCGGCGATAGCTGTGTCCGGAGGAGTCGGAGGAGGCGTTCAAGCCGCAAACCACCTGCGGGCCGTTCTGATGCACCTCGGATCGCCCAACATGCCCACCCCCCGTCTCAATCTCCCTAAGGCCGCCGACCTCTTTGACGACGATCTCCAACTCGTGGACGAAGCAGCCCGCCGATATATCGACCGCTTCATCCCATCTTTCCTAGATTGGGTCAGTCGCTTCACGGACTAACACCCTGCCCCTGATTCTCTAGCCAGAACTACCAAGTAGTTTCGTTTCGCTATCCTTCATTCGTCATGACTGAGTCAACTTTCCTCACCCCAGCAGCTCATAAGAAGCTCGAAGAAGAGCTCACGCAGCTCGTCGAAGAATGGCGTCCGTTCATCATTGAGCGAATTGCGACTGCGCGTGCCCACGGCGACCTCAAGGAGAACGCTGAGTACCACGCTGCAAAAGACGAACAGGGCATGTACGAGAACCGAATCCGCCAGATTCAAGAACTACTCAAAACATCCGAAGTGCGCGAGGTAAAGATCACAGACACCGTCGAAATCGGCTGCGTCGCTGTTGTTGAAGACGATGGATACGAGATGGAACTGTTCGTGGCACCGGCCGAAAACAAGGTCGACGGCTTCATCCTGGCATCCCCTAGCTCACCCATGGGCGCTGCGTTGCTCGGCGCCAAGATTGGGGACACGGTTTCCTATGAGGCACCCGGTGGCGTTTTCTCGCTGACCGTCAAAACCGTCCGAGCCTACAAGGGATAGGCAAAGGCCGGAGTCGACATGGCTAGATTCCGACTCCGCACTTCGCGACAAGCAGGGCGACGTCTTCGCGACCAAGCCAGAGAAGACGCTCAACGAGTAGCCAGCGAACTCATCGCCGACTCGGTTCGTTGGCAAACACTTGCGGAGTCGGACCCCCACGACGCCGCCGACATTCTCGAAGAAGTTGGCGATGACGCAACCCTCTCCGAACTCGTAAGTCAACTGAGTCCTGACCACGGCGCCCGGATCCTTGATCACCTTCGAGATGACCTAGGTGTGGTCATTCTTGAAGCATTGCCCACAGCGCAATCGGCCAAGTTCCTCGCGGCGATGGACGCCGATGAGGCCGCCGACCTGTGTGAACGCTTCACCGAGGCCTATCTCGCGGACCTATTCGAGGCGATGGACGCCGAGTCCACCGAACAGATTCGACGACTCCTCCGGCACGCCTCCGACTCTGCCGGTGGTCTCATGACCTCAGGCTTTACCTCCCTACCAATGGGGATCACCGCCGGCGAGGCGCTCGATACCATTCGCAAGTTCCACGAGGATCTTGAAGATCTCTCGTATGTGTATGTCACAGACGAGAAGGCTGCGCTCGTCGGGGTGATCTCTTTTCGTGACCTTGTGTTTCGTCGTCCTGGCGTTGGCATTGACGAGGTAATGGTCCCCGATCCAGTGGCTGTTTCAGCCACAACTGACCGCGAAGAAGTAGCCGAACTCAGTCAGCGCTACAACCTGTTCGCTATCCCAGTCGTCGACGCGCAACGTCGGCTGCTCGGCGTCGTGGATCAGGACGCCCTGTACGAGGCCATTCAGGAGGAGGCATCTGAGGACTTTGCAGCGGCAGTAGGAGCCGGTGCAGAGGAAACCGTCTACACCGACGTCGGGCGCTCGGTGCGGCAGCGAGCCCCGTGGCTCCTCGTCAACCTTGGGCTTGCCTTCGCCGTGGTTCTCACACTCGGCCAGTTTGAGGCCATCATCGAGCAAGCTCCACTTCTTGCCATCCTCATGCCTGTGGTCGCGCTGCTCGGCGGCAATGCCGGAGCCCAAAGTTTGGCTGTAACGATAAGGGCTCTCTCCACCGATGATGTCCCCCGGTCTGAGATCAGCGGTATTTTGGGCCGTCAGGCAGCAATCGGAATGGCCAACGGCATCTTAATCGGTACGGCTGCGGGCCTTACAGCTGCTGCCTTTACAGCGTTTCGCTCCGGGGTCACGTTCTCCCCAGCCACCATCGGCCTCATCGTGGGGCTCGCGGCGTTCGCCAATCTCGTTGTAGCAACCGTATCGGGATCTGCCATCCCGCTTACCTTCAGAGCATTCGGCCTCGATCCAGCGCTCGCTTCTAACATCTTTCTCACGCTCATCACCGACCTAGTGGGATTCGCCGGATTCCTAGCCGTTGGGGCCCTCTTGCTTCCCACCCTTACGAGTTAACCGTACTCAGAGGGTGAGGATCTCGGGCCCGTCTGGCCCCAGGTAGATCGTGTGCTCGGTCTGTGCAACCATGACGCCCGGCTGCTCTACAAGGGGCGGATAACGCACCAGCGCCTTCTGACGGACAAGCCTATTAATGGTGCGTTCCAAGACTGCCGGGTCGTGATCGGTGAAGTAGCGCCTAGCAATGGGAAGGCCGTTCCATGACAGAATGTCTGCCAGCAGCGCCGCGTCATACGCCCTCGGGCGCTTTGGCGGTTCGGCAATCATGAAGACTTCAGACTTGCCCCGCTCAAAAACGTAGCCCTCTCCCGTGCAGGAGAACGGTTCGATGGCAAAGACCATGCCCGTTCGCAGCAGCGGACCGCCTCGATTCGCGGAGTTCGGAATCGCGGGGAGGGTGTGGACTTTCCACCGCCCAAGGCCATGCCCCGTCAGATTCCTGATCGGCTGGAAGCCCGCTGAGACGATCTTCGTCTCGATGACGGTACCCAACGTTCCCGTGGGCGTTCCATCCTTCACCAGATTGATGGCTGCTGCGAGCGCATCGTCGGCTGCCTGAATGAGGGCCGCCCACCGGCCATCGCTCGAGAGATCAACCGTGGCGGCAGTATCGACGACGTACCCGTCAATGTGGGCTCCAATGTCGATCTTGACGCAGTCGCCCTCCTCATACACGGTCGTGTCTTGGGGAGACGTGCAGTAGTGAGCGGCAACTGAATTGCGCGAAGACTGAGCCGGAAATCCAGGCTCTGCCCCTTGCTCTCGGATCATGTCCTCAACCGTCTCGAGGACATGCCGCATCTCGACACCGGGCAGGATCGCGGTCTTGGCCCATTCCCTCACGCCGGAGATAACGCGACCAGCGCGGCGGAAACAGTCGATCTCGTAATCGCTGAACGGTTGATTCATGGGCGAAATAATAGGGAGAATCCCTACGTCAGTGAAAGTTCTTCGTGAACTCGGCGATCAAAGAGCATCGCCAGCTCGGCGGTTACCGGACCCGTCTCCCAGCGGCGGTCATCAACCGCTACCACTGGGCCTACCTCCAGAGCGGTACTCAAGATGAACACTTCACTGGCCTCGCCTAGGACTGCTAGATCGAAGAAGCCTGTCTCCACAACCATCCCGGCTTCTTGGGCCGTTTCGACTACGTACTGACGGGTCACCGAATCGAGAACCCCCAACTCCAACGACGGGAACTCAATCACGTCGTTTCGGATCCACCCGACTGAAGAACGAGGACACTCCAAAACCACGCCTCCCATCGACAGCAAGAGCGTGTCGTCGAAGCCTTGCCTATTGGCTGTAAAGAGCGCCGTCATGTTTGGCGCGTACGACAAACTCTTCACGCCCGAGAGTACCCACTCTGCTCCGGCCGGGTGCCAATGGGCCACCGTTGTTGAAAGCCGCATCACGTCCGGCAAGCCTGGGACAGCAACCTTTTGGACCACGGTTCTAGGAGCCGGTTCGGCACCTTCGTCACCCGGAGTGCACACTACGCGTACTAAACAGTCGCCACCCTCTCGAGCCATTGTCTCCATCCAAGAGCGGATGTCCTTCAAGGGCGCGAGCGGAATGTCCATCAACTCTGCGGACCTCGTAAGGCGAGCAAGATGCCGGTCGAGTCCAAGGAGCCGCCCCTGATACGCCCGAGCGACCTCAAACACACCCACGCCGCGGGTGAAGCCCATGTCCATCGCGGAGATCATCCCATCGCCGCTTATGACGCCGTCAATCATCATTAGGTTCCGCCTCTATATCGATTGGTAATGGGAAGACGCCGATCTTTGCCAAAAGCCTTCGCAGTTATCCTCACCCCAGGAGCAGCTTGTCGGCGTTTGTACTCGTTCCGATCAACAAGCCCACAGATTCTCACCACAATGTCGATGTCGAACCCTTCTTCAGCGATCGAGGACACGGATCGGTCATCCTCCACGTATCGCTCCAAGATCGCGTCGAGCAACTCGTACGGAGGCAGGCTGTCAGAGTCCATCTGGTCGGGTCGCAGCTCCGCTGACGGCGGCTTCGAGATAGTGCCGCTCGGGATCATCTCTCCGTTTCGGTTTCGCCATCTAGCCAAACGATAGACATCCATCTTGAACACGTCTTTCAGGACGGAGAACCCTCCCGCCATATCACCGTAGAGCGTCGCGTAGCCAACAGCCACCTCCGACTTGTTACCGGTTGTCACCACCATGGGACCGAACTTGTTGGAGACAGCCATGAGCAGTACTCCTCGAATCCGGGCCTGCACGTTCTCCTCAGCGACGCTGAACTCGGTACCTTCGAACACCTCGGCCAGCGCGGTCTGGAACTCAGCGAAAAGCCCGCCGATGGCAATCGTGTCGAGCCGGATCCCGAAATTGTCGGCAAGGACCTGTGAGTCAGAAACTGAGTGCTCTGAGGAGAACTCGGAGGGCATCGTGATTCCTCGTACGGCTTCAGCTCCGAGGGCGTCGGCCGCGATTGCCGCCGTCACGGCCGAGTCGATACCTCCCGACAGACCAATGACCACTTCGGTAAACCCGTTCTTGCCAACGTAGTCGCGCAATCCGAGCACAAGCGCCGCGTACATCTCTTCGTCGTCGTCTAGCGGCCTGGTAACGATTCCAGGGATTGCGTCACCGGTAGCGCGGGGGATAGCCCCCTCGACAGAAACATCGAGAATCAGAAAGTCCTCTTCGAGCTGCGGCGATCTCGCCAGCAGTTCGCCCGTGCCGCTAAGCACCATTGAAGAGCCATCGAAGACGAGCTCGTCTTGTCCACCAACCAAGTTGAGATAGACGAGCGGTACTCCGGCACCCCTCGCGCGACTTGCCATAAGTTGTTGACGCTCTAGGGCTTTTCCGTGGTGGAAGGGCGAAGCGTTGATATTCAGCATGAGCTTGGCGCCGGCATTAGCCTGTTGGGTCGTCGGACCATCCTCTGCCCACCCGTCCTCGCAAATGGAAACGCCTACCGGTACGCCGGAAATCTCAATGAGTTGGTTGGGAGCGTCCCCGGCAACGAAGTATCGACTCTCATCAAATACACCGTAACTAGGCAGGAGCACCTTGTCGTAGATGGCCACCACAGCTCCGTTCTGGAGGACGGCGGCAGAGTTGTGGAGTACCCGTTGTTGGGCATCGACGGTGTCCTCGGGTTCTGCCTCTCGGGGGAACCCAACGACGACAACGCAGGGACCACTCGCCTCGGCGACTCGATCTAGCACCGCTCGAGCGTCCGCGACGAAGTCTTGGCGGATAAGAAGGTCCTCCGGCGGATAACCCGTGATCGCGAGTTCTGGAAGCAGAAGGACATCAGCGCCCGCGGTTTCAGCCTGCTCCATGGCGGCGAGGATCTTGATCTCATTGCCCGCAAGGTCGCCCACGGTCAGGTTGATTTGTGCGCCTGCAACCCGTATCCGATCCATCGGGTAAGGCTAGCCAAGCCCGTCGACAAATACCCCAAGTTCCGACGCGTCGAAAGCGACGGTTTGGGGTGGGAGAACATGTTGGTTTTCTCGGGGTGTGCAACATTACGACCGAGGTATCATCTTGCCTCATGCTCCCGGACCTCGTTAATACGCTCTCTGGCGAAATGATTCAACTCAGAAGAGCCATCCACCGTCGCCCTGAGCTGGCCTTCGCAGAGTTCGAGACAACCCGTCGAGTCGCATCCTCTCTTGACGCCCTAGGCGTCTCCTACCAAGTGCAAGAGTCGGAGACCGGCCTAGTAGCTGACATCGGCAACTCTGGCCCCATGGTTGCCTACCGGGCTGAGCTCGATGGACTCCCCCTTCACGAAGAAAGCGATCTCGAATTCCGGTCTGAGGTCGACGGGCTCATGCACGCCTGCGGACATGACGCGCACACAGCGATAGGCGTCGGGATCGCCGGAGTCCTCAATCAGGTGAAAGACCTACCTGGGCGGGCTCGAATTCTGTTTCAACCCGCCGAAGAAGGATTCCCAGGAGGCGCTGAGAAAATGCTGGAGGCACAGGCGCTGGGCGACGCGACTTCGATCCTCGCCGTACACGTCGATCCGTCGTTATTAGCTGGCCAGATCGGTCTCAAGACGGGCCCTATTACCTCTTCATCCGATCGGTTCCGCATCGAACTGACCGGGCCGGGCGGGCATACCGCCAGACCGCACGAGACGGCGGACACGATCTTGGCAGCTGGCAAGATCATCACAGAGTTGGAAGGTCTGCTGACCCGACACACCGATGTACGCGAGCCTCGTGTCCTGACGTTCGGCCAAGTCAACGGCGGTAAGGCCGCCAACGTGATCCCCGCTTCCGTAGTGCTCGAAGGGACGCTACGAATCGCTGGCGACAAACTATGGAGCGAGATAGGGGGGATCTTCGAGAAGCTCATCCATCAGATCGTCGCCCCGACTGGGGTGGCGGCCGCTGTCGGCTACGAAATCGGTATAGCTCCAGTCATTAACAGCGATACGACCATTCAGTCGGTCGGCGCTGCAGCAGAAAGCTTCCTAGCGCCAGACGCCGTGCAGCCAACCTACACGTCCATGGGAGCCGAAGATTTCTCAGTGTTCACATCTGCGATTCCTGGAGCTTTGGTCAGGCTCGGATCCCAAGCGGCGGGAGGCCATACTCCCCTCCATTCGTCTCGCTTCACCCTCGACGAGGACGCGATCGGCACCGGCATGTTGCTCGGAGCGGCAAGCCTGCTCGAGATGATGAAGGCAGCCGGTTAGCTGAACTCAAATCCTTGCTTCGACAGCGAGGACCTTAAAAGCTCTGACTCACCCGGGCGCACGCTCAAGGTGAGGACACCGCCACCACCGTGACGGGCATGGCGTAGCTGCAGGTCTCGCACATCGACTGCACTCTCAGCTAAAGCGGCACCAACCCGCCCCAGCTCTCCCGGCTCATCGGCCAGCAGTACTCGTACCGCTACTACCGGAGGCGCCATAAGGCGCCGCTTGGCCTGGGCATCTCCCAGAAGATCGCGGATGGCTTCATCATCATCCCGCTCAATCAATCTCGCGGTTCGGGTGAGTGCTCCGGCGAGTTCCTCGAGCTGGGTTACTACCGACTCGCTGTTGTGGGTGAGGATGTCCACCCAGAGTCCAGGATCGGAAAGCGCGACCCGCGTAAGATCTCGAAAGGAGCCTGCGGCAAGTCTCAGCCGATCGCCGTGGTTCGCAGCGTGCTCCACCATCAAGGCTGCGATCACCTGAGGGAGGTGGGAGACAGCAGCAACCGCGTCGTCGTGTTCTCTCGCAGTAAGCCGGGTGGCAATCGCACCTAGCCAACCAATGATCTCCTCGACCGCGAATACGTCCTCTTCAGCAGCCTCCCCAGGGACCACGATCCATGCCGCGCCGCGGAAGAGGCCAATTGAAGCGTGTGCTGGCCCAGCGTGTTCCCTTCCCGCCATGGGGTGCGTACCGACAAACCGGGGAAGATGAGAGGCTGCCTTCGCAACCGTAGCCTTGACGGCTGCAACATCGAACACAAGGGCGTCGGTCTCGATCCTCCCGAGAAGCTCGATCACCGACTCCGGAGGGGCGGCGAGTACCACGAGATCAGCGTCCTCAATAGCTGCTCGCATCGACGCCGCCTTACGGTTGATGGCGCCGCGCTCGCGGGCTACGTCGAGTGCGTCCTTGGAAGGATCCCAACCAGTAACGACAAGCCCGTGCTCCGATAGGCCCAAGCCAATAGAAGCCCCAATGAGGCCGGTGCCGATGAGCGCCACGTGCTTCACGACAACTCCGTATCGAGCGCTGCAGCGAGGCGGTTCATCTCGCCCATCAGCTCGGTGAAGTCAGTAGGTAGTAGTGCTTGGGCACCGTCTACCTTCGCCTCCGCTGGGTTGGGGTGGACATCAACCATCATGCCGTCAGCCCCTGCGGCTAGTCCCACTTTGGCAAGCGGTGCTACGAGATACTTGTGGCCCCCTGAATGAGATGGGTCAACAATGATGGGCAAGTGGGACAGGCGTTTCACGACTGGTACAGCCGAAATATCTAGCGTATTCCTTGTCGCTGTCTCGAAGGTCCTGATCCCGCGCTCAACGAGGACAATGTTGTGGTTGCCCTCGTTGTAGACGTACTCCGCGGCCGTGAGCCATTCGTCAATGGTTGCGGTGAAGCCCCGTTTGAGCATGATCACGCGGTCGCTCCGGCCCAGTTCCTGTAGGAGCGAGTAGTTGGCCATATTGCGAGTACCTACCCTGATGATGTCTGCGTACGAGGCAACTAAGGCGACGTCGCGAGCATCGAGTACTTCTGCCACAAACGGCATGTCGAATTCCTCGCGAGCCTCCGCCATCAGCGCGAGGCCCTCTTCTTTCAGGCCCTGAAAGGCGTAGGGAGAGGTTCGTGGCTTGAAAGCATCTCCTCGGAGAACAGTGGCTCCCGCAGCGCGGACAGCGTCGGCCGAAGCAAAAAGCTGCTCGCGACTTTCGACAGCGCACGGGCCGGCAATAACCGTGAAGGATCCGTCGCCGATGTCCACACCGCGAACCGACACAACAGTGTTCTCTGGGTGGTCACTTCTCGTCACCAGTTTGTAGGCATCCATCCAACGTACCTCACGAAATCGTTAGGCATTCTTGCAGTTTTAGAGGCACATACCCAAATGAAGTGGCGCCTCTGACACCGGCCTCAGCCTAGAATCTCGCTTGATGCGACGCGTACTAATCACCGGCGCCTCCTCCTGGGAGGGCACTCGACTCGCCAACCGTTTGGCTTCGCGAAAGGGGTACAAGGTCATCGCAGTGGACGACATGGTTGCGTCCGCCCGTCTAGAAGTTGAGCTCCACAGGCACGATCTTGACACGTTGGAGTTTGCTCACTTTGTGCTAAAAACAGACCCCACAACGATCGTGCATCTCCAAACAATGGACCGGTCAAGAAGCCTTGGAAGCCAGAAAGCTAGAGAGTCGGTTGTACTTGGATCGCAGGCCTTATTCGGTGCCATCTCTCGGCTCACATCGCTGGGGCATGATCACTGGACGAGAGTTCGCCCACATACATGCTGCGCCGAACGGTGGTGGCAGTCTTCACTTACGGCTCCCTCGCGAGACGGCCCAACTGGTCGTTGACATGGGGTGGGGCGCCTACCACCCCTTCGCCCTCGACGGTTCGGTCCCAGGACTCGTGATGGTGTTCTCGCCTAGAAGCGAGACCGACTTGGTGAGCGTTCTCGCCATCGTCGAGGCAGCTGCGTCGTACGCAATGACCCCTGGGGAAGATCCGCTCACTGAGCGTCCCAACATTCTCGGGGCTTAGCGAATCTTCCCTCAGGTGATCGAGTTCATCCGTTCCCACGGCAACGAACAGAGCAAAATCGACCAATAGACCCACCGCCCAGGGGTATTGGTTGTGTCGCCACTAAGGAGCTAAGACTCCGATACCGGCCAAGCGAACCCGGTACGCTCCATCTCACCTCAGGAGCGATCCTTGCGAGCAGCCGCGACCAAGCCCTTTCACACTTCGAATATAGCGATGGGCAAAGCTAGCTGCCCCGTCGGGCAACCATTGCTCCCGGCTTTGATGCCGAAGCAGCTGCTTAGTAAGAAACGACCGGCTCAAGCTTCTTTGCCGCTTCGACCCACGCCCCAACCATTGCCGGGGTGGGCAGGCGCCGCACGGAACGCTTCTTGGCGTTTATGTCTTCCATGGCCTTGGTGAGGTTGGCGGCGTTTCGGCGCCTCAGCACTTTGATTGTGTCTACTCCTGCTTCTTCCAAGAGGTCGGAGTACTCGGTGCCAATGCCTTTGATTCGCATGAGATCAGCCCGGTTGACCCACTCAAGGAGATCGCTGGCTAATAAGCCGGTCTCAGCCGCTAGGGCGGTCCTGTCCCGGCGGGTGGCGCCCTTCTTCAACAGGGCTTCGGTAGTCCTGCACTTCGCACGCCGAAGTTTGGCAAGGTTTCGTACTCCTACCCCTTCAATGGCGTCGATTGATGGCATGTCTTGTCTCCTAAAGAAGTCCCGTTGGGGACACTTCGAATATAGCGATGGGCAAGGCTAGATGCCCCGTCACAGCTACTTAGTTTTCGCCACCCACGAGCTTCTTGAAGAAGGCAGCAATGGCAGCCCACAGGGACGCGAAGAAAAGACTCGCACCTGAGACTTCAACAGCAGTGATTGCCTGCGACTCCTCCACCGTCTCCGCAGCGAGCTTCCCCTCCAAGCAAACCGTGAAATCCACAATAAGGCGCGAAGACATCTCCTTGATAAGGCCCACACGCCCAAATTGAGCCGCGGGACCAAAAATGGCAATATCGGCATCCATGCTGACTTTTGTTCCACCGTCCACTTCAGCCAGGGAGTACTCGACCTTCACCTTGCCCCTGCTGCCACCGCGCCGATCCGCCCCGGAACCCTCAATAACACCAGTCTTTGCCGCCGCGTCGGACGTCACAGTCGCCTTGCCATCGAAGGACACCGACATCGGACCCACTTTGACATCAAGCTTTCCCTTGAATTGGCCGTCTACTAGTTCTTCGGTCAGTTCTGCTCCCGGCAGACATTTCACCACTTCTGGCACGCCTTGAAAGAAATCCCACACCTGCTCCAGCGGTCGAGCCACAGTGAACTCTTGCTCAATATTCATCTTTTACTCCTCGGAAGATGCTGCTCGTAATCTGATTGGGTGTCGATATCTCTCGGCGGGAGCTCCTCAAAGCGGATCTGATGCACCCACTCGGGATGGCTGCGCAACAGCTTCATCGCACCCTCATCCCCTGATAGGCTCATAAACCGTTCCCACAGTTGCCGACCAACCAACACTGGGTTCGAACGTTCAAACCGGTACTGCGGAACCACCACCCAGTGGCCACCGAACTCCATTGCGTCGGCGAGCGCTTCTGGGACCGCCTCAGGAATCGACGGCTGGTCTCCCATGACGATGAACGCGGCGTCTATCTTCGCCGACGTAAGCAGCGCGTCCAATCCGGCTCTGAGAGAAGAGGCGATTCCCTCTTCGAAGTCCTCATTGATCACCACCTTGGCGTCTCCGAACTCAACCCCCTCAAGGATCTCTTCTGCGTTCGCACCCAATACAACCCAGGTCTCCGCGGCCGGCCAAGTTGAGGTCTGCTTGATCACATGGCCCAGCAGGGTGGTCCCCTGAAACGGAGCCAGTTGCTTGGGGGACCCAAAACGCGTCGATGAGCCCGCAGCCAGAATCAAGGTTGCAATCTTCATCTAGACATCGCCTTCATCCTGGGTACGTTGCCGGTGGATTCTGCCCGATCTGCCCCGCAACGAGACACCGGTGCCAGATCCGTATCGGCTGTGAATCATTTCAGCGATGATCGAAATGGCCGTCTCCCCTGGGCCCTCTGCTCCGAGGTCGAGGCCGACAGGGCCGTGGATCCGGCCCACTTGCTCTTGCGTGAAGCCTTCGCCGAGCAGTTTTTCAACCCGATTGGCATGAGTGCGGCGGCTGCCCATGGCCCCTATGTACTTGACCTCGGAAGGGAGGACAGCCTGCAGCACTGGCTCCTCAAAGCGCACGTCGTGTGACAGGAGGACAATGTAAGTTCGGGCGTCGAGGATCAACTTGTCGAGAATATCCTCAGGCCAACCACGCAGCAGCGCGACCGCTTCGGGAAACCGTTCTTCCGTGAGGAAGGCTTGTCGGGCGTCGCTCACCGTGACCCGAAACCCCAGCATGGTTGCGTGCTTTGTCAGTTCTTGAGCGATATGCACAGCACCGAAAATAACTAGGTTCGGCGGTGGAATCAACGGTTCTATGAATACCTCATGTGACTCGTACGCGACTGCTTTGCTTTGCTCGTGGGCGAGTAGTTCAACGACGTCCACCGCAACGTCGTTCAAGATCACCTCGGGCAGCGCCCCACTTCGAACAGATCCATCTGGACGCATGAGAGCGCGGCTGCCAATACCATCCCCCTTAATAACGGTGACTACCGCCCCAAATTCCTCGGCTGCGATTACCTCGGCGACATCGTCAAGTACGCCCATTACCACTGCTCAATGAACACGTGGATGACACCGCCGCAAGCCAGACCAACCTCGAAGGCGTCGCTATCGGCAATCCCGTACTCGATCAATTTCGGCTCGCCCGACGCCATCACTTCTTGGGCATGGAGAAACACGTCGTTTTCGACACAGCCTCCACTGACGGAGCCTTCCATGTCTCCGGCTGAGGACACGATGAACTTCGAGCCTTCGGGTCTCGGGGCCGAGCCAGACACTCGTACCACCGTCGCGACGGCAACGCTTTTCCCCTGAGCCTTCCATGAGTCCCGAATCGCGAGTGTCTGTTTCATGCTGATTTCTCCAGTCCATCGAGGAGCGTAACCACCCCTTGTAAATCATGCAGAGAGGCAGCGGGCAGAAAGTCGTCAACGTAACGTAACACGGCCTTCATCCCTCGTGTCTCGGGAGCGTAGCCTTCTCGCCCAGACAGCGGATTCAACCAGACGACACGCTTCATGGATCGACTCAGCCTGCTCATCTCCCTTTCGAGCAGTTCCGCCTTCCCACAATCCCATCCATCAGACAGGATGACGGCGTACGGGCCACCTCGACACACTCTTCTACTCCACTCGCGATTGAACGTCTGAAACGCCTCGCCGATCTTGGTCCCACCGCTCCAGTCATCGACGCTCGCGGTTGCTCCCGCCATGGCTGCGATAATTGAGCGCCGTTGCATCTCGTCGGTGATTCTGGTGAGCTTGGTGGAGAACACGAAGGTCTCGACCTTGTCAAAGCGCTGCCGAGCAGCGTGGGCGAACACCAAGAACATCTCCGCGTACGACTCCATAGAGGCTGAGACGTCCGCAATCAGGATCAAGGGTCGCTGGTACTGTTTCAATGCTGTCCACTCGAGGGGAATCAGGTCACCTTCCGGTCCGAGGATCTTACGAAAGGTTCTTCGCAGATTGGGCCGGTCCCCTCTCGACGCCTTGGTGCGCCGACGGGAGTTTCGCAACGGTGGCTGCCATGCCATCCCTGCAATCAGTCGGCTGACTTCCGCGGTTTCCGCAGGGCTTAGGTCGGCGAAGTCCCGGTGACTTAGTCTCTCGATCCCCGAGGCTCCCACCTGAAGATCCACTTCTTCCTCTATCTCGTCGCCACCTTCTTCTTCACCGACTGACAGAGCGGGGAGGGCGCTCGTCTGTTGGGTGACCGTTACGTCATGCGTAGGCTCCGTGACCAGCCCAAAGAAATCTAGAAACACTTTGTCGAACACCGGCAATTGGGCGCGATCGTTCACCACCACCGCTTGCATAGCCCAGTAGAACTCGGCTGGCTCGGAGAACCCCACAATGGAAGCGGCGACGCCCATATCGGCGACTACATCGGGGGAAACACCAAGCCCAGCGGCCCTGAGCCGCCTCCCCAACATCGCAATGCGATCGAGCGTGACAGTCTCAGTCATCCTTCGAGCAGATCAACTGCCTCGATGGAGCGAGCCAGTTCAACGTCGTCCTGATACTTAACAACGACACCCAACGTATCGGCGTACATCTCGGGACTGAGCTCATCGGCACCGAGGAGCTTGAGAGCCGTTGCCCAGTCGAGTGTTTCTGATACACCCGGTGGCTTGAAGAGATCTCTCGATCGCAAGTGTTGCATCGCCTTAGCGAGTTGACTCGCCAGAAGGTCTGAGATGCCATCGACCTTGGCTTTGATGATCGACATCTCGCGTTCGTAGGACGGGTAGTCGATCCAGTGATAGATGCATCTCCGCTTCAGCGCATCATGAATCTCCCGAGTCCGGTTAGATGTGAGGATCACGATGGGCGGGTTCTCGGCCTTGATCGTTCCGATCTCTGGGATAGTGATCTGGAAATCACTCAGCAACTCCAACAAGAACGCTTCAAACTCCTCGTCAGCGCGGTCGATTTCGTCTATCAGCAATACCGGCTTGGCACCACCCTTGGCCGCCTCAAGAGCCTGTAGCAACGGGCGAGCCACCAAGAAATCTCGACTCATCACATCCGAAACTGAGCTCGCATCGCCCGACGACTCAGCTAGGCGAATAGCGAGCATCTGTCGGGCGTAGTCCCACTCATACATAGCGTGAGAGACATCAAGGCCCTCGTAACACTGAAGACGAATGAGTTCGCCACCCGTGATCGCGGAGATCACCTTGGCGACCTCCGTCTTGCCCACTCCAGGCTCACCCTCAAGAAACAGCGGCTTTCCCATCTGCAAAGATAGGTGGAGCGCCACCTCAAGAGGACGGTCAGCTTGATACTGATTCGCCGTGAGGGCAGCGTTCAACGCGTCAATCGTGCCTGGGATCATCGCGTGATCGTAGCGGCGTCAGCAGGCTTTGGTGCCGGCAGCACAAACACCCCTTTTACGCCTTTCTATACCCTCCAACTGGGAGAGACGTCCCCTTCGAAAAAGACCTTCCTGAGTACATCGGCACGGCAGCCGTGATATCTTGGAGGGATAGCAGGTTCAGCGCTATACGCGCGAGCCCCGAGGAGGAACATATGTCAGGAAAGAACGCACTCGTAGTAAGCGTAGGAGTATTGGGCGGCATCGCCACGTACCTCGCGCTGGATCCCTTATCCTCCTTTCTCCTCATTTGGGCCATCTTCATCGGCTGGGGATGCTTCTTTGGGTCTGGTGGAGACACGGCAGGTATGAAATCAACGATGATCGGTAGCGTCTTCGGCGTGGTTTGTGCCGCCATAGCAGTGACTCTCATCTTGCAAGTAGATCTTGGCTCCCTGAGCGCACCAATCTGGGTGATGGTCACAGTATTCCTAGTCGTGTACGCAGGCTCGAGCGTAGATGCGCTATCGAACATCCCTGCGATCGTCTACGGATATGCTGCGACGTTCGCTTACGTTCTGCAGACACCCGACAAGTTCTCAATGGACGAGCTCGTTTCCACCGTCATTCTTGTGGGCGTTTCGCTTGTAGTTGGAGCAGCCCTCGGATTGGCTTCAGGAAAGCTCGCAGGAAGCATCACAAAGACGGCCTAGGGCCTACAGACGAACCAGCAGTAAGTGGAGGCAAAGTTGCTCGCTCAATCCCAGTGAGCTATCCACCACTTGCTGAACTGACAAAACCAACAATGCCGAGGGGCAGGATCCTATAGGATCCTGCCCCTCGGCATTTCGTCGCTCCTTGGTCGCGAGCCTGTGTGTCTAGATAGGCGGATCAGCCAGCTACTGCTGCCGCCACCGCCCGCCGCGTGAACACCTCGGCGAGGTGCCCTTTGTAAGCCTCAGATCCGTACAGATCTTCCAAAAGGGTTACGCCTTCCGTGGCTCTACTTGCTGCCGCAGCAATCGCCGCCGCGTCTCCACTGGAGCCTTGCAGAGCCTCCATCACGCCAACGGCCAGAGCCGGCTTGGTCCCGACACCCGTGAGGGCGACGGTGCAATCGGCGACCGCTCCGTCGACCATTTCGACGTACGCTGCCACAGCAGCCACCGCGTAGTCTGTTTGGCCACCGCGACGGCCCAACTTGTCATAGGCCGAAGATCCGGCACGCTTCGGGACCCTGATTTCAGTCAAGATCTCGTCCGCTTCCAGAGCGGATGTCAGCGTGTCCACGAAGAAGTCCGCGGCTGCGATCTCCCGGGTACCCCGGACTGATTGAGCAACCATAGTCGCACCCAATGCGATCACCGCAGCAGGCGCGTCACCGGCTAGGTCGGCGTGCGCCACTGCTCCACACAGCGTCCCGCGATTGCGAACCTGCACATCACCAGTCATGGAAGCTGCCTGGCCCAACGCCGTAGCGTGCTCAGCAACGATTGAGCTTCCGGCCACATCTGCGTGGGTCACAAGAGCACCGATCGAGACGTGATCCCCGTTATCGGAGATGCTTCCCAGACCGTCAATCCCACCAATGTCCACGATTAATTCAGGCGAGAGCAACCGCAGTTTCATCATTGGAATAAGACTCATTCCGCCCGACATCACCTTTGCTCCCGGATTGTCCGCAAGCGTCTGACAGGCTTCGGTTATTGAACTGGCAGAAACGTACTCAAACTCTCTCGGGTACATATCAGGCTCCCTTCGCTTCGTTCATTGCTTCCCAGACTCTTCGAGATCTGAGCGGCATATCAATATGTTTCACTCCCATTGAAGCCACGGCATCGACAACTGCGTTCACCACTGTCTGCGCGGAGCCGATGGTGCCGGCCTCGCCGATCCCCTTCGCTCCAAGCGGATTCACATGGGTTTCGGTCACTGTGTGGCCAGTGTCGAACATTGGCATGCTCGCTGCCGTCGGCAGTAGATAGTCCATCAACGAAGCCGTCAGGAGGTTCCCTGCGTCGTCGTAGATGGCCTCTTCGAACAAAGCCTGGCCAATGCCCTGCGCAACTCCTCCGTGGATTTGTCCCGCCGCAATCATTGGGCTGATCACGTTGCCACAGTCATCCATCGTCCAATATTTGAGCAAGTCCACATCGCCAGTGTCTGGGTCAACCTCGACCATCGCTATCTGAGTGCCGAACGGCCACGTTGCGTTACCCGGTGAGAACACCGCGAACGCCTCGAGTCCACCCTCCATACCTTCAGGTAGGAGGTGAGGCTGGTACGCCGCCTTGGCTATCTCGGCCCAACTCACGGATTGATCGGCGGAGCCGGCCACGTGAGCTGCCCCATCGGCAAACCGAATGTCCTCAGCTGAAGCCTCCAATAGATGCCCAGCGATCTTGGCTGCCTTCTCAACGACTTTCACAGACGCTTCGAACGCCGCCGATCCGTCAACAGCCAACGAGCGAGAACCGAACGACCCAATGGCCTCCGGTGAGGCTTTCGAGTCTCCGACCTCAATGTTGATGTCATCCATCACAATGCCTGTCTGGCTTGAGATGATCTGAGCCCATGTCGTCTTATGGCCCTGACCAGAAGGTCCCGTGCCAATCGCCATGGTGGCTTTGCCGTCAGGTGTGACCTTGAGCAGGCCTGAGCCGTTGAAGGCTGACGGGAGGTTGTACTCCGTCCAGGAGAACCCAAGGTCGACCAGTCCAGATGGACCGAAGCCGCAGACCTCAACGTACGTCGCGAGGCCTAGCCCAACAAGTCGGCCTTCGGCTCGCATGGCATCACGCTCTGCTTTCAGCCCCTCGTAATCCACCTTCTCCAAGAGAGCATCCATATTCATGGCGTAGTCGCCTGTGTCCATCTGGAAGCCGATCGGCGTCACAGCGTCTTGGAACTTGTCGAAGAAATTCATGCGACGCACATCTGCCGGATCCATATCGATCTCACGAGCGAACGCATCCACGATCCGCTCCAGGTAGTACTCGGCCTCGGGGCGACCTGCGCCTCGGTAGGCGTCCGTCACTGGGGTGTTGGTGAGAACACAATCAATCTTCCAATGCGTCGGCATCGTGTACTGGCCGGAACCGACGAACAGCCCGAGGAACGGAATGGCAGCCGTAAAGTTCTGGGTGTAGGCACCCATGTCGGCAATGCCATCTAGCTCGTAACCAAGAATCTTCCCGTCACGAGTTCCTGTCATTGTTGCTGTTGCCAGCCAGCCACGCCCCTGAGTAGAGTTAACCGATGCCTCGCGTCGAGTCTCGGTGAACTTCACCGGAGCGTTCAACTGCTGGGCTGCGTAACAGACCAGAATCTCATCTGGGTAAACGTTTAGCTTCATCCCAAAGCCACCACCAACTTCTGGAGCAGTGGCATGCACGCTCGAGTTCGGTAGGTCAAACACTTTGGCAATGGCTCCAGCCACTGCTGAGGTGATCTGAGACGAGGTGTGCACCCGGAACTTCCGATACCCCTTCTGCCACTCTGCGATCACGCTTCGGGGCTCAATGGCTACAGGAATGAGTCGTTGATTCAACATCTCGATTGAGACACTGATGGTGTCATCACGTTCCTTGGCTTCAGCAATCGTTGCCTTGGTGGCAGCGATTCCCTCCTCATCACCAAACGGTCCTGCCTCCCACGTGATAACCATGTTGTTCTCGGCGTCATCGTGCACCAAGGTATCACCCGCCAGGGCGTCCTTGAGTCGGACCACCGGCGTCTGCTCTTCGTAATCAACGATGACCGCTTCAACAGCGTCCTGTGCGATGGCCTTGGTGGTGGCGACCACCATGGCGACAGCTTCTCCCGAGAACGCTACTGCATCCGTTGGAAGAAGTGGCCGAGGACGAATCGCGACCTGCGCCGGAAGCATTCCCAAATCTGCGACGTCGGCTCCGACGTACAC